>Ga0105046_10008686_pt1 | contig 15941 bp, 6 predicted proteins | sample MAT03_FD_78385 | JGI IMG/M metagenome (GOLD analysis project Ga0105046, IMG submission 78385) | Freshwater microbial communities from Lake Fryxell liftoff mats and glacier meltwater in Antarctica - MAT-03 (megahit assembly) | ecosystem: Environmental > Aquatic > Freshwater > Ice > Liftoff...
GGGCGAGCGGGCCGGCGACCAACGCCTGACCGAGACCGAACGTCAACGCTTCGCGCAGCAGCATCGGCGGCACGTGCGAGAAGACCGACTCGAGATCGGTGACATCGGCGGCGCCGTTCATCCCCGAGGTCGTTCCCGCCGCCCGAGTCCTCTCACCCCATCACACCCGCCACACCCCCGAGGCGATGAGCGAACCCACCACATACGGGGGTTTGGCTCATCGCCTGGGTGGGGGTGTGGGTGTGGGTGTCGGTGGTTGCGTGCGGTCGGGGGATGACTCGACTCACCGCCAGCAACGGACACGAACTCGACGCCTACGAGGTGCATCCCGACGGCGCCACGGCGTCGATCGTGATCGTGCAGGAGATCTTCGGCATCAACGCCCACAGCCGCTCGGTGGTCGACCGGTACGCGTCGTTCGGGTACCGGGCGATCGCACCGGCGTTGTTCGATCGTGGCGAGCGCGGTGTCGAACTCGACTACGACGACACCGGCAAGACTGGCGGCATCGAACTGGTGATGCCGATCGCGTTCGACGCAGCCATGCTCGACGTGACCGCGGCGGTCGACACCGGCCCGGTCGCCGGTCCCGTCGATGTTGCACTTCGGTGAGCTCGACCACGGGATCCCGCTCGACCAGGTGCAGGCGATCGCAGCCGCCCACAGCAACGTGCCGGTGCACGTGTACGAGGGCGCCGAACACGGCTTCAACTGCGACGCCCGCGATCAGTACGACGCCCGTTCCGCTGCGATCGCCCTCGGTCGCACGCTCGAGTTCCTCGCCGACCACGGCGTCGTCTGACGGTCGTCGGCGTGCTCCATCCCGGGGCGATGGTCGTCCGGTCGACGCGCTCGACGATGTAGTAGAGCGCTCGGATGTCATCGTGTCGATCTGTCCTCCCGACGCCGCCCTCGATGGCCGAGCACGTCGTCTCGATCGGTTTCGATGGCGTGTACGTCGACGCCAACTTGGTCGCGCCGGCTGTGGGACGACTCGCTCCACGACGTCCGCTCAGACCAACGGTGGCCCGGGAGCGGCGTGGGTGTTGAAGATCGCCCATGCCACGTGGACCAAGGTGTCATCCGCGAAATTGCCGGGGGTTCGCGCCTTCACCCGAGCCGAACGTGCGGGGGAGGCGCTGCTCGCCGAGTGGGCCATCTCGCAGCCGAACACGGCTGAGCGGCTTCGGCGTGGCGGCTTGGGAGATCTACGCCAGATGGCCGACTTCAAGGGCGCCGACGATGTCACCCTCGATGCCATCCTCGATGCCGTGATCGCGACGCTCCTACAGCGCGGGTCACATCGCGGGTCCGACTCCTGAGGCCATCGGACGCGACGGTGGCGGTCGACGCCGTCGACTACTGTCTCCCGGTGAGCCAGAGGAAGCAGCGCGATTGGCCACGGATGGAGATCACTCCCCCACTCGGACGAACACTCGGATGAGCATTCGGACGGGCGCACACGACGACACCGCCGATGTGCTCACCGCGTTCGTGCCGCGGCTGGCAGTCGAACTCGGACAGCAGCCGGTCCCGTCGTGGACGAGCGTCCAGGGGTCGATGCTGTCGGCGGACATCTCGGGCTTCACGGCACTCTCGGAGAAGCTCGCCGGCAAGGGCAAGGCCGGCGCCGAGGAGATCACCTCGCTGATCAACACGTGCTTCACCGCGCTGATCGAGTCCGCCTACCGCTACGGCGGTGAAGTCATCAAGTTCGGCGGCGACGCACTCTTGATTCTGTTTCGCGGCGAGCACCACCAGCGCCGGGCGGCCGACGCTGGTCTCGTGATGCAGCGAGCGCTGCACTCCTCGCCGGCGGCGAAGCGGGCCAACCTCACGATGACCGTCGGGATCGCCGCCGGGCCGTTCGACGTGTTCCTCGTCGGCTCCGGATACCGCGAGTTGTTGATCACCGGCCCGCGGGCGACCGAGGTGATCCGCCTCGAAGGTGAGGCGGCCAAGGGCGACACACTCGTCGATCTGTCGATCGCCGACCACCTCCCGGAGGACATGAAGTTGCGCGAGGAGCACGGTGGCTGGGTGATCATCGGGTCGACCGGTGACGCAACGAGCGGCCCGCACGACCGCGACCTCGGTCACGACGATCTGTCGCCCTACGTGCCACCGGCCGTCGTCGAACAACTCGCAGCGTTCTCGGGGGCGGGTGGCGAGCATCGGCTCGTCACTGTCGGCTTCCTCATGGTCATCGGGGTCGGTGCACTGCTCCAGGACGCCGGTCCCGAGGGCGTGGCCGATGCGTTCCATCGCCTGGTCGACGATGTCGTGCGAATCTGCGCGGTGTACGGCGTCACTGCACTACACACCGACATCGCGGGGGACGGCATCAAGTTCGTGCTGTGCGCCGGCGCGCCGGTGAACCCGGGGGACACCGGTGACGCCATGCTCCACGCCGCACTCGAACTCGCTCATGCCGAGTCGCCATTCGTACTCCGACAGGGGGTGCAGACCGGCCGTGTTTTCGCCGGCTTCCTGGGCAGCGAGTTCCGCCGGACGTACACACTGATGGGCGACCCGGTCAACACCGCGGCCCGCATGCTGGGCAAGGCGGGCGACCGCGACGTCGTCGCCGTCGCCACCGTGGTCCACAACACGCGCACGATCTTCCTCAGCGAACCCCTCGAACCGTTCCTGGTAAAGGGAAAGAGCGAACCGATCAGCGCCCACACCGTGTTCGCCGCCACCGACGAAATCCGCCGTGACACCACCTCGACACCGCTCTTCGGACGTGCCGCCGAACTCGACGTACTGACGCACGCGATCGGCGAGCTCGGCGAGGTCGTCATCCTCAGTGGCAGCGCCGGCGTCGGCAAGTCGCGCCTCCTCGACGCCGCACACGCGGCGGCGGAGGGCCTGCAGCTCTTCCACGGCACGTGCACCCCCTACGGAGCCACGTCGCCGTACAGCGTGTTCCGTGCCCTGCTCCGGGCCGGGTCTGGTATCGACGTCAACGCCGACCCGATCCATGCCGGCGAGCTCCTCGAGAAGATCGTGGCACAGTCAGCCCCCCACCTCGAGCCCTGGTTGCCGCTGCTCGCAGTGCCCTTCGGCGCGCGGGTCGCAAGCACCCCCGAGGTCGACGCCATCGACCCTCAGTTCCGCCGAGCGCGAACCCACGACATCGTCGTCGACTTCCTCGACACCGTCCTCGACGGTCCGGTGTTTCTCGTCGTGGAGGATCTCCACTGGATCGACGACGTCTCGGGCGAGCTGCTCAACCATCTCGTCGCCGCAGCCGCCACGCGCCCGTGGGCCGGGGCGTTGACCCGCCGACCCGAGGGCACCTGGCAGCCACCCGACCACGCGACGCACGTCCGCGCGGTCGACCTCCATCCCCTGACGGACGATGACATCCGCTCGATCGCACTCGAGGTCGCCGACCGACCGTTCTCCGACGCCGAGCTCACCCTGATCGTGCAGCGATCGGGCGGCAACCCGTTGTTCACCATCGAGCTTGCTCGAGCGCTCAGCCGCGGCATGCTCGACCAGCTTCCCGAGACGATCGAGGGTTTGATCTCGACTCGCATCGATGCGCTCTCGGCTCAGCAGCGCCGCCTGCTGCGAGTGGCCGCCGTTTTCGGACGAGAGTTCGACGTGCTGCAGGTCTCGGCCGTCGCCGACGACGACCTGACGGTCACTGTCGGACTCGAGGAGATGATCGAGCACACCGGCACCAGTCGCTTTCGGTTCCGTCACGCCATGTATCGCGACGCCGCCTACGAGGGTCTGCCGTACAGCGAGCGGAAGCGGTTGCACGAGCGCACTGCGGCTGTGCTCGAGGCGGACCACGACCGCCCCGAGCAGATCTCTTCCCTCTTGTCGCTGCACTTTGCTGCGGCCCGCCTACACCGAAAGGCCCTCCGCTATGCGCGTCTCGCGGCCGATGAGGCGGCTGCAGTCTTCTCACACGGCGATGCCATCGAGCAGTACGAACGAGCTCTCGCTGCCGGCCGGTATTGCAGCGAGGTGACCCTCGCCGACCGCTGTGGGCTCCTCGTCGGCCTCGGCCGGTCGAAGGAGTTCCATGGCGATCTCGTCGGAGCGGAGGCGGCGTACCGGCGCGTGTGCGACCTCACCGACGACGTCGACCTCACCGTCGACTGCCTGCGCCGTCGGGCACGAGTGCGCCAGAAGCAGAATCGACTCACCGACGCCATCCGCCTGTTGCGACGCGGCCAGCGGCTGCTCGATGCGTCGGCAGGGCAGGAATTCTCGGACCGCCGCCTCGCCGAGATCCACCTCAACCTCGCAGGCATCCGCACCGATCAGGGACGGCTCGGTGAGGCACGCCGGGAGGCGGAGGAGGCCATGCGATGTGCGGTCGCCGCTGGCGACGATGCCTTGCGGGTCCACTCCTACGGGGCCATCGTGGGGTCGTTGTCGGAGTGGGCGGAGGCCGAACCGTACGCCGAACTGGGGCTGGGACCCGATGCCCCCGCCGACGCCTACGAGGCCCGCTCGATCCTCGCCATCAACCTCGGCATGTGTGCGTTCTTCGCCGGACGATGGGTGGAGGCGGTCGAGTACTACGAGCTCGGCCGGGACAGCGCCCTCACGATCGGCAACGTCACCGGAGCGGCCCTCGCGTCGATGAACGCCGCCGAGGTCCTGGTCGACCAAGGGCACGTGCGCGCTGCGGGCGACGCACTCGTGGAGATCCGCCGGGTGCTGCGAGCTGCGGGGTATGCCGCGGCACTCTCGTACGCGGACCTCCAGTACGCGGTCGTGCAGATGCGCTCGGGTTTCGTCGAGGAGAGCGTGGTCGAGCTGGAACGCATCGCCGAGGAGTTCCGCGCCGGTTCGATGGCCATGTACGCCTCGGAGGCCGAGCTCCGCCTCGCCGAGGCGCACCTCAGCGCGGGTCGGCTGGATCGCAGCCGCAAGATCGCCCAACGGGTGAGGGGCGAGGCCGCGACGTTGTCACGCCACGGTGTCGTCGAGGCCCGTGCCCTACGGATCCTGGGGCGCCTTGCGCTGCTCGACGACGATACCGACCGGGCCCTTGCTCATCTGCGGGCTGCAGCGGAGATCTGCCGCGGCGGCGACCTGCAGTTCGAACTGGCCCTCACCCTTGTCCTACTCGCCGACGCCACCGGCGACGATGCCCTGCTCGCCGAGGCAGCGACGATCTTCGACGAGCTGGGCGTAACATCGGCCGGCAGGTTCCTCCCCGCCGACCGGGAAGCGGTCACCGAGCCGGACTGAACGTCACGATCACCGAAGCCGCACTTCGACGATCCGAGGGACATTGGTGTCGGCCAGGCGCAGCTGCAGATCGAAGCAGCCGGTGGTATTCCTCGGCGTCTTCCAGTTGTACTGCCAGTTCCCGTCGCCGTTGTACCGGAGCTCGCTCCCGACATCGATCACGAACTCGTTCACCGTGGAGGTCGAGGTCGCGATGCATGGTGACGCTACAAGGCGCAGGCTGACGAAGCTGGCCGGGCTCGCCACTCCCACACCGTTCGCATCGGCGATGCGCCACTTCACCGGCACCGTCCTGCCGGCGTTCATGTTGTTGACCGCGGTGCTCGTCAGCGGCGATTGGAAGCCGTCGAACCGGTAGCCCACGTTGTAGTTGCACGGTTGCGTCGCCGTGTTCCCGGCCCGGTCGCTGGTGTTGAAGCTGACCGAGTTCAGACCGACGGTGCCAGTGGTGACAGTCTGCGTGAGCGAGGACGACACCGGGCCCGATCCGGCGTCGGTCACGGTCGCCGTCAGCGTGGCGCCGGACTTGTTCAGGAGGAACGACGGCGGCGCAGCCGGGCAAGTGATCGTCGGCCGAACGGTGTCCACGGTGACGGACCTCGAGGTTTGCGACGGTCCGGTCGCAACGACAGCGTCGTCGGCCGTGACAGTCAGCGTGTACACCCCGTCGCCGGGGACCGAGACCGTCTGGCCGGACGTGACCGTCTGCGAGAATCCGCTCGGCCCGGTCAGAAGACCAGCACAGGTCGTCAGGCTCGGGTCCGTGCAGGAGAATGCCACCGGCACGCTCCGGACCGTCCGGAAGGCGCCCGGCGCCGTGATCGTGATCGACGGCGAGACATTGCCGGTGTCGATCCTCACCTCTCCCGAATCCGTCGTCGGGTTTCCCGCAGCGCCCACTTCGAACCTCGTCATCCCGACGCCCGTGAACGTGAAGTTCGGCGTGGGCACCGGGACGGAGCTGCCGCCGTTGATGCGATACGAGAACGGGCCCGGAAGTGGTGACAGGATGTCGACGGTGACCGGGCCGGTGTACCAGCCCGACGCAGCCTCGAGATTGGTGCTGCGGGGCACCGCCTGCAGGGCGCGCACACCGGTGAAGGTCCTGGTCAGTGTGGCCGGCGGCCTCGTCGAGATCGCATCGGTTGCGGTGACGGTGAACGTGTAGGCGCCGACGGCGCCGTTGATCACCTGGCCCGACGTCACGGTCGCCGTCGGGCCGCCCGGCCCGGCGAGCGTCGCCGTGCAGGACGCGAGGGTCGAGTCCGTGCACGTGTACGACACGGTGAAGGGGGCGCCCTGGATCACGTCACCGACGGGGGCCTGGATTTGGATCTGGGGCGGTGCGTCGTCGATGGTCACCGCGCCCGCAGAGGTCGCCGAGTTGTTCGCCGCGGTCACGACGAAGGTCCGCCGACCGTTGCCCACGATCTGGAAGCTCTTGGCGGCCGGCACCGGGACGAACGCCCCGCCGTCGATGGAGTACACCAAGCCCGTCAGGCCCGATCCGACCGTGACGGTCACCGGCCCTGAATAGACCCCTGCGCCACCATCGAAATTCGTCGGTTCGATGGTGGTGATCACACCAGGGGCGCCGACGGATCCGGCGCACGGGGTGGTGAAGCCGGCGGCCTTGTTGCTCATGACCCGGACGTTGCCGGCCGTGTCGTAGATCTGGACGAGGTACTCGAGGTTGGCGCTGCACGCGGCGAGTGCAATGCCGCCGCCCCATCGACCCACTCCGCTCGACACCAGGTCGAAGGTGCGCCATGGCACGGGGGCGGCCTCGGTCGCACCGGGGAGGTTCTCGACGACTGCCACCACGACGCCGGCGACATTGTCCGATGGAGTGGTCACCGTGACGGCGAAAGCGCCGTTGGCCACCGTCTCATTCACCGAGCCGATCGTGGGCGCCACCCAGTCGTCGGACGAGCTGTGCAGCGTGCGGACCGTCAGGTCGTCGTACAGCACCTGGGTGCCACGACCGTCAGGCTGCGTCGCCGTGAAGCGACCCGGTTGGATGCCGACGAAGTCGCGCAGACCGAACTCGGTCATTGCATCACTGACGCCGATCGGGGAGATCGGGAATGCCGCGTCGATCGGTTGGATCTCCGGCTCAACGGCACCCCGATTGATCGTCGGGGTGTTGTACACCGGGTCGATCGGACTGCCTGGTGCGGTGTAGGCGACACCGCCCACGAGGAGTGCGCCGTGGAGCCGGGCGTCAGGGTCGGTGCCAGCGTCGTTGCCATCCGGGCCGGTGGCGTCGACCGAGGTGATCGGCTGTAGGGGCTGGCCCTGGGGCGCATACGACTGCCCGTCGATCTCGAAGACGGTGCCACGAGGGCGCACTGCGCGCGTGATCTCGAACTCGGGGTTCAACGTGGCGGTCCGCAGACCCGGGATTGGGCTGTCGACGAGGGTGAGCACCGACGGGGCGGTCGCCGGTGGCGGCGGGCTGGCCACGGCGGGTGTGCTGAACGGCAGGCCGTAGAGGATCGCCTGTTGGAGCGATTTCTCGTCGTACACGCTGATCGCAGACAGTGGGGCCAGATACTCGTTCTTCGCGAGCGTGAGCGCCTCGCCGATGGTGTAGTTGCCGTCGAGTCGGGAGGCGAACGACGTGAGCAACCGTTCGGTCAACTGGATGCTGTCGGTCGAGCCGTAGCCGAAGCCCGACTGCGCGATGTAGGCCGATGCACCGGCACCGGCCAGCGACTCCGCCCAACTCGCCCCGAGCGCGCCCGGGATGAACTCGTCGGCGGTCAAACCGGAGTGGCAGCCGACGGTGAACAGCAGTGAACCCGTGAAGTTGGCGTCCCCGATGTCGTCGACGAAGAGCGCATCATCCTCGTCGCTCGTCGCCGAGCCGAGCGCTGATTGTGTGCCCTGGTGGCTGAAGTGGCCGTTGATCACCCCGATACCAGGAGTGCTCCCCGTCTGGGGGAAGAACTTCGCCGCAAGCTCCAACGCGGTCCAGTCCTCACGAATGAGATCGACATCGACGGCGGCCTCGATCGGCCCATCGAGCAGATCTGCGATCTCCACAGAGGAATCTGCGAGGAAGTCGTAGCCGGCGACGGTGGCCGAGTCGACGCGAATCGCGCCCTCTCGGTCGACGAAGGACTCGAGTTGACGGGTGATCTGCCCGGGTGTTTCGACCAGTCGGCCGATCGCCTTCTCCGCGACGTACAGGGCCCGGTCGTTCACCAGCGTCGGCGTGGTGTCGACGAAGGGGTCGTCGGAGAAGTACGTCCCTGCTTGGAGAGCGGCGTACAACGGGCTGGAGATGTCGTCGGCGAACGTGGAGGCGTAGCTCTGCTCGTTGCCGATCAGCGTGCGGTCGGAGATACGAGCGAACGGGATGATCCGGTCACTGCCGACGAGCACGACGTTCTCGATGTCCGGGTGCGCGGTGTACACGCCTCGGAGCACACGGGTGGTCTCGCGCACGACGTCGTTGGCGAGGGCCACATCGCACGGCGTCCCGTCCCATGCGTCGTAGGCCGAGTCGAGCCTGGCATTGGCGCCGAGGTCGATGGTGCCGGCCTCCAGACCAAGACCCGACATCGCTCCGGCGAGCGCAGCCGAGAGGGTGTCGATCTCGGCGAGGACACCGTCGGCGGCGGCATCGCCATACTGGCGGGCGAGCCGGTCGTGGTTCACGACGAAGAGCGTGTCGATGCCGCTCGGGAGCGGGTCGAGTGCCGGCGCCGTCCCCGAGGGGTTTGGGAACTGCATGGGCGCGGGGCAGACGGGTGCCGCCACGACGGAAGCGTCGGAGAGGAGGCGAAGCGCGTACGGCTCGGCGCCGGACGCGCCGTCATACCCGCTGACGACCAGGTAGTAGGTGCCCTCGACGAAGGTGGGCACCGGCGGGATCGACTCGGTCGCCGTGCCGCGACTGGTCGAACGTGCGATGACGGCCAAAGCGGCCGGCGGCTGATACTGGCCGCCGTCGGTGAGTGTCGACGACGTCGCACCGCCGAGGATGGAGGTGTCACGGTCGCCCACGGATTCGCGGATGCGGCCGCCGGTCGCCGCCAGGGGCTCGGCGCCCGGACCGATGATCGTGAGGTCGTAGTCCGCCGGCAGGTTCGACAGCACGCCACCGATGCGCTGACCGGAGTCGGTCACCTTGAAGGCGAAGATGTCGACGTCGGTCGCGCTCGAGACCTGCGACAGCACGAGCTGTCCCGTCTCGATGGGAGCCTGGGCCAGTGCCTCGGACGGGGTGTTGTTCGGTTCGAGCGCTTCGCGGTACTGGACCGACGTGGAGTCGGAGGCGAAGAGGTCCGTGCTCGCCACCTGGGCGCTCACAGAGGTCACGAACGTCCCGACCTTCTCCGACGACCGAGTCGCAAAGGTCAGGGTGGTCGGCGTGCTCCCGGGCTGGATGTTGGCGATCTGCCACACGAGGCTGTTCCCGAAGGTCGTCGGCTCCAGCTCGGCCAAGGCATCGGAGTCGAGCGTGAACCCGCGAAGTGCGGCGGACCCGGGGACGTAGCGAGCGCCGTCGGGCAGCGTCACGACGATGCGCGCACTCTGGGGACGGTTGCCTCCGACTACCGCAACCGCGACGTCGAACGACACCGTCGCGCCCGTGGCGTAGTCGGCGAGATCGATGGCGCTGAGATCGATCTCCTCGGTGTTCCGGTCGGTGATGGGCTGCGCGGCGCGGAGGAACTCGCCGAGTGTGACCCCGGCGAAGGCGCCGATCACGTCGGCGACGGCGAAGGACGCCGCTCGCGTGATCGGGTCTGTCCCAGCGCTGCCGACGATGTCCCCCCAGAGCAGCCCTTCGAGACGCGAAGCCTGCGGGTAGTCGGGGTCACCACCGAGAATCGACCCGATGGTCGTGTCACGCGCACTCGTGCCAATGGTGAACGCCTGGCCGGTTGCCGTGCGGAGATGTTCGAGGCGCAACGGCCGCAGCAGCGGCCAGACGTCACCGACGGTGAGGTCGTCCTTCGCGTTTACGAGCGTCGACAACGCCAGCGTGTCGACCCACAGTTCACCGAGGCCGAGACCGTCCTTGGTCACCGGGATCTTCTGAGTGAGGTCGCCCACCGTCAGCGGGTCCGCCGCGGTCGCATCTGCCCAGTTCTCGACGGCGTCCTCAAGGTCCGCCAGGTCCAGACCCTCGGCGAGTCCCGCCAGGTCGACCAGCCGCCAGCCGCTGAAGACGAGACGTTCGTCGGAGATCGTCACCTGGTCGTATGCGTCGAAGAGCTCGATCGGGATGCCATCCGGCGCGAGCCCTGCGTCGGCGGCCCCACCGAGGGTCAAGGTGATCGCTGCGCTGAACGCTCGCATCGCGTCGACGCTGAAAGCCGGATGGGCGCCGATGAGGTCGGCGAGCCGCAGCCCGAACAGGCCGGGCTGCACGGCGGCCAGGGTGAGCGACGACGGGAGCGCGCCCGACTCGATGCCCTCTCCGAGGGTGAAGCCGTTGGGCTGGCGGCAGTCGATCACGGTGCAGTCGAACACCGGCGCACCGTCTTCCTCCTCCCAGCCGACGAACGGCTCGAGTGGCACACCGAAGAGGAGACTGGACGGGTCGAGGTCGGCCAGCCGGTAGCTGCCGAGGGAGCGACCGTCGACGAGCCCGTCGAGCGGGATGGCGGTGATGGGCGCGCTGAGCCCGAGTTCGGACAGCGGCGACGCCCGGAACGGCGACGCGCGGAACGGGCTGGTGTCGAGCGGCGACGCCCGGAACGGCGACGCCCGGAACGGCGAGACGCCGAACGGGGAGACGCCGAACGGGGACGCCCGGAACGGCGACGCCCGGAACGGCGACGCCCGGAACGGCGACGCTCGGAATGGCGAGGCGCGGAACGGGCTGACGCCGAACGTGGACGCAGCAAACGGCGAGGCCCGGAACGGCGAGGCGCGGAACGGGCTCGCGCGGAACGGCGTGGAGCCGATGTCCGAGGCCCGGAACGGCGAGGCGGCGAACGGGGACGCCCGGAAGGGCGAGGCGCGGAACGGGCTCGCGCGGAACGGGCTCGCGCGGAACGGGCTGGCGCCGATCGACGAGGCGGCGAACGGCGCCGCACCGAACGGGCTGGCGGCGAACGGGCTGGCGGCGAAGGGCGCGGCACCGAACTCGGCTTCGCCACCGAGGAGCTCCACGAGCCGATAGTCGCCGAGCGCGCGCCCGTTCGGCAGGACGATCTCGTCGAGCGGCACGGACAGCACAGGAGCGTTGAGGCCGAGATCGCCGACCGGGATGCTTGCGATCGCCGGCGCCAATGGCTGCTCGGAGCTGACGAGCAGGCTGGCGCCGGCGGCCGGCGCGACCCAGGAGTAGTCGGCGAGTGGCGAGTCCGGTTGGAACTCGAGGTTCAGCGCAGAGACCGGGGTGGAGTCGTTGAGACCGACGCCGGCGGGGGTGAGGGCGCCGAGCGGAGCGGCGGGGCCGAGTTCGCCGAGCGTGACGTCTTGGAACACCTGCGGCACGTCGAGCGTGGATGGCAGGTACGACGGCAGGCTCTTGGACGGGACGAGCGGCTGCGAGGCCAGCGGGACGGCGCCGATGTCGAGCGCGGCGAGCAGCGTCGTGCCGATCGGGGTACCGCTCACGTCAGTACTGCCGTCGATCTCGGCACCGAGGAACTCGGCCTGCTCGACGTCGACGCCGGCGAAACTGAGGACGGGGAGCGTGAGATCGGTGATGTCGAAGTCCGTGGCGCAGTCGAGCCCGTTCGCCGAGACGAGGCCGCACCAGTAGTCAATTGCATTGGACGACCCCGGGACCGGCAGTTGCGTGACGGGCACGCCGGCGAGCAGGGCGGCGTAGGTGGAGACCGATCCCAGGTTGCTCGCCTGGAGGCCGAGGTCCCCCAGTCGGATAAATGGCAGCACACTGCGGTAATCGCGGTAGACGTCCAGGAGCGTGAGGGTCTGCTCGACCAAGGGCGGTTGGTTCGGGCGCAGTTTCTGCGACCAGCCACCCTCGATGGGGATGTCGGAGAGCAGGATCGTGGCGAGCAGCTTTTGCGTGACGGGCGCGGTGTCGACTGCCAGGTCGTCGAGCGTCACGTCCGCGACCGGTGTCGCCTCGGAGGTGTCCGTTCGCAGGTCGATCGTCTGCAGCTCGGACCGCGCATAGTCGGCGGTCGGTCCGCCGTACCCCTGGAACACCGATGCCGGCAGGCTCGAGATGTCGATGGCGGCGACCCCGACGGGGGCGGACGACGTCGAGGAAGTGATGTCCACGGTCAGATCGGTCGGTGGAACCGGAGGAGGAGGAGGAGGAGGAGGGGGGGGAGGAGGCGCGACGGTGACCGAGACGGCCGCGCACGACAACCCGACGCTGTCGATGTCGTCGCCGGTTCGCCCGGACACACCGGTGCCGAACGAGGCGACGCAGTCAACCGGCCCTCTCCGGTTGGTTGCGGCGCTCGGCCCACCGATGAACGGCCCGTCCACCACAGGAGCCTGAACGCTTCCGTTCGCCCCGAAGGTGCTGCAACGGATGGAGATCCGGTCGATCGACACTCCCTCGTCGGCCCGGAGTCCCGTGACGGCGGATCCGACCCCGCAGTCGCTCGTCAGTGGGGCCAGGACCCCGAGTAACCGATTGCCCAGGTCGCCCGCGTCGACCGTGGTCGGATCGAGGGTCAACCCGCCGGCGGGGGCTCCGATGACCTGCCGGCACCGCGGGACGACGACCCGAAGCTGATTGGAACCGCCCGTCCGGCGGTACACGGTCACGCCTGTCATCAGCGACCCGGCCGGGCACGCCGCTGTCCCCACTGCCCCGACGTCGCCGAGCAGGCCCGATGGACCGACCGGCGTGAACACCGGCGTGTCGAGCGCGGAAACCACGCTGTCGGTGTCGATCCAGATCGACGCAGCTGCCAGCATCGCCACCAGAACGATGGCCCGACGAGCGGGGCCCCGTCGCGCTGTGTTGACCGTCGTCGAAATCATGGTTCTCCTGCTGCTGTCGGATCGCGTTGCGTCACTTCGGCACCAGTCAACCACAGGGTCGGAACCCATGCATCGGGCAATTGCCCGAGATCACGCGTCACATACTTGACGTCGCCTTGCCAGAATGACGGGGTGCGGCGGCGGGACGGGACAGATCGAGGCGAGCGGGTGTCTCACATCGACACCCTCGTGCGCCGCGACGACGTCCGACTGATCACGGTGACCGGCCTTGCGGGCGTGGGCAAGACATGGGTGGTCGAGCACGCGCTCCCGCCGACTACGGCCGACGCCTCGGGCCTCACACCCGTCGCCTGGTTCGACATCCGCTCGGTCGACGAGGGCACGATGCTGGCTGCGATCGTTGAATCGGTTGCCCTGGTCTCCGTTGCCAGGTCGACGTCCTACCGCGTAGGTTCGGCGCTCGACGAGGTAGCCGGTGTGGTGGTGATCGACGGTGCCGATCTGCTCGAGGCCCCTACCGTCATCCAGTCGCTGGTCTCGGCGACGGAGCGGACGACCTTCGTCGTTACCCGGCGCTCGCCGCTGCGCCTCGCCGACGAGCATGTCGTCCGGGTCGATCCGTTCCGAGCACCGCCGCACGTGGCTGCTGTGGATCGACTGGTGGACGAACCCGCCGTGCGGATCTTCCTCGACATCGCCCACACGCTGGGGGTGGATCTGGCCGACGACCCGAATGCCGTGGCTGCGATCGCAGCCATTGCCGAGCGTCTGGGCGGCCTGCCCGGCGCGATCGTCCTCGCCGCGTCGAGGGTCACGGCGTTCTCGCCATCGACGATCCTGCGTCTGCTCGACGACGCCCCGGCGAAGGACGTGTTGCTCGGTCCGGGTGACGCCTCGGGATTGTTCCAAGCCATCTCGTGGAGCGAGTCGCTGTTGCAGCCGGGGAGCCGGCGCGTCCTGCGGGACATGGTGGCGTTCTCTGGGCCGGCCACCGTCGATGCAATCGTGTCCGTGACAGGGCTGGACGTCGGCGCGGCGGTCGACCACGTGAGTGAACTCGTCGACGTGCACCTGCTCGATGCCGAGCATCGCGGTCACGTGAGCACGTTCGTCCTCCATCCGCTCGTTCGCGAGCACGTCGCCACGTTCATCGATGCCGATCGCCGCGACGCCCTCGCCGACGCACGGCTCCGGTGCGTGCTCGAGGTCGCCGCAGGCGTCGATCAGATCGGCGGAGTCGACCCGACGGTCAAGCTCATGGAGCGCGACCTGCTCGACGCATGGCGACGGAGCCTCGAGATGGGCGACGCCATCGCCGCCGCATCGCTCGCCATCGCGCTCGCTCCGGTGTGGCTCGATCGTGGTGTGCGCGCGGCCGATCCCGACTTGATGAACGCCACGGCCGCAGCCCTCACCAACGACACCGACGCCGGGCGGCGAGCTCTGCTCGAGGCGTGGAGTGCCCTCCTGCTGGCCGAGCGTGCCGTCGTCTCCGGCGACATCGATGAGTTCACCGCCGTACGTGACCGAGCGCTCGACTTGGCGAGGCAGAGCGACCCCACCACCCGGTTGGCGGTGCTGGCCCGGTGCGTGCAGACCGCCCTCGTGCTCGAAGACCGCACGGTGGCCGAAGCGCTCTGTGCGGAAGGACTCGAACTGGCTCGAGCATTGAGCGACGAGCGCAGCCTGGTGAGATTCGAGACGTGGGCCGGGATGCTGGCCCATCAGGCGCTCCGCCTCGACGAGGCAGCAGCGTTGGGGCAGTCGGCACTCGGCCGGGCCCGACGCCTCGGCGACCCGTCACTCACCATCAACGCCACGGGCCTGCTCCTTACGTTGCCCCCGGACGTGCGGGTGACCGCGGCCCTGCCGAGCGCTCACGAGCTCGTCGAGTTGGCACGCGGGGTCGGCGACCAACGAGCACTGCGGTGGCTGCAGCCGACCGCTGCGGCCGAGGCGCTCCGCTCGGCGGATCACGCCACCGCAGCGGGACTCATCGTCGATCACCTGACGACGACGTCCGCGGTCGGCGCACGGAGTTGGGGAGTGCTGTCGCTCATCCAGCTCGTGCACCTGGCCGAACAGTTGGACGAGTTCGAGCGAGCCGCGCGCCTGCACGGGTTCGTCGCCGGCCGCCTCGCACTCCTTCGCCCCAGCATGCCTGCAGCCGCAGTGGTCGACTACGACCGAGTCGTCGCTGCTGTGCGCACCCGGTTGGGCCCGAACCGGTTCGACGCACTGGCGGGTACCGGCGCGCTACTGACGAGCGAGGATGCTCATCGCGAAGCGCTCGGCTACGCCCGCTCGGTCGTCGAACGAACGCTCGACAACGGCGACGAGCGCAACCGCCTGCGCCGCTCCTCTCTGACCGATCGCGAGATCCAGGTGCTCGATCGCCTGACCGTAGGTGACCCCAACAAGGACATCGCCCGCCAGCTCGGCATCACCCCCAAAACCGTGATGCACCACACGTCGAGCATCTACCGGAAGTTGGGCGTTCGCGGCCGCACTGAAGCCGTGGGCTGGGCCCTCGGCGATCGACGCGATCGCGCACCTCGCTGACGGCCTGCTCCGGCTCCGCCGTCGCCTGTCGCTGAAACCCGGTTTGCGATGGAGGGACGCGTCAGGTCTTGTGGAGGACCTTCTCGCGGAACACACGGGAGCTGTACGCGGTGAGCACGACGTCAGTCTTGGCTCGCACCGAGGCCGAGCGAGGGAACCCGAGGAACGGGCCGAGCTCGCCGAAGTACTGGTCGGGTCCGAGCTGGTTGAGGGGCTCCTCACCACCGTCGGCGAGGATGCGGATCACATCGACCTCA
>Ga0105046_10008687_pt1 | contig 15938 bp, 11 predicted proteins | sample MAT03_FD_78385 | JGI IMG/M metagenome (GOLD analysis project Ga0105046, IMG submission 78385) | Freshwater microbial communities from Lake Fryxell liftoff mats and glacier meltwater in Antarctica - MAT-03 (megahit assembly) | ecosystem: Environmental > Aquatic > Freshwater > Ice > Liftoff...
AGTCCCACTCGAAGGCCTCGAGCGTCTTGCGCTCGACGAGCCCGCTCTGGGCAATGCGCGTCTCGATTCGCTTCTCGAGCCTCTGCGCGGCTTCTCTGCCGAGGATGTGCTCGAGGAGCGCGGTCGCGCCCGGCCGCTCGCGGGTCGCCCAGGCGAGCTGCTCGTCGAGGTCGGCGAGTGTCCGTGTCAGTCCGAGAAACCCGAGGTGTCGTCGCAATCGGTCGAGCACGAGGGCGCCGTCACCGGCTCCGGCGCCTCCGCCTGTCGTGCTGGCGCCGGCTCCGGCGCTTTCGCCGCATCCGCTACGCTTGTCACGTCCGTCACCGCTTCGCTTGGCCATTCGGTCGTCTCCTTCGTGCGACCGCGCGATGCAGAAGTGATCGGCAGGCGGTCGTACTCCGTGAGGTCGCGCGGCGCAGTGCGGGCGTGTCCGAGCGTCTGCTCCAGACGCTCGACGCTCTCCTCGGCGACGTACTCGCCGAGCGTGCGCGGCAGCGCGCGCATTGCAAGGATGCGCTCGACCGCGGCGTGTTCGACCGCACCGAACGACGCAGCGTGGCCGAGCGCGAGCTCGATCTCTTCGGTCGCGTAGCGCTCGCGCAGGAGCAAGATCTGCCGCGCCTGGGCGCCCCACGCGCGCGCCGGGCCGCGGCTCATGAGGGCGAAGAACTCGGCGGCGCGCTCGCCCATGTTGTCGAAGGCGACGCGGATCTGGTCGAGGTCGATCGGGCTCTTTCGCTGAGGCCGCGGGTGCAAGCCTGCCGGGTCGAGCCTTGCGCCAGCGCCGCGCGGAGCGAGCTCGTGGCGAGCGATGCACTGGAGGTCGGCGGCGTAGACGAAGAGCTCGCGCTGCGTGATGCGCACGGGCAGGAGGTCGGTGACATGGTCGTAGGGGACGGCGTATCGATTGCCACGCCAATCGGGCGATGCCATCGATGCCGCAGACTCGGTAGACCACGCGGGCCGTGTCGCAAGCGTGTCGCGGCAGCCTCACGAGATGCTCTTTCTCCTCGGCGTATCGGTCGAGCGCGGTGTGCCCGTGAAGCTTTCGATGGTCGACGGTTCGGTCCAGCCAATCGGCGAGCTGCGCGCGCATGTCGGCGAGGTCGCGAAACTCTCGACCATTGAGGAACGACCGCTCGACCTCCCAGAAGGACCGCTCGACCCGCGGCTTGTCGTTGGGATGTCCTCGGCGGACAGCGAGCGGACGGAACTCGTAGTGGCTGGAGAAGGCGAGGAAGCGCGGATTGTAGATGGGCTGGTTGCTCTCCCACCTGAGCACGACGGGCTTTTGGCTGTCGTACTTGCAGCGGTGCGCACAGCCATCGAGGCGCGTGAAGGCGCGCTCGTGGCCATCCATCAGCGCGTGAAGATCGTTGCTTTCGCAAGACCCGAAGTACTTCCGCTTGCTGCCCACCAGGACGTACGAGAGCGCCTGGACGATGGCCTTGTGCCCCTGCGTGAAGCGCACCTCGTAGGGAGACCAATCACTCTCGGCCATCTCGCCGGGCGCGTAGTCAGGCGTCGCCCTGCTCGGTGTCGGCCGCGGCGGCGGGCGCACTGCACGCATGTGCTTCTTCACGCGCGTGTAGCCGCCAGCGAAGCCTTCGTTCTTCAAGATCTGGCAAGACGCGCTGCGCGGTGATGTCGGGGAAGCGAGAAATCAGCTCGGCGACACGGGGCTTCAAAACATCGAGCTTCGAGGGACGCGGCGCTCGGGACGGCCGCGCAGGGATCGCCACCTGCTCCGTTTCTCGTCCCGCTTCGTGCGCGGCGCGCACGGCCCGCACCGTATTGCGGCTGACCCCTAGAGCGCGCGCGATCGCCCGCGCCGTCACGCCCTGCTTGCCGAGCGTGACCACCTGGTGCTCGAGCTCCTCGCGGGTCTGCCAGTGGGCGATCACGCAGCCTCCGTCTGGCCGGTCACGGCGCAGATGACCCCGTCGAGCGCACGCAGCACGGGCCGCAGGCGATCCAGCGCATCACGCAACAGCTCAGCAGCGGCGGGCGTCAGGGCTTCGAGCGGCGTCGCGAGCAGGCGCGCCTCGAGCCGAGCCGCTATCTCGTGCACGCGCAGCACGTCCGCGCTCATCCAGTCGGATTCGAGCCGCACGGCGCGCAATGGACGCGGACCAGGCGTATTACCGGACGAAGGCCCGTCGAGGCGGCGGGCAATGAGGGCGTCGCGCAGGGCGGGGTCCTTCTCGCGCATCAGCTCGGCGACGAGCAGCTCGGTCTGGCGCACGGTCAACCCGCGGCGGGCGACGACCAGGCTTGCCGCCTGCTGGTTGCCACGTGGCAACCGACTCAGCTCCACCGCGGCGCGCGGCGCGATGAGCCCCAGTCGCACGTCGCTCTGCACCGAGGTCTCGAGCGACAGGGCCAGCATCAGCCGGCGCCACACCCAGCTCTTGTGCCGGCCCAAGAGTCGCGCGATCGCCGGCTGCGCGAGGTGGTCCTCGCGGTACAGCGAGCGAACGAGCCACCCCTCCTCGAGCTCCGTGAGGCCACGCCCACCGTGCAGCTCGCGTAGCCGAAGCTTCGCGTCCACCGAGCTGACCGACACCACGCGTGCCGAGACCGTCGACCAACCGAGCGCGCGCGCAGCTCGCAGACGCTTGAAGCCGTCGTTGATCTCGAGCTGGCCCGCCTGTGCGTACACCACAAGCGCGCTCAGCTGACCGTGCTCCTCGAGCGAGCGCGCCATCGTCGTGAGCGCGGCGCGGTCGCAAAGGCGCAGCGCCGAGAGGCGCTCGCCGAGCGCGTCGACCTCGATCAGCTGCGTGTCGCCGGGGGCCTCATGCACGCCTGCACTCGAACACCGCGAGCCGATCGCCGACGAGGGTCATGCGTGACGCGCTACCCGCCCCATGCCGAATTCATGAAGAAACTCGCGGGATTGGGAGCGGAGGCTCCGGCGTGACAGGCGCCCGGCCGTTGCCAGCGTTTCGCTCGGATCCCCGCAGTCTTCTCAGCAAATCACGCACGAGGGTGGCGCGTGACAGAGCCATCGACGCTGCCACGATTGCGCCCACTTCGGCTCGCGATATCAAGCACTTGGGCGCCGAGGGCGGCGCGTGACATCCGGCCGCGGCGCGCCGCTCCCGGCACGCGCGCTGGCGCTCGACCTCGTCGGCGCGCGCATCCTCGAGCTCGTCGAAGCGACGAGCACGCGCGAGTCGTCGGGCGCGAGCGGCGCGACACACCGCGCCGCACACGCGCTGGCTCGCGATCGCCGAACGCGCTGGCACGAACGTCTTCCGGCACTCCGCGCATCGACGACCCATCGGTGCATCGTGCCGGCCTCGACGCCGACGCCCGGCCTTCGAGGTGGATCAGTATCGCGCCGCGTCCGAGTCCCCCATCACGCGCCGCTGCGGATCACTATCCCGCCGACAGGTGGATCCGACCTAGGGCGCCGCTGAAGGCCGAATCCTTCCCTCGTTCTTCTACGACCAGATATTGAACAGGAAGACGGGAAGACAGGGAGGTCGGAAAGGTCCTTCCTGTTTCCGCTCAGGCCTCAGGCCTTCCTGTCATCCCGTCTTCCTGTTCGATCCTCTGCCTCTGGGACCGAACTGGGCGTCGGAAGACGTCAGGCGCAGCGTCACGGGGCGGGAGGCGGGATGCTGGCGCAGCGGACGCGCAGCTCCTTGACGGCGACCGACAGGAGCTGGGAGATCCTCGCCTCGGTGACGCCGAACTTCTCGCCAATCTGTCGAAGAGTTAGATCATACCCGAAGTAGAGTTCGACGATCTGACGCTGTCGCTGCGGCAGCAGCCCCACCGCCGACTCGAAGCGTGCGAAGCGTTCTCCGCGCTGGGCGTTGCTCTCCGGGTCGTCGGCCCGGTGGTCGGGTAGCTCGGCGATTCGCTCGGCATCGCTGACCGTGGTAGCCGACCCGCGGGCGAGTGCCGACGCGTGGGCCGCTGCCTCCGGCGTCACGCCCAGTTGGGCGGCGACCTCTTGCTCGGTCGGTCGCCGCCCGTGACGGCTTTCGTAGGCCTGGGTGACCTCGACGACTTGCCGCGCGCGGCGACGAATGCGTCGCGACAGCGGGTCGGCCTGGCGCATCTCGTCGAGCATCGCACCACGCAGCCGGGGGCTGGCCAATCGCTCGAGATCCTGCGGCGACAGATCGTGGTTTCGCTTGTGCATCTCGACGAGCGCGAGGAAGCCGGCGCTCACCAGGTCCTCGATCGAAATCGTCGGGGGCAATCGGGTCGCGAAGGTCGCGGCGATGCGCTTCACCAGCGGGAGCATGGACCGAATGAACTCGGTCGAGGGGGTGACGTCGTGGTGGTCGGATACGTTCACGTGGACTCCATGGGATGGGGCGTGGGCGAGGACGGGCCGCGGCGACCCAGCACCGCAGTCGAGAAATCGGGGCGTCGGCGCTTCAGGCGGTGAGGCGCTTGCGCTTGACCATTTCGACGAGCGTCGTTCGGTTCAAGCGCAGAAGTTGCGCTGCGCGGTTCTTGTTGCCTTGGGTGCGCGCGAGAGCCTGGCGAATGAGGTTGGTCTCGTAATCGTCGAGCACGGCCTTCAAGTCGATTCCAGCGCAGGGCAGATCGACATTTTGCGAGGCCATGTTCTCTGACAGTCCACGGACCGAACGCGGAAGGTCGCGGACCTCGACGGTGGGACCGGGTGCGAGGAGGACGACGCGCTCGATGACGTTCTCGAGCTCCCGGACGTTTCCCGGCCAGCTATGAGAAGCCAGCATCGCCAAGGCCTCGGCGGAGATGGCCGTGAGATCGCTTCGTCCGATCTCGACGCATTGGCGCAGGAAGAAGTGCGCCACGAGCACTGGCAAGTCCGCGACCCGCTCGCGGAGTGGGGGGATGCGGAAGTGGACGACGTCGAGGCGATAGTAGAGATCTTCGCGAAAGGTCCCGGCACGCACCTCGGCGCGGAGGTCGCGATGCGTCGCAGCGACCACGCGGATGTCGCAGCGCACCGTGCGCGAGTCGCCGACCGGTGAGTACTCGCGTTGCTGAAGTAGCCGGAGGAGCTTGACTTGGAGGCCGAGCGGCAGATCGCCGATCTCGTCGAGGAAGAGCGTGCCGCCTTCGGCGCAGGCGACTCGGCCCTGGCGGGTTGCGTGCGCTCCGGTGAAAGCGCCCTTGGCGTGTCCGAAAAGCTCGCTCTCCAGCAGGGCCTCGGGGATGGCGCCGCAGTTGAGTGTGACCAGCGGCCCATTCGCGCGTTTTGAAGCGTCGTGAATCGCCGCGACGATCATCTCCTTGCCGGTGCCACTCTCGCCGGTGACGAGCACCGTGCACGCGACCTTGGCGGCGCGATCGACCTGGGCCACGAGGGCGACGAGCTCCGGGCTGCGACCGATGATCTTGCCCCGGCTGGTGGGGCGCAGGGTCGACCGCTGGGGTTTTTCGGCGCCGTCGTGATCGGGGTCTCGCATGGTGTCCTCGCCTCCCATCAGTCGTCTCACGCTGGCGTAGAGCAGGCGCCGTGCCATGCGCGAAACACCCTCCGCAAGTCGCCAAAACCGGGGTCCGTCGTCGCGTCCAACGTGCTCGATGCTGGGCGCCGGGCGCGCGGCGGGGCACGCGCCGCAAGACCCGGCGCCACCGCGCGCAGCCCGCGTCAACGACTTGGCGTCGGCCAGCCAAGGCCCTGACGGACCGTTGGTCGAGGTCGCTTGCACGAGGTCTCCCTTAAGTCGGGCCGCCGAGGAGTCGTTCCCGAGCCGGACCTTCTACGAATCGGGCGTGGTCGCCCGGGCGCGGGGTTCGTCGAAGAAAGGTGGGAAGCATGCGCTTCGGAACTCTCGCAGGTGGTTCGCTGGTCGCTCTTGGTGCCCTCTCGTTCGCCGTCGTCGGGTGCGACGCAGGATCCGAAGAGGAGGTGCTCGATCCCGAGAATCTCGGTATCGAGGACGGCGCGTTGGGTCAGGCCCTCGCGTCGTGCTCGACCGCCGGCTCCAGTGGCTTCGTTTCGGCGAGCAAGACTCTGAGCCTCGCCCTCGGCGGTGGCGTCACGACGGTCGTGCTCACCGCGCCGGGGGGGAAAATTCAGGTCAATGGATGGCCTTGCGTGTCGCTGACGGGTGTCGCCCTCACCACGCTGACCGTCTCGAAGGTGGCCATTGCCGGCACCGCGGGCGCGGACAAGGTGATCATCGACTCGCTGCCCGGCTCCTTCGGCACGAACATCCTCGGGGCGACCGGAGGGATGTCCATCGATCTGGCGGGCGGAACCGATTCGGTCATGTTCCGCGGCTCCGCCGCCGTCGATCGCTACCAGGCTGGTCAGAGCGTCGCGGGCGACGCCTACTTCGACCTCACCAACGACGCCAAGGCCGACGTGCGATGTGTGGGCACCGAGGCCTTCTCGGTCTCGCTGCTGGGTGGCGCCGACACCTTTCAGGCCATGGGTGGCGCCATCTCGGCGACGCACATCCTGGCAGGCGTCACGTCGCTGGTCGCGCTCGCAGCCCCTCTGACGGTCTACGGCGGCGACGGAGCCGACGTGATCCGGGGCGGCGCCGGCGACGACAAGCTCTTCGGCGGGCCAGGAGACGACACGTTCCAGATGGCGGCTACCGACGACGGCTCCGACACCTATGTCGGCGATGGCGGAGTCGATCTGGTCGACTACTCGAATCGAACGGCGGCGCTCACCATCGACATCTCAACCTTCAGCGGGCAGGTCACGGGCACCGGCGACCTGTCGGTCGGTGGGACCATCACCGCGCTCGATGCCGATACCCTGGTGATGAGGGTCGACGGCACGTCGTTCACGACCACCTTCGCGACGCCGGCGGATGCCGCTGCCGTCGCCACCCAGATCAACGCGGCGGTCGGTGCGACGGTTGCAACGATCGAGTCGTCCAGGCTCCGGCTCGCCTCGGCTACCAGCGCGGGCACAATTCAGATCATGTCAGGTACCGGCCTCGCCGGGCTGGGGCTCTCGGCGGGCACTCATACCGCAGTCGACGGCGACGATGGCTTGGCCGGCGAGAACGACGACATCCAGTATTCGATCGAGAAGATCACCGGCGGCTTGGTGGCCGACACCATCGTGGGCAGCAGGGCTTCCAACACGATTGACGGCGGGGCCGGTAACGACACCATCTCGGGCGGCCCCGGCAATGCGACGTGCGCCTCCGACATCGACATCCTCAATGGCGGTGACGGCGACGACACGTTCGCCATGGGCGCCGTCACCGATTGCGGCGACACCCTCAATGGCGGCGCAGGGACCGACACCGCCGACTACCAGCTGCGCACGGTTGGCGTGACGATCACCATCGATGCCACCGCCAACGACGGCGAGACCGGCGAAAACGACAAGGTCTTTACCGACGTCGAGACCATCCTGGGCGGTGAGGGCGCTGACACCATCACCGGAAGCGCCAACGCCGACGAGCTGCGTGGCGGGCTGGGCGCCGATGAATTGCGCGGCGGCGCCGGCAACGACACGCTGGTGGGCGGCGATGGCAACGACACTCTCGACGGAGATGCCGGCGACGACGTCTTCCTCGAGTCGGGCGTCGACGCGCGCTACACAGCAGTCGTCGCTGCCGGCGCCGGTAACGACATCATCAATGGTGGCGTGGGCCTCGACAAGGTCAGCTACGAGGCGCGCACGCTCACGGTCGACGCGACCCTTTGCGTCGATGCCACCGACAACGTCGGCGCGCCCACCTCGACCGCCGCCGAATGTATCGATGACGACGGCGTGGGGGCGGAGGCCGACAAGCTGACCAACCTCGAGTGGCTGATGGGCGGCACAGGCGCCGATAACCTTACCGGTAGCACCGCCGCCGACACCTTCGAGGGCGGCGCCGGCGCCGACGTCATCCTTGGCGGCGACGGCGACGACTCGATCTACGGCGATGCGGGCGCCGACGATCTCGAGGGCGGCAACGGCGATGACTTCATCGACGGCGGCGACGATGACGACCTCATCGACGGCGGGCTCAGCGACGGCGACATCTGCGTCGGCGACGCCGCCGATCTCGTCGCGCAGACCGGCTGCGAGCTGTGAAGACCGGGCCGAGGAGCGGAAACCGCCGCTCCTCGGCCTGCGTCTTGCGCGGCCAAGTACCGACACGCTCCGACACGCTCCCCTGGAGGCCGCGGCGCTTCGCCCGTTCGCCGGCCCGCACTGCGATGGTTTCCAAGTTTTCTTTCCGCTTTCGGAGAACCAGCCATGAATCGTTCCTCGTCCATGCTCGTCTCGGCCCTGGTGCTGTGCACCTCGGCAGCTCTCCCGGCCTGCGCAGGCTCCGAGGACCCTTCTCAGGGAACCGGTGGGGCCCCCACCGATGACGCCACGGGTGGTGGGGACACCGGCGAAGGCGGCGGCGACAGCGGCGAGGGCGGCGCTGGAAACGGCGAGGGCGGCGGCTCCGGGATCGTGGAGGGAGCACCAGCCTCCTGCATCGAGCTCGGAGGGGCCGAGCCCGACGCCGACTACCCCGGCTTCGACGATGCGTGGCTGGCCGATGGCGTGGCTCCCGCGGGCTGCGAGGGCGAGCTCGAGCCCGGCCGGACGTGGACACTCCGCCTCGATGGTTCGGTGAGCACGCTTCGCCTCTCTTTCGCAGGCGACATCGTTCACGCCAATGGTGTGGCGTGTACGGCGGCTGACGGGACACAAGCTCGGGTGAGCGCCGAGACCCGTCTGCGGGTGGTCGGGTCGACCTCTGCCGAACGCGTCGTCCTCGACCTCGTCGACGGCACCCCCAGCGCGCTCGACTGGACGTCTTCCACGGGGCTCGTTCTGGAGCTCGGAGGTGGCGAAGACAAGCTGGTCGTACGCGGGGCGCCCACCTCCGATTCTCTCGCCTTGCGCACCAATGAGGGCCAGACGTTCCTCGACTTCGACGGCGACCTCGCACCGGACGTCATCGCGCACGGTCTGGTGTCGGTCGTCGTCGCAGCCGGGCCCGGAGACGACGAAGTCGATGCGTACGGCTGGGACCTCCCACTGTCCATTCCCATTGCGATCTGCGGCGGCGCAGGTGCTGACGGCCTGCGCGGCGGCAGCGCGGTCGATCGGATCGAGGGAGGCAGCGGCGACGACCGCATCGTCGCCGCCGAGCAGCCCGACGGTGCCGACCTCGTCTCGGGAGGTGATGGCCACGATTGCGCCGACTTCGGCGCACGCACTGACGGCATCACGGTCAGCCTGGACGACGACGCCGACGACGGCGCTGTCGACGAGGGCGATAACGTCTTGCAGGACGTCGAATGGATCATCGGTGGCGCCGGCAGCGATCGGCTCATCGGCTCGAGCCGTGCCGACCGCATCGAGGGCCTCGCCGGCGACGACCAGATCGAGGGCCGCGGGGGCGACGACGTGCTTCTCGGAGGCGACGGCGATGACACCTTCATCGCCGCTTCCGACGGCGACGGAGCCGACTACATGGAGGGCGGGCCGGGCATCGATGCCGCGTCGTACGCCGGCCGCGCCACGGGCGTAGACGTGACGCTCTGCATGACTGACCCGCTCGTCGAAAGTTGCAGCCACGAGGCCTGCTCCTGCGCCGCCAACGACGGCGCCCCAGGCGAAGGCGACCGCATCCTCGACATCGAGGTCGTCCACGGAACCGAAGGAGCCGACCGGATGGTGGGCACCGCTGGCGACGACGTCTTTTATGGCTATGGCGGCGACGACCAGATGATCGGCTTGGCCGGCAACGACTCGATGTACGGAGACGAGGGCGACGACCAGCTCGACGCCGCCGAGGGCGACGACTTCCTCGACGGGTCGCTGGGCGTCGACATCTTCGACGCCGGCAGCGGCGACGGCGACATCTGCATCGTCGAGCCCGGGGAGTCTCCCGGAGCTTGCGAGCTCTACTGATTCGGGTTTCGCCGTTTTCGCAGCGAGAGATTTCACAGGAAGACGGGAAGGCGGGAAGGTTTGATCCAGCCCGAGCCCCGAGTCGACTTCGTCGTCTCGGGGCATTCGCCGTCTTTCGGGTATCCTCGCTCTCGCGTTCGTCCGCGACGAACCGCGGTCGGCAAGCGTCGGCGGGTGGCGGGTGTCAGAGCGCCTGAGTCGATGTGGGCATCGATGGCGACGATAGGGTCGCCCCGTTCTTCGCTTTTTTCTTGGCGAAGATCAAAAGCCCGATAAGGCCTGCCATGCAAATGACTGCGAAAGTAAGATTGGCGACCGCAGCTTGCGTCGCTCCGGACGCGAAATACTCCTCGAGCTCGAAGTCACTCTTCAGGTGGGCTTTCTTCGTCGCGTCCTTCTCCTTCGAGTAGTACCCGCGACTCGTCTCAGCCGACTCCGAATGCGTCGCAGCCTTGCCGAAGTTTCGGACCGAGCCGTAAGAGCCGAGCAGCGCGCCCAGCACGCAGAGGGCGACGCCCGCATAGGCGAGCCGCAGCGGAAGCTTCTTCAAGGCGGCTTGGCTGTTGGCCACGCTCACCGCGCGCTGATGAAACGCGGCGCCCGCCCGATCACGCAGAAAGGCATCGCGCATCCCTGCTCGGACGACGGTCGGGGGAAAGGCCCGGGCGTCGATGCGGGGCTTCAGCCAGGGCACGAACTGGGTGCGGAGCCAAGCGGGATTGGCGAAGCCCAAGTAGGGAGCTCCGTGAATCGAGAGGCGGTCTGCGTCTTGGGCTTGGTCGAATCTCGGACCAAAGCCGGGCTTGGACACGAAGGCGAACTGCGTAAAGTTTGCACGTGCGTCTTCGCCCATGACGTTCATGTTGTCGACGTCCTCGTACCACCACTCGCTGATGCCCAAGTTCTTGGGTTGGGGGTAGTCGGCCTGGAGCTCGGTCTCGATGAGGAACAAGCGCCGATCGGTGGCGGCGCCGAGCCGCGGACCCACGCCGAAGCGACCTGCATTCCGATCCCAAACCGTCATGTAGGCCATGCCGAAGACCTGCTCTCCGGCCATGAGACGGGGAGCGATCTGGGCGTGTGTGAAGTCGTCGAGGGCACCCATGAAGTCATCCGAGTGTCGTCGAAAGCTTCGTCGTCTGATCTAAATCCTGGGCACGCTACGATTTAGGTCGGCTTTGGTCGACGACCAAAGGATCTTTCGAAGCGCTGCGCGTCGCGCACGCAGCGCGGCCCATCTCCGATCATAGAGGTCGGCTTCGAACTCCATCTCTCCAATTCCGCTCTCTTGGAGGTGATAGCCGAAACCGGGGTTATGCCAAGAGAGCTGGCCGAAGCGCGCTCGCAACCTCGTCGCATCACCGTCGGCTCGAGCGACTAGGTGATCGCTGACGCTCATCGTCTGGTATGCGCGCTCATCGCCTCGTCGCCTCGCCTCTTCGAGGAGCTCGGGCAGCTCGAGGCGCAATCCGCGAACGTCACCTCGTATGCGCATCGCGAAGGTGCGAACGAGCCTCAGGCTCGTGATGACGCCCCCATCCGCCTCGTGGAACCTTTGGAAAGCCTTCTCTGCGCCCCGAAGTCGTTCGACGACGGCCGCGGTCGGCGCCTCTTGCATGTCGAGCGTTGCCTCGACCGCGTCGATCCACGTCTCGGCCCGCTCGGGCTTGGAGAGGTCGCGAAGATCGGCCTTGGTGCGCTCGAGCAAACGTCGGGCGCTCTTCGCCGCCAAGCCTCCGGCGCACCCGCGATAGACGGCTTCGAGCGCGGCGGCTTCCGCCCGGACGCGTGGATTGGGATCGAACCGACTGGCACGAAACGAACGGGTGTTGAACAGGGCGCCGCGCAGATTGTCGATGAGGCTCAAGCCCTCGCCGACCGCTCGATGAAATGAGCGCCCACGGCTCGCTTCGGCAATCGCTTCATCCGAGAGCCGCAGCGGCTGGGAGAATGTCGCGCGCACTTGCTCGACGGCCAGGCGAAGGGCTGCCTCCGCGTCCGATCGCGGAAGCTTTTGCCCGAGCTTGTCGAGGAGCGCGACACCCGTTCGGCATGCTCGGCGGCGATCAACGCCGAACGAACGGCTTCCTCGCGCTCGCCGAGGGCAGCGAGGTGCTCGACGCGAGCCGAGGCTTCGGAGGGATCGGTGATACCGAGCACGCGAATCAGGCCCCGTCGGTACGCTTCGACGCGCTCTTTCGTCACGCTGCCTCGCACCGTGTCCCGAACCATGTCGTGATAGGGGGCGAGGCCCGCGCCGCGGGCGGTCGGGACACGTACGAGCCAATGTGCTCGCTCGAGGTCGCGCGTCGCGTGGGCAGTCGCGAGGGGCTCGAGAGCGAGCGTCTCGGCGAGCTGCCGCTCCGAGAGCGTGATGCCGGCCACGCAGACGAGCTCCAGGACCGACGCCGCGACGGACGACAGCGCCGAGACACCGAATGCAATCGCGGCACGGAGAGTCGTCGGCAGCGTCGCCTCGGACCAGGTCGCGAGGCGCTCGATGAAGAGCGGCGATCCGGCCGCGAGCTCGATCAGGGCTCCGAGCCTCGTCGGATCTTTTTCGAGGCGAGAGTCGATGGCGCACGCGAGGTCTGCAGAATCACCTCGTGAGAGCGGCTCGAGCTCGAGCCTGTTACCGTCAATCGGAATGATTAGTCGACTGGGCGTCACGTCGGCGCGTCGCGCGACGAGATAGGAGATCACGGCCGATCGCGGATGGTGCCAAAGGTGCTTGAGCAAGTTTTGGCTGTCGTCATCGGCCCATTGCATGTCGTCGAGCATGAGGAGGACGGGGCGCTCCTCCGCCAGGGCAAACAGTGTCGTTCGAAAAGCGTCGACGAACGCCTCGTCGCCTCGGGCACACGCCTCGGTCATTTCAATCGAGTCGGCTCGAACGGCTGGAAAGACAAGGGCGAGAGCCTTTCGAATGGGCGGCTCGAGGACGACATCGCGAAGGGCGAGGGCGAGTTCTCTTCCCATCCCCTCGAAGGCATTGAATGGGACTCTCTCTCGCTCGGAGGGTCGTCCTCGGAGAACCAACAACGCTGGAAGCTCTGCCCCGAGTCGGCGCGCGACATGTGCCGTGAATGCCGTCTTGCCCGTCGCCGACGGTGCTTCGACGAAGACGATTCGCCTCCTAGACCGATCCGAGAGCCAGGCTCTCGCGATTGCGGTCTCCGCGCTTCGGCCGACGAACGGCCTCTGCTGTCGCTCCACTCCACGCGACCCGCGAGTTTCGCAGGTTCGCAGATCCGAAGGCCGGCTCTCGCACGTCCGCGACAAGAGGCTCGACGTGAGCTGCCGCAGGTCGTCTGGGATCCACGTGGCGTCGTTCGGGAGTGCCGGCGCCGGCCCGTTCACCTTGTCGAAGAGAGTTTGGGCTCGGTTACCGGGGAACGGAAGGATTCCCGTCAGACTCTCGAAGAGCATCGTGCCGACCGCGTACAGATCGGTCTCTGGCCCAAGCGGACTGTGGTCGATCTGCTCGGGAGCCGCGTAGTGAGGTGTCCCCTCGAACCCACTCAGCGATTCGCCGAGGTCGCGCACGAGCCCGAAGTCGAGCAGCGTGAGCTTTCCGCACGGACGAACGAGGACATTGCCTGGCTTCACGTCGAGATGCAGTTTGCCCTCGTCGTGAAGCGCCCCGAGCACCGTTCCGAGCTGCGCCATTCCGCTGCGCAAACGCAGGAGGTCGCAGCGCGCGCCCGACGGTACATCGCGGGCGCCAACCGGTCGGCCGTGTGCGCCCTTCGACGATTCGCCCGGCTCCAGCTCGGTCCAGGTCGCATCACCGCTCTGCAGCATCGCCCCGCCGCGCGTTCGGAGGTCGCTTTCTTCGGCGTCGGAAGAGCCGCCTCGAACCCACTCGGGAAAGGGGACGCCAGAGACCAGCTCCATCGTGAAGAACCAGCCCTCGTCGTCGGAGAAGAGCTCGAACAGAAGAGGGAGGTTGTCGTGTCGAAGCTCGACCAGGCTACGAAACTCGCGCCGGAATCGCGCCACGTGCTCGGGTCGCGCGCGCCTGAGGCGCTTCAACGCGACCAGCGCGCCGAGCTCGCAATCGAAGGCTTCGAAGACCTCGCCGAACGAGCCCATTCCAAGCCGTCGCCGCACTTCGAAGCGCTGTCGAACCCACGGGCCGAGCATCGAGGGTATGTTAGCCGCTCAACGCGCAACAGGGGGTCCCAGTGTCTTCGCGTGCAACTTCACCAACTCGTTCGGGCGGTGCTTCCGGCTCGACTGACACCGCCATTGGCACACGTGCCGCGGCTGCGATCATGAGTGTCGTGTTGGTCCACACGCCCGACGAGGCCGCGCGTGGCCGACGATTGTTCGTCGAAGAGGCCATGGAGCTGGGAAGGACGACGGGCGCGTGCCACGAGCTCGGAATGGACCGGCTCCTCTCGCGGGCGCACGTCCGACTCGAGCGCGACGGCGATAGTCTTCGGCTCATCGACGCGAACAGTCACAACGGCACGTTCGTCAACGGAGCGCGCATCTCGAGCGCGACCGTCGTCGACGGCGACGTGGTGCGGATCGGCGCGACACTCATGGTCGTGCGGAGAGTCGAGCGGCTCTTCGTGCAATCGCGCGATGAAGAGCTCGAAGGTTGGAGCGCCGAAAACTCTTGCGCGGTGGAGCGGCTTGCGGCGTCGGGTGCGCATCGTCATCCCGTTCTGTTCTGGGGTGAGGCGGGGACGGGCAAGACCCTCGCGGCGAACCTCCTACACCGACGATTTCACGCGAACACCGCGATGGTCCCGCTCGCCTGCGGAGCCATCGAGCCGCACGAAGTGGCGCCACTCTTGCGTGGCTCGGACGATGCGCCCGGGCTCATCGAGGAGACTGCGCTCGGGGTCGTGGTGTTCGAGAACATCGAAGAGGCCAAGGTCGAGCTCGTCGCGCTCCTGGTCGAGCTCCTCGAGCACGCCGCGGTTCGGCGCGTCGGTTCGCGCACCCGTTCTCCCGTCGCCGCGCGTCTCGTCTTCACGAGTCGCAAGAGCCCGGACGAGCTTAGGTCGTGCATCTCCGGGTCGCTGGTCGATCGCTTGGCTCGCGCGTCGGCTGAGCTTGCGCCGCTGCGACGGCGGCGCGAGGACATTGCTCGGCTGGCGCGTCGATTCGCTCCCGACCTCGACGTGCTCGCCGTCGAAGCGCTCCTTCGCCTTCCTTGGTTGGGCAACGTACGAGAGCTCGAGCGAAAGCTCGGTCGCTCGCCAGCCGATGCACCCACCGGGCTCCGCGTCGCCGCTGATGGCACTTGGTTTCAACGGGGCGCCGAGCGCGTTCGCGTCCTCCCGCACCGGACGGCGGTCAGGCTACTCGCGGCATTGGCAAAGGCTCGACGAGACGGACGGATGCTCGATACGACCGCGCTAGTCGAGGTCGGCTGGCCAGGTGAGCGCCTGCTCCCGAAGGCAGGCGCGGCGCGGGTTTACGTCGCGCTCTCGACGCTGCGCAAGCTGGGTTTGCGCGACGCGATCGAGCGCTCCATGAAAGGGTTTCGACTCGCCGAGAGCGCGTCGGTCGTCTCGTAGCTCCATTCCAACCATCGTTGGGGGCTCCGCCCATTCGCGACGACCCGCGACCACATCATCATCAGGCTCCGCGGCGCGCGCCCCATTTCCGCTTCAGGAGCGGGGCGCGGTGCAGCCGAGCATCGTCTCGAGGTGAAGACGCACACAGCGACGCAAGATGTCTAGCTGATAGCCACCCTCGAGGACACTCACGAAGCGGCCACCGCAATGGCGTCGCGCGACAGCGCCGATCATCCGGGTCATGGTGGCGAAGTCCTCGTCTGCGAGGCTCAGACCACCGATCGGATCGCCGCAGTGGGCGTCGAAGCCGCAACTGATCAGGATGAGATCGGGCCGACAGCGAGCAGCGGCCAGGTCGAGCGCTCGCTCGAAGGCACTCAGGTGCGCCAGGGCGCGCGTCCCCTTGGCAAGGGGCACGTTGTACGTCGCACCGTCCCCGGCGTCGCGACCCTTCTGGTCGACGGTACCGACGCCTGCGCCGAGAATGCCGTCCTGGTGGACGCTCAGCACGTGAACGCTGGGGTCGTCGTAGAAGATGCTCATCGTGCCGTCGGCGGGATGAA
>Ga0105046_10008688_pt1 | contig 15937 bp, 17 predicted proteins | sample MAT03_FD_78385 | JGI IMG/M metagenome (GOLD analysis project Ga0105046, IMG submission 78385) | Freshwater microbial communities from Lake Fryxell liftoff mats and glacier meltwater in Antarctica - MAT-03 (megahit assembly) | ecosystem: Environmental > Aquatic > Freshwater > Ice > Liftoff...
ATTTTTCTGTCTGGCTAGGCGAGAGGAGGCGACATAGCCGTAGCTATGGCAACGACGAACAACAACGCCAGGCGGGAAAAGACGCGTTTTCATGTTTCTTTATTTCTGAGTTGCAGTACTAGGTCCCAAGCCAGCCAGGTAGTCCGCCAGAAGCTGGCCTGCGACAGCCAGTGCCATATCGTTGACGATCACGCAGTCGGCCTGCATGGCTCCCAGGCCAGTGTTGCGAGCCAGCCTGTCGGTCATGGCGCTCTCGGCGTCCCTGCCGCGCAGCGCCAGGCGTCTGGCCAGCAGGTGTGGACCAGCGGTGATTTCCACCACCCGTCGCTCCTGCGAAGTCGCTAGGCCCATGACATGGGCGCGCGACCCATTGACCACCACCCGGCGACCGGCCAGCACCTCGTCGGCGTAATGCCGGGCAATGCCGTAATAAAACCCGTGCGCCTGCCACTGCCAGCACAAGCCGCCGGCCTGCAACAGGGCCAGAAAGTCGGGCTCGCTCACCGCATCGTGGTCAGAGCCGGGATGGACATCGCGCGTGACCATGCGCCGCGCAAATACGATGTCACCGCGTTCGCCCAGCAACTGGCGGGCTGAGCTGATGACGCTGTCCTTGCCGGCGCCCGAGGGGCCGCAGACAAACACCCAGGCGGCAGTCATTGAGCCCCTGCGCTCACTGCTGCAACCTGACATCTATGAGACGTTGAAACGGCGCGCCAGCTGTTTTCTCGACAAACAGGCAGAGCCGGTCAAGCGTCAAGGGTGCTTCGCTGTTGAGGCGGGCGATGTCGGCGGCGACCGCGTGCTGGACGCGCCGTGCCAGGCCTGGCTCCACCGGGCCGGTCAAGGTCAGGTGCAGGCGAAACCTGTCCAGTACATGGGGGTAGCCATAGAGGGACAGCAGCTCGGCTTCGCGCGCGTCCAGGCCAGCACTGTGGCGTCGGGTCAGTTCTGCCTGCGTCAGCGGCGCGCGCAGGTCGTCGAGCCCGGTCACGCAGGCCCCGGCCAGTGCTTGCAGGGCGGTAGAGGCCACCTCGGGAGCCAGCGCCATGAAAGAGTCCAGGGTGGCGAGTTGGAGCGGTCCGGTTGCCACCGGCGCCAGCGTCTGCGCCAGCCGGCCCAGGCGCGCGACCAGGTCGCCCTCGTCGTGGGCAGCCGACAGGTGAAACGGCGCTTTCAGGGTGGCGTGAAAGCCGTAGCGGCGTGGCTCTGCAGTGATGGCGGCAAGCTCTGCCGCGCTGATGTCCGCCAGCACCGGCTGGGGCAGTGCGGTGTTGTCGTGTTCATTGCGGCCCAGCCAGTGCGCGCCGAATTCCCACCATGGCGAATGTTTGGCGGGCGAAAAATAAATGGCGTAACGCGGACTCATGGGATCGCCTCCGTCGGGCAGCTAGCGGTATTCGCCTTGGGGGCGGCCCGGCGGCTCATTGGATAACCTCCGCCGCAGGCTTCGGTATTCGCCTTGGGGACGGCCCGGCGGCTCATGCCGCTTCCCCGCCGTCCTGTGTGGCGCTAACCACCAGCTGCACCCGGTCGCCGCAAAAAACCGTTTCACCGTATTTGATGGGCTGTCCTTCCATGTCCACATCCAGGCATTCCACACACAGCACCGGACGCGTGGCCGGCTGCCTGAGCAGGCGTGCGGTTTCATCCGATGGCATCTGGGTGGTGACGCGGCTTTCGGCGCGCACGTAGTCGGCCACGCCGAAGTGGCGCAGGATGTCGGTGGTTCGTGTGCCATCGCTCAGCATGTCCAGCAGCCCGGCAAACCTCGCGGCCGGGTAATAGGCCGTGGCCAGTGCGATGGGCTGGTTGTTGGCCTCGTCCAGCATTTCTACCATCAGCACCTTCGCACTTTTATCCAGTTTGAGTTCGTGGGCGGCTCGTTCGGGTGCCGGTATTTCCCGGGCGGTCAGCAACTGCTTGCTGGGGAGCAGACCCTGGCGCTGCAGGTTTTCACTGAAACGCGTGCGGCGCGACAACACGTAGTCGAGCAGCTCGTGCTGGATGAAGGTTCCGCGTCCCGGCTCGATCCGGACCAGGCCGTCAACCTGCAGTGCAGCGACCGCCTGGCGCAGCGTGTGGCGGTTCACGCCAAAACGCTGCGACAACTCGTTTTCGCTGGGCAGGCGGCCGCTGGCGGTGAAGGCGCGGTCGCGGATTTCGGTGCTCAGCGTGTCGGCAATCTGCTTCCACACCGCTACGCCGCTGCGCCTGCCGGGCGCGCTGGAGAAAGAGCGTTCGCTTGTCATCATTTGGTCATGTTGTCCGGTTGAACTAGGGTCTTGCTGCACCCGCTGCGGTGTGTTGCGGCGATACCTTCAACTCTAGTGACTGATTTAGACATCTGTATGACAAACGATGCCATCAACGAAAACAATACGGCGCGCAGGCGCTGGCTGGGGGTGCTGGCCAGGGCCAGCCGGCCCGAACTGGAGCAGGCCTTGAGCACCCTCGAAAGTCTGCCTCCCATCGAGCATGTCCGGCCGCCCGAGCCGGGCATGGTCATGCTGCGTGGTCGGGTAGGCGGGACTGGCGATGCCTTCAACCTGGGCGAGGCCACGGTCACGCGGTGTGCCCTGCGGGTGGGCGCCGGCGCACTGGGCGTGGGCTACACGCTGGGGCGGGACAGGCGCAAGGCCGAGCTGATCGCGTTGTTTGATGCGCTGATGCAGGACGACACCCGCCAGGCTGAGCTTGAGCGCGAGGTGGTGGGGCCGCTGCTGGACCGCCAGGCGTCGCAGCGCGATGCCGCCAGCCGTTCGGCCGCTGCGTCCAAAGTCGAATTTTTTACTTTTGTACGGGGTGAAGCATGAGTCCACAGCCACTCAGCGCGGGCTTTGCCGATCAGGTGCACGAGGCGCAAGCTGCTTTTCGCAGCGCGCTTGATGCGCTGTCGAGGCCGGGGCGGACTGTGGCCATCGGCCGCCCTGTCGCCGGCCTGGGCCTGGGCCCAGCGATGGCGCACCTGCTGCTTGCGTTGACCGATGACGATACGCCGGTCTGGTGGCAGCAGGGCGACCGCGCCGTCGCTGACTGGCTGCGGTTTCATACCAGTGCCACGCTCGCTGCGACGGCACCGGGCGCCGCTTTCGCCGTGATCAGCGACGCTGCTTCGATGCCACCGCTGGCTGCTTTTGCGGCAGGTTCGGCAGAGTCACCCGAAGACTCGGCCACCTTGCTGATCGAACTGGCGTCGCTGGAGGACGGCCCGGCTGTTGAATGGCACGGCCCTGGCATACGCGACAAGCAAACCGTCCGCCTGGCCGGCCTGCCCGAGCATTTTTGGACCCAATGGCAGGCCAACCATGCGTCCTTTCCCCAGGGGGTGGACATCGTATTTACCTGCGCAGGTGCCGCGCTGGGTTTGCCGCGTACGACCCGTGTTCGCCGTCTCGAAGGAATATAGCCATGTATGTCGCAGTCAAGGGTGGTGCAGCCGCCATCGAAGCTTCCTGGCGCCTGCTGGCCGACCAGCGCCGCGGTGACACCACGCTTGCGGTGCTGTCGGTGGCGCAGATCCGCGAGCAACTGCCGCTGGCGGTGGACCGCGTGATGTCGGAAGGATCGCTCTACGACCCCGAACTGGCCGCGCTGGCCATCAAGCAGGCCAGCGGTGATTTGATCGAGGCCATCTTCCTGCTGCGTGCCTACCGCACCACCTTGCCGCGCTTTGGCTACAGCCTGCCCATGGATACCGCGCGCATGCAACTGTCGCGCCGTGTCTCGGCGACCTTCAAGGACGTACCGGGCGGCCAGGTGCTGGGCGCGACTTATGACTACACCCAGCGCCTGCTCGACTTTGCCTTGCTCGCGGAAGGGGATGACGAGAACGCCGGGCAGGAGCCGCTTGCGTCTGGGCAGGGCCTGCCGGTCAGCATGCCGCGCATCAACGCGCTGATGGCGCGTGAAGGGCTGATGGAAACGCCGCAGCCCACGTCGCAAACCGAGCCTGGCGACCTGACGCGTGACCCGCTGATGTTTCCGGCGGCGCGTCCGCTGCGCCTGCAGGCGCTGGCGCGTGGTGACGAAGGCTGGCTGCTCGCGCTGGGTTATTCCACCCAGCGCGGCTACGCCAACAGCCATCCGTTTGCCGGTGAAATCCGGCGCGGCAAGGTGGCGGTCGAAATCATGGCCGATGAACTCGGGTTTGCGATTGACATCGGCGACATTGAAGTGACCGAGTGCCAGATGATCAACCAGTTTGCCGGCAACCGCGAGCATCCGCCCCAGTTCACCCAGGGTTATGGCCTGGCTTTCGGCGGGGCCGAGCGCAAGAGCATGGCCATGGCGCTGGTCGACAGGTCGCTGCGCGCCGGGGAGCTCGGCGAGCTCGTCACCTCGCCCGCGCAGGACGAGGAGTTTGTGCTGTCGCATGCGGACAGCCTCGAAGCCTCCGGTTTTGTGCAGCACCTGAAGCTGCCGCATTACGTGGACTTCCAGTCCGAACTGGAGCTGGTGCGCAAACTGCGGGCCGCCCATGCCGGTGAACAACACGCCCGCGCAGACGATGGGCAAGCCATTGCCCCCGCCCCGGCGATACAGAAAGCAGCATGATGGACGACAACTACAACTTCGGCTTTCTCGACGAGCGCACCAAGAAGATGATCCGCCGTGCCATGCTCAAGGCCGTCGCCATCCCCGGCTACCAGGTACCGTTCGGCTCGCGCGAGATGCCGTTTGCCTACGGCTGGGGCACGGGCGGGGTGCAGGTCACGGCCAGCGTCATCGGGCGCGACGACGTGCTCAAGGTGATTGACCAGGGCGCGGACGACACGACCAATGCGGTCAACATCCGGCGTTTTTTTGCGCGCACCACCGGTGTGACCACGACCGAGAAAACCGCGCAGGCCAGCATCATCCAGACCCGCCATCGCATTCCGGAGACGGCCCTGGAGGAAGGGCAGGTCATCGTGTTCCAGGTGCCCATGCCGGAGCCGCTGTTTCGCCTGGAGCCGCGTCGCCGCGAGACCATCACCATGCATGCGCTGGCCGAATACGGCCTGATGAATGTCAAGCTCTACGAGGACATCGCCCAGCTCGGAGCCATCTCCAGGACCTACGACTACCCGGTGCTGGTGAACGAGCGTTACCTGACCTCGCCCTCGCCCATACCCAAGTTCGACAACCCCAAGATGCACATGAACCCGGCCCTGCAGCTGTTCGGGGCGGGCCGGGAAAAACGCATTTATGCGATCCCGCCCTACACCGCCGTGCGCAGTCTGGACTTCGAGGACCACCCTTTCGAGGTGCAACGCTGGGACCATGCCTGCGCGCTGTGCGGTGCGGCCGACAGTTTTCTCGATGAAATGATTGTGGACGACGAGGGCAGCCGCCTGTTTGTCTGCTCCGACAGCGATTACTGCGGCGAGCGCCGCGATGCCGGGTATTGCGGCACGCAGCAGGCGGTGCACATGCCGGTGAATTTACTCCCACTCCCCCTGGGCGAAGGCAGGGGAGAGGGCAGGGAAGAGGGCCCGCGCGCCGAAGCCCTCGCTCCAACCCTCTCCCAAAAAGAGAGGGAGGTGATCCAATGAACGACGATCTTCTCCTGTCCGTGCGCGGCGCCGGCAAGCGGTTCATGCAGGGCAACCGTTTGCGCTGGGCTTGCCGTGACGTGAGTTTCGACCTCTATCCCGGCGAGGTGCTGGCGGTGGTGGGTGAGTCGGGTTCCGGCAAGTCCACCTTGCTGCGCCTGCTGGCTGCCCGTCTGGCCTGTGACGAGGGCTCGGTGCACTACGACGTGCGTGACGAAGCCGGCACTGCGGCCGCCGCGTCCGCCGCTGGCGAGGCCGGCCTGGTGGACCTGGCGCAACTTTCGGAAGCGCGCCTGCGCTGGCTGGCTCGCACCGACTGGGGGTTCGTCGAGCAGCATGCGCGCGACGGCCTGCGCATGAACGTGTCGGGCGGTGCCAACATCGGCGAACGCATGATGGCCTTGGGCAGCCGCCACTACGGCAAGCTGCGCGGCCAGGCGCTGAGCTGGATGGAACGGGTCGAGCTCGATGTGGACCGCATCGACGACCTGCCGGGTACCTATTCCGGCGGCATGCAGCAGCGGCTGCAGATTGCCCGCAACCTGGTCACCCATCCGCGTCTTGTGTTCATGGATGAACCGACCACCGGGCTCGATGTGTCGGTGCAGGCCCGGCTGCTGGACCTGCTGCGCGAACTGGTGGACCAACTCCAGCTGGCGGCCGTGATCGTGACGCACGACCTGGCCGTCGCCCGCCTGCTGGCGCACCGCATGCTGGTCATGAAAGACGGGCAGGTGGTCGAGCAGGGGCTGACCGACCGTGTGCTGGACGACCCGCAGCATGCCTACACTCAGTTGCTGGTCTCCTCGGTCCTCACGCCCTGAGCCAGACCCCTATATTTTCCCGTCAACATTCATCACCTGATTGCTCATGACAGCCCTGCTTGAAACTACCCAGCTTTCCAAGACCTTCACCTTGCACGGACGCGGCGGACTCGAGCTGCCTGTATTTTCCGGCATCGACTTAAAGGTGGTTGCCGGCGAATGCCTGGCGCTGACCGGCCATTCGGGCAGCGGCAAAAGCTCGCTGCTGCGCTGCCTGTACGGCAACTACGGTGCCAGCGCCGGCGAGGTGCGTGTATTCCACGATGGACAGTGGGTGAGCCTGTCGAACGCCGCGCCGCGCGAGGTGCTGGACGTGCGACGCCGCACCCTGGGTTATGTGTCGCAATTCCTGCGCGTGATTCCGCGCGTCTCGACGCTGGACATCGTGGCCGAACCGCTGCGCCGACTGGGCGTGGCGGCCGACGCCGCGCGTGCCGAGGCTGCCCAGTGGCTGGCCCGGCTGAATCTGCATGAGCGCCTGTGGCATTTGCCGCCTGCAACATTCTCGGGTGGCGAGCAGCAACGGGTCAACATCGCCCATGGCCTGATCGGCGGGCAGCCGGTGCTGCTGCTGGATGAGCCGACCGCGTCGCTGGATGCCGACAACCGCCGCATCGTGATGGAGTTGATCCGGGCTGCGCGTACCCGCGGCGCCGCCATCGTCGGCATCTTTCATGACGATGAAGTGCGCGAAGCTGTGGCGAGCCGCTGCTTTGACGTCGAACAACACCACCCCTCCCACTGAGCTGGAAGCTGCCCATGACACAACGAATCATCAAGAACGCACGCATCGTCACCGCCGACGAAGAATTCACCGGTTGCATGGTGCTCGAAGGTGGCGCCATTCGCTCCATCGACAGTGGCGACACCTCGGTTCCCGGTGCAAAGGACTGGGCTGGCGACTGGCTGTTGCCCGGCCTGGTCGAGCTGCACACAGACAACCTTGAGAAACACCTGGTTCCGCGCCCCGGCGTGCTCTGGAACGCGCACTCGGCCACCGTGATGCACGATGCGCTGTGCGTCGCTGCCGGCATCACCACCGTGCTCGACTCCATCGTGATTGGCGACATGGATCGGGGCGGCGCCCGCAGCCAGACCCAGCATGTCTCCATCCAGGCCTTGCACGAGTGCCGCGACGAGGGCCTGCTGCGGGTCGACCACCTGCTGCACCTGCGCTGTGAAATTTCAGCGCCTGATATTGTCGAGGTCTTCGAGCGTTACGCTGACGACTCGTTGCTTGAACTGGTCAGCGTGATGGACCACACGCCAGGTCAGCGCCAGTGGCGCGACCTCACCAAATACCGGCGTTATTCCGAGCGTTACGGCCGCTTCGACGATGCGCAGTACGAAGCGCTGGTGGCGGAACTGACGGCGCACCAGCTGCGTTATGCCATTCCCAACCGCGCTGCCGTGATCGCCGCCAGCCACGCGCGCGGCGTGCCGCTGGCCAGCCACGATGACACCGAGGTGGCGCATGTTGAGCAGGCCAGCGAGGAGCGCATTGCGATTTCTGAGTTCCCGACCACGGTGGCGGCGGCGCAGGCAGCACGCAGCGCGGGCATTGCCATCGTCATGGGCGGGCCCAACCTCGTCAAGGGCGGCTCGCATTCGGGCAACGTGTCGGCTTTGGAGCTGGCCCGACTGGACCTGCTGGACATCTTCTCGTCCGACTACGTACCTGCCAGCCTGCTGCAGTCAGCCTTTTTGCTGCGCGAGACAGCCGGCTGGAGCCTGCCCAAGGCCGTCAAGACCGTCACCCGCAACCCGGCGCACGCCATCGGCCTGACCGACCGCGGCGAGCTGGCGCCCGGACTGCGCGCTGACCTGATCCGTGTGCGCATGAGCGGCGGCATGCCCATCGTGCGCGGCGCCTGGCACCAGGGCGAACGGGCTTTCTGAAGCGTCTGGCACAGACCCCTGTCAGCCGGCAGCCTACACGAGGTCTGGCTGCCCGCTGACTGGCCGAAATTCCCCCGCTCTCCTACAGTCACAGCCATCTGCTAAGCCTGTGCCACTGACCCTTCAAGGAACTGCCATGAGAATTGATGCCCCCCTCGCCAATCCGTTTGCGCTGATGATGGCGCCCCAGCAGGTGCTGGAGGCGATGGAAAAATCCGACGGGCTGCGTCGGCTGCAGCACCAGGTGTTTCACCCGCTGGATACGCGGGTTGCCTTCCAGGCCGACGCCGATCTGGCTGCTTTTGATGCGGCGATCGAGCGCGCCACGCTGGTCCTGCCGCCGGAGACTGAAGAGCTGGTGAGCGCGACCGGTCCCTACTGATCTGGACGAAGCTCAGGCTGTGCCGGTTTGTACAGCCTTGACCGGCTCGCGCATCGTGACGAATTCTTCGGCCACCGTCGGGTGGATGCCGATGGTGCTGTCGAACACGGCCTTGGTGGCACCGGCTTTCATCGCCACCGCGAAACCCTGCACAATCTCGCCCGCATCGGGACCCACCATGTGCAGGCCGACGACACGATCCGTGGCGTCATCCACCAGCAGTTTCATCAGCGTGCGTTCGCGGCTGCCGCTCAGGGTGTGCTTGAGCGCCTTGAATTCGGCGCGAAACACCGTGACCTTGCCGAACTGCTTGCGCGCATCACTTTCTGAGTAACCGACGGTGCCGATGTTGGGATGCGTAAATACCGCCGTCGGAACAAACTCGTAACTCATGCTGCGCGGCTTTTTGCCGGCTGCCGCGCCCAGCAAATGGTCCACCACCACCATGGCCTCGCCGAGGGCCACCGGCGTGAGCTGCAGGCGCGCCGTCACGTCGCCGAGCGCATACACCGAGGGCAGCGAGCTCTGGTAGTGGCCGTTGACCTCGATGGCACCCTTGGTATTGAGCTTGACGCCGGCGGCTTCCAGGCCGAGGCCGTTGGTATTGGGCACGCGGCCGGTGGCATACAGCACGGCATCCACCGCGCAGGGCGCAGCGCCGCCCTTGAACTCGACGGTCAGGCCGTCTGCGGTTTTGCCGATGGCCGCGACCTCGGCACCGAACTGCAGGCTGATGCCTGTTTTGGTCATCTCGGCGGCGACAAAGCTGCGCACGTCCTCGTCAAAACCAGTCAACAGTTTTTCGCCGCGGTGCACCTGGATGACCTCGGCGCCCAGGCCGTTGAAGATCGAGGCGAACTCGCAGGCGATGTAGCCGCCGCCGACCACCAGCAGCCGCTTCGGAAACGGCGTCAGGTCGAACATCTGGTCGGAGGTCACGATGTATTCGCGTCCGGTCACGGCCGGCACCGTTGGCGTACCACCGGTGGCAATCAGGATGTTTTTGGCAGTGAAGGTTTTTTCGTCCACCTTCACCGTGTGGCCGTCCATCAGCGTGGCCCAGCCGGTGATGATGGTCACGCCGGCGCCGGCCAGCAGGCCCTGGTAGATGCCGTTCAGGCGGCTGATCTCGGTGGCGCGGTTGGCCTTGAGCACCTCCCAGTTGAAGACGGGTGCTTCGCCGGACCAGCCGAAGCCGTGCGACTCCTCAAAAGCTTCCGCGCAGTGAGCGGCGTAGCTGTAAAGCTTTTTCGGAATGCACCCCACGTTAACGCAGGTGCCGCCCATGGCCGCCACCTCAGCCAGCGCCACGCGCGCGCCGCGTTGCGCAGCCATGCGCGCGGCGCGCACGCCGCCGCTGCCGCCGCCGATGACAAACAGGTCAAAGTCAAAATGTTGCATAAATGGCTGGTGAATCCCGGTGTTGGAAGTGGGCAAGCATGCCTGCAGTGGCGGGGACAGGAGGGGCGCAGGGGCTTTCAGTATCAAAATGATAGCTGCTTGCGTCCGTCCGGTAAGGGTTGGGGGCTGTTTTTTGCACTGAAGTAGGGGTGGCAGCGCCCGGCTCCGGGCCGCCTTTCAATCCGATGGCCTTTGCGGGCCTGAGCCGCAATCGATGCCTCGTCCACCCCAGTCAGTGGTTCACACGACCTGGGTCCCGGACAAGTAGCACCGATAATCGGCACATGACTTCTTCCCCTTCGACTCCCGGCGCAGCAAGCACTGACTTCAGCTCGCTGCCCCTGAACCCCGCGATGCAGGCCAATCTGCAAACCCTGGGTTACCTGGCCATGACACCGATTCAGGCGGCCAGCCTGCCGCTGGCGCTGTCCGGCAAGGACCTGATCGCACAGGCCAAAACCGGCAGCGGCAAGACCGCCGCCTTTGCACTGGCCCTGCTGGCCAACCTGAACGCGCGGCGTTTTGCCGTGCAGGCCATGGTGCTGTGCCCGACGCGCGAACTGGCCGACCAGGTCGCGACTGAAATCCGCCGCCTGGCCCGGGCTGAAGAAAACGTCAAGGTGGTGGTGCTGTGTGGCGGTGTGCCGCTGCGCAACCAGACGGCCAGCCTGGAAAACGGCGCGCACATCGTGGTCGGCACGCCAGGCCGCATCATGGACCACCTGGCGCGCGGCCACCTGACGCTGGAAGCGATGAACACCCTGGTGCTCGACGAAGCCGACCGCATGCTGGACATGGGTTTTTTCGAGGACATTGCAACCGTGGCCAAGCAGTGCCCGAAAGAGCGGCAGACCCTGCTGTTCTCGGCAACGTATCCGGAGGGCATTGCCAAGTTGAGCCAGCAGTTCATGAAGGCACCGCAAACCATCACGGTCCAGGCGCAGCATGAGAAAACCAAAATACAGCAGCGCTGGTACCAGGTGCCCGACAGCGACCATGACGAAGCACGTCTGGGCGCGGTGGCGCAGGTGCTGCGCCACTTTCGACCAGCCAGCACGCTGGCCTTTTGCAACACCAAGTCGCAGTGCCGCGCGCTGGTGGCCTACCTGAAGGCGCAGGGCTTCAGCGCACTGGCGCTGTTCGGCGAGCTCGAGCAGCGCGAGCGCGACCAGGTGCTGGTGCAGTTTTCCAACCGCAGCTGCTCGGTGCTGGTGGCCACCGATGTGGCCGCGCGCGGCCTGGACATTGCGCAACTCGCCATGGTCATCAACGTGGAAGTGACGCCGGACGCCGAGGTACACATCCACCGCATCGGCCGCACCGGGCGCGCCGACGAGGAAGGCTGGGCCATCAGCCTGGCCAGCATGGACGAGATGGGCTCGGTCGGAAAAATCGAGCAGTTGCAGAAGGCCGAGTCCGAGTGGCACAAGCTGACGGAACTGACGCCGGCCAGCAACGAGCCGCTGCTGCCGCCCATGGTCACACTGCAGATTGTCGGCGGCCGCAAGGAAAAAATCCGCGCCGGCGACGTGCTGGGCGCGCTGACCGGTGAGGCCGGCTTTACCCGCGAGCAGGTTGGCAAGATCAATGTCAACGAGTTCTCCACCTATGTGGCGGTGGATCGCAGCATTGCCGCCGATGCGCTGCACAAGCTGGCGATGGGCAAGGTCAAGGGCAAAAGCGTGCGCGTGCGGTTGATGGACGACGAAGCCTGAGGCAATGTCACGTGATTTGTAGAGAAAAATCCGCTGTTTCCGCAATACAGGCGGGTACTTTGCAATATTGATTAAATAGCAACACGACTCTCGACATGCTTCCTGGCCTCCACCTGCAAAATCCGACCGCCCCGCCCGGCGGGCGTGTTTCACCGCCAGGTGTGGCGCTGGTGATCGGGGCCGGCGGCGGCTTGGGCGCGGCCCTGGTGGCCCAATTGCGCCGGGCGGCAGGTGGGTCTGACCCGTATCCGGCCGTGCTGGCCTTGAGCCGCAGCAGCCAGCCGGCCATGGATTATGGGGACGAAGCCAGCCTTCAGGCGGCGTCGGTCTGGGTGGCGGGCCAGTGCGCGGAGCGACAGCTGGAACTTCGTTTGCTGGTGGTCGCCTCCGGCTTTTTGCATGGCGCGCAAGGACAGCCCGAACGCAGCCTGGCCCATCTGGACGCCGGCTACCTGAACCATGTGTTTCGCATCAACACCATCGGCCCGGCGCTGGTGATGAAACATTTTCTGCGCTTGTTGCCCCAACAGGGCCGTTGCGTGGCGGGTTTTGTGTCTGCCAAGGTCGGCAGCATTGGCGACAACGCGCTGGGCGGCTGGTACGGCTACCGCGCGTCGAAAGCGGCGCTGAACCAGCTGGTCAAGACTGCCTCCATCGAGCTGACACGCCGCAACCGGGACAGCATTTGCGTGGCCCTGCATCCGGGCACGGTGGACACCGCGTTGAGCCAGCCGTTTGCCAAAACCGGGCTGAAGGTGCGCCCGCCCGAAGAGGCTGCCAGCGACCTGCTGGCCGTGCTTCAGGGCTTGCATCCTGGCGACACGGGCCACCTGGTGGATTACAAAGGCGGGACGCTGCCTTTTTGAGCTTTTCTGCTGTCTGGGTTCAATAAAAACAGGCTACAGCCCTTGTAGAACGGGCGTAAGCAGCTATAAAAAACAGAGCGAAATAAATTGGCCACAGGCAGGCGCGGCCGACTTCGGGCACCTTCACTGGCGACCGTAGGAAGGCAGGCCTGCACCGCGTCGGACCGGGCAAGCAGCGCGCATAAGCCGGGAGCGTGAGCCGCGTGGTCTTTCGGCTTGACTTGCCTGCGGGGGCACCTTCCCCAGCCACAATCGAAGTCAGCGCGGTCGCGGCAGTGAATGCGGCCCCGGCTTGCAAGCTGGGCCAAGGCCGCGCTCCCCATTGCATGTGCGGTTGAGCGGGTGTGGCGGTTGCAGCCAATATTTCAGGAACGATTCCCATGGTCAGGCTTAAATTTTCGATTGAACTGGGTTATCACGTGGCAGACGCCGGTTGTGATTTTGTTTTCAGCATCCATGCGGCGCAGACGCGCCAGCAGATGGTGGTCAGCGAAACCCTGGGCATCAGCCAGGTCTTGCAGGCCGACATCTACATCGACGCCGTCAACCACAACCGCTACCTGCGTTTTCGTGCCGCACCCGGCCCGTTGACGGTCAGCTACGCGGCGACGGTGGATGTGCACCATTACCGCGAGCAGCCCGAGCAGCTGCCCGAGATTGGTGTGCTGCAGCTGCCCGGCCAGGTGCTGCCCTATCTTTACCCCAGCCGTTATTGCCCCTCCGATCGGCTGCACCGGCTGGCCGTCAAGGAATTCGGCCACCTGCGCCAGGGCTACAGCCGGGTGCAGGCCATCCGCGACTGGGTCAACCAGCGCGTGACCTTTGCCTCCAACACTTCGACCGGCTTCACCACGGCGGTGGATACGCTGATCGACGAAACCGGGGTATGCCGTGACTTTGCGCACCTGATGATCGCGCTGTGCCGTGCGGTCAACATCCCCGCGCGATTTGTCAGCGGCATCGACTACGGCGCTGACCCGGCGCTGGGCCCAACCGACTTTCACGCGTATGTGGAGGTGTATGTCGGTCACCGCTGGTATATGTTTGATCCTTCGGGCACGGCGATACCCATGGGTTTTGTGCGCATTGCCACGGGCCGCGACGCTGCGGATGCCGCGTTTGCCACGCTGTTCGGCGGTGTCAGCCCGTCGGCGCCGGTGATCGTTATTGAAGCGCTGCCCGATGATCACGGCAACCTGGCGCTGCCGCAGCATATCGTCGGGGCGCTGTCTACTGCCGGGGCAGAAAACTAGGGCCTGTTAACAATCAATTGCTCTAATTTTAGGAGCGGTAACTTTAAGCAATTGACCAGTAGCGTCCCAACGTTTTTCAGAGGAGAACGAGCTGTTGGAGCCCAGAATCCATCGTTGAAACGGTTGAAGGTGGCGTAAGTAGTTGATTTATTGGGGAAGTTTCAAACATGGCCAAGCTTAGGATTTGTAGGATTTCGTAAAGGCTATGCGGCAAATGCAGACGTTTTTTGACGATGGCAATCAGCACATAAGTGCAGACCGCAATCCAGATTTGCGTCTTCACCGCGTTCTCGCTGGTGCCCAAGAATGCTTTGATACGCAAGTGCTGCTTGATCCATTTGAAGAACAACTCCACCTGCCAGCGTTGGCGATACAAGTCGGCAATGAGTTCGGGCTTCAAGCAGAAGTTGTTGGTCAAAAACGTGATGCGCTTGCCGGCCTCGTCCTTGACCACCACCCGGCGCAAAGCAGTGGGGTAGTCCTTGCTGGAATAAAACACCGTGAGCACACCAACTTGGTCGCAAAGCACGTTGGTGGTGCTGCGATCCACCGGATTGGAGTAACGCCGCCTGAACGGGTATTGCTCTTGGCTCTGGTGACAAAGAAGCCTTGGGCTTTGTGAATGACGTACAGCCGGGCGAAGTCCAGGTAACCGCGGTCCAGCAGATAGAAGGCGCCAGGCTCGATGGTGAGCTGGTCCAGCACTTTGACCTCGTGGGTCTTGCCATCGGTGATGTGAATAAAACTGGGAATATTGCCGTGCAAGTCCAGCAGCGTATGCATCCGAACAGCGGCTTTGGTCGAGCGAAACGGTGCCCAAGGGTGCAGCGACAGGCACAAATCGATGGTGGTGGTGTCGAAGGCGTAAACCGTTGCATCCAGATCGATACCCAGCGGCTCCTTGGCGTACAGCGGCCGAGCCATGCCAATCAGATGCTGCGCAAAGTCGGCATAAATCTGCCAAGGCCGTGTGGCGTTCGCATGGGCCAGCGTGTTGCGCGAAATCGTCTGGCAGCGAAATCCCATGTGGTACAGCCGTTTGGCTTGGGCACGCAGGTTCACTTCGATGTCGCGCAGGGACTCGCGGTAGGTCAACTGCGCAAACGCCATGGCCAGGAACTGATCCAGACAAGAAAAATCCTTGACCTTGTGTTCGCCGCGATGCGCGGCTACACATCGGCGAAAGGTGCTCAATGGCAGGAAGGCCATGAGTTGGGAAAACACGAGCTTGCCTTGGTGCATGGCAGTCCTTGGCGTGATGACGCAAAAGACCATGAGTTTGGCGTTCGCCGTTCAAATCGAGACCAGACCCAAACACTAAATTTGGCAAGCAAATCACTAACTTACGCCGTCCTGATGTGAAAACGTTGGGACACTGCTGCTAAAACATATAAAAAAATCACCTTTAGCCCAGTTAATACGGGCGCAAACAGCTATTTATTTGGTAGCGTATTGCTGTCTTCACAGGGGTGACCTGAGAACCTGACTGCGCATTTTGACCCAGCCACGCAAGGGTACGGGCTCATGGATTGCAGCTCGATGGCTGCATTCACAGCGTTCTATTCACCTTCAACTGGTCCAAGAAGACCATATAAAAAATCTGGGCTGAATGGTTTAATCGGGAAATGAGTTCACCGCATATTTTGCTGATTGATGACCACCCGATGTTCCGTGCGGGTTTGGGCATGGTACTCAACAGGGCGATGCCGAACGCTTGCATTTATCAAGCGGCGTCGGTTGATGAAGCGTTGAACATTGCGCCCGACCCTTTGCACTTGGTGCTGCTGGACATCAAACTCAACGGCAGCAGCGGGCTGGAGGGTATTGAGCATATCAAGCGTAAATGGCCCGCAGTGCCGATACTGATGCTGTCGTCTCATGACGAACCTGAAACCACACGCCTGGCGTTGGCGCGGGGTGCCACGGCTTTTGTGTCGAAAGCTGAAGCGCCCGAGAAAATTATGGATGTCATTGCCCAGCTGTTGCGGGGTGCGCTGCCGCAACCAGAACCTTCGATTCATCATGACAGCAAAAACCTGACGCCGCGTCAGCGTCAAGTG
>Ga0105046_10008692_pt1 | contig 15935 bp, 15 predicted proteins | sample MAT03_FD_78385 | JGI IMG/M metagenome (GOLD analysis project Ga0105046, IMG submission 78385) | Freshwater microbial communities from Lake Fryxell liftoff mats and glacier meltwater in Antarctica - MAT-03 (megahit assembly) | ecosystem: Environmental > Aquatic > Freshwater > Ice > Liftoff...
ATTAATCATGTCACTAAAAACAACCAGGCATGTTTCGTATTCATAATTATCATCTCCCTGTGCGTCGTTCAATAATTTATCTGTCTTGTTATTGTAGCTCTTCTTGTTTTCAATTAAACTCTTAGCCTCTTTCAAAGCATTTACTATATCAGTATAATTGCCGCAATCCTTTCTTTCTTTTCGTTTTGCCAATATAGTTTCCGCTATCTGGTTTTTTACAGTTTCTGTCAGGTATCGCCTCAGTCTTGCATGGCTGCTATCTTTTTTATGGTTAATGCCATCTGCCTTATTCTCAAAATTCATTTCTGCAAGGTCAAAACTGTAAATACGTTCTGCTTTGTCTTGGCTGCATCCATCTATAAACTGCACAATCAATCTGTCCTTGTCGCCAATGTTCGGTAAAATGGTTTCCTGTATGGTTGTAATGTAGCGTTGCATAACTTGTTCAGGCACGCTGATAGAATTGTCTATCAGCACTACATAGTTTTTGCGTTTGGTCGTGTCGCATCCGGTAAGCATTACCAGTATGCTCAATAAAATAAGTGTTATCTGTTTCATTTGCATTTTGTTTTAGTGGTTAATAATTGTTTGCGGTAATTCCTTGGTGCGTCCGTTCATCTGCTCTTTGGTAAAAATTAAAGTGGGCTGCACTGCTGTAATGTGCAGCACCTCTTTTTTGTAGCGTTCCATTGCTTTCTTTTCAAAACTGTTATAGGTTTCGCAAAAGTTTCCTGTAAGGTTTTCCTTTTTAATGTTGTGCTTCTCGTTGTAATTCTCCTTGTAAACTCTAAACTCGTCCAATACAGTCCAAGTGTTGTGTAACTCACATTTAAAGTGGTCTTCCATCTGTTGGTTGTTAGTGGCAATAGTGCTTTCCTTCTTTGCAATTTCTTTTTCTGCTCCTGCAATTCGCAAAGTGTTTTTGTAAGCATTCAAGTATCTGCTTCTCTTGTATGCATAATAACCCACCGCAATAGGCAACAACATTCCAAGTATCATTACAACATATTTGGTTGCATCATCTCCACTTGCACCCTCTAAAACATTGCTTCTTTTTAAGCACAGCCAGTAAAAAAATACTTCAAATGCAACACATACTAATGTTACAAGCCCAAACTCAGCCCAGTTTCTTTTTTTAACTTCTACCTGTTTGTATGCAGGTTTGTTAATTGCCATTGCAAACCATTGTTCAAAAAAGTAAAAGCTAACTCCTGTTGCTGCTAGCGCAACAAAGCATCTTAATAAAGTCCAGCCTAATCCCTTTGCTTCCATCACACTTTCAATAGCAAAGTAGTTACAAGCAGTTTCGGCAACCATTCCAACAAAAATCCAAAACCATAATTTTCTAACAGTTCCTCTAATGCTATCCCATTCATCAGCATCAACGGTTGGGTGTTCATACCACTTTAGCAATTGTGCCTTTCTTGTTTTAATGGCTTCAGCCATTTTCTTATTTTGGTTCTTCAACCGTTTCGCCAAATTCATTGTGCGTTGCATCAGCCAGTTTAAAACCTGCGTTGCAAAACCTTTAATTCCTTCGGTGTTCTTAAACCATGCTTTAAACCAAAGCATAAACCACATGTATCGTGGCATCAGGTGTTTTGTAATTGTTTTCATTGTCTTTTTTTTTAATTGTTTATAAATGATTAGTTATTTACTGTGTGATGATTGTTACAGTAGCTCCATTTACAGTAATGGTGGTGCTGCCGTTTCCTTTTACTTGGTAAGTAGTTCCGTTAATTGTTACTGTGCTTGTGCTGCTTGTTCTAACCGTGTTCACATTCCAGTTGTTGCTGTTATTGTTTGGCTTTGTAGTATTCCAGTTTATGTTGCTTGGTGTTTCTTTAATTGTGTTGTTGCCGTTATAGGCATACACATCTTCACGCTTGTATTTTGTTAGCGTTGCAGTTTCTAAAATTGTTGCTCCAGCATACTTGCTGTCTTGCGGAACAACTCCAATGTTCCAACCTGTTTCAGTTGTTTCTATAAATGCGTAACGCTTTCCGTTGTAGGTGTAATAACCGTTACAGTTGCTGCAATAAATGGCGGCTGCCATGTGGCCGGGTAAACTCACAAGCACTGCATCAAAGCCAAATGTTTTAAGCAGTGCAACAGTTAAGGCAGCTTTATCTTCGCAGTCACCATTTTCTATAAGCGTTTCAATCGGGTATTTTGGGTAATCCCAGCCATTGTTGTAAGGGTCACTTTTATATGGTATCGCTTGTTGCACAAAGGCAACTAAATACTCGGCTAATGTAAAGCCCGTGTAACCAAGGTCTTTGGCATCTTCGTCCAATACCTTTGCTAATTGCAGTAGGTAAGGGTGTGTGCTGTATTCGTTAGCAAAAGCGCTCTTGGCTTGTGTTTTTGACAAGCCGCGGTAATACATGTAATCGCTGTAATTAAAAGTAAGTTGGTCGGTAAAAGTGTAGCCGCCAAAGTTCCATTGCACGGTGCGTTTATAAACGCTGTTCTGTGCATTTGTGTTCTGTGCTGTAAATACAAGCAAGCAAAACACCATAAGCAATTGGCTTTTGAGCCACTGCAAAAAACAATTTGTGTAAAATGAATACTTCATCGTGTTTGAATTTTAAGTGAATGAATTTTTTAGGAGTAGTAATTACTTTGAACTCACTTGTTCAAAGCCTCATTCACCTTATTCAACTTCTTATGAAGTATTTCAAAGAACGGGTCAAAAGTAGAGGACTGTTAATTATCCTCAATCATCCTTTTGATTCTATTTTATGCTTTCTGTTTCGTTTGCAAATGTATTAGCGTTTCTATTTTCCTGAATTATCTGTAAACTTTCTTTTGTCATTTTATTTTCTGATGCAACATTCGGAACAAATCAATTATCCTCATTCATCCTTTTCAAGTAGGCTCCATTTAATTAACCAAGCTTTTTCTTCCGGGAGAATATCCTTGTTCCTTACTTGTGGAATTGAAACACAAAGTTTTGTTTGTTCTCCTGCTTGTTTATTTCCTTCAAAGTTGTGATTTCCCTGATTGTGAATAACACCAAAAATAAATTTTGAATTATCTGTAATTTCTTTTGGGCTCATTTCTTTTTGACTGCCAAAATGAAAATACCAAAGAGCTATCCAAATTCTTCGTAATACTAAAACAGGAAATAGTAATGAATCTTTTGGCGTTTCCAAATCAAATTTATTTCTAAGAATATCTACTCCCTTGTAGCCTTTATCATTTTTGTAAAGCTCTATCAAATATTGCCATACCTCACTTGCCTTTTCATCAACTTTTTTAAATAGTGTTTGCCAATTCTGGGAATGATGGTATGCTAAATATTGTTCATGCAATGAGGTATAAGAAACGCAAATAATTTCATCACCTTTTTTGAATTCCTTTTTGAAAATATTCCTTTCTGGATTTTTCTTCCTAATTCTTTTTACTTCTTCGATATCAATTGCTCTTTCATTCTTTGCCCAGTTATCTGAATCAGGAATATTAGAAATTCTCTGTTCCGCTTCAAGGCAACCTTCACTTAAAGCATCAGAAAAAACATTCCATTGGTCGGCTGTAGTCAGGTTTTCTTTCTTGAATAATGAAAAGCGAATTCCCATTAGGTTGCGTAAATGATGCACAACAAAGTCTGCTTGTGATGTGAGTGCAAACAAACTTCTGATTCCTGTTTTTGCGGCAAAGTCTAACACTTCATATCCTTGTAAGGGTTGCCAATAGGTTTTTTGTTTTGCATCTATAAATAAACGCCAATCGGAAACTACTGATTTAATAATGTTTCCTGTATCGTCTTTCAAAATCTGAATTGCTTTTTCTCCGGTGGTGGCTATTTCAATAATGAACTTGTCGCCTAAGTATTTTTGCACTTTGTCCAATTCTTCCTTCAAATCATCAACAAACAAAACCTTGTATTTTGTTGAATCCTTCTTTGGTTTCTCTTGCCCTTTTGCTGTTAATTCCTGATTGCAAAGTGCTATGAATTGTATTTTGGCATTATTGAAGTTTGATTCCTTTTTATCTTTAATACTTTGCTTAATTGTAGCAATAAAATCGTCTAAAGCAATTAACTCTCTTTGTTTTGCCGTCAGGTAAGGAGTAGCTTTCCCTATTATTTCATCCACATCAGCATCAAATTTTAAGTCGTGGTTAAGTTTGTCAATCACAATTCCTTTTAAGTCGCAAAGCATTGTCGCTACATCGTGCAATGATGCTTTGTTCAATGGCTGCAAGCTGTCTGCAAGTTTTGTTAGTTGCTGTTCTTTGAAAGGAGATTCAATAAATGATGAACCTCTGCCAAACAGAATTTTGTATTTGATTTCCTTTTCACTTTTTGCTTCAAAATATTCTTTCTGAATAGGGCTGTAAAAAATAATTGGTGAAAATGATTTTGTTTTTGTTCTGATGTGGTTGGCAATATCAAAGCCGTAATTGCTGCTCAACTTTCTTCCTTCCCAATTCAAATGAATATGAATTAAGTAAACGGAATTGCTATCGTTTTTAATTAACTCCAACTCTGCTTTTGAAACAATGTTCTTGCAGCCCGTTGGTTCGGGTGTAGCTGGGTTGCAGATATGGAAGTAGTGTTTAAGCATTGTTCGTTATGTAGTATCTGCTGTCTCTTTCAGTTATGATTTTGAAATTATTTCCACCGGTTTTCCAATTGCTTGCAACTCTGTTGAAGTTGTCTATTTCTCTACCGTCTGCTCTTGATTTTAGTTTGATAAATTTCTTGTTGTTAGTTTGGTCGTAAAAATTGGTTTCAATTTCAAAGCACAAAACATTTTTATTTGACTGCCTTAATAATTCTTCAATCCTCTCATTGATTAATTTATGTGCAATTGTCTTTTCACTTAAATGAAATCCGTTTATGAATTGTATGTAAACGAAAAGTAGTCGGTAGTTAAAGCTGTCCTCAACCCTGTGTGTTTTGCCTTGAAGTATAAATTCTTCTTCACTAAACATTGTTTTGAAAACATCTGCCACATTCAATTCCTTTCTTTCAAAAGCAGTTAGCCAACAATCAAAATAAATTAAGGCATCATTCAATTCTAAATGTTTGTAGTCCTTGTAATGGCTGCCAATGTTTCTAACACAAAACAAATATTTGAAGTAAGTATTGAGGTGCATTCCTTGTGTGAAACCAAACAACTCAAACAGCTTTCCCAAATTTGAACATACTGCTGCTGCGGTAAAACTCTTGTCGTTACTTCCAATGTTTGCAGCGAAAAGTGATTCCCTATTCATGTTGGCTCTAATTGCCATCCATGAATCTTTGAACAATCCGAATATTTCATCTACATTTTCATCAGTTGCCTTCTTGCATTTATCAACTCCATTTTTTACTGGAATTTCCTCTGCTGTGTATTCGGTTGGCGAATACCACCATGTGCTTTCACGATTGTATTTTATTTCTTCAAGTTCTGTAATCCTGTCCCAAATCTTTTTGAGAGTTCCATACATCGCTGAACTATTCTCATAAGTAAATTCTTCAATCACTTTTTTGAAAGCATAAAAATTTTCCTTCTTCTCTTGTGTTGTTGAATCGGTTCTTGTGTCTTTCACCAACCAATTGTCAACTCCATTTGCATCTAAGAATTTATAGTATTGAATCTTGTTGCTTGATGTGTGCATCACATACGGAACGGCTTTGTGAATACCTTCATCGTCCTTTGTCCCTTTAATTTTTTGATATAATTGAAAGCCGCTTTTTTGTGTAAGTTGTTCGCTACTTAGCCAATTGTTTGATTCATGTTTTTCCTCTAAATAGAAATCTGAAACAATCAATGACGCTTGCATTACGTGATTATTCAAATTGTCAATTTTATTTTCATCAAACTTACCTAACGGAGTGTTGCTTTTTTTGTATTCTAAAAATTTCAGGTCTGATTTAGGTTCAAATATTTCCGTGTAAGTTTTTTTCCACTCGTTTATTTGGTCGTCTATGAACCGAATCTTTCTCGGCTTTTCATCAGGCGTTCTGAACTTGTATTGCGTTTCAACAAAATCATTTTCCTTTCTATTCTTATCGGCTTTGAATAAACTCCACCCACTCAATAAATTTTCAGAAGCGTTGTTGAATACTGGAACTTTGTTGAAACTGTATTCCTGAATTTCTGTTTTCAATTTCGTTTCAAAACTTCCATCATACTCACACTGCACAAACGGCAACAAAGTCAATACATAATTTTCAGGTCGCAATGCTGCAAGATGTTCTTTTGAAATTGGAGAATAGAAAACAACTTTTAGTTTGTCTTGGCAATCTTTGAATTGACTAAGTAAGTTGCGGTAAATAATTACTCCACCTTGCTCTTGAAGTTTTAGTTGTCTGCCTTTGTGTGTAAATGTGCAATGCACATCTATTGCAAATAAGGAGTTGCCTAATTTTTCTACAGACGGCAATTGTTCAATGCTAAGTTTATTGTCAAAGACAATATCTTGTTCCTCAGTTTCTTGGACTTGAAAGTTGGATATATAAACTATTCGCATTTGTCAACTATTCCTTTTGATTTTAAATGAAGGCACAAGTTCTTCTTTGCTGTTTTCAAACTCCCAATAGACTTTGTTGGATTTGCTTTTGCAAAGGGGCTTAAAAGTTCTTCAAATTTTGGGTCGTAGTCAATAAATACATCAAAGGAAAGTTTTGCTGTCTTGCCTTCTACTACATTTTGAACAAAAGCATCTAACTTTCCTTTTAATGTTTCTGAATCAATACAGAATCTATTTATATCGTTCATAATTTTAATTACATCATTATCAGTGTTTATAGCATCTTTATACCAAGTGGTCTTGTAAGTGTGGAATAAACAGATAGCGTTATTGACTGTTTCCAATTCATTGAAATGGCCTTCAACATCTGTATAATGTGCAATAATTATGGTTTCCGAATTGTCATTTTTTTCAAGCCACTCTGTTTTTATTTCATCTGAACTAATATCATTCAACCGCAATTCTGTTGGAGAATATCCAGCTAATTGATTCATAATAGTGTTAAATCGTTCTGATGTGTTTACTCCTGTGCCTGTCCTTACTCCGTAAGGTTCAAAGACGAATATTTTCATTGTTATTTAAAAATTAGTTTGTAATAAAATCCTTTTGCATATTCAATAGTGTTATTTACTTCCCATTCAGAATTTTGATTTTGATTCTCAAAATTAATACACTCTTTGGTGTCATTTATATTTACAAACTCCAAAATGCCACTATACTTATTGCAGATTAAATATTTTAGCCAAGTCAATCTGTTTTCTTCAACTACACCTGAATTTAAGACTGCCCTCAAGTTTGCCTTTTCGTCAATGCTTAATGGTTCATCTTGCATTGCAAACAAAAATGAAACACTTGAATCAGTATCATAAATTGTAAGTTTGAACTCCGGCTTACTAGTTTTGTCATTGGTTGAATGTCTTGTGTAGTTTTCTGTTATCAATCCGATTATCTTTTTCCAGTCCTTCCCTTCAAAAAATATTTTCTTGTTTGTAAGGGCTTTGAATTTTAAATTACTTTTTTCAGTTGTAAATAAAGTTACTTTTGGATAAATTATTGTTTTAGAAAAATTAGTCTCCCACAATTCAATTTTTGGGCTTAATATTTTTTCCTCTCGTTTTGAAAGTGCTTCAATTATTGGAAAGAAATAAGAATTATAAATCTCGGTATCTAATTCCTTAATTGAAATAAAACTCTCCAAACACTCTTGATATGTATTCCAGTTAATATAGTTGTGTGATATGTTCTGGTCAGCATGTCCTAACCTTGCAGTGAATCCGGTTGGGATGCTCTCTATTACTTCATAAAACTTTACTAATTCAGTTCTCAAATCCATTTTCAGGTTACTGAAAATGCTTGATGAAGATTCTCCAAAAAAAAGATTTTTTAATTGCCTTACCTGCTCTTTAATATCATCATCGTTACTCGTTTTTTCTAAGAACTTTTCAAGATGATTTATGCTATTGATAATTTCTGGTGTTCCAATCGTTAATAGAATACTCTTGTCTAATTCAGCATTATTAATTTTATCTAAAAGTGGTAAGAGATTTTTAGAGTTATATTTTATCTCCTTAATTATTGGCTTGTGTTGCTCAATCTTTACAAAATAATGTTGTTCAATAATTCCAACCAGACTAAAAACAACCAAGGCAACCCGTTCCAAAAAATCAATCGGATTATCTGCTGCATTAGAACCAATTATTTTATCGTTTGTAGAAACAACAAAGAATCCATAAGATGAATCCGGCTGGTTTTTCCTTTCTATGAAATGAAAGGATGGGAAATAATAATTCGTTTTTAATTCAGAACTATTTCCAAAATGAAATAAATTAGAAATGATATATTCAAAATGGCTTTCCCCGTTTTCGCTTTTATCAAGTGTTGAAGTAACATTTTCTAAAACTCCATCTAAATTTGGAACTTCCACATAACAGCTATTATCAAGAGTTATCAACTTCTTAACTTGTTCCTTAATGGTGTTCCAATTTTCAATATCTAAGAGGTTGGTATTTAGCTTTGAACTTTTCGGATGAGATGAATAGTTCTTTTCAATTTCTATCTCGTTGTTCTCTCCAAAAGAAATTTTAGCATAGCTAATAATGCTTTCTTCAATTCCATTTATTTGAAGTTTGCTAAGTAAGTTTGTTGCACTTAGTCCATACTTTCTGTTGTAAAGTGTATAAGATAAAATGCTTGAGATAGCCTCAATTTTATCCTCATCGTTCATGTAATTAAATATTCCAATCGGTGCTCCAGTTAAGAAGAAGTGTTCTTTTGTTCCATCAGCATCGTGTAAGTGCTTTCCGCTTATGGGTATAAAAAGAAATTTATTGCTACTGTATTTCGTAAGTTCCTCTTTTAAGATTGAATATATCTGAATAAACAAAAGAAGGATTGCTTCATCTCTGTGGAGATGAAGCAGAGGTTTAATTTCCTTTAGTTTATGTAAAGGGCTTTTTATCATTCCGAAACTATTACTCCGTTTTTATATTTCCCTAAACTCGTTTTCAATATCATATTTCCTTTTGCATCAATTGAAAATTCTCCTACAACTCCTTTGAAATTTTGATTTGCAAGTTTTGTTTTTATTGGAGCTTTCAAGTCATTTAACTTTAGATTTTTTCCAATAGTGTAAATAGTATTGTATGCCATTGCTGCATCAAAATTGGGAGAGGTATTATATTTTGTTTCGTATTCCTGTTTGAATTTAGCAGCCAACTCAGCATTCTTAAAAACATATTCGGGTCCCGCTACCATCACACCTTCTAAATCTTCCTTTGCAACTTTAGAGTATAAGAATCCCCAACCACCAATCACGGTAATTTTGTCAAGCATTCCTTGGCTTTTTAATTCTGCAAACAATTGCGGAAACTCAAAACCATATCCTAATAAAATCAAATGGTCAAGTTTACTTTCTTTCATTTTCAGCACCAAGTTCTTGAAATCTTTTTCTCCTACTGCAAAGTCCTCCATGAAAACAACTTCTTTTCCGTTGGCTTCAATAAAAGGTTTTAAACTGTTTTTGTTTATTTTCTCCCATACCTCAACACGATTATAGAAGAGTCCAATTTTCTTTGCAGCAGTATTAGTTTTCAAGTAGTTCTTAATCGCTTCTGATTCGCTTTCTACTCCTATATACAAACGCAACACATAATCGGATTTTCCTGAAATATCCTGGTCCATACAATAAGCGATAAGATTCAGTTTCTTTTCAGTTGTAATTGGTTCAACAGCAGCAGAAGTTCCAGTAGTTGCAGTAAGAATTAAATTGCATTGGTCAATGTCAATTAATTTTCTTGCTGCTGTTACTCCGTCCTTAGGATTGCTTTTACTATCCTCGATAATGAGTTGCAAATTGATTCCTTCGTTTTTCAAGTCCTCAACAGCTAAGTTCATTCCGTTCTTTTCTGCTTCTCCCATTTCAGATAACTTACCAGTAAGCGGAATTACCACACCCAATTTGATTGATTCTGAATTTTGATTGCAACTGAATAAAACAGTAGCAAGACATAGTCCGATGAATAATTTTAATGTGTTCATTTTATTTATTTTTTAGTTGCTTTAATTATGTATTGTGGATGATGAACGGTAACCGTTTTACCCTCATCAATAAATCTTATCTTCTCTTTATTTCGTTCTGATTCCTTACTGACAGTTTTTCTGATATACTCATTGAACATTTTTAGCTTTTTAAAATTTCCTCTGAAGTCTTGGTCTAACTGATTTTTAGTTTCATAAGTCATGGGTTGGATTTCATGAAATGAGATATTTTCTTCAATGAATCCTGAATCTTTAAGCATTGTTTTAAGTTCATCAGTGTTTGCAAAATACCTATTCTTTGCAAGCGAATTTAGATTTGTCAATGAATCCTTTTTCTTGAAAAACGATTGAACAAAAGGTTGCAATTTACTATCGCAGTTAATTGTCCAAATGTAAATACTTCCATTATCTTTCAATAAGTCAAACATCATCTTCACTTCTATGCCTTGTTCTGTTAAGGGAATTTCGTGAATTGCAACTTTTGAAATTATATGAGTAAAACTCCCTTTTGAGAAAATAACTTTCTGTAATGTTGAATTTACATACTCAACTATTTTCTTTGATGATTGCGGACTTACTAATAATTCTGCTCTGTGTATTTGAACTTCACTTGGTTCTAATAATGTAAAACTTAATTCTCTTGAACTATTCCGTTTAATTAACTCTGTTGTTACTGAACCATAACCTGCACCGTAATCCATTATAACATCTCCGTCCTTTAGCTGGCACAAAGAATTTAACTCGTCATAATCACTGTCTTTAACTTGATGAATTACCTCATAATTCACTATTCGCTTATCATAGTCCTTTTTAGAAAGGAATTGCTTTACCTGTTGTTGTAACTTCATCATTTTACTGCAAAGAATATTGATTTAGGAAGTTGCATAGAGATAAAATCACCGTGGTCTTGAAAGCTCAATTTGTTCAAACTTCCCTTGTCAATTCCGGAAATTCTTTTTCTTATAAATTCATTCCAAGCTGCTACCTTACTTATATCACCACCAAATTCACTCTCTAATCTCTTAGCCGTATTGATATGATAAGTAATGTCATGTATTTTTTCGTAAGTTTTAAATCCGGCATCTTTGAGCATTGAAAGAATTTCATCCTCTCGCAGGAAGTATCTGTTTTCAACCATAAACTGAAACCCTGCTAATCGGTCTTTTTCTCTTACAATATCCTGTATTAATTCTTGATTCCAAGAGGCAAGCGATAAATCCCAAATAACTAATCTTCCTCCTGATTTAAGTATTTTATGCCATTCTGAAACAGCTTTTGGTTGATACTTCTTCTTCATTTCGTGGAATACCATTTTGGCTCCAATTGCATCAAATGAATTTTCTTCAAACTCTGTATAGACTATGTTGTCAAAAAAGAAATTCACTTCCGGTTTGGGATGTATATTCTCTATGGTAAGATTAATTTCCTTCCTTGCCCTATCTAATTGCACATTACTGATGTCAGCAAGTGAAAATTTTATATTGCTTCCGTTTTGCTTTTTCAAAATACCTAATGTAATTGCACCATATCCACAACCTGAATCCAATAAAGTTTTGCAGTTTGGAATATCCAAAGCATTAAGAAGGACATCAAAATCTTGTTGATTGACTTTGTGAATCTCTTCATAAAGCACAATCCTTTTATCAAATCCGTTTGTTTGGTCAAATTCCATAAGCCAATCTTTTTTAGACATAAATTACCTGATTAAGTTTCTCGTATAAATTTTCGTTTGCAGAAATCGTAATGTTACTCATTGAACTATCCTTTATCAATGAAAATCTATCAGAAACTTCACTGCAAACTTTTAAATTATGTTCAACCAATATCATAGTTCTGTTGCTGTCTTGTTTCATCTTCTTCAAAAATGCAACTGCTTCTTTTACTGCTTCGGGTGCAAGCCCTGCTGTGGGTTCGTCTAATAACCAACATTGCGTTTGTTGTGCAAGCAACATAGCAAAAGAAAGCGTTTGTCTTTGTCCGCCCGAAAGGTTGCCTCCTCGTTTGTCCATGTAGTTTACTAATGCAGGGAAATAGGAGAGGCATTCTTCTTTAATCAATGCGGCTTCTGTTTTGTTTTTGTCTTTCAATGCCAATTCAAAATGTTCACTCACTTTCATTGTAGGAAACACCATTCCACCTTGCACAAACCATGATATGCCAAGTTGCTTTAAGTCCCAGGTATTTTTGTTATTCAAATTCACTCCTGCAAAGAAAATGTTCCCTGCATTATCCGTAATTATCCTTGCAATAGTTTTCAGCAAAGTGCTTTTGCCACAACCGTTTTGCCCAATTACCGAAAGCACTTCGCCTTTAGCAAGCGAAATAGAAATGTTCTGCAAAACGGTTTTGCCGTTGTAGCCCGAACTTAAATTTTCTATGTGAAGCAATGCACTCATGTGCCTTGTTGCTTTAGGTTAAATATTTTTCCGTCTTTCATTTCAATATGTCGGTTGCAAATTTCCAATGCCTTGTTTGTGTTGTGTTCAATGATTAGGAATGTGATTCCTTCACTATTCATTTGCAAAATCATTTTGCTAAAGCGTTCAATCGTTTGTGGATTCAACCCTGCAAAGGGTTCATCCAACAAAGCCAATTGAGTTCCGTTCATTGCAATCATGCAAAAGGAAATTAGTTTTTGTTGTCCGTAAGAAAGTTCTCCGGCTGTTTGATTACTCAAATCTTGCAAGCCGAATTTTGTAAGCAAGTCAATGGCTTTTTGTTTTAGGTTTTCATCTTCTTGCTTTGCTGCTTTGTGTTTGAAAATGAGATTGACAAAACTGTTGCCTTTGTTTTGGTGTGCTGCCGAAACCAAATTTTCCCAAACCAACAAATTTTTAAACAGTCGTGGTTGCTGATACAAACGAATTATTCCAAGTCGTGAAATTTGCAAAGCAGATTTATCAGCAAGTTTGTTTTCATTGAAAGTAATTTTTCCTTGTGTTGGCTTTTCCAATCCTGTAATGAGGTTGAACAAAGTTGTTTTCCCTGCTCCATTTTCTCCACTAATCAAAACGATGTCTTGCTTGCTTACTGCAAACGAAACATCTTTGACTGGTGCCACACCGTCAAAAGATTTGTTCAGATTTTCTATGTTCAGAATGTTGCTCATTGAATCATAAATTTTCCAAAGATTCCTTTGGGTTTAAAACGAACTATTAGCACCAACAACAAACCAAATAATATCATTCTCATATTGGCTGCAATGCCGTCAGGCATTTGCAGAAATTTTAAAATTTCGGGTAGCAAAATGTAAATGATTGCTCCGGTTATTGGTCCAATTATTCTACCTGCACCACCAATTAAAACGATGCTTAAAATTAAAATTGATTCATCCAATGTGAATGAGCTTGGGTCAATGTATGTAGTGTAGGTTGCGTAAATGCTACCTGCAACTCCTGCAATAATTGCAGAAAGAATAATGCTTACCCGTTTGTAATAGTTTGGGTTCTTGCCCAAACTCAATACTGCAATTTGGTCATCACGGGTTGCTTGTATTAGTCGGCTGATTGGAGTTTTAAGAAACCAAACATAAAAGCCAATAACAAGAGAAACGATTACTCCACCAAACAAAGCGAAACTTAAAGGTGTGTTTATTTTCATTCCGAAAATTTCGGGATTGGAAATTCCTGAAATGCCATACGAACCATTTGTTACAGGAATCCAGTTGTAGCAAACTGAAAAGAAAATAATTTGCAAAGCCAATGTTGCTAAACTGAAATAGAGTTCTCTTACTTTACCTGCAATAAAACTGAAAACTAAAGCTGTAATAACACAAGCGGAAATTGCAACTGGCAAAGCCAACCAATAACTGAAACCAAATTTTGTAATTACGATTGCACTTGTATAAGCACCTACACCATAAAAAACCGCTTGTGCTAAACTTAACAAACCTGACAAACCAACTTTTTGATTGGCACTTAGTGCCAACAAAATGTAGATTTCAAGCATTACTAATATGTGAAGAATGTAGTTCATTATTTGTTCTCAAATAGTTTTTCTAAATATTCCTGATGATATTCGGTTACTTCGTGAGGTAATCCATTAATTTGTGAAAAGAATTGATTATGCATTTTGGTTGTGTCTCTTAAAAAATTATTAAAAGCAGGTGGACTATAAATATCTTCTGAACCATTCACCACATTTACTCTGAAATCTTGATTGAATCTATTTAGCAATAAATCAAATGGAATGATTGAATCAAAAAAAGTTCTATCAATATTGACACCTTTATTTTTTGATGATATAATAGTTTCATTTATTTTCTCTTTAAAGATTTCCCAAATAGCTGTGTAGGTTGGAATTCCCCACAAAGAAACAAAGCTTATTTTTTTTAGCTTAATGCTTTGGCACATATTCAAAAAAACACCTGTCCCAAAACTTCTGCAAATCACATCATAACTCTTATCAGCTTCTGCTTTTTCAAATAATGAAATAGCAAGTTCTGTTGCACTTTTCAAGTTTAGAAAACCATTTTCGGAAAATGATGTTTGCCCTTTCCATCCTTGAATTTGTATTTCATCATAGCCAATGTTCTTTGCATAATTTACTATCACATTATACACTTGCTTAAATTTTTCTTTTTCTGGGTCTCCAGCACCCGAAAGGATAATTAGTTTTTTATTATTCATGCTCTGTCTTTCCTTAAATTATAACTAATAATCCCTTCTGTTCTAAAAAGAATAACAAGTAACAAAAGAAGGAATGTAATCCCTTCTTTCCATTGTGCATTCAAAAACCACTCAACTGAATTTTGCAGAATAGTTAATGTAATTGAAAAAGCAATTACCAATAATACATTCATTCTTGAAACTAAAATTGCTACTACCGCTGCTGTAAGTGTGATGCTCATTCCGGCATGCGGGTCAATGCCAACCTCCAATGTTTTGAGGATTGCAGCAATGCAAGCTAAAACACTTCCGGCAATAAATACTTTCATTCTTTCATTATTGGTATTGATGCCAAAAACTTTACTGATTGTTGCGTTGTCGGATATGGCTTGCAAAGTCAAATTTGATTTTGAGAGTTTCAAATAAATTAGGAATGTGGCGGTAGCCACAATTCCTATTACTGTTTGAATCATTTGAACTTTTGTCAAAATGATATTGCCAATTTCATAAGAACCTGATATTGAATTTTCAATTGTCTTGTTTTCATTACCGAAAAGCAAAGCCAAAACATTTATGATTACTACATACAATCCCATTGATGCAATCAATGAAATACTTTGGTTGGATTGTTTTTTATTGAGTGGTAAGTAAACAGTTTTCTCAATTATGTAAATTAGGATTGCCACAACTGCAATTGCGAAAGCAATTGCAGCAAACCAATTGTTTGTCTTTGTCAGTGTCCACCAACAAGCAAATGCACCTGTTACATATATGCCTCCGTGTGCAAGATGAAATACTCTTGTTGTCCTGAAAATATAGGTAAAGCCAATGGCTGCAAGACTTAGTAGAAGTCCTGAAACGATGCTGTTAAGTATTATTTGTATAGCTGTTTCCAAAATCAGGTGCAAGTTCGGTTTTTAGTCATTATCCGAAATTATCCGGTTTTGTAAAGCGTTGGCGATTGCTCTCTTTTGACTTTGCTTTTGGGCTGGCTTGTGTGTCGGCAAGCAAAGGCAAATGTGAGCAATGTGGGTGGCAATAGAATTTTATTTTTTGTGCGGTGGGGTGTTTTATTTTTTTTGAAGGGTTGGCATCTTGCAGGGTCGGTTGGTTTATTGTCATAAGCTGTCTGTTTAAGTTGTCAAAAAAGCTGTTTCAAAGTCCGTCCCTTTGATGGTTGCACTGTCGCCTTAGGGTTTCCGGTAACGGTTTGCAGCTACAAGAAGTTGGCGATTTCGGAGACGAAAACTGTCTGCCACCACAAAACTTGATACGAAGCACAAAGCTTCATTTAACCACTGAACCGCCAATTTCTTGTAGGTGCTG
>Ga0105046_10008694_pt1 | contig 15934 bp, 11 predicted proteins | sample MAT03_FD_78385 | JGI IMG/M metagenome (GOLD analysis project Ga0105046, IMG submission 78385) | Freshwater microbial communities from Lake Fryxell liftoff mats and glacier meltwater in Antarctica - MAT-03 (megahit assembly) | ecosystem: Environmental > Aquatic > Freshwater > Ice > Liftoff...
CACGACCTATCCGTGTACATCGGTCAAGCGATAGTCACGGCCCAAGAAACGGTAGGTCACCTTTGTGTGGTCGAGCCCCAGACAGTGGAGGATCGTTGCGTTGAGATCGTGGGCATGGACCGGATCGCGGACCACGTTGTATGAGAACTCATCGGTTTCTCCGAATGAGTGTCCGGGGCGGATGCCGGCGCCTGCCAACCACACCGTGTAGCAGCGCGGATGGTGATCGCGGCCGAAGTCAGTTGCGCCGGGCCTGCCCTGGCAATAGGCGGTGCGCCCAAATTCACCGCCCCACACTATCAGGGTGTCGTCCAGTAATCCGCGCTGTTTCAGATCTGTGACCAGGGCTGCTGACGCGCGATCCGTATCAAGACATTGTCGTCCGTGACGGTCCGGCAGGTGCTCGTGGGAATCCCATCCCCGATGAAAAAGCTGAACACAGCGAACATCTCGCTCGGCTAAACGACGTGCCAACAGACAGTTATGTGCATAGGTGCCCGGCTTGCGGGCTTCCTCGCCGTAAAGGTTGAAGGTACTTTGGGGCTCGTTTGAAATGTCGGCCAGATCCGGTACCGATGTTTGCATGCGGTAAGCCGTTTCATATTGCGCGACTCTGGCGGCTATTTCGGGATCATGCACCGTGTTTAACCGTTCCTGGTTGAGTGCCGCGAGATCGTCCAGTTGGCGTCGACGTGCCGCACGGCTGAGGCCCGCAGGGTTCGACAGATACAACACCGGATCGCCGTCGGAACGAAAGCGCACGCCTTGGTGTGCGGAGGGAAGAAAGCCGGCGCCCCAAAGTCGATCATACAAAGGCTGATCGGCATGCGGGGAGTTGGAGGCCATCACCACATAGGCCGGGAGATCTTTGTTCTTTGTGCCAAGCGCGTACGAAATCCATGCCCCCAAACTGGGTCGCCCCGCCAACTGAAATCCCGTTTGACTGAAGGTGATGGCTGGGTCGTGATTGATTTGCTCTGTGTTCATCGATTTGATGAAACAGAGGTCGTCTGCGATCTTTGCTGTAAAGGGCAAAAGATCGCTCACCCACGCGCCACTTTTCCCTCTTTCCTTGAACGTCGCAGTGCTGCGGACCAGGGGGAAGCTTTGTTGAGACGCCGTCATTGACGTGAGCCGCTGACCTTTTCGCACAGACTGAGGCAAGTCCTTTCCGTGCAATCTTTCCAGCATGGGCTTGTGATCAAACAGATCGATCTGCGAGGGTCCTCCGGACTGAAACAGATAGATCAAGCGTTTGGCACGACCCGAAGGTGCTTCCGCTCGTACCGGCCGTGTGCCGGCTGCCAGGGTGACGCCCGTACTGCCTGCAAACTGCAACAGACTGCGGCGTGTGAACGATGTTCTTGAAGGGTCAGACATGGGGCTAATTCCGCGTGAGAGTTTCGTCCAGATTGAACAGCAGCAAAGCCAGGCTGGTATATCCTGCAGCCAGCACCGGGCGGAATGCGGTGGCCGAAAACGCTTGTGCGTCACCGCGCTGATCATGAAAGTGAGAGAGCATGGTTAGAAGGTGTTTCGTGGCGATGGTTTGTTCTGTCGTCGAAGGCGATCGCCCAACGATCCGTTCCCACAGGGCGCGCACACGGTCTTCGTTGGTGCGAAAAGGCTCGGCCAGCAACGTTTGGCTCAAGCGCTGTGCGGCTTCCAATGCCAACGGCTCATTGAAGAGAGCCAGGGCCTGCAAGGGAGTGTTGGTTTGCCCCCGGCTCACAACGCAGGTGTCGCGGGTCGGGGCATCGAAGGTGCTGAAAAATGCGGGCGGGCGCGTGCGTTGCCAAAATTGATAGAGACCTCTGCGATGCCCGGAGGTTACCGATGGCCCTCCCGACCGCAGGTCAAGCAGCTCACTGGTGGAAAGCACCTGATCATGTAGAGCTTCAGCGGGAAGGCGTACGCGGGAAGCGTAAGCCAGCAGGTGGTTCTGCGGATCACGGTCTCGCAATTCAGTCGGGGCATTAGACGAGCGTTGATAGACTTCCGTTAGAATCAATGATTTCACCAAGCGCTTGACATTCCAACCGTGTTCCATGAAGTCGACGGCCAGCCAATCAAGCAATTCAGGATGGGAAGGCTTTGAGCCTTGCGCACCAAGATCTTCGACCGTGGTCACGAGACCGTTACCGAAGAGCATCTTCCACAATCGGTTCACAAAAACGCGGGCCGTGAGCGGATTGTTTCGTGAGACCACCCAGCGAGCCAGATCCAAGCGCGTTGTGCCGACACTTCGTTCTGGCGAAAACGCTGACGGGACGCCTGGATCGATCTCTTCGGTGGGACGATCGTATTGACCGCGGGCTAGAACGAACGTTGGTCGTCGCTCCTTTCGGTCCTGCATGATCATGGTGGTTGGAAGGGTGCTCACGAAGACGTCGCGCCGAGACTGGGCTTCCATGCGCTGCCGGTACGCGGCCCGTACGGCCGTGGGAGCGCCGGTGTTCAAGTAGCATCGATGCAACTTGGCGTGTGCTTGCGGTGATAGCTGAGAAGGGCTCTTCGCGATGAGCTGCGCAACGGGCTCTGCCGCTGAAAGCTCCGCCACCTCATCATCCGTAAGCACGCGTTGAAAAAGCTGGAGGTCATCAAGTCGTCCGTTGAAGCCCGGCATTTCGGGCAAAGCGTTGATGACCAAGGGATCGCGCTTATCATCGGGGCGCAGATCCACCGTCACAAGTTCGTCAAAGTCGACGTCGGTTGTGACTGGCAGGCCATCAAGAGAGATCGAGATCCCGGCGGCGCGTTGGCTGCCATCGTAGCGGATGGTGGCATGGTGCCATTGCCTCAAAGCAAGCGGCGCTCGGGTGTGCACACGCAGGCTGTCGTCCAACCAACGGCTTCCCAAAGCAAAGCTCAGCTTTCCGTTCTGAAGGAAAGCGCCAAAGCCCGCGCGCCATGATGAAGCGTTCTCCGAGGACATGCGCCCGAGGATGGCGCCGTCCACCTTGGTTGGGTAGATCCAGAACGACAGAGTCACCCGATCGCGCCCGTCGATCCGCATGGCTGGGCCCAGGCGAACAGGTTGTCCGTTCTCAAGCGAAAGGGCAGTATTGTCGACTCCCGCTGAAAAGGCCTCAGGAACGGCGGCTTCTGCTGGTGTTTCGCCGGACACCGCTTCAACGTGGGAACCATCAAAGGCAAAGCGACGCAGGAGATCTGCAATGGGCGTGGTGCAGACAGTTGTGTTGGCAGAGCGCCAAGCCGCAAAGGCAGAAGGCGTGTCAAGCTGACGAAGGCGTCGCTCTGCTTCCGAGAGTCGTTTTTCAAGTCGGCTCAGGGTCATTTCCTGCTGCGACGTAGGGGCCAGCATGAAGGGCGGTATACTGGAACCACCGGATCGTCCGCGCTCCTCAACGTTGTTGAAGTAGGCGAAGAGTCGATAGAAATCCTTCTGGCTGATGGGATCGTATTTGTGATCGTGGCAACGGCTACAACCCAAGGTCATGCCCAACCACACCGCGCCCAGGGTTTCAACGCGGTCGACGACGTATTCAACTCTGTATTCTTCCGCAATGATTCCTCCTTCGTCGTTGGTGCGGTGGTTGCGATTGAAACCAGTGGCGATCTTTTGGGCCGTGGTCGCCTTGGGCAACAGATCTCCCGCCAGTTGTTCGATGGTGAACTGGTCAAACGGTTGGTTGTTGTTGAAGGCATCGATGACCCAGTCGCGATAGCGCCACATTTGGCGGTCGTTGTCCTTTTGATATCCGTTGGTGTCCGCATAGCGAGCGGCGGTAAGCCAATCTGCGGCCATGCGTTCGCCAAACTGAGGGGAAGCCAACAGACGATCAATCTCGCGCTCGAAGGTCGGCTTCTGGGGCGCGTGTTGCAAGCGGGCGCGCGCTTCCTTGCTTGGGGGCAAGCCGGTAAGATCAAGCGTCGCTCGGCGCAACAGAGTTTCCCAGGGCGCAGGCGGCAAAGGCGCAAGGTGTTCCCGTTTCAGGCGTTCGGAAACGAAGGCATCGATCGCAGAGCGCGACTGTCGCGACACCTTCGCCTTTACGGGTGGCACCAGCGACCAGTGCGGCTGCCAGTGAGCGCCCTGTTCGATCCAGGTACGCAGTCTTTCTTTTTCGGCGGCTGACAACTGTCGCGCCGCGTCGGAAGGAGGCATTGCATCGTCGGCGTCATGTGCGGTGATGCGTTTCCACAGTTCGCTGGTGGCCACGCTACCGGGCACCACAGCGCGATAGCCCCCAAGATCCGTGGCAACGCCCTCGGGGGTATCCAGGCGCAGCCCTGCCTTTCGCTCGGCCTGGTCTGGTCCGTGACAGCGAAAGCAGGCGTCTGAAAGCAGGGGGCGAATGTCGCGGTTGAACTCGACGTCCGGCTTTGTGGCGGCCCGCGCTTTTTCACCCCAACACCAGGCCATCGTCGTGAGCAGCGCGAGTGGCAAGTAGGTGTGGGGGCCGGGGCGGAACAACATGACAAGTAAGCCTACCCCGCGGCCATTTCACTTTCCGTTCAACGATTTGCAGAATCCCCGCGCCAGAATCAGCGGACGGCACCGTTGGTCGTCAGGTCCTCAAGGGCGCGACGACTGCCGAGATGTCCTGCTCGCCGTGTCCCCCGGCGATTCCCTGCTGGAACAAACCGAGTGCCGCCTCTGCGGTGGTCAGGTTGATGGCAAGCTTGCCACCTTCCGCAATGGCGTAACCGAGATCCTTCGCCATGAGACGCAACAAGAAGTTCGGCGTGAAATCCGCAGTCGTCATGCGTGTGGAAATCGTTTTCACGAGCGGGCTCCCCGGAGCCCCGCCGGTGAGAATCTCCAGAGCCGGACCGCGGTCAAGACCGCTGCGTTCAATCATGACCAGCGCCTCGGCCAGCGACGCGATCTGAACGCCGCAGACGAAATTATTGATGAGCTTCATGAGTGCCCCGCTGCCCGATGGGCCAAGGTGGGCGATGGACGTCCCCATCGCCGACAACACCGGCCGGGCCCTGTGCAATGCGGAAACGGAGCCGCCCACCAGAAATTTCAGTTCCCCGGAAGCGGCCTGCGTCTTGCTCCCGGTGACCGGTGCATCGAGCAACTCACAGCCGTGGCGCGCGGTGGCGGCTGATAGCTCCTGGATCCACCCGACGGTCACCGTGCCGCACTCGATGCTCAGGGTGCCCTTGGCCGCGGCAGCCAGGGCGCCGTTCTCGCCGAGCCAGAGGCTGCGTGACGCGGTGTCATCCGCCAGCATACTGACGATGACGTCGGCCGTCGCCGCCGCTTCGGCGGGAGAAGCAGCGATGGTGGCCCCCTCTTTCCCGAGCGCCATGGACTTCTCCGCGTTACGGTTGAAAACCGTCACGGGAAATCTTTTGGCAAGAAGCTGTCGGGCCATCCCGCAGCCCATGATGCCAAGACCGAGGAATGCGATGCGTGGGTTGCTCATGAGATCATTTCCTTGGTCGAAGACGTGTCATTCGATCACGTCGAAATTTCTCAGGCTGTCCTCCTTGATCGTGAGGCCAAGCCCGGGCGTGCTCTCATTCAGATCGATGTGGCCATCCACCGCGAGCGGTTCACCGTCGAAACAATACCAGAAGAGTTCGTTGCCGACTTCGACATCCACCTGCGGAAAGAATTCTGCCATGGGCGAGTTCAAGCTGGCCATGACGATGTGATAGTTGTGCATCTGCCCGGCATGCGGAATGACGGGAATCGAATGCGCCTCGGCCAGCGCGGCGATCTTCCTGGCTTGTGTCAGGCCGCCGACGCGGTTGGTGTCGAACTGGATGTAATCGACCGCTCGCGCCTCGATGAGTTGGCGGAAACCGTACAGCGTGAATTCGTGCTCGCCGCCGGCAATAGGCACACGGCCGTGTTTCTTCAATTCTGCGTACCCGTGGATGTCATCCGGGATCACCGCTTCCTCCAGCCAGCGAAGGTTGAATTCCTCCAGCCGCGGAATCATGCGCTTTGCGTAGTCCAGGTTCCAGCCCATGTAGGCGTCGGCCATGATGTCCACACCATCGCCGACTGTTTCGCGCACTGTGCGGACCAGCTCGAGGTTCTTCAGCATCCCTTCTGCTCCGTCGGTCGGGCCCCAGCCGAAACGCAGCTTCATGGCCTGGTAGCCCTCGTCTTTGTAGCGCTTCGATTCACGCGCGAGTTCGTCGAGCGGCGTCGAGTAGAGGCGGCTGGCATAGACCGGAATCTTCGGCTTCGTCCGCCCCCCCAACAAGCGATAGACGGGTTGTTTCGCGGACTTCCCGAGAATATCCCATAGTGCGATGTCCACAGCGCTGATCGCCGCCATGCCGATCCCTTTGCGCCCGAACGCAATGGTCTTGCGATACATGTGCTGCCAGAGAAACTCGATGTCCCACGGATCGGCCCCGATGAGCAGCGGCTTCAAATAGAGGTCGATCACCTGCTTGGTGACTCGCGGCGAGAGCGCGGCGTTGCCGATGCCCACGAGCCCGTCGTCGGTGAAGATTTCCATGATCAACCAGCTATGGAAGGTGAAGGTGCCCATCGTTGACCTGGTCAGCATGGGTGAAACCGCGTCCATCGGATTGGTGCAAAAATGCGGTGGCAGCGGCACGGTCTTGCCCCGCCATTCAACGACACGGGTGCGAATTTCTTTGATTCTCATTTGGGTTGCCTCCTGGGAAAAGTAAGTGGTTGGATCCTGGGCACAACGATACAGATCAAGATGAACGCAAGAACGTGGAGCGAGCCGGCGATCAGCAGCACCGGCGTGTAACTGAAATTGTGATCGCGCAGCCAGCCCGCGATCTGGCCGAGGACGATGCCGCCCATTGCTCCACCGAAGCCGACGAGGCCTGCCACTGTGCCGACGGCGCGGCGAGGAATCATGTCGGTCGGCAGGATCATCACGAGCGTGGACCAGGATTGCTGACCGAAGAATGCAAGACTGAAAATGAAGATCACCAGTGCCATTGAATCGACGACAGGTACGAAAAGAACCCACGGCATGAACGCCGCGCTGATGCCCAGGGCGAGCTTGCGTGATCGGTTCACCGAGAAGCCGTTCCGTAGCAGCCAACTCGACAAGCCCCCGCCCACCAGACAGCCGACGCCCGAGGCCGCGTAGGGAATCCAGCCCACGCTGGTGGCGGCGTTGAATTTCAGCTGGAATGTCTCGATCAAGAACTTCGGTAGCCAGAACATGTAGAAATACCAGCCTGCGTCGGACAGAAACTTCGCCCCGATGATCGCCCAGACCTCGGGGTGTGCGAGAAGCTGGGAAACGGGAATCGACTGCGTTTCGTGGTCATCTACCGCTGCGGAGCTCGCAAGAATCATCGCGCGCTCCGCATCACCGAGCCGCGGGTGCGTTTCGGGTGTGTGATAGTCGCGAACCCACCACAAGGTCCACGCGAGTCCAGCGACCCCGGAAAGGATGAAGACCCAGCGCCACGGCGCGAGACCGAACCAATCGACATGGTTCAGGACAACCAGGATTAACCAGGGAGCGGTCACCGCACCCAGCGCAGTCCCTGCGTTGATGATGCCCATGGCCATTGATCGTTCGCGTACCGGAAACCACTCCGTGACAACACGGGTCGCCGCCGGGAATCCACCGCCCTCACCCATGCCGAGCAAACATCGGCTGGCGAGCAGCATCACGAGGGCGAACTCAAGCCCGAACACCGCAGGTCTGCCGTAGTTGCCGGCCAGGCCCTGACTTGCGGACGCCAGCGACCAGAAGACGATCACGATCAGGAAGCCACGGCGGGTTCCGAGGCGATCGAGCAAACGTCCGCCGCCGATGTACATCACGCCGTACGCCAGCAGGAACGCCGAGTCGAACAGTGCCTTGACTTGGTCCGAGAACGGATAGTCCTGTTGGATCTTGCTCAAGGTCCACGGAAGCGTCTGGCGATCGAAGTAACTCAACGTGATGGCCACGCACACAAGCATGGCGATGCGCCATCGGGACGAACCCACGGCCGACAATGAGGGTAAGGGGGGCATTTACAGTTTGACGTAGTGATATATCACAACCAGGCGTCGATAAGCGATGAATCTGTAGCCTCATAAAATATGTGGATTGTCAGAATTACATCTGGCAGCGTCTCATCCACAACTGACAGGTCAGTTTCCTGGCACGGGTCCAGTTCGATGAACAAGAAGTCCACCACGAAAGCCGTGCGTGAGCCCATGCACTCGCTCGCAGAAAGGGCGTATCTCGAAATACGCAAGCAGATCCTGAAGGGAGAACTGCCGGTGGGTATGGCCCTCGCACGGCGAAAACTGGCGGTGGTGCTGCACATAAGCGTGCCGCCTGTCAGCGAGGCCTTGCAAAGGCTGGAGCGGGAGGGCCTCGTCGAGAGCAAGCCCCGTGTCGGCACCCGCGTGCGGATCCCGACGCGGCAGGAGATCGAGGAGCGGAGCTTGCTGCGCGAAGCGTTGGAGACCCAGTCCGCGCGGCTTTTTGCCGAGCGCGCCACGGCTGCCGAGAAGGAGGAGTTGCGCAAGATGGGCACGCGCGTGGATCAACTTTATGCGGCCGGTGAGCAGTGCGCCGACGACCGCGAATTCCTCTTTTCGGTGAACACCTATCACATGAAGTTGCACCTTCACATTGCGGAATGCGCCCGTTGCCCGGCGCTGCGGGTTGCCATCGAGAAGGAGCAGGTCCTGATCTTTAACTGGCTGCACGACACGGCGGTGCAACGCAGATCCCTGGCCTCGGACTATCACGCCCGCCTGACCGAGATCCTATCGTCATGCAGCCCGGGCCAGGCCGGCGAGGCCATGCGCGAACATATCCGCCACGGCCTGCAGGAGGTGCTCAGCGGGCTCAAACAGATGGCCGAAACGACGAACGGCTGGCGTCACAAGAAGACCCGGAGACGCAGCTAGTGCGAATCGCGGGCGTGGGTGTCCTGGAAAGCCAGGGACAAACGGGTCGGGTCATGGCCTGGAATGAATCTGTCGCGAGCGGCGCCATGAAGGATTCTCTGGCCATTCCAGTTCAAGGAGCGTAACGCCTTGCCGGGCAAGGGAAAAGGTCACCTTGCGATGGCCGCCGGACGACTTCATGGTGTGAGTGTCAACGACGGTGGTGAGTCGGCTGGCTTTCTCCAACGCTCTGACTTGGTCCGCGGTCGGAGCTTGCGGGGAATTGATGGCGAGCCACGCGGTGAAGGAATTCGAATGCGTCTTGTCGATCAGTGTGCGGGTGATCTTCGGAGTGCCCGCCGGCGCGCCGCCAAGGTCAATCGTGATCGCGGCGTCGGGCCCCGCCAGGTCATCGTCATGATAGTGCCAGGCCAACACGGTGATTCGCCCTCCGGATCGTGCGGCGAGGGCGGATACATCCGGCTTGTCGCGGACACCTGATTTCAGTATGTCCCCCAGTGGCACCGCGGCATCGCTGTGCACAGGAAGACGCTGGCCGTCCATGCGGGCGAACATGCGGAAGACATTGAGCACGGGCTTGTCGATTCCATTGGTCGCCAGCGATCGGAATCCTGCGAAATACGGCTGGTCCTCGAACTCAAATGCCCAGGTCAGCGCCCCCTCCAGATTTACACCGTGCTGTTCAGCCAGATCGAGCTTCCGGGGAAAACTTGCCGCCGTATAGCTGGAGTACATCGTGCCATTCCGATAGGCCAGATTGGCGCCCTGACAGGCGGCGCATCCCTCCGGATCGGACTCACCAATGACGATAGGCGTGCTCTTGAGTTCGGGATGCTTCCCGATCACCGCGAAGGCGCGATTCACGTCTCCGAGCTGGCCGGACATGCCCATGCGCACGTGACCGTCGACCTGACTGGGACCTCCCTTTGCGTGGAACGAAATGAAATCGAGCGGCGTGCCCTTTTCCCGAGTGGCGAGGTTTGTGCCGTTCAGGCTGTGGTCGAGGAAACTCTCCAGAAAATCCCCGCCGTCGCCGCCAGCAAGGTCCGGGCCGCCGACCTTCGCCATCGGTATCGCTCGGCGCACGGCGCGGATAGCGTGGTCATGGAGCTTAAAAAACTCCTGTCGGGTTCCGCGCCAGTAGCCGATGTTCGGTTCGTTCCATGTTTGCCAGTACCACGTGAGTACCTCCTGCTCGCCGTACCGGTCCAGGCAGTGCTTCGCCCACTGATAGACCAGCTCTTCCCATTTTGCGAAATCCTTCGGTGGATAGGCCCAGCCGGTAAAAACGTCGCTGTACTTGGCCGTGGGAGTCCAGTGGTGGCGGTAGGGCTCCGGCTTGACGGAGAGCGCCTGTGGCATGAATCCGATCTGGACATACGGCCGGACGCCGCGGGCGCGGTATGTATCGAAAATCCGGTCGACGATTTTCCAGTCATAGACAGGATTTCCCGCAGCATCCTCCGTGTAGGCGTTTGTCGATCCCCACTTGAGTCCGTGCGTTCCCTCGCCGGTGACGAGCAAGCTGTGGGTGCGGAAGAAGACCTGGTCCTTCTTCAGTTCACCCAACTCACCGATGAGTTCGCTACCGTGTTTCATGTACGCATAGTTGGGTTCATCGGCACCGAAAAAGCGCCAGATCGGTTTCAGCGGCCCGCTGGGCTTGGCAGCGTCGATCTGAATCTGGACAGGGAACGAATCAGCGCGCGCGGCGGTGGCGATCCCGAGCGTTGCGGTGATTACGGCAGAGCAGCGCATTAACGTTTTCATGTGGGGTGAGCGAAACAAGGCTCTGGTGAGTACGTGAAAGTGCTTGTTCATCAGTTTTGCCTGGGAGTTCATCCGTTCACCGTGAGGTACGGCGCGGCGCCCGCCTGGCCGTAGTAGCCGTGGCCAAACGTCGTGATCTTGAGACCGAATGCCTTGCCGACATTGGCGAGAACCGCGGTATTGCGGTTGATCTTGATCTTGGGATCGACGAAACTACCCTCCGTTCCGAAATCGAGCACCCGGTTGGTCTTGTAAGTGCCGCCCCCTGATCCGATGAGCAAGTAGACTTGATCCACACGTTTGTCCTCATCACCGGAGTCGTGCCAGCCGCGGCCTTCGTTGGTCCCGGCGAGCACCACCGTGTCATCGAACACCTTCAGCACCTTGAGCCGGGTCACCAGATAGGCAAGCTGCTGGAGGTACCACTGCTCGATCGCGAGGAAGTACGGATCCTTCGAGGGCCGATCGTGCGTCCAGGCGTGGTTAACGTCTTTTGAGATGCCAGCCTGGACTTTCTCCAACCACGGATACTTGAGGCTGCCCATCGAGAAATTGCCCTGCAGCGACGCCACCGGAGTGAGATCGCACGAGAAGGCCAGCGCGATCAGATCGATCTGCGCTTTCATCACCTTGTCACCCAGCGTGTCGTTGGCCGGGATGTTGAAGTCTTCCGGGTTCAACGCGCCACAATCCTGCGGCGCGCTGATGTTGGTGATGTCGATCTCCAACGCGCGGATGCCTTCCAGGTGATCGGTGAGTTTGCGCTTATCGTCGGCGCCGAGGCCAACGCGCACATCCTCGAAATCCGCGCGCACCAGATCGAGGATCGATTTGCGCCGCGCATACGCCTCGGCCAGCGCCGTGGTGCCTGCTGTACCACCGGTCCGGCCGGCGAACAGGGTCTGGAAAACCTTCTTCGGATCGTTATCGGGAACGATCACATTGCGGGAGCCCGAGAACACCATCCCGTAGCCTATCGAATCGCCGCCCGCTGACGGCGCGGAGCAACCGAGTACCAGCGAACGGAACGGTGTGTGGTTGAGCGTCTTCGCGATAGCCTGGTCGAGCGAGATCGAGTAGCCATCTTTCCTGTCGCCGCCGGTGAAGGTGTTACCGGTGCCGTCGTGGTGCCCGCTGGCGCCGCCCCACTGGTCGAAGCCACGCAGGATCAGCGTATCGGCCTTGTGCGGCTCCATCGCCGCCATACGTGGCGTGAAGGTGAAGCTCGATTCCTTCACCGGAGGCGCGCCCTGCAGCGTCTTGGTGCCACTCGCGGTGTACCACCAGTGAGGATACAGGCCATGCGGAATCCCGAATTGCACGTAGCGCTTCGGCCCCGCCGCGAACGCCGGACGGGTTTGCATGGCGCTCAGCAAGGGCAACCCCACCGCGATGCCGCCGCTCCCGCGCAAAAACGTTCGACGATCAAGAATTTTCGGCATCAGTTTCCTCCAGGGCGCTCAGCAAGTCGTCATTCATGAGAATCGTCAGGTATTGATTCGAGGTTGATTCGTGGCACCCGTGTCTTGCGCCGGTAAAACAAGCCGCCACTCTGCCAGCGGCTATTTTTTTTCGCCCGCGGCCAAGGGCGATACCGCAGACCACCAGCAGCAACGTTGGCCAGCCCATCGGGCCGGCGTTCTGGGAAATGGAACAACCGCCCGTGGACGCTTGCTCCGCAGTGGTGGTGCCCGGGTCTCCCCCAGCTCCGGCGCCAGGGTCCTCCTCGACGGTCGTCGAACCGCCGGCGCCGCCCTCGCCGCTGACGCCGCCGTCCGCCGTCGAACTGCCGGCGCCGCCCTCGCCGTCCGCTTTCGTAATAACAAAATCTCTGGAGTTCACTGCGCTGTCCAGCATGTGTGGGAATCTGGGGTCGTTGAGGTTGTGAGCGTTTTGCACCATCAAGGCGATGGACTTTACGGTCTTACTTTCGCTCAGGGTCAACGGCCCAGTGTAAAGCAAGGAGCTTGCGCTCGGACGTGTACCATCCAGGGTATAGCGGATTTCTGCCCCCGTAGTTTTACTACTCATTGTCACTGATACTGAAGTTTCGTACGAGCCTCCCGATGGACTCATCAACGCCGCAGCAACAGTTTTCAGTGTCGACAGAACCAAGTAGGTCAAGTCAGTACCGCTCCTCGGAGCGCTCGAGTCGGGAAATGTATAATTTATACTGTCTGTTTCGCCGTTTGGAGTCACAACTCTCATTGAGTAGACAATGGGATGAAGACCAAGTTCGCTGACAAGCTCATTCTCGATTAGAAAGGTAATACTGGTGGGAGTAACCTCTGTTATTAAATATTTATTTTTCGGGAATTCAGCTATCTGCTGAGGAGCAGCCCCTTTTCCATTAACTCTAGAATCGCGGTATGAGATAATAATCTTTGATGCACCAGTCAGATTTTGTCCTTGCAGTGTAGCTATTGATACACTCCACACGTGTAGCTCTATGAATAAGCTTGAGATGGAAGGCTTTGTGGTGACCTGAAGTATTGGATGCAGTGGAGGCATTACCGTCCAAGCGCCAGGACTCGCTGCACTTCCTTCAGCCGCCGGAACCGGCGCTGCAGCCGATATGCCGGCCGCACAGGCGAAGACGAGGCCGAGGCCGATCATTACGCCCATTGTTCCGTACTTCTTGCTGTTCATTGTCGTAGCCCCCTCGTATCCGCAGCTGGCGAAAGCGATCACACTCATCGGTTGCCCCTGATCGTCGCCCCGCCGAGCGGTGCCTCGAGGATCAGCCGCGGCACCACCCCGTTGAAGGAAGGCCAGTGGTACCGCCTGCGGGTGGAGTTCTCGCAAACCTTCGGACCGAGTTCGATGGTCCTGCGTTGGGTCGCGCCGTCACTTGTCCTCACCGTCGTGCCGCCCGACCGCCTCCGCTACCCGAGCGACGACGGCTGATCGGTTTCACTTTGGCGCATATCCGAACGCCATGCCGGAGAACGCGCCCACGAACCGGTTCGCGTCGTAATGGAAGGCCTTCCAGGCGGTTTTGCCGTCGTCGGAACGCTCGATTGCGGTGCCGTTACACTGAAACCAGAAGCCGAATCCCTGGACCGGAGGGCATGCGGCGCGCGCCTTCAGAGCCCCGTCGCAATAGGTGACCTCATACGTTGAAAGACTCGGATACGGCGTCCATTGCAGGCCGTCGGTGGAAACGTAGACCTTGAACTCGTTGCCCGACACCGCGAATTTCCGGCCGTCGAATGCAACGGCGCGCAGGTGCTCCTTGCTCGGATGCGCCGTTTCCTCCCAGTTGATCCCGTCGAGCGAGCGTTCAACGATGCCGCCGTTGCCAGCGCCGACGAACATCCCGTTACCATAGGCAACCTGGCCGAGCCACGCCTTGGTCACGCTGTTGCCCTTTTTCCAGTTGATGCCGTCCGCCGAATAGTAACGGTCGATACCCACCGCCACGAACAACCCTTCGCCGAAGGCAACGCCGCGCAGGAGTTCATATTCGCTGTTGATCGCCGTGGTGGTGACGGTGCGTCCGATCCAGACTTTGCCGAGATCCCGGGATGCGATCCGCAACCCACTCCACCCCACCGCCACGATCACCGGGACGCTCCCGGGCGGCGGGCCGTTCGCATCCGCAGATGGCGCGGCGTCCGGCGGGATGGTGGTGGCGCCACCGCTGGCCCCGGCGTCGAGGGTGCCGAGGGTGCCGCCGGATCCGTGACTCCCGCCCACCCCGTCGCCGCCGCCCACGCTGGTACCCCCCGTGTCAGCGCCAGCGCCGCCAGCGCCACCGCCGCTCGTCCCGGCGTTCGATACCGCGTTGTCCCCACACCCACCCACGATCCAGAACAGCGCCACCGCCAACCGAACCATCAAAAATCTCGGCATGTTCATTGACGGTGAGCCCGCCCGCTCCCGCTGTCAATCGACCATCATGGCTGAGCCAGCTAAACCTTTCAGGGCCGCAACTCAAGCGCGCCAAGCGTGACGAAGCCGCCGGCCGGTCCCACGGTGGAGCGGTATTCTGCGGCGATCCAGTCGGCGCTGCGCGCGACGTTCGAGATGCGCACCTCGTCGATAAGTCCTTGAAACGATCCCATCTTGATCCCCTCCACGCTTTCGCCCGGGCCCGGGTTGAGCGCGCCGCCGATCTGGGCCGTCTCGAGCAGCAGGTTCCAGGACACCTCCCGAGGGCCCGCCACCGCCACACCATCGACGAACACCATGGCCCGTGTGCCATCGAAGCTCGCGCACAGGTAGCGGAAAACTCCCGTCGCGAAGATCTGTCTGACCTGGACGATGTCGCCGCCACCCACCCACAACTCGTCGCCGTGCTGGAGCATTGAGACGCCGCTGGCCCTGCCGAGCCCGTAGGCCACCACGTTGTGATACTCCGGAGTGGCGCTATCGGTGCGTGCCCACGTGCACATGGTGTGCGGTTCGCGTCCCGCCGCGAAGCCCTTGTGCGAGATCACCACCGAAGAACTCGTGCCGGACGGATACAGCCGGGCCCCGCCGATCTGGCCTCCGTCGTCCGAGCGGGTGCCGCGATCGATGCCGTCGTTGTGCTGCGTGGTTGAATCGCGCAGGTTGCCCGTCAGGTGGTAAACGCCCACGAACCCGTTGCTGAACACCGCCCCCGGATCCTGCGCGTCGATAGCGGTCCGCGAACCAAAGTAGAGGTCGACGAAGTTGGCGTTGCTGCCCGCCAACGCGCGCGGCACGCGAAACCAGACGATGGAATTGCCGGACGGTGTCCACCTTTCGATCTCGTGCGGCAGGATCTGTCCGGTGGCAACCTCGACAAAGCGTAGGTCGGTGCCGGCGGCCGTGCCGAGAGCGTACTCGAATCCCTGGTTCAGGAGCACCATCACCGGAAAATTCACGAGATCGATCGGGTGCGGCCGGTTGTCGATGCGCAAGCGGCGCCGGTACGGCTGATCCGGCAGCCGCCAGTCGGGCACCGCTGCCGCGTCGGCCCGTCCGACGACGTGCGTGCCTTCACAGCTCGATCCGCCGGCCGCCAGCAGCGCCGCGAGTGCCCCGGCCGCAAGCCCGCGCCATCGGAGGCGCGCGGCGAAGGGGACGGTGGTGGCCAGCATGGTATCGATCAATTGTTGCGGAATCCGAAGGCCAGTTGCAAGCCGGGGCGAAGCCGCCAGGGATCGGCCACCGTACCGCGTCCCGGCGCGAGCTCAACCACGTAGCGGGTGTCGGCCAGATCGATGTCGGCGAGTAGGGTCCTGATCAACGAAGTTCCTCGAGACGGCGCCGGGCTTGATCCGCGTGGATCGAGCCCGGGTGCCGTTCGAGTATATCCCGCCAAGCCTGCTGCCGTTCGAGCGCCGGACG
>Ga0105046_10008697_pt1 | contig 15930 bp, 7 predicted proteins | sample MAT03_FD_78385 | JGI IMG/M metagenome (GOLD analysis project Ga0105046, IMG submission 78385) | Freshwater microbial communities from Lake Fryxell liftoff mats and glacier meltwater in Antarctica - MAT-03 (megahit assembly) | ecosystem: Environmental > Aquatic > Freshwater > Ice > Liftoff...
GACTATGATGCGCTGACTGAAATTGAAGTAAACGGCAAAATGTCAAGCGTGAGCCAGAAGTTTACAGAAAATATTTTCGTGATTTGACCGTATATTTTCTAGGTCAATACGCTGTCTGGAGTCCACTTCTTGCTGCTTCACCACATCAATTCCGCTTCAAAACCACCCAACCGTTAAAATCTTTACTTCTGTTTGGCACCAGAAAGCGATAGAAGAAAACGCCTTCTTCAAGGTTGTTTCCAGCCCAAAGGTCTGAGTTGTTGTAATTCTTCTTTTGCAATACTTTTTTGCCCCATCTATCAAAAATGAAGAGTTCATTCTCTGGATAGAGTTGTAGATTTTTGATTTCAAACTTGTCGTTTTTGTTGTCACCATTTGGCGTAATCATAGAAAAGAAGCCAAGCTGATTTTCGAATTTTACACAAACTGGGTTTGAAAAAGATTTAAATCCTTCGCCACCTTCGTTTGCAATCACACGCCAACATTGTTCAAAACCATCAGTACCTACACGATAGCTGGCTTCTGGTTTTCCCGCAAATTCAAGGCCATCTTCAAATATTCGTAAGCTTGGTTCAGCGTCCAATTTTCGTAAAACAGTATAGTCGTTGACGCCATTTTCCCAACCGGAGTATGGATTCCAATCCAGTTTGGCGGTTTCACTCTCATCGTTGGCTACCACTTTTAACAATATGGTATTGTGCGGAAAGCTTTCGACGGTTCTGTCGCAAACATTTTTCGTAGAAACCATATACTGAAAAATCGTATTGCCGGTGTTTCCTGGTTGATCCAAATAGCTGTTTACATTTTTGGGGATATCACTTTTGATTTTCTCATATGGTCCCGGATTGTCATTTAACTCTCGTCTCCAAATAGAAATACTGGAATTGTTGGTGCTTCCACTTCCCATAGAAAAAATTAATTCAACCTGATTCTCATCAATTTCCAGAAGAGAAACGTTTTGGAGTTTCACTTCTGAAGGATCATAAAACAAAGGAAGGATGCTGTCATTTTTACAACCTTTATTGGTGGTTTCTGTTAGGACAAGTTGGTAGCTGCCGGAAGAACCCCAGTTTACACCAAGAAAATCCTGATCAATAGGCGTACTTGCTGTTCCTCCGGAAATGGTCCAATTGAATTTTGAATTGACAAATCCCTGTCCTGATTTTGCAAAATATCCTTTTTGAAGATCGTTGGGGCAAATATTTAAGTTGGTTAAAGTCAGCAATTCAGGTTTTGGTTTGGCATTTACTTCAACCTGCTTTGTAATTGATTTGCCAACGCACGCCTTGTTCGAAGATTCAACAACTGATACCAAATAAATTCCGGGCGTGTTCCAGTTTACAACTAAAGAGTCGGTGCCTTGCCCTGTTTTAATGTTAGCCACAGGTTTGATTTGCCAGGTGAAAGTAGAAGAGACATTGCCATTTAAAGCAAGTGATGCTTCGTTTTGACTGCTCCCGCAAACGGATGAATCTCCGGATATTTTGAGTGTACTGTCTGGGCTTGGGTTAATTTCCACCTTCAAAGTATCTGATCTTCCATAGCAAGCGACCGGCGTACCCGTGCCCGGATCGATGGTACTGCTTTGTTCCTGAATCCAAATTTTTCCAATTCCATTGTTGATTTCCCAATCTACTTCCGTGTTTCCATTTGCCGTAATTGTGGAATCAACAGTCGCTTCAAGCATCTTCCAGGTATAATTTGAGCCTGGCGTAGGAATGGTTGAATACAACTTTGCAACTTTAAAATCTGAGCATAAAATGCTGTCACCAAAAGGTGTAGTGGGTTTTAAATTTTGATTTAGCACCAACTGTATAGAATCTTTTACTCCAACACATCCAAACACATTGGTTGGAATGGCCACAAGTTTGGCATTTGCATTCGACCCGTTCCAATCAACAGTTATTGCATTCGTATTGGCTCCACTTACTTGCAATCCGCCAGAGACTGACCAACTGTACGTATTTCCTGGTATTGAGTTGATTACAGAATAGTTTACATTCTTCGTGAAAGGGCAAACTGTTGGGCTGAACAATCCAAAAGCCATTCCAATTGGTCTGGGATTGGTTCTCACAAACACAGAATCTGACTTTTTGCATTGGGTCAATTTGTTGGTCATTTTCACTATCAAGGTGTCTGTTGATGGTGCTCCGGTTTGGACCAATCTATACCCTGGATTCGAAATATTGAGAAATGAAAGTCGATTGTTGGCTTTCCAATTGTAATCAAAACCCAGTTGAGACAATGCGCCAATTTCGGTAACATCTCCTGAGCAAATGGTACGATCCAGACCTGCGTCTGGTCTTGGCAGCGGATTAACTTTTACATTCAATGTGATAGAATCTGCACAAGAGGTAATCGGGTTTGTAATTTTCAGCTGATATGGCTTTATGAGACCAGCATTTCCGTTGTTCACCAAAGTTAGTTTGGGGTTGATAGAATTGGTACTACTTAAACCTTCCATTGGCGACCATAAATAGTTGGCGCTAAGCGCTGTGCCAGGCCCAATCTGAATGGTGTCACCTGAGCACAATGAATCCAAAATTCCGGCATTTACGATAGGCAATGCATTGACCAAAATCTTAACCGAATCAGACTTTTTACATAGACTGGCTGGATTGGTAGCCGTCAAAACATACAACTGTTGAAGATTTCCAATTGAAGATTTAAAAATAGGATTGGCAATTATCCCCGAAGAAAGATTAGCAATCGGGCTCCAATTGTAATCCAAACCAGGGTCTCCATTAATGCCCAATCCGAGATCAACTGTGGCACAAATCTGAAACGAATCCGTACTGGCGGCCACTACATTTGGAAGTGGCTTTACCGTTACCGTCACTGCATCTGTGCTGTCACATAGGGTGCTTTTTGTTAAATCGGTTACGCTTAAAGTATAGTTGCTTGTCGAGTTTGTTGTTCCATTATTCACCAGAGCCAATTTTGGATTGGATATATTCGGATTGGAAAGTCCTGAAATTGGAAACCAACTATATTTTCTTCCAGGCTGGTCCGGCACGCCTATTTGGATCGAATCTTTTGAACAAACCTCTTTGTCAGGGCCTGCATTTGCGTCTGGCAAGGGGTTCACCTCCACACGTAAAGATTTGTTGTTCATACAGTTGGTAGCATCTATTTTTACCGAAAGCTTGTATGAATATTCGGCAGATACATCTGTATTGTTCGCAGATACAAAGTCTGTTAATGCCTTGGTGGAATCAGATAAATATACTTTTGGCGACCAAGTGTAGGAATAGCCATCTGTCGCAGCGCCTCCAATTTGAATTCCTGACCTGCTGCAAACTGCTGTGTCTGAATAAGTAAGCGGAACAATTGGCAATGGATTGATTTTGACCACAACGGAATCTGAGTTTTTGCAAGAGGTTACAAGATTGGTAACATTAATTTTAAAAATCAAAAACCTGGCCAACTGACTGGGATTGTTGATATTCAACACGGGATTGCTAATGTTAAAACTGCTTACTGAAGTGTCTGGCTGCCAATTGTATATATGGTTTCGTAGCGCATTTGTTCCAAGTAGCAGGATTGATTTGGAACATACTGTGGCAGTATCGGTCGCAAAGGCAAACGCAGTTGGCAATGGCTTTATTTCCACCCGCAAAGAATCAGCATTTTTACAAGTAGATTGTTTGTTGGTTTTTACAAGCTTGTATATTTTGGTTTCGCTATTTCCTCCCGTAATTGGATTGATTAGGCTTATTTTTGGAGCAGAGAATGTGGCATTATTTAAGCCAAAGCTTGGCGTCCAGATATAAGAAAATCCATTTTGAAGCGATTCTCCTATTCGAATACTATCACCAGAGCATAGACCTGTATCTATTCCTGCATCTACATTCGGAAGCGGATTTACTTTTACATTAATGCTTTTATCTCGGGTACAGTTTGTTTGTTCGTTGGTAACCAATAGTTTATATAGTGTGTCCTGTGGCAGTTGATTGAGATTTAAAAGACGAATGTTTGTTGTTGCCGAATTTGCATTGCTTAAGCCATTGACCGGAGACCAATTGTAAGAAAATCCCGCCTGGCTCGCTGTCCCGATTGTGGTGCTAAATCCGGAACAAATCGAATCTTTAGCGGCCAGAGCAAAGAAAGGCAATGGGTTGACCTTCAGGGTTATCGAGTCAACATTGGTGCAAGCTGGATCTCCGGGAATTGGATTAAGAATCACTTCTGTTTTTTTCAGGAAGTATTTGTAAAACTTTACGTTAATGCTATCTGGATTTAAGCTTAAGGTAGTTGTGTCTGTACCCTGACTTGTAATTCCTGTTACCGGAGTCCATTGATACAATGCTAGTTTGGATTCCTTTGTTCCTATTAAGGTCTTGGAGCCAGAACAAATCGTTGCAGTGTCTGGCCCGGCATTCACAATCGGTAATGGTTTTACAAAAAGCTTTACGGTATCTGTTGAAAGGCAATTGCTAGCTCTGTGGAGTGCTCGTTGCACAAAAGTAAAGCTTTGATTTCCAGTTCCGGAGTTTGCCAATGTAGCAATGGTTCTAAAGCTGGTATCAGAACCAAGCCCAATGTTTGGAAGCCACTGATAGGAATAATATGTGTATGCAGTTGCCTGTGCGCCTCCAATTCCACGTTTCAAACCGGAGCAAAGAATTGAATCTGATCCTGCATTTGCTATTCGGGGTATCCAATTTAAAGATATGGTGTCTTTTGCTACACATCCGGCTGGACCATTGCTGGTTACGATATAGCTAACTGTATCAATAACGCTTGCAATTGGATTTCTGGAACTTGTTGAATTCAAACCAGTTGCCGGACTCCAGCTTACAGAATTGTACCCACCTGCTGCACTTAAATTGATCGCACTGTCCTGACAAACAAAATTAGAAGGTGCAGTGGCTATAATTGGAACAAATTGAATTTTATTGAGCGTTTTAGAAACCGAATCTTTGCAACCCGACCCGCTGGTAACCACAAGTTTCAACCTCGCAGTATCTCCAGGAAAGCTCACGTTGACCGAATTGCCGGTGGAACTGCCATTGATATTTCCCTCCAGGATTTGCCATTTTTTTATGCTTCCAGCTGGTGCAGATAAAGTCAATGCGTTGCCTGTAGAACACAAAGAGTCCTTTCCACTTAAAACAGGCGCTTTAAATGGATTTACCACAATGGTATAAACTACCGTTTCTGATTTAGGCGGACAGCCTCTGTCCTGATATTTAATCTGGACAGAATAGGCTCTTGGTTGGCCTTTGGTTATACCACAATCTATTTTCCACTTAAAAACAGTAGCTACTGTGTCTTTTCCTATTGCATCGGGACAAGTAGCCAAGCTTCCAGTATTATTTCCTGGTACCAATAATTCTGATGCGGCTGAAATCTCAGTAGTATCAATATCAAAGGCCTTTGCTGTAAAAACAACCGAGTCACCTTCATTTTTTATCAAAGTCACATTTGACGATACGGTAAGAGGTTTTGGCGGAGGGTTTGGCGCACAAGCTTTTACCACAACCAGAAACTCTCTTCTGGTCGTTGAAAGCAAAATTTCTGTACCATTTGACAACGTTCTGTATTCTTTAATATCAACTGCTACAGCGAATTGTCCTTGTTCTGCAGAATAATACCTGGTAAGACCAGTTGATGGATTGATAGAAGCAAAACCATTTGCACCGAAAGGTTGCAACTGTGAATAACCAACTTTGTAGATTACATTTCTTGGCTCAATATAGGTCCCATTTGGATTGCCGTTAATTCCATCATCACTATAAGGTGTTGCAAATGAGTAGATCAGCCTATCTCCATCCGGATCAAATGCGTTATTAGAAATAGTCGTTGTATCTCCCAAACAAAAGAATGGCACAGCATCTCCGATAAATTGCGGAGAACTATTCACAAAAATTGGAGAGGGAATCGTAGCCAGCCATGTATTGCCCGGATCTCCAGATCCACCTGGGAAAAAGATATTGGTTGTAGCATCTGTCCGAGCCCTGTTCTCATACTTAATTTTATATCCACTCGCCGAAAGGGGCAGCTGCACTTCAAATGTGGTATCAGTGATGGCAATGCCCAAATCACTTATACCAGGAACGATACATGATGGCGGCACAGGAATAACAAGGGGTCGCATACCTCCATAATATGGATCAAAAGGACAATTTCTTGTTGCAGCTCCTCTTGTTGGCAAAGCATATGTTCCATTGAAAGCATCTTTTCGAAGAAGTGCCAATGAGCCAGCATCATAGATAGCAAGCCTAGGATTGCTGTCAAGATTTCCGCAAGCCCAATTGCTAGGCCTTGCATCTATACCTGTTGTTGTTCCTATCCTATCCACATATCCTACAAAGTGAATGGAATATCTGAAAGGTTTATCTGCAGGGCCGTTGCTTCCAAGATATTTGTAGGTGAGTTCTCCTCCTAAAATATGGGTTGCGAATGACTCGAAATTGCCCAATAAAAGGAGCAGGCTAAAAAATAATATTCTCTTTAACATTTTGGTTTTTGGCTCAGACAAAATCTGGTTTAGTCTTATTTCTGGATAATAATTTGCTTTCTTTCAATGCCTTGTGCTGAAAGAATTTGTAACTGATACATTCCGTTTGGCAAATGGCTTAGGTCAATTTCGCCTTCGCTTGTTTCGTATCTGGGGTTGAAATCTGCAATGGCTTTTCCTTGAAGATCTGTGACGCTAATTCTTTTTAACTGATTAGAACCATTGATCCTGAACCTTCCGGCTGATGGGTTTGGAGACAATTTGAAAATATTGGAGAGTGTTGGAAGGTTGGAAACAATTGACCAAACCAATCGCATTCTATAATCTTCTACCTGGCCTTGCACGGGGTTGTAGCAAGCGGAGGTAATCGTATTGTTTCTATTGTCCGTCATTACCCGCATCCTGACTGGAACGCCCAAACATTGCGCCTCTGTCAGTACAATATTGGCAGTATGGTAGTTGTTGTTCGGGCTATTTAAAATGGATTCCGAATCAGAAAATGTGCCGTCGTTGTTGAAATCGATATATACTCTGCAATTTTCCCTTGTTTGTCCATTTGAGGTAAGAATGACAATTGGGTAAGACTGATTGATGCTGGTGATGTTCACAAGTCCAGAATCGCTACAGGTATAATCTAAATATCCACCATCGGCTAAGGCGAAATTTGATGCTTTGTTCAGTGTTCCAAAACTTACTCTGGAAGTTCCAAAGTTTTGACCAGGGTTTGATACTGCATTTGTACAAATGGCTGATTTTGTCCCTGTTAATTCAGTTATGCTTATAAAGTTTGGAACCGTAATAGAATCAACTCCGAAGTCATTCGAAACTTTTAACTTTATATCGAATTGACCAATGGAAGTGTATTCATGTAGGGGATTTTGTAAATCAGAACTTGTGCCATCTCCAAAAAACCATGTCCAGGAAGAGGGGATAAAATCGGATATGTCTTTGAATTTGATACTGCCATTGCAGGCTGTTCTTGAAAATGCTGAGAATTTCGCAACTGGTTTACTTATATTCTTTTTAACCAAGATTCCATAGTCTTCGCACTGGCCATAGTTGGGTGGCGAACATGGTTGAAGGTTGATGCCGCCACCACCGCCAAAGTCTGAAATCACCCTCATTCTGAGCAGTGTATCTGTTACAGCATTTGCCGGAATTGCAACAGATACAGTATGAGTATTGGAATTTCTTCCATTTAATACCAATTCAGCAGGATCTTCAAATTGACCGTTGTTGTTCCAGTCTATCCAGGCCCGACAAGATTCAGGAAAATTCTGACTCGTAAGCACCGTAAGTTGGTAGCTCTGGCCTTGAGACACGTTGGTCCTGAAGAGACAACTGGCATCCACATAACCTTCTGTTGGGGCTGTAGGACTCGTTCGCAAAATGGCATTGAAAGTCACGCTTCTTATCCCAATTCCCTGATTTCCAGTTAGAATAACAGTTTCTGGAATGCATGACGCAGATTTCATATTTTCCCCATTCAATATTGATATATAAGCAGCTTTGACCAAGGTATCTGAGCCATTTGCATTACTTGCAATTAACGTTACTTTGTAATTTCCTAGAGTCGCATATGTATGCGTTGGACTTCTAAGAATTGAGGAATCTCCATCTCCAAAATACCATTTCCAGGCATTTGGTGCATTAAAGGAAGTGTCTTGAAACGAAACAATTCCTACACACGATTTTGTTGTAGAGGCCGTGAATAAAGTTCTTGGTTTTTGGTTATTGCCTTGCAGAACAAGTTGGTAGTCTTCATATTGTCCGAATTGATTGGCTTGGCAAGGGCCAGTCAAGGCTTGATTTGAAAAATCAGATTTCACCCGCATCCTGAGGCCTACGCCTGCCACAGCATTGCCAGGAATATTTATATTGCCACTATGGTTGAGGGCATTGTTTGAAGAAAATGCCTTTTCCGATGTTCCGAATGAACCATCGTTGTTCCAGTCTATCCAAACAGCTACATTTTCTGTACTATTTCCGGAATTCACAATTGAAATGGCCTGAATCGTTCCCACCACTGCTGTTCCAATGGCTTCGCAAGTGAAATCTTTATTTCCTTCCGTTGCGTTGCCAGATGTTTTGTTGATTCCGGCAAAAATAACCTGTTTGATTCCATATTGGCAGCAGGTGTTGTTGGGAGGCGGATTGCAATTCGAAATTGCCATTCCATTCAAAGCCGTTATGTTGATGTAATTCGATTTTGTCAGAGTATCTGCGCCAAATGCATTTGAAGTAATCAATCGTACTGTGAACAAACCTGTTGTAGAATATGCATGAAGCGGAGAAACCTCGGTTGAAGTTTGGTTGTCTCCAAAAGACCAATTGTAACTTGTTGGTATGTTTTGCGAACTATCTATAAACTGAATTATCCCTGAACAGGAAGTCTTGGTTTTTGTGCCGAATGCCGTAATTGGTTTTTCAATATTGTTTTGAACAGTAACGCCATAATCTTCTGCCTGACCTACTTGTATTGTTCCACAAGCACCAAATTGATTCGCTTGTTGCAGATTTGAACCTACCCTAAGTCGCAATATTAAACCTGTCACAGCATTTGATGGGATCAATACAAAAGCAGTGTGTACGGTATCTTGTTGGGTATTTAGAACCCTTTCAATTGTTTCCAGTGTTCCATTGGCATTCCAATCTATCCAGGCTTGAACTTTTTCTGTTTGGCGTCCTGAATTTTTAACAGTTAGCTTTACTGACTGACCTTTTTTAACCGTTGTTTGTTTCCTGCAAGAATAGTTTTGATACCCATCAGAAGAATTTCCGGTCCGGTTAAGAATCGATCCGAAGCTTACTTCAGCAATTCCTGTTGAAAGCTGAGGTCCACCACTTTGTGACAGTAAGGAACAAGTACCAGTTGGTTGTCCTAAATAAGATACTTCCCCAACTTTTAAAAGGGTATCATTTCCAAAAGGTCCCGCTACGATAAGTTTTACATCAAAAATGCCATTGCTTGGATATGTGTATGAAATAGTCGGGGTGCTAATCAAGGTGTCCTTTCCATCACCAAAATACCAGTGGTAGCTCGTTACAGAGTTTAAAGATGTACTTGTAAAGGTGTAATTGGGTAAGCAAAAATTGGCACTTGAAGTTGTGAACAAGGCAACCGGTTTGGCTCTATTCTCCTTGATATTCAAAGTATAATCTTCACATTGGCCCTTGTCAAGATCTGTGCAAGGTCCTATTGCGGCTCCGGTATATTCGCTCATGATCCGCATTCTGATTCCAATATTTTGTTTTACACTTGTGTCACTCGAAATCAGGATTGTTCCGCTTGGGTTTTTTGATGAAATGGATTGAAAAACGAGCTCGTTGGTTTCAAATATTCCATTTCCGTTGTAATCTATCCACACCTTGGTATCCTGGTTCAGGTTTGGATTTGTGAATGCCTGAAACGGATAGGATCTGCCCTGCAAAACCGTTGTTCTATTGCTACAGGTAAAATCTTCATAAGTGCCCAGGCCGGAACTATTTGAGATTGAAGCGAAGTTCACTTTGCTGATTCCATACCCGCAACACTGGTTGAAAGTAATTGGCTTGCAGATGGTTGCCGCTGGAACCGTATCGTTGTATTGAATGAAATTTGATTTCTCCAAAGAATCAACCCCATTTCCATTTGTGACTTTGAGTTTGACCGTATAGCTTCCGGAATTTTGATAAGCATGTGAAGGATTTTGAACAAATGATTTCATTCCATCTCCAAAATCCCATGTCCATGAATTTGGATTGTTTACAGATCGGTCTGTAAATGAAACCGTTCCATCGCAGGTAATGCTATCAGATACACTAAATTTTGCAATTGGAGGATTTGTATTTTGAGCCAAAACAATGGCATAGTCTTCTACCTGAGAATATTCTGGCGTGGTGCAGGGACCAGGATTTACAGCAGCAGTGATTAAATCTGAGCTGATTCTTAATTTTAAACTTTGTCCTGTTGTGCCGGATGGTATGGTAAAAGTTCCGGAATGTAAAGTAGCATTATTAGATGAAAAAATGAGTTCACCAGGCAAACTAAAAGTCTGATCATTGTTCAGATCTACAAAAATCCTAAGATTTTCAGTAAAAGTATTTCCGGTTTTGATTTGCACACTCACCGGACCACCAAGCGTTATATTGATCGGGCCAAGGCTGCAATAATCTTTGTAACCGTCTGCTTGCCCAACAGTTGAATTGGTAAAAGTTGGGCCGATTCTAACCTGAAAAATTCCACCACCAAATAATGATGCTTGTGAATTGTTGGCATTTCCTGGGGTGCAGGTATTTGAAATCGGGCATTGGGCTTGCGTTTCTGAAATCCTTAAAAATGAACCTGCAAGCAGGAGATAGGATAGAAAAAGGTGCTTCACGTCGGTTAATGTGTAATATTCTGCAATAAAATAAAAGAAAAAGAACTTAGGATTAAAAACCTCTTAATTGGCAGAAATTAGTTGAGAATTTCAATATGATTTCCAATCAGAGTCTCCTTGCTACTTAAAGGTTTAAAGACCAGCAGAAATTATTGCCTGATTTAGATCCTGAATCAGATTGTCAGCATCTTCCAATCCGCAATAAATTCTAATCAAACTTTTGTTAAAGGTGTTTTTGTTGTAGTTCGAAGATGTAATAAGTGCTGCTGAAGGAAAGCAAAGCGATTCATAACTGCCCCAGGAACACGCCAATAAAAAATATTTGAGCGCATTGCAAAAGGCATCAATTTTGGAAAGATCTTCCGTTTCCAATTCAAAACTGAGCAAGCCACCAGCGCCTTTCATTTGCTTTTTGGCCAGTTCATATTGTGGGTGGCTGTGGTGAAAAGGATAATTTACTTTTCTTATTTTAGGGTGATTGAAAAGGAATTCCGCCACCTGCATTCCGTTCTCATGGCTTTTCTGAAGCCTGATGGGCAAGGTGCGCAATCCCCTGAGAATGAGCCAGGCATTCATTGGACTCATGCTGCCACCAAGGGTCATGTATTCACTTTTGAAAATCTTTTCTCTTTCTTCCTGACTGCAAATTAATGCCCCGCCAAGGGCATCGCTATGGCCGGAAAAATATTTAGTTGCCGAATGGATTACAATGTCTGCCCCCAGTGCAATTGGCTTTTGAAAGAGCGGCGTGGCGTAACTATTGTCCACAATTACCTTTATACCAAATGGTTTTACCAGAGCACTAAGCGAGGAAATATCCTGAATTTCAAATGTAAACGAATTCGGACTTTCCAGATAAAGCACTTTTGTTTCTGGTCTTATCAAGTCTTGCACAGAGGATACACTTCCATCCGAATAGCCAACTTCAACCCCAAATTTTGCGAGCCAATTGTTGAGCAGTTTGGCCGTCCAACTGTATGGCTTTTCAATGCAAATGACATGATCTCCAAGCTTTACTTGCGCACAAATGGCGGCTGCAACTGCTGCGGAGCCAGTCGCAAACAAAAGACAGCTTTCGCCACCTTCGAGAGCCGCAAGTTTTTCTGCCAGCATCGTCAAACCCGGATTGGTGCCGCGGGTATAAAACGGAACCGTAGATTCATTGGCTAGCGCATGTCGCATTTCGTCAATGGTTTGAAACACGAACAGGCTAGAAGTGAAAATAGGCGGTGAGCCAGAACCATAATATTGCTCCCTGTTTTCACCCAAATGGTTGATGATAAAGTCTTCTGAAAAAGTGCCCATACAAATCTTATTTTGTTCTTAGTTTTGCCTTGTGGGTTCAAATGAAGAACAAATTTTTAAGAAATACTTCCCTCAGGCCAGTGTTCCATATTGTCTGGCGCTTTGGGCAAGGCACAATATTCAGTTTACGATTTCAAAACCGAGGAAATCTGTGTATGGAAATTATATGCACAGGGCTGGCATTCATGCCATTTCGGTCAATGGAGATTTGCGGCCGGAAGCCTTTTTGGTAACCTATCTGCACGAAGTAGCCCATCTTTTGGTTCATGTCAATTCAAAAAAAAGGAGGCTTCCACATGGAATTGAGTGGCAATCTTATTTCAGAGAATTGCTAAAGCCAATGATCGAGTCGGGTGTTTTTGAAGCGAAAGTTGCGCTTAGACTTTGGCAGCATTTGCAAAGTCCGAAGGCAACCTCTTGCGCCGATCCGGAATTGCACAAATTGCTCATGGAAAATGAGACGGAGGATGAACAAAAAGGAACTTCAGTTTCCAGCCTGCAACCGGGTCAGATTTTTATTTATGATTCCAGAACTTTTAAGGCGGTCAGAAAACTGCGAACCAGAACAGAATGCATTGAACTCGACAGGTCAGCAGTTTATAGATTTCATCCCAATGCCAAGGTAAGAATAGTTGAGGCCGATGCAGAATCTGAATTCAGTTCCAAGAGGCCGATCCATCATTTGCCGATTGGTGCTACCTTCAGGTTTGGGCAAAAATCGTATCAGATGAAAGAAAAGCGAAGGACAAGATTTTTATGCGAAGATCTATCTGACAAAAAGCTTTACCTCATCAACCAAATGATGCAGGTAGAACCCTTGAAACTGGAATCAAATTAGCCCTTTTCGTTCGAAAAGCTTTTCAGTAAACTTCAGGTCGTTTTCGGTTTGAAATATATCAAACGGCAAGTGAATGTACTGAACAAGAGACAGTTTCAAGATAAAAGCATCTTTGGTTTTGGTCACTTTCTTAATGTTTTCCCATGGCATCATCATGCCTTCTTTCTGGTTTTTCAGAATCTTGATTTGCTTTGGCTCAAACTCATAACTGAACTTATCAAAAAGCACTTTTCCCTGTGGAACCTGGCTCAATCCGTAAAACTGAACGCCCCAAAATAGAAAATACAACAAGGTGATCACCACCGCTGTGATGGAAAGCCCGATGGCCCATCCGCCCCCAATAATCAAACCAATAACAATGATAACAACAGGCAGCAGAAATACCCACCACCAATCTTTGACCACATTCATCAAACCTATTTTAACATAGGTGTTCATTGGCACCTTATACTTTTTTGTCTTGCTGCTTAGCATTATATATTATTTTATTAACTTAAATTCTGGCACCCTAATCGCTACACTATCCCGAACTGAGAGGTCGAGTAATGTTTTGAAGGTGCGTTGGTTGATCGAACAAACAACACCCAAACCGTTGCTCACATTGGTATAAATGGGTGTGCTTTGGGTGATCGGATTGTAATTTCCGTTCACTTCTTTGTATGTCGAGTATTCGTTGTTGGCGGTTGAAACAAGCATTTGTCCACCCAAAATTTTTCGGTTTTTGACATTGGCGTTGCCTCTTTTCACCACCTCATCCTGCAAAAATCTCCAGAAATTTCCAGGACCGATAGCACCATTGGCTTGCGTACTGCTTTGAGCAATTCCCAAAAATCCGGGACCGGACATTTGCCAGGTCTCTGTTGCTGTGTCGGCTATGCCATTGGCTTCTTTCACAACCCGAATGTTCCAACTCAAAGAGGCTTCGATCAAGGCTGCATTTGTTGGAATGTCGATTTTGACTTCCGTTTTGTTTCTGGTCGAAAATCTAAAAACGAGCGGATCGCCTGGGTTTTCTAAAAATGGATTTCTGATCCTGAAATTTCGCCCTACCAGATTGCTGCTTGCCTCACTTACCTGATTGGTAATTTTGTTGGTCACTCTGATTTTGTATTTTTGGGTTTGAAGCGTTAGAGTATCCAGTTCAATATCAGCTGTTTTGTAAAGCAATTGATCTGGAAAATAGAATGTGCCCGAATCTTTACTGGTTATTATAAATGGTGAAAGCATCCATTTTTTATTTTCTGTTTTGGAGGATGTCTCTTCAATCAATTCCACCAAAATATCCTCTGGTTTGTATAGAATTGAATCCGGATTGTTTTTGGCAATATCTGTTGCGGGTCTGCCATCGCTCAAAAACCCTTTTGAAATTCTAACAGTCTGAAATGGCAACTGGGGGTTTAAAATGCAGTAGATCACCTTTTTTTCCCTGTATGGAGCATTCACATCCAGCTCTGTTGAGCAAGAAAATCCGCCTATTAAAATACTGAATATCAATAAAAAGTTGAAAAACTTGATCACAATGCCTGTTTGTTTTTCGCAGGGCTGCAAAAGTATTTCATTAACATTGCTTTCGCAATGAAAAGGATAATTCTTTCCGCAAGCGTGTATGGGCCCAGGCTGGGCTATGTAGCCAAAGAAATTTTTGAGCGAAGACTTGGGATTCCTTTTCATTTTGCCAGTGAGATAGAAGCAGAGGCCACAGATTTTGAAATCAGTTATGGGATAGAAACCGATAAGTTTTGCATTCCAAATTGCGGCTTACTTGAGGAAACAGGTTGGGACAATGCCTCATTTCCCTGGCAAGATGATCAATTGGTTGCGGCACTTACCGTGCTAAACAATAGACTTTCTGTTGATATTTTTGGGATTGTTTTTTGGTTTTTGAGTCGATATGAAGAATATCAATACCTGGGGCCATTTGATGAACATGGTAGATTTCCTTCAGATGCTTCAGTGCTCAACAAAATGAATCTGCTGGATTTTCCGGTTGTAGATGCTTTGGTTTTCAAATTTGCCAAAATACTTGAAAAAGAAGGAGTGTCAGTTTCAATTCCAAAGTTTGATTTTGAGTTTAGTTTCGACATTGACAATCCGACAGCATATGCCCAAAAAGGTTTTTTGAGGTCAACTGGTGGTTTTTTGAAGGACTTGTTTGCCCCGAATTACAAATCTTTTCAGCAAAGATTGGCTGTTTTAACTGGTCTGGAAAAAGATCCTTTCGACCATTTTAAAGAGATGGAAACTTTGGCAGTTTCAAAGGATAGGAAGACAAATGTTTTTTTCTGGATTGGCAATTTTGGGAAGCACGACAAAGGCTTGCATTGGCAAAATCCCTATTTTCAAGAATTGATAAAAACAGCGGCTGCGGGTTTTGAAATAGGCATTCATCCTTCTTATGCTGCGTTTTTGAATGAGGTTCAATTGCAAACCGAAAAGGAGCGGCTGGAGCAAATAACAGGAAATAAAATCTTAAAAAGTAGATTCCATTTTCTGAGATTCAAATTGCCGGAATCCTATCAACTACTCATAAACCAAGGCATAGAAGCCGATTTCAGCATGGGCTTTGGGGACAGATCTGGCTACAGGGCTGGCACAGGAAGAAGCTTTTTTTGGTACGATTTGAAGAGTGAAAAGGAAACCAATCTAAAAATAACGCCCTTCGTTTTTATGGACAGTACTGCCCATTTCAAACTGAAATTGAACGCCGAAGCTTTCCTTCAAAAAGTCGAATCCCAGATTGATTTGGCCAAATCTCAGGGTGGAATTGTCCACATTGTTTTTCACAATGAGCACTTTTCATGGCCGGGGTGGAAGGGGGTGGTTTCTAAAATTATGAAGCTGCTATAGACAGGGCAAACGCATTTAAAATTCAAGGTGTGCGGTAGGCAGGATTTTGGCTCCAGCCGAGCCTACTGTGTATAGCAAAACAGAAATCAAAGAATAGGAAGCTTCATCGGAACGGA
>Ga0105046_10008699_pt1 | contig 15928 bp, 11 predicted proteins | sample MAT03_FD_78385 | JGI IMG/M metagenome (GOLD analysis project Ga0105046, IMG submission 78385) | Freshwater microbial communities from Lake Fryxell liftoff mats and glacier meltwater in Antarctica - MAT-03 (megahit assembly) | ecosystem: Environmental > Aquatic > Freshwater > Ice > Liftoff...
AATACGAGAGCAGCCATCGGGAAAGGATATCGTGTTGATTGCCCTGACCGGATGGGGACAGGATGAGGACCGCAATAAGTCCAAAGCGGCCGGGTTCGACGCCCACCTGATCAAACCGGTGGAATACGCCGCCCTCATGAAGCTACTGAACGGGGTGCAGGCCTCGAAGAAATGAGGCGGAACACCGCCACTCGAACCAAGGCACCGGCGAGACGTCGGTGACATATTCCACGCACCGGCGCCTCGCCGGTGCCACAGTCCCGAGGAGCATCTCCCGTTTTGAAATGTCCTATTATCGATGATCGAACACCATGTGCTGCCTCATTGGTCCTTGTCGTACTTCGTGGGGTCCGGCATCCCCGCGGCGCGGAATCCCTGGCGGCGTTCCTCGCACTTGTTGCAGCGGCCGCAGTGAAGGCCGTTTAACGGTCGGATGCACGAGAGCGTTTCCCCAAGCGGCATTCCCCGCCCACGCCGCAGCACGTCCTGCTTATGCAGCGTGGCATACGGACGCAGCACTCGCACGTGGCCCTCCACGGAACGATTCACCGAGGCCGTGAACCCGTCGAAGAACTCGTCCGTCGCGTCCGGGAAGGGATTCGACCCCAGCGGAGCCATCGCGAGTTCCGGGACGCCGTGGAGATGGCACCACAGCATCGGCTTCGCGAGGAGCAAGACGTTTCGGCCCGGGAGGAACACCGCCTCATCCGGGGTCTCGGCCCCTGGCGTGCCATCGCCGGTCAGGCTCCAGTGCGGGCCGTACAAATCACGAACGGGTTCGTCGAAGATCTGCAATGGCTGCAGCGACGGGGTGCGAATCGCCGCCAGGAAGCGTTCGAGATGGGCATGTTCCACCTTCTCCCAGACCAGGCCCGTGCGGACGTAAATCGGATGCACGACCGGGTAGGCCCGCACCGCCTCGCCCAGGAGAATGGCACTATCAAGGCCGCCGCTGACGAGTACCGCGAGTGCGGAGCCCGCCGCGGCAGGCGGCCAGATGGGCATGGTGGAATCAGGGGAACTTGGCATTTCGCTCATCGCGTTCGTTACTGGATTCCCCGAATCCTGCCGAGCCACTCGGGCAGCTTTTCCTTGATCTTGGTCACTTCCGCTTCGGCGCGAATCAGGAACAAGTTCCCGGTGGAGCTGAAATTCAAGTTCGAGCTCACCTGGGCCGTCAGCAGCTTGTCGCCGAACAAGCCCCGGAGCAAGTTGGTGAAGGATTGTGGCGGGGACCCTTCATCTCCCTTGGCGATTTCGCTGTCGTTGAATCGCTTGGAGATTTCCTTCGCCTGCGAGGAGTCGGACGTCTGGACGACGATTTCAAACGAGATGCTCTTGGACCGCAGGTTGCCGCGGATGCCGATGCCCTGGATGCTGCCAAGGCCCAGGCCGCCGGAAGTCGCGAGCCCTTTCTGCTCGGGGACCTCGGCACCGCCGAAGAGAATGAAGGGGTCATCCGTCCGGGAATTGATTCGCTTCTGGATCTCCAGGGTGTTGATGTTGTAGCTATCAAAGCTGAACCACCAGACGTTGCCGCGGGCGATTCGCGGCCCGATGGTCCCCATCTTCGTCACGAAGCTCTGATCGCCGGAGTTCGGCTTGAGCATCTGTTGGATGCGAGCCGTGGGTGTCTCGGTCGGCACCATCATGATCAGGCGGTTCGTGGGGGCGAAGATCTTGGCGGAGAAGCCCCCGGTGAAACTGCCCCCTTTGCCCGTGGACCGGCGTTGCTGTTGAACGGTGTAGATGGCGACGTTTTCGATCGTGTCCGGCTTCCCGCCCATGGTGGCGAGTTTCGCAGGATCGAAGGCCACCTTGGTTTTGAGAATGAGAATGTCGCCATGTTCCCATTTGTGAGAGCCTGCCCCGATGCTGTAATCAACGAGTTCGTTGAAAGGTTCGCCCAGGGCCTTGGTGATCGGTTCAAAACCGGCGAAGGAGGTCTCGCCCTCGTTGGTGAGCAATCCTTCAAAGTCCTTGTAGAACTTCACGTACTTCTGAATCTGGGAGAAGTTGATGCCATAAGCGTAAGTCGCATCACCGGGGACGTGCGACATCATGGCGACGGCTGGCGGCTGCTTGCTCAGCAGGTAGAAGAGCACGCCCACCATCACCAGCACGGCGACGAGCCCGCCAATACAGGCGCCGATCAGGACGCTTGTGTTCGCCTTCTTCTTCCGGGGCTTTCGCTTCTTCCCCTCCTTCGGCGCCGGCTTGTCAGCCGAGGCCTTGGCCGGGTCCGCCGAGGGCCTGGGCTTCTCGGAAGCGGGCTTCTTCGCCTTCGCGGGCGGCGGGGCATCCTCCTCGGAGGGTTTTCGCTTCCGCGCAGGGCGATTCGGGGCTTCGTCCTCGGGGGCCGGGAAGACGTTGCCACATTTCGGGCACTCGATATCGTCGCCGGCAGGGGGTGCCTCGGCCAGGCGAAGCTTCGCCCGACAGTCCGGACAGCGGAGTTCTACAGCCATGTGAGATCGCGACTCCGGGGAGAGATCAGCACGAATGAGGAAGGTATTATCGGATCGTACCGGCTCGACGGAACCCCCTCAAGGACAATTGATTCGCGAAGCCCTGGCGGCTGTGACGACTATCCGGCCTGCCGACTCCTCTTCCGGCACGAAGCATTCTTGACGAACCGCGGAGGGGCGGTCACTGTAATAGATGGTAGAGTTGTTCACCGTTGCGACCGGAGATCCGCGATGCGTCGCTTCCCCCTGGCTGGTTTGCTCGGCGTTCTCGCCCTGACGACGGCGGCCTCGCTGCCCGCTCAATCGCCCCCGGCCGCGGCGGGCAAGGGCCCTGACCCCGTGCCTTCTCCCTTCCGCGCCTACATTGCCGCGGACGGAAGGGTCACACGATCCAACCTGGCCGAGGTGCAGGTCAAGGATCTGGAGAAATTCCCCAACAACACCACCCTGAACCTCGCGGACCTCCGGGCCGGCAAGCTCGTCGATCCCGAGAAGCCTTACGACGGCCTGCGAATCCGCGGCGACGGGCCGATCACCAAGAAGCTGATCGTGGAGGCGGATTACTTCGACTTCGGTGCCGAGGCCGCCATCCGCGCGAACGGGGGCTCGTGCCTTATCAGCCCGGGCTCGCGTAATCGCCAGGACAAGATGCATTGCCTCGTCTGCGAGAACGGCCTTGCACCTGTCATCGCCATCTTTTCAAAGAGCGTGCCGAAGGATGCCAGCGACCCCCTCGCCAAGCTCCTCAAGGAACTTCAGAAGCTGATCGAGACAAACCGCGGCGATCGCTTTGCCTCCTTCGTGATCTTCCTCCGCTCGGAGCCCGGAGAGAAAGAAGTCCTTGCGAAGGATGCCGACGGCAAAGAGAACAAACTGCTCCTCGAAAAAGAGTTCATCGACGACGACCGGACCAAGGAAGTCCCGGGCTCGAAGCCGTCGAAGTTCATCTTCGACCGCGAGACGGAACTGACAGCCGTCCGCGGCGACACGCTGGCCAACGTGACGGGGTTCGCGAGTGCGGCGGAGACACCGGAGGTTCCCTTTGGAATCGCCGCTTCCACCTCGAAGCTGGCCAAGGCGTACGGCATTCCCGAGGACGCGGAGACGCTGACCGTGGTCCTTTACAACCGCCTCTTCGTCGTGAAGCCCTGGACTTTCAAGGCTGGCGAGTTGACCGATGAGAAGATTCAGGAGATCGTGACCGCGGCCAAGGACACGATCAAGGGCCTGGGGAACTGAGTGCAAGGCGAACCCGAAGCGTAAGCGCCGGGGTGGGGGCGCCAAGAGGCATATCACGGGCAAGGCAGACCGAGGCGCCGGGGTAGGGCTAAGCCAGGAATCGTTGGCAGAAGTCGCGGAGCATCGCCTCGGGATAGAGCACCCAGGAATAATCACGTCGCTGGAGGATCGCGTTCGCGGCGGTCTCTTGCTCGCTTCGCGCAAGGCTGGTTCTTGCCGGGGCAACCTGCGGGCTAACGTGGTACCGTAGTGCCTCGTTCACTTCACACAATCGGCGATACCACTCCTTGCGAGCCTCATGATCGGGGTACGGCGGCTCCGAAGCGATCAACGCCGCCTTCTTTCCGCACAGACCCTGCACATCGGATCGGTCAAGATTCGCCACGGCCAAATGTCGCTGCGGGTTCCAGCGAAGATCGCGAACCAACCGCTCCTGTCGCTTCACGTCGGCCATGGTCGCAGGCCAAGTGGGCAGCGGCAGATGAAGCGTGGCCGAGAGCACCTGGAATGCGGGCGGCTCCAGGTGGAAGTAGCCGCGGATGATGGCGTCGGTGACTTCGTCGTAAGTTCCACCGCCGATGCCATGGAGGAAGAAGTCGCCCAGGCAGACGCGAGCGAACAGCGTCAGCGTCAGGGCTCGCGGCCGCAGGGTTCGCGGGTCGGGGGAGCCCGTCACGCGGCCACGTCGCCCGTCACGCCCCATCTCGCCCCAGAACGGAACCTCATTCTCCGCCAAGTCCGGTACGGGATGGCTGCGGCTGCGAAGGCCATGGCGATCGCGGTACGTCTGCACCGACCGATTGTAGACAGCGCGAAAGTGGCGGCGGTCTTCGAGGATGTGCGATGCGAATCGAGCGAACGCCTCCGTCCTCGCGAGCCGACTCACCGGGAGTTCCAGGTTATGGCAGCCCCAGTCGCGTTCGAACTGCCGACGAACCGAGGCGAACTTCTCACCAATCGTGGCGGCCGGGTTCGCGACGATCGCCTTCCACGCCTTCGTGAGCAGCGGTTCATCGGCGAACGGTTTCATGAGAATCGCGACGCGATCAGCGAAGGTGGCGAAGAGCATCGAATCGCGAACCCCTCGGGATTCGTAGGGCACTTCGCCGGCGAAGGAATCGAACGCGACCGCCTGCGAGCGGACATGACTCGGAGCATTGTCCCAGGTGGGAACGCGAAGCGAGGTCGACTTGAGCGTATCGTTGTCGACGACCAGATTCAGCGAGGCGCCGCCGATTCGCCGTGCCAGGCCGTGGAGTGCGAAGTGTTTGACCCACACGCCCGGATGCGAGAGTTCCGGCTGATGCCCCGCGAGCACCAGGGGTGTCGAAAGACCCGTGGCTGTGATGGCGGGGCTTTGCCCTCTCAGATACTGGGCACTTTCGTCGAGGGCCTCGCGTCGGGCCAGTGCCCGCAACTCCTGCAACGCCAGCCCGCCGACCTGCAATTTCGAGCGATTGAGCGTCTCACGATTCGCGTCCACGAGCCCCGGCAGTGCTTCCAATCCAGGCTCCGCGAGCACCTCGTTGTTTCCACGTGGAGCCCGGAACTTCATCGCCGCGTCTCCGGGCAGAGCATCGGCATCTCGCAGGAAGTCCGGGGCAGCACGTCCGCTTCGGCGGAAGCGAGAATGCTGCGGTAGTACGCAAGTCGTTGGTCCGGGTCGTTGAGCATGCCGCCGAAAGCCCGGTTCGGGTCGAGGTAAAGCCGTGGCACGCCGACCTCCTTGACGCGAAGGCCCTGCCGGGCGGCCTGCACCCACAGTTGCAACGGCATGCCCCAGCCGCGTTCGGTGATCCGCAGCTTCTGCATCGCCTCCTTGCGATACGCCTTGAACCCGCAGAAGCTATCGGTGAGGTCCAGGCCGTAACGAGCGTTGATCTCCTTAGTGATCCTGTCGTTGATGGAGCGTCGATCCGTCGGTGCTGGTGTGTCCTGGCGGAAGTCGCGAAGGTAACGGCTGCCGGAGACGATGTCCGCGTCGTGGATCGCTTCCAGCAGCACGGCCAGACGGCCCGGCTCGTGTTGACCGTCGCAGTCCATCGTCACGAGCACGTCGTAGTCATGCGTCAGTGCGAAATCGAAGGCGGTGATGAGGGCGGCTCCGTAGCCCAGGTTCCGCGGGTGATCGACCCGATGCAGTCCCGCTTCATGGTCAAGCAGGGCCGCGGTGCCGTCGGTGGAACCATCGTTGATAACGAGGATTTCCGGGCTGTAACGCCGCACCTCCGCGAGAACCTCGCGAACGTGCTTCGCCTCATTGTAAACCGGGATCGCGGTAAGCCAGCGCATGGGAGTGCCTTCCGCCAGGGGGAACGACCATACCATTCTAATCTTATACCGGCCAAATGGTGTGAAGCTAACAGGTCTCTCCCGGCCACAAACTGTAAAATGGTCGGGGTCTTACCGTTTAGTCGTGTCATGGGTCCCCCGGCATGCTCCTGCTCAGCGCCACGAACGTCTCCCGCGGCTACGATGCCGTACCGCTGTTCGAGGAGGTCTCGTTTGAACTTCACGCCGGGGAACGCCTCGGCCTTGTCGGCCCGAATGGTGCCGGCAAGACCACGCTTCTGAAGGTGATCTCCGGCCAGGACGAACCGGACATGGGCCACGTTCAGCTTCACGCGGGTGCACGCCTGGGGATTCTCCAGCAGGTGGCGGAGTTCCCCGATGGCCGCACGCTCTTCGCGGAAGCGAAGTCGGCTTTCGACGAACTCCTCGCCGCCCAGGTCGAATTGATCGCCACGGCGGACGCCCTGTCCGCGAGCACCCACGATTCCGAGCGCCGCCAACTCTCCGCGAAGTATGACCGCCTCACCGAGCGACTCCGCCATCATGATGCCTTTGAACTCGACCACAAGGTGGAAGCTGTCCTCTCCGGTCTGGGATTCAAGGAGGCGGACTTCCATCGCGAGGTGCGAACCTTCTCTGGCGGCCAGCAACGCCGACTGCTGCTCGCGAAGTTGCTCCTCGCCGCCCCGGATGTGATGCTGCTGGACGAACCGAGCAACCACCTGGACATTCGCACCACCCGCTGGCTCGAAGACTACCTGGCCCGCCAGCCCGAAGGTATGATCGTCGTCAGCCACGATCGCTACTTCCTGGATCGCGTCGTCACCAAGGTACTGGAACTCCACGAACGGCACATCACGTCGTACCCGGGCAACTATCATCAGTATGTCCGCCTTCGCGACGAACGCTACGAACGCAGGCTCAAGGAGTGGGAAAGCCAGCAGGAATACATCTCGAAGCAGGAAGAGTACATCCGCCGAACTCACTACGGACAGATGGCGAAACAGGCCCAGAGCCGGGTGAAGGCCCTGGAGAAAGTGGAGCGCATCGACAAGCCGACGCGCGTCGAGGGGCCGAGCATCCGCTTCAACGAAGTCTCACGGTCGGGCGACAACCTTTTCCACGTCGAGGATCTGGCCAAGAGCTTTGGCGACAAGCACCTGTTCTCCCACCTCAGCTTCGACGTTCAGCGCGGCAAACGCCTGGGAATCATGGGCCCCAACGGCTCCGGGAAGACGACGCTTCTCAAGATCCTGCTTGGCGAGGAAACCCCGACCAGCGGCCTGGTGCAACGCGGCCATCTTGTGTTCCCGGGGTACCTGGATCAGCATCTGGCCCTCATCGACGAGAACAAGACGCTGCTTCGCGCCGCCTGGCCGGACGATGATCCCGACCACACCGAACAGAAGATGCGGGACCTGCTGGGCAGCTTCGGCCTTCAGGGCGAGATCGTCGAACAGACGGTGAAGTCCCTCTCCGGCGGCGAACGCAGCCGGGCCGCCCTCGCCAAGCTCACGGTCAATGGCGTCAACCTCCTTATCCTTGACGAGCCCACCAATCACCTCGATCTCTGGGCCTGCGATTCCCTGGAGGAAGCGATCAAGGCCTTCGAGGGCACGGTGATCGTCGTCAGCCACGATCGTTACTTCCTCAATCGCGTCGTCGATCTCCTGATCGTCCTGGAAGAAGGCCGCTGCGAGGTCGTCTACGGGAATTACGATCTCTACGAACGGCTGCGTGCCGAGCGTGAGAAGGTGGGAGAATCCCGGAACGCGGCCCTCGGTGCTCGTGGTGCCGAGGACGAGAAGCCGACGGCGACGACCACGAAAGTGAAACGGAAGCGGAGGTTCCCGTACAAGAAGGCCGCCGACGTGGAGGCGGACATCGCGACGCTTGAAGCAAAGATCGCCACGATGGAGAGTTCGCTGGTGGATTCTGACACTTACCGCAACCCGGCGAAGCTCAAGCAGACGATGGCCGACCTGGAAGCGGCCCGACAAGCGTTGCCCGGGCTATACGAGCACTGGGAGGAAGCGGTGGAGTTGAACGGATAAACGAGGCCCTCGGGTAACCTTCGCCCGGTATACTAACTCCATGATGGCTCTCGACCTCACTCCCGAGCTTTTTGCGAAGCGAGACCGCTTGCTCGCGATCCTCGCCGCGTTGCCTGGCGTTGCGGTCGCGTTCAGTGGCGGCATCGATAGCACCGTCGTCGCCAGGGCGGCGTACGAGGCCCTTGGCGAACGTGCTGTCGCGGTCACGGCGGACAGCCCAAGCGTCGCCCGGGCGGAACTCCGCGACGCCCGTCGGCTCGCGGCCCTCATCGGCATTCGCCATGTCGTCGTCACGACGCAGGAGTTTGACAACCCGGACTATCTCCGCAACGACGGCAGCCGTTGCTACCACTGCAAGAGCGAGCTTTACTCGCAGGTGGAACAACTTCTGCCCGATCTCGGCCTGCCGGTGATGGCGAGCGGTGCGAACCTGGACGACCTCGGCGACTATCGCCCCGGCCTCACAGCGGCGGCGGAGCACTCGGTTCGGCATCCGCTCCAGGAAGCGGGCTTCACGAAGGCGGACGTGCGAGCCCTGGCCAAGGCCTGGAACCTGCCGACCTGGGACAAGCCTGCCTCGCCGTGCCTTTCGAGTCGGATGGCCCCGGGGTTGGCCGTCACGCCCGAGCGAACCGCCCGCGTCGAAGCCGCCGAGGCCAAGCTGCGAACCCTGGGCCTTCGCGACTGCCGGGTGCGATATCATGAAGGCGATCTGGCTCGCATCGAGGTGCCCGCCACGGAGGTAGCTCGCCTCGCGGACGAGCCGACACGAAGCGAGCTCTCGCGAACTTTTCGCGATCTGGGCTTCAAGTTCGTGACGCTGGACCTTGAAGGCTTCCGCTCGGGCAGCCTGAATGATCTGGTGCCGCTGGAACTGAAAACCCGATTCGCCACGGGCCGCGTGCCGGAGCCTCGTGGATAACCAACGCGAAGAAACTTCATGACACCACTCCCCGCGGCCCGTGCCCTGGACCACTTCTTCCTGGACGCCCGCTGCCGATTGCTCGACCTGGCGGCAACGCTCGACCGCATCGACCGGGGTCAGGGCGATGTTGACGCGGACCCACGCCTTGCCCGGATCGAGCAAGCGCTCAAGGTGCTTGCGTCGGAGGCACCCAACCGGGCCGAGCAAATCCAGAAGATCTTCTCCCAGGAATACGACCCGGCCTGGAAACGGCCGCAGCCACGCCTCTGAGAGCTCCTGTGACGGACCACCCGCTGGCGATTCTGTCAATTCGAGGCCGACTCGAGCTGACGCCTTCCCGAGCATGGGTAAAACAGACGAAGATAACCTCGCCTCATGCCACCTTGAAACGACGCACCGGGAGCAACCATGAAGGGCATCCCCGAAATCATTGACGGCCTTAATCGGGCCCTCACGATCGAACTCACCGCCATCAACCAGTACTTCTGCCAGGCCAAGATGTGCAAAAACTGGGGGTTGATGAGGCTTTACCACAAGCACTACGAGGAATCGATGGGCGAGATGAAGCATGCGGACAAGCTCATCGATCGCATTCTCTTCCTGGAAGGGACGCCGGAAATCGCTCGCTACGATGTGATCCGCGTCGGCACGGACGTGAAGGAGCAGTTCGAGAACGACCTGAAGCTCGAACTCGGCGGTGTGGCCGCTTACAACGAACTCGTTGACCTGAGCATCAAGAAGAAGGACAACGCCAGCCACGCCCTCGCCCTGGAAATCCTGCGGGAATCCGAGGAACACGTCGACTGGCTCGAAACGCAGCTCGGCCTGATTCAGATGGTCGGCCTGGAGAAGTACCTCGCCGAGCAAATGGGTATGGACGAAGAAGAGTAATTCTTCGAAGTGCCTCAAACCGTCGAGGAAGTGGTCCTTGACGGTCGAGATGCGAATGCGACCTTCCTTGACGTGCTAATTCGTCCCATGAACTCCTAACCCGGGTTGCCGTGACCCGGGTTGCAGCTACGATTCGTCCTTCAATTCCCGAAGCGCGGACTCGGCTTCCCAGCGCAGCGGGTGTTGTTCGTAGACGATAACAGCTTCGTAGAATCGCTTCGCCTCCACGCGATCGCCGAGCGCTCGGTAGCAACGAGCGATTTTGAAGAGTGTGTCCGCACCGCTGCGGCCGTACTCCTTGTAATCCTTGAAGCACGCGAGTGCGAGTTCCGGGCGGTTCAGTTCGTCCAGGTACATATCGCCGAGGAGTTTTGTCGCGGTGTACCAGGCATCCTCATCATCGCCGGAGCCCTTCTTGCCCTCGCGAAGATCCTCGAGCATCTGAAGGGCCGTGTCGCGTTCGCCACGTCGCAGTCGGCATCTCGCTTCCACCAGCCGCACCGCGGCGCTCTCCGGCTTCATCACCTTCGCGAGCATCGCCAGGTGGGTCGCCCACTCCAGTAACTCGGGATCGTCGTCCTTCATATTCAGGACGCCCATCGCCTTCTTCACACAGTAGCTCGTGTCGAACCAGCGTTCGATGCGGTCCTTTTTCGCCGCGATCTGCTCGGGTGTCACCGAGTAATAGAAAGTATCTTTCTTCTTCAGGAAGTCCGCATCGGAACTACTATAGGTCAGGCCCGTCTCGACCATCAGCAGGCCGTTGAGGGCGTCCTTGTTATGGCCGTAGAGATCGGCGAGTCTGCGATAGGTCGCGAGTTCCTGCTTGCCTCCGCTTTCGAGATAGAGCCGAAGATCGCCGATGGCGCCCTCGAAATCGCCACGCTCCTCGGAGGCTGTTGCAAGCCGCTGGAGCGACGTGAGGAAGATGTCGCGTTGATCGGCCGCAAGTTGACTCGTCTGAACGGCAAGGCCAGAGCGTTTCACCTGTTCGAGGTAGCCCCGCATGGCCTCGGTGTCGCCGACAGCCTCGGCGGCTTCCGCGAGCTTGCGGAAGATGCTCGGCCCCCGCCCCGGCAGGCCGCGACCCGCGATGCGGAGGTACGCCATGCCGCGTTCACGCTGGTTCACGTCCTTGTCGTCGATCAGCGCCAGGCCAAGCTGCTCGACATAATCATAGTTGAACCACTCGGGCGTCGCGGTGGCGGACGCCGTCACGAACTCGCCTTCGCGAAGCTGGCTGTAGAGCACTCGCTTCAACTCCACAGCCGTCTCGTCCCGGGGATTCGCCGCGATTGTCCGCTCCACGGCAGCGATCGCTTCGATGCGACGGCCCGGTTTGTCCAGTTCCCCCCAGCCAAGGCGAGTGACGATCTCCGGATGAAGGCGAAGTGCAAGCTCCCACGCGGGGAAAAGCACCGCCTGCCTCACGCCAAGATGGTAGCTTGGCGTCTCGGGATCGAGCAGTTTCCGAAGCGTGCCCGAGGCTTCGTCGAACTGCTTCGCGTGTGTCAGCGAGATCGAACGCAGGTAGTCGATGCGAGCCTGGAGGGCGGGCTTGTGCTGTTCGACCATCTCCAGGAAACGTTCCGCCTCGTCGCGGTCCGCTGCACTGGGTGTTCGCCCCAGGAGCAGGCCGCCAGCGCGGTCCAGGCACATGGTGAAGTCCAGGGCTTGTGTCAGCTCCGGGTCCGCCTGGATGCGGGCCAGCGTCAGGTTCTGGTGCAGGGCTTTCATCCCCTGATTGGCGAGTTCGTTCTTCGGATCGAGGTTCAGCGCCCGGCGGAAGAAGTATAGGGCATCGCGAAGCCGACCGAGATTGAGGTACGTGAATCCGCGCAGGGTATGTTTGAAGATCCTTAACCCCGGCAGAATGCGGATGGCATAAACGACGTAGATCGTCACCGGCAGGAGGAAGCCCACGGTCTGGAAGCTCGGAGCGACCGTGGCCACGCCCATGAGGGTCATGGCGATGCCGAGCCCGGCGCAGATGGCCATGATCTCGACTTCGGACTCCTCCGCCTCGGCCACGAAGGTGAGCAAGTAAAAGAACGGCAGCCCGGCGAGGATGTAAAGGCCGAGGTTGGAGCGTTCGTCGTTGTTATCCAGCCCGGGGATCTTGTTCGCGTACTCCGAGACGGCGTAGACGGTGAGCACGCCGACGACGAACCCGAGAATAAGCCGCCACATGGGGTCTTCGATCTGCCGCATGCGGAAGAGTCCGACGCCGAGGATGACGCCGCCGGCCATGCAGTAGATGGCCCAGCTTCGCACGGGTTCGCGGTACTGCAGCATCTCCCAGGTGATTCCCAGGCTACCGCCGATGGCATCGACCGCGGGTTTTGCGAAGTCCATGCCGGAGACGACGCCCGCGGCGAGGCCGAGGAGCAGGCCGGTGGAAATGAGGAAGGGGCTTTCGAGCAACACGAGGAGCGGGAACGCCGCCCAGTTATTCCAGGGTTTGATGCCTCGGCCCATCATCTGGACGATGCCAAGCACGAGGCCCACGGCGAGGCCCAGGCCCATGCAGCCGAGCATCCAGCCGATGACTTCGCCCTGATACTGGCTCTGGGGAAGTTGCAGGCCGATGAAGACCCAGAGGCCCAGGAAAAGGCCCTTGCGAACGTATTCGAGGAACGACGAACCCATCGGCGGCACCCGTGGGAGAAGGCTAGGGAGGAAGGACTGTAGAAAGATACGGCGCGGTGAAGAACCCGGCAGGAACCCCGCCGACCGCGATCGTTCAAGAAGCGTGAGATTCGAAGGTGAATGTCATGCCCAGGATTGGGGCTTCCCCCGCTCACCGAACATTGTACAGACAAAAGCGAACGGCGGATATTCCCGAACCGTAAGGAATCTGCTCGCCCGCACGGATTCTTCTCGCCCCCGCTGGCGGATGCCTGCCCGAAGCTGCACAATGACTTAAACCGCCTGACTGACTCCTCCTGTTCCACGATTCCCTCGAGGTTCGCACGCATGACCCGAGTCCTCTTCACGGCTGCGATACTCTTCGCGGCCACGACCTTCCTCGCGATCACGGTTGGCCCGACCGCGATCGCCCAGGACAAGAAAAAGAAGAAAGACGCTCCCAAGGCCCCGCTCGAGATGAAGCAGGCCACGCCCGCCGACGCCATCGCCACGCTGCCGGGCTTCAAGGTCGAACTGCTCCACACCGCCAACCCGGCCACCGAAGGCTCCTTCATCAATCTGTGCACGGAGAAGCCGGGCAAGCTCATCGTCGCCGGCCAACAAGGCCAGCCGATGCTTCGCTTCACCATCGCGGACGGCAAGGTCGCGAATATCCAAAAGCTCAACATTCCCATCTCGCAAGCGATGGGCCTCCTTTACGCGAACGACAGCCTCTACGTGGACGGCTCCGGCCCCGATGGCTACGGCGTCTATCGCTGCAAGGAGACCGCACCGAACACCTTCGACCTCAAGCAGATCCTCAAGTTCGAGTCCGGCGGCGGCGAGCACGGGCCCCACGGCATCGCCATCGGCCCGGACAAGATGCTCTACGTCATGGTCGGCAATCACGTGAAGCCGCCCGCGAACGTGGTGCCGGAATCGCAGCTTCGCAACTTCCGCGAGGACCACGCCCTGCCCCGCCAGTGGGATGGCAACGGCCACGCGGCCGGCATCTACGCCCCAGGCGGCTACGTCGTTCGCGGCGATGCCGAGGGCAAGAACTGGGAACTCTTCCTCGGCGGCTTCCGCAACTCTTACGACCTTGCCTTCAACGCCGACGGCGAACTCTTCACCTTCGACAGCGACATGGAATGGGACTGGGGCATGCCCTGGTATCGCCCGACGCGCGTCAACCATCTCGTCTCCGCCGGCGACTACGGCTGGCGCAGCGGCACGGGCGTCTGGCCCGAGTTCTACCCCGACAGCCTCGGCACCGTCGCGGATATCGGCGTCGGCTCACCCACCGGCGTCACCAACGGACTCGGCGCCAAGTTCCCCGCGAAGTATCAGAAGGCCATTTACGTCCTCGACTGGAGCTATGGCCGACTCATCGCCGTGCATCTCGAACCCAAGGGGTCCGGCTACACCGCCAGCATCGAGAACTTCATCGCACCCAAGGTCCCCACGGGCGACCAGCGCAAGAGCCCCATTAACCTCACCGACGCGGTGATTGGCTCGGACGGCGCGATGTACTTCACCACCGGCGGCCGCAACACCCAGGGCGCACTTTACCGCGTGACCTACACCGGCAGCGACAGCACCGCCCCCATCGAAATGAAGGACGACTCGAAGGAACGCAAGCTCCGCCGGGAAATCGAAGCGTTCCACGGCAAGACGAGCCCGAAGGCCCTCGAATTCGTTTGGCCCCACCTCGGCAGCGAGGATCGTAACCTTCGCTACGCCGCTCGCGTGGCGGTGGAAGTCCAGCCCGTCGCCGAGTGGAAGAGCCGTGCGCTCAGCGAGAAGGACCCTCGAGCCGCCTTCGCGGCGCTCCTGGCTCTGGCCCGCCTTGGCGACCCCAAAAGCGAGCCGGAACTCCTGGCCGCCCTCGACAAATTCCCGATGAAGGATCTCTCGCGCGACCTGCAACTCGAGAAGCTCCGTATCCTCGGAGTCGCCTTCAGTCGACAAGGGGCACCCGGCACCGAGGCCCGCAAGAAGATCCTCGCGGAACTCGATCCGCTGTTCCCGGGCAAGGACGAGATGCTCAATCGCGAAGTGGCCCAGGTGCTGATCTTCCTCCAGGCGCCCAAGATCGCCGAGAAGTGCCTGGCCCAAATGAAAGCCGCCCAGTACCAGGAAGACATGATGCACTATCTCTTCCACCTTCGCACGCTGCCCATCGGCAACTGGACCATCGACCAGCGCAAGGAGTACTTCTCCTACTGGACCAAGGGCCGCAGCGGCATGAAGCACTTACCGGAAGTCGAGGAGTACTTCAAGCGAGCGAACCGCCCCTATACGGACGGCAACAGCCACGCGAACTTCATGAAGAACTTCCTCCGCGAAGCCGTCACGCACCTGTCCGAAGGCGAGCGAACCGCTCTCAAGGCCGACCTGGAGAAGATCGACAAGGCGAGCGTGGTTAGCTACGACATCAAGCCTCGCTCCGTGGTGAAGCAGTACAAGACGGAAGACTTGCAGGCGAAACTCGACCAGGCAGGCAAGGCCGGCTTCGCCATGACGAAAGGCCGGGATGCGTACATCCAGGCCCAGTGCATCAAGTGCCACCGTTGCGGCCAGGAGGGCGGCGCCGTCGGCCCGGACCTCACGTCAATCGCCGCTCGCTTCAGCCGTCGCGACTTGCTCGAATCGATGACGGAACCGTCAAAGGTGCTAAGCGATCAGTTTCAGAACGAGAAGTTCACGACGACGACCGGCAAAGCGATCACCGGCCGCGTGGTGGATGAAACAAAGGACGCGATCGTGGTGCAGCCCGACCCGCTGCTTCCAGACCGTGTGACAATCAAAAAGTCCGAGCTTGAAACGCGGGAACCGTCGAAGGTGTCCCCAATGCCGGCGAACCTGATCGACGTGCTGACGGAAGCGGAGATCCTGGATCTCATCGCCTACGTCGAAGCCGGAGGCGTAAAGACCATCAAGGGAAAGTGAGCCGCGTTCTCAGGGTTCTTTGAAGTCCTGATGCCCCGGGGTGGAACAATCCTCCTCGGGGATTTTCGTCACTTCGAGAGTGCAATCTCACCCGATCCATTTGTGCCCATTAACCAGCGCAGGAATAGGGGAATCCTACCCGCTCGGCGGCCTTTTCGCACCTCCGGATTCGTCACCTCGGCGATCTCTGCGATCGACATCTCCCCACATGGCACGGTCTGTGCTCATTCGATTGGGAACTTCGAGAGCGTTCTCTCGACGCTGTCCGTCCCGACCGATCCATAGGGGGTTTGTCATGCCATTGCCGCACCATCGTTTACGCACCTGGTTAGGCTCCGTCACCTGCGGAGTTTTGGTTGCAGGTCTCGTAAGTCTCACTTCAGGTTTACACGTCGCTGCCCAGCCCAAAGCCAAAAACCCAGACGCGAATCCTCCTGGCCCCGTTGGCGGACCCGGGAAAGGGCCCAACCCACCCGGCC
>Ga0105046_10008701_pt1 | contig 15926 bp, 7 predicted proteins | sample MAT03_FD_78385 | JGI IMG/M metagenome (GOLD analysis project Ga0105046, IMG submission 78385) | Freshwater microbial communities from Lake Fryxell liftoff mats and glacier meltwater in Antarctica - MAT-03 (megahit assembly) | ecosystem: Environmental > Aquatic > Freshwater > Ice > Liftoff...
AATGTTAAGTTAATGTTAAATTGTTGCTTATTTAACGTTACTGGCAATTGCTTCATTAACATTGATGATGTGGTCTGCCAGTTTTTCGCATTGGTTCACCAGCCCGGAAAAGAATGCTGCATGCTGATAGGTTATCTCACCCTGCTCAATTCTCCGGCTGTTTTCATTAAGTAACCGGTCGCGCATTTCATTTATTTTAAGTTCTGTTTCTTTCGCTTTTGCCAGAATGCCTGGCCTGTAATCTTTTGAAAGGTTATGGTTCATATTCTCAATTGCCTCTTTTAGCAGGTTGAACAGGCTGTTGATACCGTCCCTCATTTCCTGTGTGAACCAGGCTTTTTCAGCATTTTTACGGTTTATGGTACGTTCCATTTGAGTGCATTGGTCGGCTATGCTTTCCAGATCGTCGATGATCTTCAGCATCGAACTGATTCTGCGCGACCCGGCCTGAGTAAGATCGCTTTCGGCAGTCCGGGTGAGGTAATGCCTGATTTCTGATTCAATAGCATCGGCTTCCTCCTCACATTTGGAAATACGTTTCTGGAGTTTGAGGTATTTTTGTTCACGCTTTTCTATCAGGTAGTCGGGTATAAGACTGAACATATAAGCAACATGTCGGCCGAACATCCGTATTTCTTCCTGTGCCTGCAATAAAGAGATCTCGCTCATTCCAAAAAAGCCCGGGCTAAAGTACTTTAGTCTGAAGTTCTTTTTTTCATTTTCTTTTAATGGAATAACAAGTACAAGAAGTTTTTTGAAGTAAGGAATAAACCCTACCAGAATTAATGTATTCAACAGGTTGAAACTGGTATGGAAGACAGAAAGGCCAATGGGTGTGGACAAAGGATTTTCGTTGGGAGAATACCCGGTTATTGCAGTGGCAGCCGCATCTGAGAATCTGACAAAAAATGAGAAGAAAGCTATCATCCAGATAGCACCGAACAGGTTAAACAATGTATGCCCGAGTGCTAGTCTCTTCGCCGAACGGTTGGCAATAATAGCTGCAAGATTTGCCGTTACCGTAGTACCTAAATTTTCACCCAGTACCATTGCTGCCGCTGCTTCATAAGATATCCAGCCGTTGTGGCACATAACCATTGTAAGTGTAATGGTAGCGCTTGACGATTGAATCAATAAGGTGATCAGAAGCCCGGCACCTGTAAATAATACAATAGCCGGAAGCCCGGAACCGGTAATATTGCTCAGATAACTTACCAACATGGAATCAGGGGTAACTTCGGGAAGAGAGCTCTTCATAAACTGAAGGCCTAAAAAGAGTAACGCAAATCCGGTTATAAATTCACCCAGTGATCTTTTTTGACTACCATGCAAAAACATTAATGGCAAGGCTAACCCGAGAACTGGCAATAAAATAATGTTGAAATCAAGGTGAAATCCAAAGTAAGATACCAGCCAGGCCGTGACAGTGGTTCCGATATTGGCCCCCATCATGTTTACCAACCCCTGCGAAAGATTAAAAATTCCGGCATTCATTAAGCTTACAAGCATTACCGTTACAGCAGAAGATGACTGTATGGCTCCTGTGATTAAAAGGCCTGAAGTAATTGCCCTGAAACGGTTTGAGGCGATGGATGAAAACGCGTTTCGCAAGCGGTTACCGCCCATTCGTTGTAAGGATTCACTCATTAATTTCATTCCAAATAGGAATAAGGTTAATGAGCCGAGAATTGTCAGAACCAGAAGGATGTTATCGAAAAGCACAATTTTATGGGTTATGCAATTATTGATTTAATTTCTGCAAAAGTAATTAGAAAGAGATTACTATTTATATCTAAGTTGAGCGATTGGAGTGCAGCGATAAATCGCTCAACTTAGGTGAACCCCGATTTGGAAATTGTTGCAATTCATCAGAACCCTGAAAATGATTATAGTGAATTGCTTACAATTTGGGTAAGATAATTGTCGACAAAATTCTAATGCTTAGGTGCTGATAAACTACCGGGTTTGATGGCAGCTAATATTTTAGTGGAATTGCTTAACATTTTGAAAATATACATTTAATATATAGTTAACACACCCGAACTTTGGCTAATATACCTTTGGCACAAATTTTTTTTGATGAGATATATTTTTTCTTTACTGGTTTATCTGGTAATATCAATTTCCCTTTCTTATGGTCAGGGCTCAATACAAGGCATTGTCAGGGACAAGAAAACAAAAGAGAGCATTGTAGGTGCAAATGTTTACCTGTTGGGGACTACTGTCGGTAAATCGACCGATCTGGATGGTTTATTCCGGATTGATAATTTAAAGGCAGGGGTTTATCAGGTAGTCGCATCCTATATTTCTTATAAATCTGATACAATAGGTGCGGTAAGAGTTCAAAACAACAAAGTTACCCAACTTGATTATTTTATTGAAGAAATAACCGCTCAACTTTCAGGGGTGACAATTCAGGACCGTAAGAAGACTGATACAGATATTTCAATGATTTCTTCCATAAAACAAAGCAACCAGATTGTTGTGGGTATTTCTTCCCAACAGATAGCTAAGTCGCAGGATAAGGATGCATCGGAGGTAATACGGCGGCTCCCCGGGATAACGATAACCGATGGGCGTTTCGTCATAGTAAGAGGGTTGGTTGAAAGGTATAATTCAGTATGGCTCAATAACTCACCGGCACCAAGCACCGAAACTGATAATCGGGCATTTTCTTTTGATGTTATTCCAAGTAACCTGATCAATAACATTCTAATATATAAAACACCTGCTCCTGAAATACCTGCTGATTTTGCCGGTGCACATATACAGATTTTTACCAAAAACCAACCGGAAACAAATAGGATTACTGCTGGCTACAGTATGACTTACAATATGGGTACGACCTTTGAAAATTTCAAATATCAGAATAAGGGGAAGTTCGACTGGCTTGGTTTTGACGATGGCACACATAAATTGCCTGGTACAGTACCTTCGGTTGAAGAGATGAAAATTATACTCGATTATAACAACGAACAGGATGATTCAGCAACAAGGGCCTATCGCAAAAACAAAATGGTCGATATATCAAGGTCGTTTAACGACAATGCTGCCCTTAACCAAAGGATCGCTCTTCCCGATCACAAGTTTAATCTTGATATTGTCCGTTTGTTCAAGCCCGGCAATGTGAGCATTGGAAACACAACCAGTCTCACCTTTAAAACTTCCCATGATTTTAATGATATTTACCGCTCAGGTGTTGAAAATTATTCAGCATCCGGCACAGTTTTCTCGGAGCACCTAAACGATAAGCTTTATAGTAATTCTGTTCAGATTGGTGGCTTGCATAACTGGTCTGTTTCATACAGAAACAGCATTTTTGAATTTCGGAATATATTGAATCAAACCGGGTCATCAAGAATAACGGAGCGCTACGGTGTAAATCATTATCGGGGAGATCAGAGGATTTATAAAACAGATATGGATTACCGCAGCAGAACCATCTATTCAGGAAACCTCAGCGGAACCCATAAAATTAACGACTTTAACAGCCTGAACTGGGTTTTGGGCTACTCCTATGCCAATAATAGCCAACCCGATCATACCACAATTTCTTATTTTGCACCGGTTAAAAACCTCGATTCGCTTATTTACGAGCCTTATCAGTTAGATTACAGTACTTCTGTAAATGCAGGGTCAAACTCAAAATTGTTCTCCAGGGTGAGGGAAAATATTTACAATGGCGGAATGAACTATAAGTCAACGCTGATCATTGGTAATTTTAAGCCGGAAATTCAAGCCGGGTTTTTTTATGAGAACAAGGAAAGGGATTTCTACATACGACCTTATGGCATTGTTTGGTCAACGCCATTTTATAACAGAGACCTGCTTGACATGCCTATTGATAGTGTTTTCTTTGATAATAATTTTAATTTTAACAATAACGGGGTAATTTATCGTGAGGTTTTCAAAGATACATACGAATATAATATCAGTAGCAAGTTACAAGCTGCATACTTCTCATTGAAAATTCCTGTGACTAACTTTATAAACATTTATGGTGGTTTGAGAGCTGAAAAGTATCATATAATTTTAACAGGCTCGGACAATTATACAACTCAGTATCGTAATGAATCAGATACACTTGACCTGTTTCCATCGGTTTCAATGACTATAAATCTGAATCCTTCCAATCTTATCCGCCTTGCATACGGCAAGACCATCAACCGGCCGGAATTCAGGGAAAAAGCAAGATTTGCTTTCTATGACTTTGAGGAAAATGTAATTGTTTATGGTAATGACACATTAAAGTCTTCCTACATCAATAATTTTGATTTAAGATACGAGTGGTATCCTTCGCCGGGTGAAATTGTTACAATAGGTGCTTTCTACAAACAGTTTGACAATCCGATTGAAGCTACCTGGCTACCTGTATCAAGCGGTGGTTGGGACCTTAAATATCTGAATGCAGTAAGGGCAACAAGTTTAGGTGTTGAAATTGATGTGAGAAAAAACCTGAGAATATGGGAAGATTATAATAACTTTCTCAGTCTCTTCAAAAACCTGACTGTAGTTGCCAATGCATCCCTTATCCGGAGCAGGGTTGAGAATGACTCGACATTCCTGTTCTTACGCGACTTAAACCGGTCAATGTTTGGCCAATCCCCGTTTATAGTGAATGCAGGGTTTTATTATCAGTCGGAGAAGGCCAATCTTTCGGTTAGTTTGCTTTATAACATCATTGGTAAACGCATTCAAGGCGTTGGAACTACCGATACCCCGAATACTTATGAAATGCCCCGCAACAACCTTGATCTTACCATCATAAAACAGGTTAACAAACATCTTCAATTAAAATTTGGGGCAAAAGATATTTTGAACGAGAAAGTAGTCTATAACCAGACATTCTCAGCCGAATCAACACCCGACCAAATCATGACGATCAAGTCCTATCGCCCCGGTCCCTCTTTCTCTTTTGGATTAAATTATACATTTTAATAAAAAAAATAACCCTGATATGAAGAAACTAACTTTTTGTATTGTATTCCTATCTGTGATTTTTAGCCTTCAGGCACAGATGATTACCGTAAGTGTACCGGTAATAACAGCTAATCCTGGTCAAACTGTGAATGTTCCGGTTACAGTTGTTTCCGGTGCCAGTAGTTCCGGAACACCTGTGGGGGCGATTGACCTCAATATCGATTACAACGACCAAATGCTCACTTTTATTGGCCTGGTCAACTTTTATCCTGCAATGCCCGGCAGCGAATGGGTTTATTCGGGAAATCTCAGTACAATGGCTGCTAACTGGATTGATGGTTCATTGCTGACCGAAGCCATTCCGGACGGAACAGTGCTCTACGAGATGCAATTTACATATAATTTTGGCAACTCACCACTCGTTTTCAGTAAGTATGAGTTCTACGATGTTAATTATGAATTGATACCTACCACCCCCGTTAATGGTGCAGTTAACGCAAGTATTGTATTACAGAATGTTACTTTTCAGGTTGATATGTCGCGCGAAACCATTTCGCCAAATGGGGTGCATCTGGCAGGAAGTTTTAATAACTGGAATTACAGCCTGAATGAAATGACAAACAATGGTTCAGGAATATTTTCTTTAACCCTTCCACTTGAACAGAATACTACTTATACCTATCGTTTTGTAAATGGTAATAGTGAGGCCGGGCTTGAAATTGTGCCAGCCGACTGTGGTGTTTTAAATGGGTCGGGGCAGTATGAACGGCAACTTGTGCTTGGAAATGAGCCAATAACTACTGGTATGGTGTGCTTTGGCAGATGCAGTGTTTGTCCTCCAATGCACAATGTAACATTCAGGGTTGATATGGCAAACACAGGAGCTTCAGCGAATGGTGTACACCTCGCCGGTTCATTTAACAACTGGGATTATTCCTCTACAGAAATGATACTTGCGGGTGCTGGTGCTGTTTACGAAGTTACACTTCAATTGGAAGAAGGTCAGTATTACGAATATAAATTTGTTAATGGCAATACTCTTCAGGATGCTGAAATTGTACCTGAGGGATGCTCAAACAATGGCAATCGTTATTTCAGTGTACCGAACAGCGATATAATTCTGAACCCTTATTGCTTCGGCGAATGCGCGGAGTGCGGTAGTCTTCCCGAATTCTATGATATTACATTCATGCTGGACATGAAGAATGAGACTGTTTCCCCGGAAGGTATTCACATTGCGGGTTCTTTTCAGGGATGGCAACCCGGAGCCACATCTATGGTGGATGAAGGAGATGATATTTACAGTTATACACTTACAATACTTGAAGGTTCTTCGGTTGAATACCGCTTTGTCAATGGCAACACCTCTTCGGGCTACGAATCGGTGCCTTCGCAATGCAGCATTGACGGGAACCGGTTCTTTAATTCAATTTCCGGTGATACTATACTGCCTGTTGTTTGTTTCTCTGCCTGTGACTCCTGTCAGCAACCGGAAGTTATGGTTACCTTCAGGGTTGATATGTCTGAAGTTTCGGTTTCTCCGCAGGGTATGCATCTTTCCGGCTCTTTTCAGGGATGGGATCCATCGGCAACTCCACTCTCCGAAGGTGAATTTAACATTTACAGTGCTACTTTTTCTTTACCAGTGGGCTCGTACCAGCAATTCAGATTTGTTAACGGTGACACCGAGGCCGGATATGAGAACGTGCCGGTTGACTGTGCTGAAAATAATAACCGATATTTAACTATTCCGGAAACGGATACAATATTGCCTCCCTACTGTTTTGCATCCTGCGAACTTTGCCCGGTTGGTGTTCTTTGGCACACCAAAATTAAGGAACGGCTTTTAATATATCCAAACCCTGCCTCGAACAATGTTTATATTGAATTTAATGAAAAATCGGGAAATACTTTGGTGGTTTCAATCTATGATTATACCGGGAAACTTGTTCTTGGTCAGAATTTTGAATCACCCGGCTCAGGAAACCAGGTAATCCCTGTAAATACAGCTTCACTTTCCCCGGGAATTTATCTAATCACACTTAATCCTGAGAATACTGAAGAGCGCATCTCTGCTAAACTGATTATTAAAGATTAAGCCCGCTCCGAAAACTAATTATCTGACACCAGGTCTCCATCCCGATCCCATACGCACGGAATCGGAATGGAGACCTGGTGTCTATTCTTCTTTATTGACTTTTCGGAGCAGGTTCAAGATTGAAACAGGTAAACTCTTAAAGTAATGGACCAGATAAAAATGAAATTCGTGAAACGGATTTCCGGTTATTGAAAATAAGAATCATATTAATCATAAAAATCTTAAAAAGTCATTTTATTTTATCCCATATTTTTTTGCGCTTAGAGAACGAAAGCATGGGTTACTGATCTAGCCTTTTTTATTTTATCAAAATGCAATTATTTAAAATGCTTTAAAACAGATAAATAAAACATATTTTGAATTTCATTCATTTTTAAAAGACTTCCTGGGTTAACTTTCATTTTACATAAGATTCACCAGGAATTAATATTAACTTCTCAATGACTTAATATACCGGGACTATATTTGTGGTCAGACAAAAACCCCGAAACCAAAACTTTAACCCAAAACCTTATTTATGAAAAAGAATTACATTCTGATTGCCCTTTTTTTGTGGGCTTCAGTTGCGGGTAATGCACAAATTGCAGACCCGTTTTTTGAAAAAACAACTTACATTGGAGCCTTTGGCATCACAGACTGGACGCAGGGCTGGACCAACTGGAATCCACAGGCTACTGTTTATCCAACCCACAACGCAGTTTTTGGCGATATTAGTGGTGCAAACAGTGAAATTACTACTAATACAAGGCTTGCATCAAGTAACTCACCTTTAATAGGTGCTGCTTCGTTTGCCAATTCTCGTTTACAGGATCCGTTTTTCGAGCAGGTAGGTTATGTAGGTGCATTCGGAACTTACGACTGGACACAGGGTTGGTCAAACTTTGATCCCCAGAATACAGTTTATCCTGCCACAACTGTAACAATTCCGGCTGGTCATATTCTTTCAAACCAGACCTGGACTTCCGGAAATGTTTATTTGCTCGATGGCTGGGTATATGTTGACAACAACGTAACCCTTACCATTCAACCTGGTACCATCATTCGTGGTTCAAAAGTCAATCAGGGCACCCTGATAATAGAGCGTGGCGGAAAACTAATTGCCGATGGTACGGCCAGTCAGCCTATTGTTTTTACATCAAATGTTACAAACGGCTCACGCACATACGGCGATTGGGGTGGAGTGATTGTCTGTGGACGTTCGCAAAACAACCAGCCTGGTGGAGTCGGAACTATTGAAGGTGGTGTAGGCTCCACTTTTGGTGGAGGAGCTTCACCCGATTTAAATGATAACTCAGGTATTCTCAGGCATGTGCGTATAGAATTTCCTGGTATAGCTTTTTCGGCCAACAACGAGATCAACGGCCTGACACTTGGTGCTGTTGGTGTCGGCACAACCATTGATTATGTTCAGGTTTCATATAGTGGAGACGATGCTTTCGAGTGGTTTGGCGGAACTGTTAATGTCAAACATCTGATTGCATATCGCGCTTTGGATGATGATTTTGATTCCGACAATGGATTTGTTGGAAAAGTTCAATTTGGTGTTTCGTTAAGAGACCCTGCAGTTGCCGATATTTCAGAATCAAATGCATTTGAATCTGATAATAATTCAACAGGTTCAACTGCTACTCCAATTACAATGCCTTTATTCTCGAATATAAGCATTTTCGGTCCTGCAGTTACAACCGGAACAACCATTAATTCTCTTTACCGCAATGGTATGCACCTGCGCCGTAACACTGCCTGTAGTATATACAATTCTTCTGTTAGCGGTTATCCTTTCGGGCTGAACCTCGATGGAGTTGCAACCCAGACCAACGCCAACAATAACCTGCTTCAGATTGAGAATGTATATCTTACCGGCATGGTTACCAATAACTTCAGGGCTCAGTCAACCGGCGCTCCGCTTAACTGGACTGCAACAGAGGTTGGAAACTGGTTCAATTCGCCTTCAAGAAACAATGCAACTTTCGCTAACAACAGCGATCTTCAGTTGCAGGACCCTTTCAACCTGACTGCACCTGATTTCCTTGCTGCAAAAACCACATACAAAATGTATGGATGGGTTTACGTTCGCAATGGAGCTACATTAACCATCGACCCGGGGGTTGTAATACGCGGCGACAAATTATCAAAAAGTGCACTCATTATTGAACGTGGTGGCAAGCTCATTGCCAACGGAACAGCTAACGAACCAATTGTATTCACATCCGGTGAAGCTGCTAATGCCAGAGGCTATGGCGACTGGGGCGGAGTAATCATTTGTGGTTATGCCTCGGTAAATTTACCTGGTGGTACCGGTACAATTGAAGGTGGCGTAGGTTCAGTTTTTGGTGGCGGTTTAAGCCCCAACGATGACGACAATTCAGGTTCAATTAAATATTTGCGCACTGAATTTTCAGGATACGATTTTGCTGCCAACAATGAAATCAATGGTTTAACAATGGGTGGTGTTGGTCGTGGTACCACGATCGACTATGTTCAGATTTCTTACAACCAGGACGATTCTTATGAATGGTTTGGTGGTACTGTTAATTGCAAACACCTGATTGCTTTCAGGGGCAAAGACGATGATTTTGATACCGATAATGGTTACAGTGGAAAAGTTCAGTTTGCTGTTTCGCTCCGCGACCCGGCCATTGCTGATGTTTCGCAATCCAATTCATTTGAGTCTGATAATAATTCCGGTGGCACTCTGGTATTGCCTGAAACCAATGCAACGTTCAGCAATGTTAGCAGTTTTGGGCCAAACCCTGCATTGAACCCAGGTTATAATACGCTTTACAGGCGGGCAATGCATTTGCGCAGAAACACCCAGATTGATATTCACAACTCCATTTTAGTTGGATGGCCTACTGGTCTCGATATTGATGGGGCACTTACCCACATAAATGCCAACGATAACGATCTGAAGGTTGAGAACTCTTTCCTATCTGGCTATACAACAGGTTATGCAGCCGGAAATCCGGGAGCCCCGCTCAACTGGACAGCAACCAATGTTCAGGATTATTTCAGGTCTTCTACCCGCCTTAACAACGATGCTTACAGCATTGCCCAGCTTCAGATTGTTGATCCATTCAATCTCACTTCACCTGACTTTATGCCATTGGCTACATCGCCGGTATGGGGTGCTGCCAACTGGTCGAGAACAATAAATGGTAAGTTGCTTTACGACAAACCTGCCACCGATGTGCCAGTTTCAAACTCAACGGTACTTCTGAAAAATTCTTCAGGTAGTGCTGTTGTGGCAACAGCTACTACAAATGCAACCGGCGACTTTACCCTTTATGCTGTTGACGGAAACTACATTCTGGATGCCGAAATTAACAAGCCCAGAGGCGGACTATCGGTTGTTGATGTTGTTCAGGTTCGTCGCCATATCGCATCGCAGATTACCTTAGACCCACTTCAGATAATGGCAGGTGATGTTGATATTTCATCCAATGGTGCTTCAGTTTCGGTTATTGATGCAGTTACTATGCGCAGAAAATTATCAAACCAGAATCCGGTTCAATGGCAGATAAAAGATTTTGTATTTACAAAACCTTCATTATCAATCAGTGGTAGTGGCGCAGCACAAAATATACTTATGCTGTCAGGAGGTGATGTCGATAAAACCTACACACCTGCAGTACAATAATACTTTATCACAAAAATGAAAAAATTTAAGACCATGAAAAAGATTCTTTTATCATTTGTACTGTTGTTTTCATTTGCTTTGGGATTGTTAGCACAACCAGCACTGACCGTTGGAAATGTTACCAGTACTTCAGGAGCCATTGTTAATGTACCGGTTTCCATTACAGGTTGCGATCTGGGTAATGGAGGAACTCCGCTAACTGCCATGCAGTTTTTTATCTCTTACAACAATGTTGTAAACTATATCGGGCTTACTAACTTTTATGCAGGAATGCCCGCAAGTGACTGGGTATATTCCGGTAACCTCAGCATGGTTGCAACCAACTGGGCTGAACCTACATACACCCAGGCCTTAAGCATTCCTGATGGTACTGTGCTTTTTGAGATACAGTTCAGCCCAAACTTTGGTGGTACAGGTGCACTCAACTTTATTGGTGAAAATCAGCTTTATGATGTGAACTATACTGAGATTCAGAGTGCATTGTTTATCAATGGTTCGGTTACTTTAAACCCTGCGGCAACTGCTTCCGTTTGGAATGGCACTGGCAACTGGTCGTCAAATGCTAATTGGAGCAATGGTATCCCGGGCTCAATTACAAACGCATCCATTGCATCAGGCACTGTTACAGTCGATGTTCCTGCTATAGCGAATCAACTGGTTATTGAACCCAATGCTGCTCTTACTTTAAGTAATGCAACTTCACTCATCGTTTCGGGCCTTACACTTAATTCAACGGCAGATGGAAGTGCATCAGGGTCTTATATTAACAATGGTGGAATTCTTACAGTTAATGGTGATACCCATATCAAACGCTGGTTAAGTGGTGGTGAAAATCATTTTATTTCCAACCCGTTACGCAACACGATTGAATTGAGCAGCATTTTATACTCAGGCAATCCTGGCTGGATATACAAATACAATGAACCTGCCAATAATTGGGTTAACATGTGGGGTTTACTGGAAGATGTACAGATCGGTTATGGTTATAGCCTGAACTATTTGAATAACCAGATACTCTCGTTCAATTCAACCAATACCAATCCGTTTAATGTGAATGCAACGGTTGCCCCTACAATTACTTTTACAAATGGCAATGGATGGAACCTCGTAGGTAATCCGTTTACATCGGCTATTAACTGGCTGGGAAGTGGCTGGACAAAAACAAATATTGATAACGCGATTTACTTTTATAATGGAACTGGTTACAGTCAGTTTGTGGGTGGTGTTGGTACACCTGAAGGTACAACAAGTTTTATTCCTGTTACCCAGGGATTCTTTGTTCATGCCAATGCTGCAAGCCCCCGACTTACCATCCCTAAGGCATCTGCAGTTCACAATAACCAGCAGTATTACAAGGAAGCTGATGTGATTGATAACATCCTGCGATTAGCACTCATTGGCAATGGATACAGTGATGAAGCCGTCATCCGTTTTCATAATGAGGCCACTTCTTCGTTTGATGCCGATTTCGACGCATATAAGTTGATGTCGATGAATTCAGGGGTTGGCCAGATTTTTTCAAAAGGGGATGTTGAGTATTCAATCAACAGTATGTCTGAGCTCACTTCATCTGTTGAAGTGCCCGTTTCGGTGCTTATTGGTGTTAGTGGTGAATATACTATCAGTGCTTCTGACCTGACTTCATTTGGCAATAATGTTGCCGTCTATCTGGACGACACTGAACTTAACACCGTTGTGAACCTGATGGAAACGCCTTCTTACACTTTTAATGTTTCTGCAGGTACCAGCAACCGTTTCAAATTGTTGTTCAACACTTCAACCGGCATTGAGGATCCAAAATCAACTGGTTTTGTATATGCAAGTGGAAATAACATCAATATCGATGGTTTGAACGGTAGCGCTCAGGTTTATGACATAAGCGGAAAGCTTGTAGCATTAAAAGAAATCCAGAGTGGTGAAATAAACATAATAAGCCTTTCTGCTGAAGCCAATGGTATTTACCTGGTTAAAGTAATTGATGGTAAAAGCGTTAGTTCACACAAAGTTATGGTTAATTAATTCACCCAAATCAACTCTAAAGCAATGAAAAAATATATCAAAATATTGGCATTGACAGCAATTCTGTTTGTAGGTGCAAGTTCAGCGAACGATGCTTTTGCTCAACCCGTACCTCCTGCACCCGGTGGAACTAATCCAGGTGATCAGCCTATTGGCGGACATGCCCCGATAGGGGGTGGCGTAATACTGCTTATTTCTTTAGCCGCAGGTTATGCTGTCAAAAAACAATTTCAGAAACCCGATGTGCAATAACTGCATATTTTAAGAGTACTTCAAATAAGCATAAATTGCCCGATTACTTGACCAAACACAATTTTTGTTGTTTGGTCAAGTTCATCCGGGTAATTACAAAGAAGTACGATGATGGTCTGTCCAAGCCATAAAGATAAGACCATAATCAACCTCATAAATAACCAAGTCAACCCAAATGAAGAAAATACTATTGATTGCTATTGTCGCCCTTGCTATAAGCCAGGTTCGGGCACAAGTTACCGTAGCACTGGGAAGTGCTTATGAGGTGGAAGCCGGAACTAAAGTTTATATTCCGGTTACTGTTACCGGTCTTGATTTGGCAAACGGAGGAACTCCGATTACTGCCGCGGAATTCCATGTTTTTTACAATAACCTGAATGTTGGATATGACACTACGGCAAACATATCCACCTTAACATCGCCCGGTGAATGGATTTACGGTGCATCTTCCATAGAATATGGAAGCAGTTGGATCGATGATAACCTCAATCCTTTGAGTTTTCCGGATGGAACCGTTTTATTTGAGATTGTTTTTGACTATTACGGTGGTGCAACCCAATTAGACCTTGACTCTGTCCGGTGTATTCTGGTTGATGCAAATTTTAATCAAATTCCTGTAGCTCAGGTAATAGATGGTGTTATAACACCAGCCCCAGGATCCGATCAATCTGTATGGAACGGCAACGGCAACTGGACTACTGCTGCGAACTGGAGTAACGGGGTGCCAGGAATCAATACAATAGCAATCATTGAATCCGGAAATACTGAAATCAGTTCTAATGCCAATTGCAAATCAATGACAGTAAATGCTTCTTGTTCTGTTCGGGTGATGCCCGGATTTGCTCTTTCTATATCCGAAGGGATAACGAACAATGGTATTTTCACTATTGAATCGGATGCTACCGGCACAGGTTCTGTTATATCCAACGGTAGTACTTCCGGAACCGGAACCTACACAACTGAACAGTTTGTTGATTTCAGTCTGAGTGGTGTTCACTTGATTTCGTCTCCCTTGCCTGTCACAAATGCTGATGTATTTTCAGGGATGTCACCTGAAGAGTTTACTGAATCCACTGCTTCCTGGCAAGGTCTTGGTTCGGGCGAAACGCTGGCAAATGCTCAGGGAATCAGAGTCACTTCAGGCACAACTTCAACCCTGGTTTTTAACGGCCCGTTCAATTCAACAAGTGTGTCGCTGTCGAACCCTGGTTTTTCAGCATCAAACACTGATGAATTCAAAGGGCTTAACCTGATTGGCAATCCTTTCCCATCAGCGCTTATCGCTGATGTTGCAACATGGGATAAGTCGGGTGTAGGCAATGGGGTTTATATTTGGGATGATTACCGGTATAAATGCTGGAATGGCTCAATAGGTTCACTTACTGATGGTATAATCCCGGCCATGCAGGGGTTCATGGTAAGGGCTGATAATGTGGGTGCGAATCTTGTTATTCCTTCTTCATCGCGCATTCATAGCAATGTGCCACTTTACAAAAAAAGCAATGAGAATGAGTCTAATCTTCTTGTTTTCAGCCTTCAGAAAAAGGATGAGCCAGAATACTTTGATGAAGCTTTTATTCATGTCAAAGCTGGTACAATAAATGACTATTCATCTGAATCTGATGTAATAAAACTATTGGGTGATCCGTCTTATCCGCAAATATTTTCGCTCTCGACTGATAGTAAGCAGCTTGCAATCAATACTCAGCCTGATTTTGAGAACAGCATCCCATTGGTATTGAAATCGGGTACAGCAGGCAAATACCAGCTAATTGTTTCAGGCATTGAATCCATTAATCCTGAGATACCCCTTTATCTGGAAGATAAACTGGACCCGGCCAATATATGGGACTTCAGGTTTATTCAAAATATAGAGTTTGATCTTGCTGCCGGTATTTCGACTAATAACAGGTATGTACTGCACTTTAAAACAGTCGGTATTAATGATCCTGACACTGATTCTTTTAAAGTATTCGCTGATAATGGTTTAATCTACATTCAGTCTGAAAACCAGAAAAGATTAGAGCAGGTTGAACTTTTCTCGGTTTCAGGCTCATTGCTTGGTTCCTGCGAAAACCTGACCACACCAACAGTTATCAGATCAGAAAAGTGTTCCGGGGGGATCGCTATTCTCAGAATCAGAACAACTGAAGGAATTTTCATTAAAAAAGTTATTCTCTGAAACTGCCCCTACCATAGTGGCATCTATGCCACTGTTTTTTATACTACCTGAACCCGGATTTCTCAAATAATGCTGCTTGTTAATCTTTTAAAGGTTGGCCTTAATAAGGTATTGCATTATCGTTGATAACCTAATAATTTTAACCTTAAACACTCAAATTATGAAACATTTTTCCCTATTGACTCTATTGCTCCTTTTTATGGGAATGTACGTATTTTCCCAGGAAATAACAGTTGAAGTTCCGACCCTATCCGCTCCTGCCATCGGGCAGACTATTGATGTACCTGTAATTCTTTCAGGTGCAGGTGAGAGTGGAGTTCCAATTAGTGCCTGTGATATAAACATTGCATTTGATCAGTCTGTACTTACTTACTCTGGATTGGTAAATTTTTCTCCACTGGCTGTTTCTAATGAATGGGTATTTAACGGGACCGGTGGTACCGTTTATGCCAACTGGATTGAACCAACCGTTACTACTACTGTTGCTTTTCCTGATGCAACTGTTCTTTTTTATGTAAGGTTCACCTATACAGGCGGCAGCAGTACATTGATTTATACCAAAAATGAGTTTTATGATGTAAACTACAATCTTGTTCCGACCAACACTATTAATGGTGCTGTAAATGGAGTTGCATTAACCAAAACCCTCAACCTTACCGGCGTTATACTGGAAGGCCTTTATGCGGGTGGCGGAGTTATGAACCAGGCACAAGGTGATGCAGGTGCTCAGTTTGGCCCGGGCGTTGCTGATGAAATCACCGTTGAATTGCACGATGCTACAACTTATGCTACCATTTTGCACAGCGCAACCGTTG
>Ga0105046_10008703_pt1 | contig 15925 bp, 14 predicted proteins | sample MAT03_FD_78385 | JGI IMG/M metagenome (GOLD analysis project Ga0105046, IMG submission 78385) | Freshwater microbial communities from Lake Fryxell liftoff mats and glacier meltwater in Antarctica - MAT-03 (megahit assembly) | ecosystem: Environmental > Aquatic > Freshwater > Ice > Liftoff...
ACCCAAGCCGAACAGCGCGATGGAGATGGCCAGAAACGCGAAGTGGTAGTAGAAGACGACCGAAAAGATGCGGGTCATCGAAAGTTCGAGCAGCAGGGTCGCCATCGTGGTGAAGGCAACGCCGAGATATACCTGGGGCCAGCTCGTCGGTAGCCCAGACTCAACAGAGGAAGAGATGCGAGACAATCTTCTTATGTTATCAGCCTAAGCCCAATCTATACTCGCTACTATACTCAAGCAATGACGCGTTGGTGTCTCTCCCTGCTGGCTTCCTCCGTCGCTCTCGCCCTCGATCCGGATCAGTCGATCCTCCGCCTGCTGCCCAAGCCGGGTGAAAGCCGGATCTTAAATCGAACGCCCGTCAACTCTGAACTCGATGTCGTCGTGACCCTCGGCGACCCTTCTGGATGGTGGAATCCGAAGTCGCCCCTCGGTGTCTTTCTCCAGCGGCGCGGCCAGCCCGGCTTGATCTATCAAATTGCCTTGGCCAACGGCATCTATGACAGCGACTGCTTCGTCCGGGTCGAACGCGCTACCGAAACCGACGTCGTCATCGCCTGCCATCCGGAGAAAGGTGGCCCCGGCCCTCATCGGAAGTTTGTCTACGACGTGCGCGCGAAGGGGCTCGTGAAGCGAGTCGACTATAGCTCCTCGCCGGTCGAACGCCGGGTGACGCTCCAATATCAACCAAGGCAGGAGCCGCCTTTCCGTCTCCTCGCTGGCCGGGTCGAATCGCCCCAGGCGAAGCAGCCGCAGCTGCGACAGAGCACCTATGACGAGTTCGCCCTTGCTCGTCCGACGCAAGCCGCGAATGGTTACACTCGCAAGGTCGCCACCATGAACGAAGAGATCGGCCCGATGCAAGTGGTTGCCGGCACCCGGTGGTTTGGTAAGACGTTCTATGACGCCGAAGGGGTGACGGGAGTTGGCGGTTTCGGCTACTTCGATCCGGCCACCAAGGCCCCCGTCCTCTACTCGCCGAAAGAGATCAGGGACTGGTCGGTCACCGGGATGCTCGTGGAACCGGACGCCGTCTGGCTCGGCATCGCGCATCGCGGCGAGTGGGGAACCAGCGGCGGCGGGATCCTCCGTTTTGACCGGGCGACGCAGCAAGTGACTCAGGTCCCGCTCCGCGAAATCGTCCATAAGATCGTCCGCTCCGGCGATGCCCTCGTGCTCGATACCGACTTCGGAGCGGCGATATTCGACGGGTCGAATATACGCCGCTTCTTCGTTGACGAGACGACCGACGGCCGTCTCCGCGTCGCCGAAGCTATACCATCGCGCTTGGGGGTGCCGGATCTTCAGGCCGCCCAGCGTTGACGAGCGGCGTCCGAATCATCACGAACGCCAGCACCGCTAGAATCACCAGGCCCACCGCGTAAGTCGGTTCCTTGAAGAACTCGGGAATTGGAATCCCCCACAGCACCATCGCCGCGACGCCCAAGCCCATCAATCCTTCGCCCGCTATCAGTCCGGAAGAGACGAGCACCCCGGTGTTCTCAATCCGCGCCTTCTGCGCTTCGTTGTGCCCGGCGCGCTGGCTCAAGTAGTCGGTCACCGAACGCAAGCAGCCGCCGACGAAGATCGCGAAGGTCGTCGCAAAGGGCAAGTACATTCCCACGGCCACGAGCATCGGGCTCTTCACCTGCAGCATGATCATCCCGATTCCCATGAAGATGCCCATCACGACCAGCGGCCACGCCATATCGCCGCCCACGATGCCCTGCGCGATCAGCGCCATCAAGCCCGCCTGCGGCGCCGGCAGCTTCGCGTCCCCGAACCTGATGCCGCCCTGCTTGATATTCGCTTCATGCAGGTACATCACCGGGAAGAACATGACGAGCGAGGATACGACTACCGACAGCAACTCCACCCACTGAATCGTCCGCGGCGTGCCGCCCAAAATGTAGCCCGCCTTGAAGTCCTGCAGCAACTCGCCGCCCACGGCCGCAGCGACGCAAACCACCGCCGCCACCGCCAAAACCGTCGCCACGCCCCGCGGTCCATTCACTCCCAGCGACACCATCAGCAACGCTGCGATCAACAGCGTCGATAGCGTCAACCCGGAGATTGGATTGTTCGACGAACCGATGAAGCCAACGAGCGACCCTGAAACCGTCGTGAACAGGAATCCGGTGATCAGCATCACGACCGCCGCAATCGCCGCGATCCAAACCTCACCCGCGAAGTAGGTATAGACCCCGATCATCGCCAGGAACGTCACCCCGATCAGGGCGAACACCACCTTGAAACTCATATATTGCTCGGTGCGCCCCACTGACCCCGGCTCCGGCCCGCCGCTGCGTAGCTCGCCAATCGCCTTGCTCAATCCGCCGATCAGGTTCTTCCGCATCCGGAACAGCGTGTACCCCGCGCCTACGAGCATTCCGCCCACCGCGATCGGCCGGACGATGTATCGCCACACCGCGTTCGCCGTGGCCGTCCATCCGCCCGTCAACTCTTCCGCCGGCACAAACTGGGCCAGATTCGGACCGAGGAAGTACATCAGCAGCGGGATGAACAGGCCCCAAGCCAGCACGCCGCCGGCAAAGTTCAGAGCCGCCAAGCGCGGGCCGATGATGTAGCCGACGCCGATGTAAGCCGGGCTGATAGACGGCGCCGCGGCGACCGTGAATCCGCCCGTCGCGACGAACTTGTCGCCGCCCAGTTTCAATGTGCTCTTGCCCAGTTGCCCGATCGAAAAGAAGAGCGTATGGTCCGGGTCGAACAGCTTCATCACCCCGGCCAGATAAATGCCCGCGCCCGTCAGCATGTTGTAGAACAGGTACTTGGCCGCGCCCGACGCCGTCTGCCCGGCCTTATGGATTTCGGCTGCCGCCACCGACTCAGGGAAGGGAAGTTCGTCGTCTTCGACGAGCGCCCGCCGGACCAGCGATACGAACAGAACGCCGAGCACCCCGCCCACGAGCATCAACGCGGTCGACTTCAAGTAAGCGTGTTCGAAGTCAAACGCCGGCCAGCTCTTCGAGATCACGAACGCCGGCAAGGTGAAGATGGCACCGGCGGCAATCGACTCGCCGATCGAGCCCGCCGTGCGCGCGATGTTCTCTTCGAGAATCGTGCCCCGTTTAGCCCGCAGGAGCGCCATACCGATCACGGCCGCTGGGTAGGTCGCGGCAATCGTGATGCCAGCCTTTAGGCCCAGGTAAGCGTTCGCCGCCCCTAGCACCACACTCATCACGAGACCGATCAACACCGCTGCCCAGGTGAGTTCGGCCATCTTCATGTCTTCGGGAACGTAGGGCTTATGCTTCATTTGGCTCATAAACGAGGTCTCAATGGGGAAGATGATAGCAGCTATCCTGAACCTTATGGAGTTCCAACTCGCTCAGCTCAACATCGCCCGCCTGCTCCATCCGTTGGACCATCCGGCCATCGCGCCCTTTGTGAATCAACTCGATCAGGTCAAGCCAACCGGCCTCGCGCATCCCCGGTCCACCGGCCCGTTTGTCATCGTCAAGCTCTCCGTATGGGAGTCTCCCGTCGCGCTCAAAGCCTAATTCTTCGAGCGTCCTACGGACTCCACCGCGTTCTCTGGTGGGTGCCCACCGGCCACATCCCTACCTTGAAGGAGGCCGCCGTGCGTCTGGAGCGGTACCGGGCCTTGGGCCCGACGGCGGGCGCTTTCTGGTTCTCCGCCCGCCAACCCGCTCCCGATAGTACAATCGCCAGAGCATGAGTACTCCCTTCCGATTAGATGGACGCGTCGCCTTAGTCACCGGTGGTGCCAGTGGCATCGGTGAAGCCACCTGCCGCGTATTGGCCAACGCCGGCGCGACAGTCGTCGTCGCCGACATTGATTTGCCTAAGGCTGAAGCCCTCGCCGCCGAACTTTCGGGGCAGGCGGTCCACTGTGACGTCACGAGCGAATCCGTCGTCCAGGCGGTTTTCGCAAGCCTCCCCCAACTCGACATCCTGGTTAACAATGCCGGCATTGGGCTCGTCGGTAACGTAGAAGAGACCGGCCTCGCCGATTTCGAGCGACTGATGAAGGTCAATGTGACTGGCCCCTTCCTGATTACGAAATACGCGATGCCCCTGCTGTTGGCCTCCGGCGGCAAGGTCGTCAATATCGGCTCCGTCGCGGGGTTGATTGGCGTGAAGCGCCGTTACGCCTATTGCGCCACCAAGGGTGCCGTCATCGCAATGACCCGCCAACTCGCCGTGGACTACCCGACGCAGATTCGCGTCAACGCCATTTGCCCCGGCACGGTCGATTCTCCCTTCGTGGCCCAGTATTTACAGAAGTACCATTCCCACGAAATCGAGAAGACCAGGGCCGAACTCAATACCCGCCAGCCGATTGGCCGCTTGGGGAAACCCGACGAAATCGCCCATTTAGCCTTGTATCTTGCCTCCGACGAGGCGGCCTTCGTCAATGGCAGCGTCATCACGATCGATGGCGGTTGGACCGCCGCTTAACGAATCCAGGTTCTTTGGCCGATAAGGACATCGCGTGCTGGGTTGACTTTTGCTAACCAAGTCCCGGATACTAGCAGAATCGTTGGCCCAGTACCAAAGTCCGATTTCACTGACGAGGGGCACAGTCAGAATGCGTATCTTCTTGGTTTTCTTGATCTTTATTGGTCAGACTAACCTGCTACTTGCAGTACCGGCTTCCAGAGCCAAAAAAGCCGGCCCCGTTCGGGCGGCAACCAAGAGTTCAGCGAGAGGCAAATCCGTCGCCCCGAAGCGACCGGCGACTGCTGTTGTTAAAAAAGCGGGTCCGAGCAATGTTGCGGGAGGTCCGTGGCTGGAGCCTACCTTCGCCGATTCGACGTTGGGTGACGTCATTGATGGCGAGGATCTGATCGTCCGGCGAGCCGCGGTCGATGCCCTTGGCCCTTACAACGGAAGCGTCGTCGTTGCCGATCCGCAGACGGGACGTCTGCTGACCATCGTGAACCAGAAATTGGCTCTGGGCAGCGGCTTCCAGCCCTGTTCCACCGTTAAGATTGTCACGGCCATTGCCGGCCTCAAAGAAGGCATCATTGAGAAGAATACTCTGCTGCGCTTAGGGCGTCGCACGACGATGAACTTGACCGACGCGTTAGCGCATTCTAACAACCCCTATTTCGCGCGAGTGGGCACCGATCTGGGATTCGACCGAGTTCACGCTTACGCCAAAATGCTCGGTTTAGGCGAGCGGGCCGGGCTCAATATAGAAGGCGAGTTCCCTGGCGTACTCCCGTCGGAGCCCCCCAAGTTTGGTGGGGTAGGCATGATGACGAGTTTCGGCGAGGGCATCCAACTGACGGCCTTGCAACTGGCTTCCCTGCTTTCTTCGATCGCCAATGGCGGTACGCTGTACCACCTGCAATATCCCCGAACGAAGCAGCAGATCGAGAGCTTTGCGCCCAAGGTGAAGCGTCACTTAGCGATTCAGAATGAGATTCCCGACGTCAAGCCCGGTATGATGGCAGCCGTTGACCACGGCACCGCTCGACGCGCTCAGTATGACGCGAACGAACCGATCCTGGGCAAAACCGGAACCTGCACCGATCGCGCCACCCCAACCCACCTCGGATGGTTCGGAAGCTTCAACGAAGTCGGGCGCAACAAGCTTGTCGTCGTTGTTCTGCTGACCGGCGGCAAGCCTGTCAACGGCCCGGTCGCTGCCTCAGTAGCCGGCAGCGTCTATCGCAACTTATCGAGCCAACAGTTCTTCGCCGTCGCGAAATAGATCCGGCCTAGAGCCGGTCGTACGGCATGTAAGCGATTCCGTCATCCTTGGCTTCGATGACCTTCGGCGGGTGGACAATGGCGGCGAGGATGAACTTCAACTCCTCAAGGCCTTGTCCGGTCGCGCTCGAGATTTCGAGAAACTGCATACCATGCTCGGCTGCAATCTCCTTCACCGCGGCGATGCGGTCCGGGTCCTGCGCCGCGTCCACCTTGCTCGCCACGACGATCATCGGCTTCTTCGGCAACTCGTCGCTGAAGCTGGCCAACTCGTTCAGAATGATCTCGAAGTCGCTCCGCGGGTCGCGTCCGGTCACATCGCTGACATCGACCATGTGGACCAGCACCCGTGTCCGTTCGATGTGCTTCAGGAACTGGATGCCGAGGCCGTGGCCTTCGTGAGCGCCCTCGATCAAGCCCGGGATATCCGCTACGACAAAGCTGCGTTCGTCGGGCATGGGAACAACGCCCAACTGCGGCTCCAGCGTCGTGAACGGGTAGTCGGCAATCTTAGGCCGGGCGGCCGATACACGGGAGATCAAGGTCGACTTACCGGCGTTCGGGAAGCCTACCAAGCCGACGTCGGCGAGAATCTTCAGCTCCAGACGCAGGTTCTTCTCTTCGCCCGGTGTTCCGGGTTCATGTTCGGTCGGGGCTTGGTGCGAAGCCGTGGCAAAATGCTGGTTGCCGCGTCCGCCTTTGCCGCCCTTAGCGATCACAAACTTTTCGCCGGCCTTGGTGAAGTCATACAACAACTCGGCCGTCTTCCAGTCGTAAACCATCGTACCGACGGGGACGTCCACCTGTCGGTCTTCCCCGTGCCTTCCGGAGCAGTTGGATCCTTCTCCGTGCTTGCCTCGCTCTGCCTTATGCTCGGGATTGTAGCGGAGTTCGAGCAACGTGTTCCGGTGCTCGCTCGCTACCATGATGACGCTGCCGCCGCGTCCCCCGTCGCCGCCGCTGGGGCCACCTCGCGGAACGAACTTCTCCCGCCGAAAGGCCATACAGCCATTCCCGCCGTCGCCGGCTTTCACATAGATCTTTACTTCATCAATAAACATAAGACAAACGCCAATCACAAATAACGAAAGTCCCCCCACAGGGGGGAAAATAAGTAAAGCCGCCCCTAGGGGCGGCTTTGGGTTCTAACTGAGAAACAACAAACTAGTTTGCGTCGACCTTAACCGGGTTGATGTAGATGAATTTCCCCATCCGCCCTTTGTTACGAAACTCTACGATGCCGGTGACGCAAGCAAAAAGCGTGTCATCTTTGCCGCGACCTACGTTATCGCCAGCTTTGTAGGGTGTCCCGCGCTGCCGAACGAGGATGGAACCGCCCGGAACCAACTCGCCGCCGAAACGCTTGATACCCAGTCGCTGGGCATTAGAATCGCGCCCGTTTTTACTTGAGCCTAGACCTTTTTTTGATGCCATGGTTTACTCTGAATTCCTTACGCTTGAATCGAATCGATCTTAACGGCGGAGTAATTCTGCCGATGTCCGATCGTTCGCCGATACTGCTTCTTCCGCTTGAATTTGAACACGATCACCTTTGGACCGCGATCATTTTCCACCAAGGTTCCAGTCACTTTCGCGCCCGCGACATCCTTGCCCGTTTTCACTTCGCCATCGTCGGACACCACGGCCAACACACGACCCAGATCCACCGGTCCGTTCACTTCGCCGGGCATCGTCTCGAATCGGACGGTCTGCCCAAGCGACACACGATACTGCTTGCCACCGTTCTCTACTACTGCGTACATGACTTCCCTCGTTCTTAATAGAATTACTTCGAAAGGCTGCGCGGCCGGATTAAGAGAGACAGGCGCATCCCGAGCAAGCACACGGATGCGCTGCAACTTCTCAGTCTACCCGCCTTCCGGCCGGATTGCAACTTCTGCTACTTGGTGAACTTCACCCGGATGTTCTTGTACATCACGGTGGACTTCGGATCGTGGCCTTGCAACGCAAATGTTCCGGTGCCGATTTTGCGGCCCTTGCCCTGCGGATACTCCCATCCGGCGGGCTGCGTCCATTCCGAAGACAGCTTGCCGTCGACGTAGATTTTCACGCTATCGCCCTTGACGACAATGTGTTCGGTAAACCATTTGCCATCGTCGGCCATCTTCGCTTTCTGGTCGGCTATGCCGTAGAGGCCGCCGGTTCGGCGCCAATCGGTGTGCGAGTTATTCACCTGCACCTCGAAGCCTTTGTCCGGCCAGTTTTTTTCCTGGTAAGCCGTGTGGAAGTAGATTCCACCGTTCGAATTCGGCAAGGTCATGCAATCGACCTTGAGCTCAAAATCTTTGAAATCGTGGTTGCCGATCTTGCCGGCGTAGTACAGATGCGCGCGCGGCCCGTTGGCCACAATTGCTCCGTCCTTGATCGAAAACGTGGCTTCGTTCTCGGTCGCCTTCTTCCAGTCGGTGAAGTCCTTGCCGTTCCACAGCGACTTGAAGCCTTTTTCGGCCTTGTCTTTTGCTGAGACGTTCAGCGCGGCCACCAGCATCAGCGTGCAAATAAAGAATCTTCTCATCATCGCCTCGTATTATATGTCTTTGCGCGCCCTCGCAGTGCGCGCAAACGTCCGCGCCGGGCTTCGACCCGCGCGATTTCAAACTCATTCAAACCAAAGTAGTGACCGACTTCGTGCCAAACCGTGTCGGCTACGGTTTGCTCCAACTCACTGCGGCTGCGGGCCATTTCTTCGTGCGCCTTCTGGAAAATGCGAATGCGGTCCGGCGGGGCAAACCCATCGCTGACGCTTCGTTCGGTCAAGGGCCGGCCTTCGTACAGACCAAGCAAATCCCGTCCGGGACCCCAGCCCTCCACCGACACCGAAAGATTCTCCATACGAGCGCGGAAGCGGGCGGGGATTCCGGCAATCGCCCGCTCCACGATCTGTTCAAACTCTTCTCGGCTTACCGCAACTCCCACACCGACAGCTTACGCTACTGGTAACGGACCGTCACGGCCGAGGTGCTCGTGGCGCCGGTCCGATCGGTTACGGTGAGGGCAACTTGATAGGTTCCTCGCAACACAAACTGAAACGTTGCCATGGCCGTGTCGCCGCGCGTAATGCCGGCTACGGGGTAGCCTTGCGCTGAGAACCAGGAATAGCTCAGATCACCGCCGCTCGTGGTGCTCGACTGACTGGCATCGAGCGTCAGGAGTCCGCTCGAGTCGACGTTGGTTACGGCCATCGTAGTACCGGGCTGGGTGATGACGGCGCTGGGTCCGGCGGGTGCTGCCGCCGCAGGCATGATCATGAACTCGAACTGGAAGAGGTTGCGCTCGTTGGGCCGGATATGGCAGAGCGCCCAATGCACGTCTGCCGAGCCTGGTACCTCGACGCGGGTGAAGTTCAGCACGCGACTGCCCCGGGCGTCGAGCGCCGCGTCGAAAGGTTTACACGGTCCCGTGGCGGCGGTGCAGGCGGGGTAACGATCGGTCAAGGGCTTGTCCACGCGCATGTAGTGACTGTCTCCCGAGACCATCACCACTTCACCCGCAAAGGCCTTCGATTCCGACCGCAACACGGAGACAAACTCTTCAAATCCGCTGCGTGTCTGGCCGAGTCCTTCTTCGAAGAACGCTTCGAACATATTCGCCTGAACGAAGATCATCACGCCGAGTGACTTTGAATCCTTGGCGGTCTTGAACGCTTGCCGCAGCCAGGCGATGTTGGCCGCGTTCCGCGCCACGAATTCTTTGTCCTGGTCGTAGAAGGGGTTGGGTGCTCCCTGGGTGAGCTTGTACTCCAAGTTGTTGTTGCTGCCGGGGACGTGGATGGTGACAAACACCACCGGTGCCTTGACGAGCATCGCGTTCTCGACGTAGAGAGCGTACTTGGGGTCGGCGGACTGCTTGATCAGGGGGATCGGCCGCTGCCCTAGGCTCATGTTGCCCGCAAAGAGGGTTTTACGAACCATTGCCAGCCGGTCCAGCGGGTTGTAGGCGCCGTTGTTGGCGCGCATGCAGTCGGTCCATTCGTTGTCGCCGACCGAATAGAGAAGAGGCTTTTGAAAGCTGTTGAACCAGTTCAGGACCCGGGTGTAGTGGGTGTCGTCGCAGCGGGTGGAGCCGCTTTTGGTGTCGCCGATGTGGACGGTGAATTCGACGTTCTGACGATTGATGTCGGCAATCACGCGTTCAAATCGGGGTTCCGCCGCTACGCCGTAGGGGGTATCGCCGATCAAGGCAATGTCAAAAGGAGCTTGGGCCAGTAGGCCGAGCGGCAGGCACACGGCGGCAAACGGAAGAGAGAGGGTATTCAGTTTCATGGGTTCCGTCGCAAGACTATCGCGTCCACGTTACAACGTCGTGAAGTTGATGTTTCGTTCCCGCTACAGAGACTTTGAGGCTCCGCCGTCCATGTCGATCAGCGCGCCGTGGAGGAATCGCCCTTCGGGCCCGACCAGAAACGCGACTAACCCAGCGATATCAGCGGGCTCCCCGACCCGCGTCACCCGTTGACTAGCGACAAACCACCCTTCAGCTGCCTGCCGGCTTAGCCCCTTCTCGGCGGCCAATGCGTCCATCCGTTGTTCAAATCGATCGGTCCGCACCGTACCCGGGTTGATCGCGTTGACTTGGACGCCATCGCGAACGCCGACGTCGGCCAGGGCCTTCGTGAACGAGAGCACAGCCGCGTTGACGCTTCCGCCGATCGTGAACTCGGCGCCGGGCGTTTTTCCGCCAACTCCGGCGATGTTGACGACGGACCCGCCGCGCTGGGCGAGTTCCGGCCATGCGCTCCTTACCATTCGAACCGCCCCGTGCAGCTTCAGGGCATAGCCATCCATCCAATCCTCGTCCGTCAGGGCGAGAAACTCCCCGCGCTTGGTTGCTCCCGCGTTGTTGACGAGGATATCGAGGTTCCCAAACTCGACCAATGCCTGCGCGACTACCCGTTGGGCGGCATCGGCTTCTCGTAGGTCTATCGCCATCACGCAGGCGTTGTCGCCCACCTCGGCGGCTACCTCGGTCAGCGCGGCGCCGTCGCGCGCACACAACATTAGATTGGCTCCGTCGCGGCCAAGGCGCAGGGCGATCGCTCGTCCAATTCCACGGCTGGCACCCGTTACAATCGCTGTTTTTCCCCGCAACATAGCCGCTCCTTTGTGAGACAAACCTAGAGTCGCCCCGTCTTCAGCGTACAATGTTATAGCTGCCGATTAGACGAAAGTGATCCTCACCGCGGTCCGTTGCTCTACACTCCAGTTTCGCTTGCTGGCACTTGGCCTTCTGCTTGCTACCGGCGCAATGCTTGCCCAACCGCCGATTGCTCTCGACCAGGCGGCGATCCGCTCGTGGTCTGGTGCGCAGGGTCTGCAAGAGGAGAGCATCTACGGCTTGGCCGAGTCCGCTGATGGTTACATCTGGCTGGCCAGCCGCGATGGCCTGACTCGCTTTGACAGCCTCAATTTTCAGACCATCTATCCGACTTCGGACGCTCTCGGCAAGGAAAACGCTTTCGGGGCGGTTCTTTCCTTCCGGGACCGCCTGTGGGTTGGTGCTCGTGGATACATAGGCTATTCACCGCTGGACGCCTTTGGTTCCTTCACCAATCCACGGTTCTCTATTACTCGGCTGCCGCGCCGCGATGGTGACGCTTTCGGGGTAGCCTCGCTTTTTCCGGGCCTGGACGGCGATGTCGTGTTTCACCGCTCCGATGGAATCTATCAGCTCCCGGCGAAGGGAGGAGCCCTTGTTCCGTTATACCCGCCGCCGTCCGGTCTGCCGATTCTCGGCTTCCATTTTGGGAAGAGTGGCCGCTACTGGGTGACGACCGCCGAGGGCCTGATGCTGCGGTCTGGTTCGCAATGGATCTCGATCGGGGGACCTGAGCTCGCGACCCCGAGTCTCCTTGAGTCTCGCGATGGAACATTGTGGGCAATGTCGCCTGCCGGGCTTTTCGCGGTCACTACGCAATCGGTTCGACGGGTTGCGCTGCCGGTCGCTCCGGGCCCAAATAAGCAGTACGGCCTTTTGGAAGATCGTCGCGGCGCGATCTGGATTGGGCTCTCCGGGTCGGTGGTTCGGGTTTTCGAGGGCCGAGCCGAATATTTGTCTCTATCGGGCCACCTCCGGCCGGAAGATCAAGTCTCCACGTTTCTCGAGACCGCCGACGGATCGATCTGGATGGGTTCCCGTTGGGGCACATTGGTAAAATTGTCGGCGCCGGTTTTCGCATCGGTGAGCCGTCAGCAGAACCTTGGCAGCGAGGCGATTGCGGCGATTACCCAGGATCCTGGCGGCCGGATTTGGATTGGGACGCGGGCCGACGGGCTGTTCGTTCAGAGCGGCGACCAGTGGCGGAGAGTCCCCGGCGTTGCTCGTTCCGTTCTCATTGCAATGGTCGCCCTTCCTGACGGTAGCTTGCTGGTTTCGAACGAACAGGGGCTTTCCCAAGTGCGCGATTCGAGCGTTACTCTCTTACACCCCATTCCTCGCTTTACTCCGGGTCGTTACGCTGCGTTTTCGCCCGTTTATGGGGACCACCTCTACTACTTCGACTCCGAGCAGATCTTTCGGGTGCAGCTTAAGCCCAACGCCTCGCCCCAGATGAGTCCCTTGGCACCAGCATCAATGGTTCGCTCCGTTGTCGAAACGGCCGATGGTGTTTGGGCCATTAGCGTTGACCGGGGTTTACTTCACATCGCCAACGGCACCGTAACGGCGCATAAGATCGGTGGCGGTTTGGCACCGTTCCACTTCACCCTTCACGAACTCGATGCTGACTTCCTACTGGTCGGTACCGACCTCGGCCTGTTTGCGTTTGATCGTCGCTCCCGTGGCTTTGCTTCGCTCGATCCACTGCTTCCGACCGATCAGGTCTTCTTTGTGCAGCCTGATCGAAACGGGAATCTCTGGTTTGCCGGGCGACGCTCGCTTTCGATGATTCCCACCTCTGCCGTTCGCGGCTACTATCACGGAGAACCAGACTACGTTCGTCCACTCCGGTTTACGGTACAGCAGGGCCTATCCAGCGCGAACTTCGGCCTTGGAACGTCATCGATCGGAACGCTGGCTTCGAGCGGGGAGGTTTGGCTGGCTTCGCTCCGCGGGGCGATTCACTTCGATCCTGCCGCGCTTGTCAATCGCAAGGAGTCGATCCCGTGCGCGATTAGCCAGATTCTCGTCGACGGGGCTCCGATACCGATCTCGACGCCGATCCAACTCCCGTCCAGCCCGCATCGACTCCAGATTCAATACACCGCGCTCGGTCGTACGATTTCCCAAAGTCCCCTGTTTCGGTATCGCCTTGACGGCGAAGGTTCAGCCTGGCAGGAGTCGCGTGGGCTGGAAGCGGCGTTTGTCGCTCTGCCGCCAGGCGATTATACGTTTCGGGTCCAGGCCCAACTCGCCGCCCAAGGGTGGTCCGGCTTGACGACGGACCTGCGGATTTCGATCGCGCCGCGGTGGTACCAGCGACTGGCGGTCCAAGTCGCTCTGGCGCTCGTCCTTTTATCTTCTTTAATGTCCTTTGTTGCTTGGCGGGGTCGCGAAGTGGCGCGACGAACGAAGGAACTGGAAACCCGCGTGCAGATTCGCACCGTAGAACTGGCTGCCGCCCGCGACGAAGCGGAACACTCCAGGCGACAGGCCGAAGCCGCGGCCAGCGCGAAATCGAACTTTCTGGCGACGATGAGCCATGAGATTCGGACCCCCATGAACGGCGTGATCGGGATGACGACCCTGTTGCTCGATACCCCGCTGTCTGCCGACCAACGGCACTATGTGGAAACCGTTCGACACTCCGGTGACTCCCTTCTGCTGCTCATCAACGATATCCTCGACTTCTCGAAGATCGACGCGGGGATGTTGCGTCTGGAATCGATCTCCTTCGATGTTACGGTGGTCGCCGAAGAGGCGGTGGAACTGGTGTCCGGGGCTGCACTTCTCAAGGGCCTTACCCTGCGGATCTACCTCGATCCGCAGCTTCCATCGTTCGTTAGCGGAGATCCTTTCCGGCTTCGCCAAGTTCTCCTGAATCTCCTTTCGAACGCTATTAAGTTCACCGAGTCAGGCACGGTGGCCCTGACGGTTAAGCCTACTACCGGTGATTTGCTCGACTTCGCGGTCACCGATACTGGCATCGGCATCAAGGCCGACGAACTGCCGAAGGTGTTCGAAAGCTTCACGCAAGCTGACGCCTCGACCACCCGAAAGTACGGCGGAACGGGCCTCGGCCTAGCGATTTCTCAACGGCTGGTTCTGCTGATGGGGGGCTCGCTCGAGGTTGGAAGTTCGTTCGGCGAGGGGAGTACGTTCTCGTTTTCGGCGCGCTTGCCGGTCGCCGATTCTGCGTCGAGTTCGCCGTCGTTTGCAGGGCGGCGGATCGCTCTCTACTCGGACGTTTCTTTGGATACCCGAGGAGCTCTGGAATCCGTTGGACTGGTCGTCGTTCCACCGTCGGAGCCGTTCGACGTTGGACTGGTCGACACTGACTCTGCTGTCCTTCCCCTGAGTGACCGGCCAATCCTCTTGCTCGGCACCGGACCGACCGTGCCGACGGATCGACAGCGCTGTGCTCATCTCTCTAAACCTCTCCTCCGGTATCAGCTCAAAGCGGCTTTGCTGAGTCTGTTGGCGGAGCCGGTTCCAGAAGCTCCCGCGATCGCGGCCGAAGCGATTCACTCCGTCCTGGTGGTCGAAGACAACCTGACGAATCAGAAGGTTGTATCCCTGTTCCTGAAAAAGCTCCGCTGCCGGGCGTTCGTGGCTGGCAATGGCCGGTTGGGACTCGAGGCCGTTGCCGCGCAATCCTTTGACCTCGTTCTGATGGACTGCTTGATGCCCGAAATGGACGGATGGGAGGCGACCGCGACCATGCGGCAACGCGGCGTTCGCATTCCGATCATTGCGTTGACGGCCAGTGCGCTGCCTGGAGAGCGCGAGCGCTGCCTCGCCGCCGGAATGGACGATTTTCTGACGAAACCGCTGGACTTTAAGACCCTGGCCGAGACTCTCGCGCGATGGCTTCCCGCAGCCGGTCCGCTACCTGTTGATGGCCCCGGCGTAGAGCCCACGAGAGTGGATTAGCCCACTCCTCATCGTCCGGATGAACGGCCAGGGCACCGCGCTCCAGGAGAAAGGCGACCATCTCGATTCTCCCTTCGCGGGCGGCCCAGCCTAAGGGTCGCGAGCGCCACTCGTCGTCGCGGCCGGCCTGCTCATGTAGCGGGGTCGAGCCCTGCCAAACCCGATGGCTGGGATTCATGCCCGCCGTGAACAAGTACTCGGTCAACTCCCGCGTTTTGGCTCCGGCGCAGTGAACTTGGCTGGCCACTTCCGGCCACCTTGTCAGGATCATTTTGACGAACTCGCCGTGCCCGTTTTCGGCCGCGCTGGCCACCGCCAAGGGGTCTGCCGGAATCCCTGGCATCGCCGCGAGCGCGTCGACGTCGCCGTAATAAGCGATCAGGTGGATCGGTCGCTTCGCCCCGTAGCTCCGCAAGAGATGGATCATCGGCTGATCGTCGTTCTGGATGGCTCTGCTGAGGCAGTCGGCCGAGCTTTCGACGGCTGCGTTGGGGTCGGCACCTGCTGGAGCAGCAGGCGCGCAACGTCGAGACCTCCGGCGGCGACGGCTTCGTAAAGAGCCGCTCCGCGAGGCGCGATCCCCTCTTCCCGCAGGTTCGGATCCGCCCCGGCGGCAAGTAAGATTTCGACGATCTCCTGGCGTCCCCGTGCGGCCGCGTTGCGCAGGGGCGACCCTGAGCCGAGGTAGTACGTGACGTAGTCGACGATGCGATTCGCGCGGCCCGGATCTTCAGCGAGCAACTGCCTGACGCGCGTGGCGTCTCCCAGGTATGAGGCTGTGCAGATGTCGACCTCTGCGCCGCGGGCGGCGAGATGACGCAGCATCTCTTCCGGTGACGAAGCAGACTCGGCGTCGACATCACGCCAGCCGCGAAAATGGTCGTCGCCACTTATGAGTTGGAGTGGCCGGGCTCCGTCGGGCCGTTGGGTTTCGAGCCCCGCACCAAGTTCGAGCAACGCGTCGACCCAATCGATCCGCCGTAACAGGACCGCCCAATGGATGGCCCTGTTCCCTCGTTGGTCGGCGATGGTGAGCAGGCCGGGCGTCTGGAGAGCCCGAGTGAAATCCCCGGCGCGCAGGGCGGCGGCCATCGCTTCGCCTTCGGCGCAGATGCCGAAGCTGTCCCGCAAGTGAACTTCGAGCAGGCGAACAAGGGCGTCGTGGCGACGT
>Ga0105046_10008704_pt1 | contig 15923 bp, 20 predicted proteins | sample MAT03_FD_78385 | JGI IMG/M metagenome (GOLD analysis project Ga0105046, IMG submission 78385) | Freshwater microbial communities from Lake Fryxell liftoff mats and glacier meltwater in Antarctica - MAT-03 (megahit assembly) | ecosystem: Environmental > Aquatic > Freshwater > Ice > Liftoff...
ACTTCGAGCAACAACAGAAGGACAAAACCCGCCGCTACAACGAGGCCGCCAAGCAGCGCAGAGCCGCCGCACAAGCCGCCGCAAACGCCCCATCACCACCGACTTAACCTCCCCCTGCTCGCCCCCACCCCCCCCCCGCCAAAACAGGACCTTTCTACTTTGCACGAAACCGGACATCTCTACTTTGCGTCGACAGGTAAAACCCGCGTCACGGGGACGGGGCGCAAACGTATCGCCTTGACCGCGTGGCACGGGCGCGAGAAGAATCCGACCCATGACGACCTCGCCGCGCAATTGTTCCCCTTGGTTGATCACCGCCGCCATAGCCATCGCGATGGGCACCGGCATCGCGTGCCAGAAAGAGCCGCCCCCGCCTCCCCCGCCGGCCCCCGCTCCGCCGCCGCCCCCCGCTCCGCCGCCGCCCGCGGATCCGCTCGCACAAACGCCGCTCGGCCTCCCGACCGCCGATACGCCCACCGCCACGCCGGTGACCGCCGAGAAGGCGCACCTGGGCAAGATGCTGTTTTTCGACAAGCGCCTGTCGAAGGACGGCTCGGCGAGCTGTGAAACGTGTCACCAGCACGCCAAGGGCTGGACGATGGGTTGGCGTTGTCCACCAAGGTAGGCGGCGCGGTGAATGTGCGTCACACTCCGACGCTTTACAACGCCGGTTTCCCCAACGAGTTCTACTGGGACGGCCGGGCCGCCACCCTGGAAGCCAACGTGCTGGCGGCCTGGAAAGGGCAACTGGGCGGCGAGCCGGACAAGGTGGCTGCCGTGCTGGACGCCATCCCAGAATACAAGGCGCGCTTCGCCCAGGTGTTCGGCGGTATCAACGGCGACAATGTGGCGGCGGCCATCGCGGCCTTCGTGCGCACCTTGCTCAGCGGCGGTTCGGCCTGGGATCGCCACGAACGCGGCGATGCGGACGCGGTGTCCGAAGACGTGAAGAAGGGCTGGGAGATCTTCCGCGACAAGGCGCATTGCGCGCTCTGCCACGCACCACCGGTGTTCAGCGACATGTCCTACCACAACGTCGGGGTGGGCATGCAGGCCAAGGAGCCCGACGTGGGCCGCGCCAAGGTCACCAACGACATCAAGATGACCGGCGCCTTCAAGACGCCGACCTTGCGCTCGATCAGCAAGACCGCCCCCTATTTTCACGACGGCAGCGCCGCGACCCTGGAAGACGCGGTGACGTCCATGATCAACGGCGGCCACCGGAACAAGTACCTGGATCCGAAGTTGAAGAAGGTGAAACTCTCGGGCCCGGAATTCGATCAGCTCGTGGCCTTCTTGAAGTCGCTCGAATCCACCGAAGAATTCAAGCCGCCGGTCTTGCCGTAGGCATCGTCACAACCCGAGGCTGGCGTGCGCGAAGGCGAGAGACCGGCGGTTATTGGCGTCCTCCGCCGCCACCTTGCCGCCGGGTTGAGCTGTGTGGTGGGGGACAGGGGCAATCTCGCCGCGTGCTTTTTCACCTGAGCCATCGTGGCCGCCAGCGCGGCCGCCGGGAGCGCGGGCATGGTGGCGAAGTAGCGGTGGGAAGACACGGTATCACCAGCGGTGACAAAGCCGCCAATCTCGTCCTCAAACCCGGCGCTTCCGGCTCCGTCACCCTGCGAGCCTCCGCTGCACGGACCCCGTCTGGTCGGCGGAGGGTGAGGTGGGCAGCGCAGGCGGGATGGTGAGAAAACCAGCCTCGGCGGCGAGTTCGTGCGGATCGAGGCGGGCACGAGTGGTTGTCTCTCGCCAAAACTGCATCTGGCGTGATCTCCGACGGGCGGACGTTTTCCTTCGCCCCATCCCGAGGCGCATGATGGCTCGTACTTGCGATCTGCCTCGCCTTCACCGCCACCCTGCGTTCGATGCTCCAGGCCCGCGCTGACCTGGCCCTGCCCTGATCCGTAGCCGCACGGCTTGCGCGCGACCGCTGAAGGGATCACGCGGCCGACAGCAGGCCCAAGCCCTTGAGGTCCAGCAATCGCGCGTCGGCGGTTGCCAGCGTCAGGTCCAGAACACGCGCGGTAGCGGCAATGAACCGATCGGCGGGATCTTGGAGGCTTGGACTCAGACGGCGGCTCTCCAGGGCAATCTCGCGCGTCAACGCCGCCTCGTGAAATGGACCGGCGGTGCACGCCCGTTCCACCCATTCCGCTGGATCGCCCACAACGCGTATGCGCCGCTTTTCGGCCAAAATTACCGCCTCCCACACGCTGATCGGCGAGAGCCAGAGCTGATTGCCGGGATCGCCAAGCTTTGCAGCCACTCGTTTTGGCAACCGCGTGGGTTCGAGCAGGCTCCACAGCCAAACGTGGGTGTCGAGCAGGATCTTCACGAGGATAGGGACTCCCACGTCTCGCTGCCCACCGCGGGGCCAACAATGTCACCAACGATTGTCCCTTCAGTTCGCATGCAGCCCATCCATCCAGCCTTCGCGCGTTCGGGCGAGGGGGCGACGACCTCGGCCACTGGCTTTCCAAACCGCGTGATCAGCACCGGTTGCTTGGTTTTTCGTACCCCCTCAAGCACAGCCAAACACGTTGCCTTGAACTCTGAAATTGGAATTTTCAGCATTCATAGCTTGTACCATGGTCAACGACCATGGTCAAGTTGGCGATCTGAAAGCTACCACGGCTGCGGATGTACTTGTGGTGCAGGCCGCCGACCATGGGCACGGCGACGATGTTTCCGTTGTCATTGGCCACGACCGGGCGGTAGTCAGGGGCGTCCTTGCCCAACGACAAGTGGGTGCGTGCGGTATGATAGTACGAAACGTACTCTCGCAGAATGCGATGCAGTTGTCGCTCGCCGAGGACGACGACGTGGTTGAGACACTCCCGGCGGATGGATCCGATCACGCGTTCGCAGTACGGATTCTGCCAGGGAAAGGCGTTGATGATTTGCTGTGCGGCCCAGCGCGAGGTCTGCGAAGGTGGTCAGGTGAGTCTGGGGCAATTCGTATTTCGTTTCAAGATGGCCAACTGCTGCCGCAAGGCCACGTTTTCCAGCACGAGTTCGCGTTGCGGTTTGAAGCTCGATCTTGCAGTGGAGAGGAGGCCGAAAATCAGGTCCAACATGCGCGAACGGGAGCTTGATTCGGACCGGGAAATTATCAATGAGTGTGCGGTGTACGGCGTTTTGAGGAGGCACTGCACGTTCAAGGCCAGTTGGGGCGTTGTCTTTCGCTCGGTCAAGTGGGTCGTTGACTGGGGTCTTGCACACCGTGATCTCAGCGGGGTTGGCGCCATCGGCATCGACGAGATCGCGGTCTGGAAAGGCCACAAATACCTGACGATCGTGTATCAAATCGACGAGGGCGCTCGCCGCATGCTTTGGGTCGGGCGCGATCGAACCGAGCAAACGCTCACCGATTTTTTCACGATGTTCGGGACAGCACGAGCGGCGGCTCTGCGCTACGTGGCGTCCGACATGTGGAAGCCCTACCTGCGCGTCACCACCCGCTTCGCAAGCAATGCGGTTCACGTACTGGATCGGTTTCACATAGTGGCCAAGCTGAATAAGACCATCGACGAGGTCCGCGCCGGAGAAGCCCGCAAGCTGGCAGCGCTGTCGTCGAGGCATTGAACTCCAACGCCAAACTTGCCATCAGAACAGCGCGCGGCTTTCGTACCTTCGATGCGCTCGAAACTGCCTTGTTTCATAGGCCAGGCCAACTTCCTGAGCCTGTCCTTTTCACCCATAGATTCTGGTGAGGAGCCGAAATCCCCAACTACGCGGCCATCATGCTGCTTTGAGTTCGACGTGCACACGGCGGCCGAGCGCCGCTGCGATGTTTACCAGGGCGTCGAGCGAGAAGCGTGAGATCCGGCCGCGCAGCAAGTCGTTGACACGGGGTTGCGTCACGCCGCAATGAGCCGCCGCCTCGATCTGCGTCCAACCCTTCTTGGCAATAAGGACGGCGAGCTTGCCCATCAGCTCGGAGCGGAGTCGTAAATTCGCCGCTGCCTCGGGTGTTGATGTAAGCGCGTCCCAAACGCTGGCGTAGCGTTTGACCTTTTCCTTTTCCTTCTTCATCTTTCACCTCTCATTAGTTCGGCGAAGCGGATCTTTGCGATATTGACATCTGGTTTTGACGTGATCTGCGTTTTCTTTTGGAATGCATGGAGGACATAAATCGCCTCCGCCAGCCGCGCTGGATAAATCACTCGGAAGGCTCCGGCCGCTTCGCGGACGCGGATTTCCTCGACACCTTTCCCAATCGAAGGCATGGGCTTAAAATCATTCGGTTGCTGCCCGCGCTGTAACAGGTCAATCTGATACCCACAGTCATGTCGTGCTTCGTTCGGGAACTGGCGAAATCGTTCGAGCGAGTCACCGAGGAATCGCACTGGCTTCATCCATTGATTATATCCGTACGGATATGTTCCGGCAAGTCCTGGACCGCGATGACTTGTCACGCGCTACACGCTGCCAATTTGTCGAACAGTGGCGATGGCGCAAGATGTTCTTCGAAGATTTCGCAATTTTCTGTGCAGACCGCATTGCCAGCACGGCTCATGCGGCCTTGAGAAGCTTCACGCCAGCTTTGATTGCGGCCTTTTTCAACGCCTCATCGGGCGTCGACAGCGGCAATCCGGCGCGCATCGCCAGCTCCAGATAGGACGCATCGTAGGAGGAAAGTCGGTATCGGCGGGCCAACTGAAGCGTCTCGGACAAGGCATGGGCCGCGGTCGTTCCATCAATCGCAATAGGTGCGGCGCTGAGCATCGCCAGAAACCCCTCGCTCTGGGCTTCCGTCACCATGCCCTTGGCTTCCGATCGCGCGATCACGTTGGCGATTTCGAGCCCTCAGGTCGCCGGTACGTCAACCTCCGTACCTGGCTCTTGAATCCGCCGCAAAACATTGAAGGCATAGGATGCACCGCATTCGCCAGCATCCTTCAGGAGCCAGGTCGAACCGGGTGAGCCTTCTTGAAGGCGAGAAACTGATCACTCGCGGCCGCAGCGTCTTTGGATCGATCCACTTGACTCGGGACAAGATCGGCGATCGCTTTGCCACGGGTGGTGATCGTGAATTGCTTACCAGCCTGCACCTGGCGCAGGAGTTCGGGGAGCAGAACCCGACCTGGGCGCGATGGATTGCGCGCTGAGCCGGTTCTGAACACGGGGGGCCATCCTGGCGATTGTTGTTAAAGCGCCAACACCATGGCCCTGTAACACAATCCCGAATCGTCGTGGGGCGAGGTGGATTGTGTTACGAATCCGGCCGACTCGTAAAGACAAATTGCAGCGGCGTTGTCGTCGCTGACATCAAGGCGCACGCGGGAGAAACCTTCTTCGCGCAGGGTGCCGAGCGTCGCTTGCAAGAGGCGCTTGCCCAGGCCTTGCCCGCGACGCGCCCGATCAACGGCCACGCGGCTAATGTACGCATCGCCGGGCTCGACCGCAGGAAACAGCGCACGGGCACCCGACGTTACCTCAAGGGCGATCGCATCGGCTTCGGGACCGCCGCCCAGATCGCCCAGAAATGCCGCGAAGTCCGCGGCCCGGTAACTGGAAAGTTGCGAACCACGCGCCCAAATGATGGCGCCCTCGGGTTTTCCGGCAACGTCGGATAACAACACCGAACGGCCGACAAACAGCTCGGAATCCGGTCGAGCCATCCACTCGGTCAAGATATCGGAGGCGGCTTCCGGATCCCCGAAATACCAGTCCGCAAAAGGATTGGAAGCGTCATACACCCACGGTGCCAGCGTCGAAATCAGCGCACCGAGTTCGGGGTTGGGTTCTTTCCAGAGCCGGCGGGTCGACATGGTTATCCCTCAAACAACATCGTCGGCGTTCGCGGATCTTCCAGAGTGGCCAGCAGATGCGTGGGCTCACACGCACGCAACTCGTCAAGACTATAGTCACCGGTCGCGACCGAAATGCATTCCGCACCAATCGCTCTGGCCGCCGCCACGTCGCGAGGCGTATCACCAATCACCACCACGCGGCATTCTTCGGCGGGCCGTTGCGCGGCCAGCGCGCCGCGTGAAACCGCAGCACGCAAGATGGACTCGCGCAAAAGATGATCGCTACCGTAGCCGCCAAACGAAAAGCGCGCGAACAGATCCACACGGCCCAATTTGATCTCGGCACCGCGCATCACATTGCCGGTGCCTAGACCCATATAAACCTGTGTTTGCGCATCACAAAGATCCAGAATCGAGTGCACACCGGGGCAAACGAAAAAGTCGGTTGCGCGCGCCGCCTCGTCGGCCAGGGCATCGATGTAGATAGCGAGCAGCGCATCCACCTCGGCTTCGAGCACTTCGCCCGACCAACTGGGTTCTTCGCGACCCACGAGGCGTTCCATCGCACCCCGCATGATCGCCCGATCGGTCATGCCATCGAAGCGAAACTTCAGGGCCTCGGGTTGTCCGTAACGGGAATCAAAGGTGCGCGCCATCGCCCGCCGGCCCGCGCCCCGCGTGCGCAGGAGGGTCCCGTCGATATCAAAAAGCAGGAGAGTCGGCTTCACGGCAAAGGGAAATAGCAGGCCTCCGATGCGGAATCGACCCTGCGCAACGGCGATCGACCCGGCAGGATTTGACCGCAGGCCTCCGGAGCGTGAAGAATGCCGTCATGCGCCCAAACATGCTTCGATTTTCCATGATGGTCATGTTTGGCGTTTGCGCGAACACGGCCGCGGCTGCGCCAATCGAAACGCCGCCCACCGTGCACCCGATTTTTGTCAGCGCGGAAGGCGCCGTTCACGACGACGAGGCCCGCTCGACCCTGCGACAGATCGTTGCGCGTCGTCGCATGGGTGTGATGGAAACGCTCGATCTACCGACACCGCCGCTGCCAACCCTTGCGGGCCGTGTGAAGAACGCCATCACCCACAACAAGGCGCTCAAGTTTTCAGAAGCCGAATCGGAATTGCGATCCGCCATGCAGGAGGCTGAAAACTCGGGAGGCCATGGACTCGACACCGAAGGTCTGTCGAATCTGTACTTGCATCTCGGCATCGCCATCGACAAGGCCGACTGGACCGATTTTCCAGCCACCGGTCCGCCCCGTGCGAGCGTTGCTGCGGCCGACTGTTATCTGCGCGCTGCCACGATGACGCCCGCACGCGAGCTTTATACCCGGGACTTTTCTCCCCTTGCCCGCTTGCACTTTGCCGACGCGATCGCGACGGTGAAAGCTCAACCCCGGGGTGTGCTCACCGTGAACGGTCCTTCCGACGCCATGGTTTCGGTGGACGGTCGACCGGCCATCGGATTGCCGCTCGAACTCAAGGAACTCGCCTACGGCGACCATTTCATTCGGGTCACAGCGCCCGGCCGCCAGCCGTGGTCCGAACTTGTGCCGATCACCCAGCCCACCCTCGCCGTCGAGGTACCGACGCTGCAGGCTTACCGACTTGACGACCAGACCGCGGCGACCCACGCCCGCCGGATGGCCGCAGCCTTTGCCCTCGTGGTCGAGATGAAGCCGCCAGGCCAGGTCGAACTCCGCCTCATAAAAGTGGATGGGGTGCAGCGCCTCGATGCGCTCGTCGCCTCGGCTCACGGGGATCCTGCCGGATTTGAGGCCGCCGTGATTCGTCTCGACGAAATCGCCCGACGCCGCGAAATGGAGTCGGAGCATGGATTCAAGGTGGGCAAGGACACCGAACTTGCCGTGGCAACGGTGGAATCGCGTGCCCCCACCCAGCCTCCCGTCGTCCTGCAGGAGGATCCGTCGGGCTGGGCCGAGCAGCACTGGCCGCTTTTGAGCGCCGCCGGGACCGCCGTCGCGCTCGCTATTATCCTTGGAATTGCTGTCTCTTTGGACTGAAGGCACCAGTTGGCGTTACAATGACCAACTGCTGGATTTCAGGGGCATAAATGGCTGTTATCGGGATTGATCTGGGCACCACGAATTCGGTGGTGGCGACCGTCAAGGACGGTCAGGTGATCGTTGTACCCGATGCGCAGGGCCGCCACCTGCACCCGTCGGTGGTGTCGTTCGGACAGGACGGTGTGAAGCTTTTTTCACACGAGGCCGTTGGACGGCGCATCGTGGCCCCGGAGTACACCGTTTACTCGGCCAAGCGCATCATCGGCATGCCTTTTCATTCGCCCGAGGTGCAAGCCGCGATTGCGCGCATGCCGTACAAGCTCATCGAGGGCACAAACGAACAGGCCGTGTTCGTCGGTCCCGATCGGCAGTACACCATCCCAGAAATTTCCGGACAGTTTCTGTCCTACGTCAAGCAATGCGCGGAATTCTATCTTGGTGAAGACGTGACCGGTGCCGTGTTGACGGTGCCCGCCAACTTCAACGACGCGCAACGCCGCGCCACCATGGACGCTGGGCGCATCGCGGGTCTCGACGTGATGCGAATCCTGAATGAGCCCACCGCGGCGGCGCTCGCCTACGGTGTCGGGCGAAACATGTCTCGCCGCATTGCGGTCTTTGACTTCGGCGGTGGTACGTTTGACGTGACCATCTTGCAGGTCGAAAACGACGTCTTCGAGGTGCTGGCCACCGGCGGCGACATGTTCCTCGGCGGCGACGACTTCGATCACATTTTGATGGGTATTCTCGCCGAACAGTGTTTGCACCAGACCGGGGTGGATCCCCGCGGACACTCCGCCTCCCGAGCCCGCCTGTTGTTGGCGGCCGAACAGGTCAAACGTCACCTTTCGGACAAACCGGTTGCGCGCGGAGAGTTGAAACAGATGGCGGTTGGCGGCGGGGGACAACCCTTGCATCTGCGTTTCGAGGTCACACGCGAACAGTTTGACCAGGCCGCAAGTGAGCTTGTGGCGCGCACGTTGCACACCTGCCAGGCAGTGCTTCAAGCAGCACAGTTGACCGTGACACAGATCGACGAAGTGATCATGGTCGGTGGCTCGACGCGCATCCCGCTGGTGCGAACCGCAGCACAACGTTTTTTCGGAGGACCCCCTCGAACCGATCTCAACCCCGACGAGGTCGTCGGCTGGGGAGCCGCCATTCAGGCCGACAACCTCGCTTACGGTTCGGGCGACGTGGCGTCACGCGCGGTATTGCTCGATGTCACACCGCGCGCACTTGGAATCGCGGTTGCGGGTGGATTCGCCGAGACGATCATCGAACGCAACGTCCCGTTGCCGGTGGAACAGAGCCGGATGTTTTCGACCTCGGCGGACTACCAAACCTCGGTCCGCATCCAGGTCTGTCAGGGCGAGTCGCGCCAGTTCGACGAAAACTACCCGCTCGGCGACCTCGAACTCACCGGGTTGCGACCGGCGCGCCGTGGCGAGCTCTCGATCGAAGTCACCTTTCGCGTGGATACCGATGGCATTTTACGAGTCCGTGCCCGTGACATGGAAACCGGACGCGCCCAAGAAGCGCAGGTCAACGTTCGCGGCTCCATGAGTGCACAAGACGTGGCCGATGCCGCGGGTCGACGCGCTGCGGAGATGGAGAACCTTCCCGATACCGCGTAGCAGTTCGTATGGTACGATACGAAAGAGTTTCCAACAGAACTCAGGTCTGCCTTGAACGCTTCCAACCATCTCGACCAACTCGCTTCGTTCGCCCGCGCGGTTTCGCCAACCCTTGACGACAAGAGCTATTACGACCTTTTGAACGTCAACAGCGCCTCCAATATCCCGGACATCCGACAGGCGTATTACAAGGTCGCCTCCCAGTTGCATCCGGATCGGTACATCCAGATGACCGACGCGGAAGCACGCGACAAACTCAATACGATTTACGCCCGCATCACCGAAGGCTATCGGGTCCTTACCGATCCGGTGAAACGCCGCGAATACGACGAGGCCCTGGCCAAGGGACAAAAGCGCCTGGTCACAACGCAGCGCGAGCGCAAGGGTCCGAAGGCACAGGACGAAGGCGTGCAAAACCCGGATGCGCGACGATTCTTTAGAATGGGTGTCAGCGCTCTCGATCAACGCGACTACCGCGGCGCTACACTGAATTTCAGACTGGCGCTCGCCTACGAGCCGACCTCGGCACTCATCAAGGAAAAGCTGACGCAGGCGACCTCGATGCAGTCACAGGCGGGACCTCCACCGGCGGCAGCGAAGCCGGAAAACAAACACTAGGTTCCGGCGTCGCGCCCGCGGCCGGGATGCGCGCGCAAACTTTTGAAGATGAGCCCGACGCCACCGGCGATCAGCACCAGCATGACGAGGGTGTTGAACAAACTGGTTCGTTCAAAATAGACATCCATCTGCATCAAGATGCCGGTGAGGATGAACAACGCACCACCAACGGTGAGGAACCAACCTATTTTCGAGCGTGCGCTCATGAACAAAAAGCCCACGCCAACCAGCATAGGCAAAAGGCTCAGCCCGAATCCGTTGGCAAGTCCCCACAACCGCCAACCCGAAGTGTGAACCTGCGTATTGGACAGCAACAAGTAACCACCCACGGCAGCCATGGCGCAGCCGAACAGGAATTCGCCGCCGCCACCCGACGTTCCACCCACGTTGTCGAGGTGTCCGCGCCGTCGTTCACCGCCACCCATGCTGGATCCAGAATCGCTCATCCTCTGGATATTACACGCTCACACCACTTTGGTTTAGTCTAGCGCTCAGATGGCCGCCGTTCCGCAAATACCCCGACGCGGCGATCGCTTGGGGCGATTCCTGCTCGGGGAACTGGTCGGCACGGGTGGGATGGCGATGGTTTTTCGCGCAACCGATACACAGCTCGGGCGCGAGGTCGCGATCAAGGTACTCATGCCCTCGGCGGCGCTGCATCGCGAAGGTGCCGAACGCTTTCGTCGCGAGGCACTTGCCGCGGCGGCGCTCGCACATCCGAACATCATCGAAGTGTTTGATTTCATCGAGGCCGAGGGCGAAAACCCTGACTATCTTGTCGAGGCCTTCGTGGAAGGGCCTACCCTTCAAGGTGTTTTGCAATCGGCCGGCGGTCGACTGTTGCCGGAGCTCGCTGCATTGCTGGTTGCCGAAGTGGCGGATGCCTTGCAGGCCGCGCACGACAAAGGGATCGTCCACCGGGACATCAAGCCAGCGAACATCCTGCTCGAAAATCGACCCGAACGCGCGCGCGTGGTGTTGACGGATTTCGGCGTCGCCCACATTGGCGATCTGACCACGATGACGGCGACGGGCGCGATGGTGGGCTCACCCTCGTACATGTCACCGGAACAGGCCAGTGGCAGCGACGTGGGTCCCGGTGCCGATGTTTGGGCGCTGGGCGTGTTGCTTTATCAACTGGCAACGGGGGCTCTGCCTTTTCCAGGCCGCGATCCTCTCACCGTGATCGTGGCCGTTGCGCGCGGCAGCTATCCACGCGCGAGTCAAATCGATGCGCGGGTCGGGCCCGCCATCGATCGCATCATCTCGGGGTGCCTCACACCCGATCCTGCGCGTCGAACACAAAGCGCAGCACAAGTTGCGCGCGAGCTTCGCCTCGCACTGGCGGGCATACCGGGCCTAACCGAAACACCGATCGCATCGACTGTGCGTCGTTTGGTCAGCGAACCCGTGGAATTGACAACCGAACTGGTACCGGCCGTTGCCGGAGCGGCCCTCCAGCAGGCCAAGTCCTTGATTGCCGCGCGAAACCTTGCACGCGCACTCAGCGAACTGGGTCGCGTGGATGCCCTCATACCCGGACATCCCGAAGCAGTACGTTTGATGGCCTCGCTCGGCACTCAACGAGCAGCCAAGAAAATCATCACCCTCGGCGCGCTCGTGCTTGCGGGCGTGGCGTTGGTTGTAGTCGGTCTGCCGAAGCGCCAACCCGTGACACGCATTGCAGCGATCGCGGACTTACCGTCGACTCCGGCGCCGAAACCCGGGCCGGCAACGCCATCGCCGGCGCCGACGCCCCCGGCGCCAGCCCTCCCGTCGGCGCCAACGCTCCGTGCTGCGATTGCGACAAAACGACCCGGGATGCGACGCATCCAGGTCGAAATACCCGCCCCAAGCGGGGTAGCAGCCGCCGTTGTCATTCCCGAAGAAGCTCCCGAACCGGTTCCACCGGCGACAGAGGAAGCGGCGCCACCGAGGCCGGCACCCGCATCGGTGCGCCTCTACTCGTCCTTCGGCTTTTGTTATCCGGCGCTCGACGACGCGCCTGCCAATCACCTCACACCAACCTACGGGGAGGTCGGGCCGGGCCGACATCGGGTGTATTGCGCCCTCGTCAAGGATGGTCCTCGGCAGCTCGTCGGGACGCTGAACGTCCCGGCTGGCGCCAGACTGGAGCGACAGATCATTCGGGATTCAACAGGAAAACCCGCCTTTACCCGAATGCCCTGAGGGGCGACCGAAGGCTGACATTCGGATCACGACACCCACAGACAGGAAGCAACACGCGTGCCGCAATGACCGGAAATCGTTGGAAGCTGCTCGCCTGGAGTCCTGGCCCGGACGTTGCAGCACCGGAGCCTGTGTTAGTTTCAACCCGTGCGCTCAACTGGCCCTTTGCGAATACTCGCCCTGTGCCTCGGTGCCAGCTCGACGGGCTGCATTTTGTACACCGACCCTATCAATCGAGCACCGGAGATCTCCGAGATCAAGGTCAAGCCATCGAGTTACGGGACCTACACACGGAGGTTGCCGGTGATTTTTGATGCAACCGTATCGGATGAAGGCGATCACGCCCTTGCCACAACCTGGTGGGTCGTGCCCGGCGCCTGCAAAAGCCCCTGGCCCGCCGCAGATACCGCACTTCCAGGCAACCGGTTCGTGCCGGCCGTGCTCGGTCCGCACTGCGTCCGCGTCGATGTTGTCGACCAGCACGGAGCAGTGGCCTCGTCCACGACCGAGTTCGATGTAACCAACTTCGCACCGACGGCCCAGATCGCGATGACGGCACCGCTCGGATCGTCCGAAGGGTATCCCCTGTTCTCGGAATTTGCATTCGAGGCGAGGTTGTCCGATCTGGATTCAGCCGAAAAGCCGATGCCCCGCTGGAAACTCACCGGGCCCGACGGTCGAGAACGCATGATCATGCCGTGCACGAGCGCACCGGGAACGGTGTGTTTCACGGGCGATACCACGGGTGAATATCGTATTGCGCTTGACGCAATCGACGCCGAGGGTGGACACGCCATGCCGACCGAGATCTTGCTGAAAGTTGCCGATGACGCCCCGCCTTGCATCAAGGATCAACAACCAACGATCCTCGATCTGGTTCGCGATCCGAACACCGCGCTCACCCTGTCATTCGCAGTGGCGGACGACGGCGATCCGTTGCCAGCCCGATCCACACGCCCTTCGATGGCCGTCATCACCTGGCGTTTCCGTCGGACGGGCAGTGTCTCCTTCGACCGGTTGATCAACGCCGGTGAGCGCTTTTTGACCCTGCCCGCAGGTGCTTTTGTTCCCGGCGATGACATCGAGTTGCGTGTCGACATTGCCGATCGGGTGAGCCGTATTCCCGCCGCCGGTTGCACCGACGATGCAATCGAATGTGCACTGACGACGAACTGCCAACAACGCACAAGCTGGAGGATTCGATACCTGTGATGCGAATACACGGGAAACTATCTTCGAGACTCGTTGTGGCCTCGCTTCTGTGGCTGGCAGCCTGCTCATCCAGCTCGGCGGGTGGCAGCGCAGGCAGTCCCGACAACGAGGGAAAGGCGGGCGGCAGCGGGGCAGACAGCGCGGAAGGTGGAACCGGCGGCGGGACCTCCCTAAATGGAAGCGGCGGAGATGGTGCGCCGGATGACGACTGCCGCATCCGGTTTCGGCCACTGTCGGCGCCTGCGCTCACCAACTTGCCGGCGGGACCCGGGCGAACCGTGACCATTCAGGGCGAACAATCATCGCCCGATTCCACCGGCACAGATTGGTCGTGGGTGGTTTCCCACAACGGCAGCAATGCCGTCCTCTTGCCCGATCCGAACAACCCCTCGATCGTCACGCTGGCCTTGCCTGACGAGGGTCGCTACGAGCTGTCTGCCCGTGTCGATTCGTGTTACGGAATGACCGCGATCTCCGCCGTGCCCGCGGACAGGCGAACAGCCTACTACTGGCTCCGCGTGATTCCGCCCGAGGGCAGCCCCTTTCTTCCCCACGAACAGGGTGTCGGCATGCGCACCGATATCGTTGAACAAAACGCGTTCGAGATGCCCACGGGCTACGCCGTCCCAATCGACCCACGCGCACCGACCGCGCTGAACCTGGCTTCTGCTATCCCCTCGTATCTGCGCCTGTCTTCCGAGGGTTCAAGCTTCTTGCAAGAAGGCCGCAGCACCTCGAAGGGCGCGACCGCGTTTCGGGTTTCCCCCCTGCGCCAGTACAACCTGATGGTCATTCCCGACAACGGCTGGGCGCCGCAGATCTTCGATGGCCTGATGCTGAGCGGCGCGGGTGTTCCGTCGTTCTCGCTTTCCGGCAATCCCGACTTCGAGCTTGCACAGGGAACCGAGATTCGGGCACGGTTGCGCGAAGACGGATTTGCAGTGAGTGGCGCACGCCTCTTGTTTCGTGCGGGGGCTTTGCCCTCGACCCTTGGCTCAAGTGATGAAAACGGCAACACCCGTGTGTACGTGGCCGCCGATGGCAATCGACGTTTTGGCATCGAGGTGATCGCGCCGCTGGAAAAGGGGCTGCCTGATCTGGCGATCGACGCGCCCTCCGGACTGCCACTGCCTGCAAAGGGCAATGCGCCCGAAGCCATCACGATTGACTGGGCCACACTCCCACGCGGAAAAATCGAGCTCTTGATCCTGTCGGAAAAATCAGGATTGCCGATTCGCGATGCGCTGGTTGTGGCTCGGTTCGCGGCACCGCTTGCGAACGCTGGAACGGCCACGCTTTCCGGTGGTTCAACCGTTGCACTTTCCGGACGCATCAAGTTGCAGGCGCAAAGTGATGGCACCGGAAAGGTATTGTTCAACGCCATTCCTCGCGCGCAGTACCAGGTAACCATCACGCCACCGATGGGTTCCGATTCTTCGTTCACGACCACCGTTGATCTTTCAACGGTCGATCCGGCAGCCACGATCGTCCGGGTACCTGAACTTGTGCGCTTTTTCGGGCGATTCACCGGTACCATTGCCAAAGGCTCGGAGATCGCGGCTGTTCCAGACGATCCGACCGACAATCGCAGCGTGTCCGCACCGCTCGACGCAAGCGGTGGCTATACCGTGCTACTCGACAGAGACAAGACCTATCGCTTGCGACTTCGGGTCGGAGCAGACGCACGCCTGACCTTGCCGCTCGGGATGTTGCCTTCCGGGCAGACCGGAGGCGAGCTGCCCCCACGCGTGCTGCCCCGCACCGTGCCACTACAAGGTTTGGCCGTGAACAAGTCGATTGGTGTGCCCGGCGCGCTGGTTGAGGTTTATTGCCTTGCCGAGCTGCCCGATTGCATCGACTTTCGGATGCCGAATGTGAATGGGGCTTTGCGCGTCGCCGAAGGTCGCACCGACAGCAAGGGCATGTTTCAGATCCCCCTGCCCGATCCCTCGGATGAGTGATACGTTCCACGGCGTGCGCGGTCATTTTATTTTGCTTTTCACGAGCGTGCTTTTGTTCACCCCATCTGCAGGCTGCATCCTCTATTCCGATCCGATCAATACACCACCCGAGATCAGCATCGTGCAACCCGAACGCGTCACCCGCATCGACACGTCCGTGTTCGCAGCGACGGTCCGCGACCCGGATCAGGGTGAAGTACCGCTGCGTTTTGGTTGGTTCGAGGGCACGGGTGCTTGCAGTCCGGACTTGATTGATAACCTGCGAAGCGGCGCCATCAGAGCCGAACAATCGATCGACTTGCCCACGCACCGCTTCCAGTCGAAGGCACACGGAACCTACTGTGTTGCGGTACAGGTGACGGACCGTTACGGCGCCCGCTCGGCTGCGGCGGTTAGCGTTGAAACCACAAACCTTCCCCCCACAGTGGTGCTTGACGCACCTACTACCTCGGCGATGGCGTCGAACCTTCCGTTGTGGAGCGCGTTTCGCGTGGTAGCAAAAAGCGCAAGC
>Ga0105046_10008705_pt1 | contig 15921 bp, 13 predicted proteins | sample MAT03_FD_78385 | JGI IMG/M metagenome (GOLD analysis project Ga0105046, IMG submission 78385) | Freshwater microbial communities from Lake Fryxell liftoff mats and glacier meltwater in Antarctica - MAT-03 (megahit assembly) | ecosystem: Environmental > Aquatic > Freshwater > Ice > Liftoff...
CGGTATCGGCGAAAACCAGCGCCCTCCTAGGAGGGCGCTGGGAAACGTCGCGAGCGACCCGATAGCAAGGCGCCGGGGGGGACCGGCCGGAAGCGTACTTCCTGTACGCTGGGGACCGGTGGGCCCCCGGCAACGCAGCTAGCGGGGCGCGCAGCAGTTTCCCAGCGCCCTCCCAGGGAGCCCACCGGAGGCGGCCACTCGGGCCGTTGAGGATGGGCGACCGACGCATCGGCCCCGACGCTAGCGCAGCCGACCATTCAACCCATGATGGAGTCTATCTGGCCACCCTCTAGCGACGCGTCGCCGAAGTCGTGCAGCGGCTCGCCGTCGTCACTCGTGACGCCGAGGGCTGCGCCGATTGAGTTGAACAGCTTGTTGTGCGGCCCCTCCACCTCTGCGTAGATGCCAGTCCGGAGCGCGCCGAGAGCACCACCCGCGAGGATGAAGGGGACTCCGTCATACGAGTGATACTTGTTGCTGAGATCGTTGGTCATCACGGTCACGCCGTAGTCGAGGAGCGTGCCCTGCTCGAGCTCGACCGCGTCGAGCTGCTCGAGCAGATAGCGGAAGTTCTCCACGTGGAGGACGTCGATCTTGTGATGCAGGATGTCCGCGTCGGGGATCGGCGGGCCCTCGTCACCGTCGCTGTCGATGCGGTGTGAGATCTTGTGGAACGACTTCTGCACGACGCCCTCGATCGTGTAGGTGGTGCCGTCGTTTCCGGAGCCGAGCTGCAGCGTGGCGGCGCGGCGGGCGCCGCATGACATCGTCAGAACCAGCAGATCCATGTGGAGACGGCAGACGTCGCTGAAGCGACTGTCGTCGTCGAGGGCCTCCTGGATGGCTTCGAGCTCGAGGATCTTGGAGGCGCCGAAGCCGCAGATCAGCTGCTCTTCCAGGTCGCGGATCGCCGTGAAGTGCTGGTCGAGGCGGTCGCGATCCTTCTTCGAGAGATCGGTGCGGCTGCGCAGCGCGTCCATCTCGTCGCGGACGAGATCGTTCACGCTCTGGCGTCGGTTGCGAAGCCGCTCGAGAACCTCGGGGTCCTCGTTGGAGAGCCCGAATAGATCGATGTAGACGTTGTAGGGGTTCCGCTCGGCGGCGCGCAGCTCGTAGCCCGCGCGGTAGCTCATCACCTCGTCGAGGTAGTTGAACTTGCGGCCCGCATAGAGTGCGAGTGGCTCGGTGGCACCCTCCGCGCCCAGCTTGCGTGCGATGAGGTTGTCGATCGACTCGCCAGTCGCGAGAGACTCCGCGCCCGACGGATCTGCCGACACGCTCGCCGCGGTGAGGACCTGGTTGCCGCCGCCGGAGTGGCCGCAGCCGTTTCCGTTGAAGGCGAAGTTCAACCCTCGCGGGATGGTGAGCTTGCTGGCGAAGGGCGCCAGGCGCGCCAGTGCCCGCTCCGGATCGCTCGACATCGAAGCGGTGGTCAGCGCGCCGAAGCCCTGGTCCGGCCAGTAGCGCTCCGGCTCGTCCTCGGTGGCTTGCTGCACGCCGTTGCCCTGACGGAGGAAGATGCCGTACTTCGGCACGTTGCCCTCGGCAGCCTGCGCACGCTTGGGAGCAAACGTCTCGAGGAAGGGGAGGGCGATGAACGCACCACCTACACCGCGAAGGATGTTTCGTCGCGTGATCACGGGTTCACCGCCTTCTTCATCAAGAACGGTTTGCTGGTGAGCAGCTCGCGCACCACGGCGCGGACGCTGGAGCCGTCGAGCGAAAGGCTGGCGATGTGCTCGATGAGGCCCTCGTCGTCCTCGACGATCTCGCGGCCGTAGGCGAACTCGATCCAGTGCTTGGCGAAGCAGGCATGCGCCTCGGTGCTCGCCGCGATCGCCTCGCTGAGCTGCACCGCGCCGTCGAAGTCCGCGACGCCCGATTCGAAGACGAACTGCCCCTTCGCGTCGATCGGCTCGCCGGTGTCGGTGTCCTGCCAGCGTCCGAAGCCATCGTAGTGCTCGAGCGCGAAGCCGACCGGGTTGATGTAGCTGCTGTGGCAGCCCTCGCCGCAGGTGCCCTTGCCGGTGAGCGCCTCGACCTTCTCACGGTTCGTCTTCTCTTCGCCCAGCTCGGAGCCGATGGCCTCGTCCGGCGGATCGGGCAGGTCGGTGCAGAGGATCTTGCGATTGACGAACACGCCGCGGAGGATCGAGTCGGGCGTGCCGCCGGCCGAGCCCTTGTACGCGAGGAAGCCCGCCAGCGTCAGGAGCCCGGCGCGCTGGTCCGGGTCGAGCTCGACCTCGGTCATCTCGTCGTCACTGAAGTCGCCTTCCAGCCCGTAGATCCGCGCGAGCCGCACGTTGACGAAAGTCGTGCGCGAAAGCAGCAGGTTCTCGAGGCCGCCGTCGTCGTCGAAGAAGACCTTGCCCGCGAACCGGGCGAGCTCCTCCCGGAGGTCTGCCGCGGTCTCCGGGTCCCAGCCGGGAAAGGCCTCTTCGCTCTTGGTCAGGCTCTCGAACTGCTGCGCCTGGAAGATCTGGTCGACGAACGAGACCATGTTCCCCTTGGCGCGGTCAGATGCGAGGAGACGATCGATCTCGACGCCGATGCTCTCGGCGTCGTCGAGCTTGCCCGATTCCGCTGCTTCGAACAGCGCGTCGTCGGGCATGTCGTTCCAAAGGGTGTAGGACAGCTTCGTCGCAATCTCCCATGCGCCGAGCGGCTGGAGCCCAGCGTTGTCGACTTCTCCACCGAGCTCGACCCGATAGACGAAGTGAGGCGACTGGAGAACCGACTCGATCACGAGCCGAACACCGGCCTTGAAGGTGTCGACCCCCGCATCGTCCACGCTCGGCGCGGTCGTGAAGAGCTCGAGGTACCGCGACGTCTCGTCCGTGGTGAGGGGCCTTCGGTAGGCACGTTTGCCGAACGATGCGACGAACGCTTCGGCGCTGGTCGCAGAGCTCGGGTCGACGATCTTTGCGAGCAGCTCGTCGCTGCTCGTGATCATCACGCCCATTTCCTCGGCGGCGCGCTGGTAGTCGAGCCAGAGGTCCGCTGTCACCGACTGGGCGTCCTGGTTGTTGTCGAACGTCGAGCCTGCACCGGTGTCGGGATAGAACGAGGTGGACAGGCCGACCGGCTCCTCCAGACGGAAGAGTGACTGGACCGTGTTCTCCCACTGGCCGTGGCTCAGCCGCGGGAAGGCGAGCTGCGGCGCGACCAGGATCTCGGCGTCGGGACCGCCGCCGGAGCCCGCCCCGCTCGGCTCGCCGCCGCCCGACCCGGCGAAGTAGCCGTCGAGGAACCCTCGCTGGTCCGGATCGCCCAGCGACCCCGTGCAGCCGCTCGCCAGGCCAGCGAGGGCGATGGCAAAGGCGACGCCGGCTCGGCGTCGACTCGAGGCGCCACGCACCCCGGGCTCACAACTCTCGGAGATGGTCCGATGGGTCAAAACGGCCTTCCTTTCCCGTGGTCGGTCGGCCCTCGCGAGCTTTCCGTCGTAGACCCGGGACCCGCGACTGTCGTGCTTCTTTCGTCGCCGGCGAGCGCTGGGCCTCGGCTTTCTGTGCCTTGAGTGTGCGCCGGTGCCGTTGGCGCGAGAACCCCCGAAGCGCCCACACCGCAGGATTCGGGCAGGCGCGGAAGTTTGCAAGCTCAGTGGAAAACCTACCGACCCCGGTCGTAGTCGGCCGCGGCCCGGTCGACCCCATCCCAGTCGCGCGCCGCGCGCTCTGATTCGGCGAGCAGCTCGGCGGTGAACAGGGTGAGACCCCACATGCCGTTGTCGCGCCGGCGCAGGCCGTACCGCGTGCCGCGCGCCGTCTCGACCGTGGCGCGATCGCCGGCGATCTCGATCTTGGCGACGGCCGATAGATCCGAGCGAAGCCGCGCGATGAAGCCGCGTTCGGCCGCCATCAACGCCCAGACGTCGGCACCGTCGGGCGCGTCTGCATACGCCCGCCACTCGCCGATCAGGCGACCTCGCTCGGGCTCCGGAAAGCTCTTCGCGGCGCGCTCGCTCGCCCGCTTGCGGCAATCGCGGATGGTGAAGGCGGCGTGCTGCGCGTCGTCCTCGAGGTAGGAGAACACGACCCGCGTGTTGCCCTTGGTGATGCTCGCCGCGACGCGCAAGTACGCGCCCTCCGGCGTGGTGTCGGGAGGGAAGCGGATACGCGTCCACGCGAGGAGCGCCACGGCGACGGCGACGGCGACGGCGACGGCGACGGCGATCGCGGCGATCGCGGTGCGGCGAGCTGGGCTGCGCGAGCCGATCCCCGAACCCGAAGGCCAAGGGCTCGGCGCCGGGGGGTGCGCACGCGCCATCGCGTTCGCGATGCCATTGCGCTCGCGCGCGTACAAGGCTTTGCTCGCGCCGTGCAGAGAGGCTCTCGCGTGGCGGTGGTCGTGCCCGCCAGGGACGAATCGCGCTTCATCGCCGAGACGTTGCGGACGATTCCGACCTGGGTCGATCACATCGTGGTCGTCGACGATGGAAGCCGGGACGCGACGTCGCAGCTTGCCGCTTCGCAGGGGCGCGCGGTCGAGGTGGTGCGTCACGCGTCGGCGCGCGGAGTCGGAGCGGCCATCGTCGCTGGCTACCGGCGCGCGCTCGAGCTGGGCGCTGACGTCGTCGCGGTGATGGCCGGTGACGGCCAGATGGATCCGAACGACCTGGAGGCGGTCGTCGCGCCGCTGGTCGACGGTTTTGCCGACTACGCCAAGGGAAACCGCTTCGATCATCCGGAGTGGGATCGCATGCCAACACCGCGCTTCATCGCAGGCCGCGTCCTGTCCGCGCTGACCGGGCTGGCCGTCGGTCTGCCGGGCCTGCGCGACAGCCAGTCGGGCTTCACCGCGATCACCCGCGACGCGTTGCGCGCGATCGATCTCGATCGGCTATGGCCGAGCTACGGCTACCCCAACGATCTCCTGGGCCTCCTGTGTCGCGAGGGTCAGCGCTGCGTCGACGTGGTCATCCGACCCGTCTACCGCGGCGAGGCGAGCGGACTCCGGCCCTGGCACCTGGCCACGATCAGTTTCCTCATCGGGCGCGCTTACGCGCGGCGCGTCGCGAGCGAACGCAATCTCAAGGGCGGTCGCGACGAGACGAGAATCGATCCATCGCCGCGACGTGAGCGTCCGCTCCCCAGAGCTTCCGGAACGAGGCCGTCTCCAGATCCCGATCGGATCTCGCCGCCGCCGTCGCCCTGATCAGGCGGCGCTGCTCGGCGATCACCGCGCGGTCGGCGCACGCAATGGCCACGATGCGGGCCAGCGCTCGCTCGAGCGCCGTCCCGGGCGCGGCGACCTCGGACGCGAAGCCGATCCGGAGCGCCTCGCTCGCATCGAAGGGCTCCGCGGTGAAGAGCAGTCGGCTCGCCGTCGGCGCACCCACGCGATCGACGAGCCGCGCCGTCCCGCCCCACGCAGGGCACAGGCCCATCGCAGCGTGACGAAACGCGAAGCGGACGTGGGGCTCGACGATGATCTCGTCGCAAGCGAGGACTACCTCGCAACCGCCGCCGTACACGTCGCCAGCGATCGCCGCGAGGACTGGAACGGTGGAGGCGTCGATGGCGTCGAGGCGCCGTCCCATCGCGAGCACCGCGTCGGCGCCTTCTCGGGTGCGCGGCAGCGCAGCCAGCTCGCCGATGTCGCCTCCGGCGAGGAAGACGTCACCCCGTGACGACAGGACCACCCCGCGGACCTGGGGGTCGGCGCTGGCGCGCTCGATGGCCGACGCGACGAGCTCCGCCGTACGGGCATCGATGGCGTTCTTTTTGTCCGGCCGATCGATGGTGACGACGCGCGCCGCGCCGATCGTCTCCTCGCGAACCGACGTGGTGCGGTTGTCGCTCACTTTGCGCTCGTGCGTTTCGGCTTCGACTTCCCGCTCGCGCGGCTCGGCTTCGCGCGGGATCTGTCAAGACGCTCGTCCTTGACGACATTGTCGATCCGCTTGTCGATGTGGGCACGCGTGATGCGCCTGTTCTTCCTGGCGAACGACTCGGCGTAGTCGATGATCGCCCCAGCCACGTCGATCCCGGTCGCGCGCTCGATGCCCTCGAGCCCCGGCGAGCTGTTGACCTCGAGCATGCGGGGACCGCGTCGCCCCTCGAGCATGTCGACTCCGGCCACCTCGAGGCCCATGAGCTTGGCCGCGCGGATCGCCATGTTCCGGTAGCTGGCGGTGAGGACCACCGCGCCGCCGGTGCCGCCGCGGTGCAGGTTCGAGCGGAACTCCCCCTTCTTCGCGACGCGGCGCATGGAGGCGACGACGCGCCCGCCCACCACGATGGCGCGGACGTCGCGGCCCTTCGACTCGCGCACGTACTCCTGCAGGATGATGTCCTGACCCATCGCCCAGAGCGTCTCGAGAAGCGCGTTCATCGACTGCGGGGTCTCGGCGATCATCGTGCCGATGCCCTGGGTGCCTTGCTGCAGCTTGACGATGGCCGGGCAGCCGCCGACCAGCGAAAGCGCCGCGTCGAGCCCACCCGGGCTGCGCGCGCAGACGGTGGTGGGGACGTCGAGGCCGCCCCGGGTCAGGAGCTGCAGCGCGCGCAGCTTGTCGCGGCTGCGTGCGATGGCGACGGCGCCGTTGAGCACCGGCACGCCCATCAAGTCGAACTGGCGAACGACCGCGAGGCCATAGTTGGTGATGCTCGCCCCGATGCGCGGGATGACCAGATCGAACCGGCCAACCTTGGCGCCCCAGACGTGCAGGGAAGGCTTGCCGCGCGTGACCACGATCTGGAAGTCGAGCGGATCGATCACGCTCACGTCGTGTCCGCGCGCGCGCGCTCCGAGGACGAGTCGGCTCGTGGAGTACAGCGCCGCGTTCCGCGACAAGACGAGGATGCGCATCCGGATGGGCGCCGCAGGCTAGTGCAGCGCGGGCGACGTGCGAGAGGTGGATATCTTTCGCATGCGAAACGTTTTCATGCGATGGTTTGGGCGGTACTCAATCCAGGCGGGAGACGGGACATGTGGCAGCCGTTCGGTGAGGAACATCAAGCTTTTCGCAAGACGGTCCGGGCCTTCGCCGAGAAGGAACTGGCCCCCCACGTCGACGAGTGGGAGCAGGCCGAGCTCTTCCCCAACTCGGTCTTCAAGCGCGCCGGCGACCTCGGCATCCTGGGTGCCCACTTCCCTGAGGAGCACGGGGGCGGCGGGCAGGACTACTGGTTCTCGGTCGTCAAGGCCGAGGAGCTTCCGCGGTGCCGCAGCGCCGGCGTCTCGATGGGTTTGCTCGTGCAAAGCGACATGGCGACGCCGGTCATCAGCGACATCGGCACCAAAGAGCAGATCGAAGAGTTTCTCCGCCCCGCTCTCGCCGGCGACAAGGTCGTGGCGCTCGGTGTCAGCGAGCCCGCTGCCGGCAGCGACGTGGCCGGGATCCGCACCGTCGCCCGCAAGGACGGCGACGACTACGTGATCTCCGGCCAGAAGACCTTCATCACCAACGGCACCCGCGCCGACTTCGTCACGCTCCTGGCGAAGACCAACCCCGAGGCGGGCGCGCACGGCTGCTCCTTCTTCCTCGTCCCGACGAACCTCCCCGGCTTCAACGTCGCCAAGAAGCTGAAGAAGATCGGCAACAAGTCCAGTGACACCGCGGAGCTGTTCTTCGACGACGTGCGCGTGCCCAAGCGCTACCTGCTCGGCGAGGAGAACATGGGGTTCATGTACCTCATGCAAAACTTCCAGACCGAGCGGCTGATCGCCGGCGCGAGCGCGCTCTCCGGCTCGCAAATCATGCTCGACAATGCGGTCGCCTATGGCCGGGAGCGCACCGCGTTCGGCAAGCCGATCATCAAGCGCGAGGTGTGGCAGCACAAGTTCGTGGAGCTGCAGACCCGCATCGAGTCGGCCAAGGCCTTCGTCTACAAGGTCGTCGACCTCTACAACGACGAGCGCTACGTCCGTAAGACCGAGCTTTCGATGGAGACGGTCAAGCTCATCAGCATGGTGAAAATTCTGGTCGGCGACGTCGCCAGCGACACCGCCGACCAGTGCCTCCAGTTCCACGGCGGCTGGGGGTACATCGAAGACTTCGATATCGCCCGGGCCTGGCGCGACCAGCGCCTGCTCCGAATCGGCGGCGGGACGACCGAGACGATGAAGTACTACGTTGCCAAACTCCTCGGATACTGAGCGAATTTCGCGCACCCCACAGATTGTGTGAGACATGCCCAGGGGGAGGTGTTACGTGCCTCCTCCCGTCAGTTCGGGGCCATAGCTCAGCTGGGAGAGCGCCTGCATGGCATGCAGGAGGTCGGCGGTTCGATCCCGCCTGGCTCCACAAAGAACGATAGAGTGCCTCGAAGCAGCCTTGCTCCGAGGCATTTTGACTTTTGCGGCCTCGGACGAGGGGGGCGCTGCGCAATGTGCCTACGCGTGCCGATCGCCCCGACGGAAGCCGCGGACTTCAGGGCTTCGGTTTCGAGCCCTCGAGATCCTCGGCCAGATAGCTGAGGATCACCTCGTCGAGCGATTTCTCGCTGATGAGGTCCTCTCCGAAGATGGAGCTGCCCTCCTGAGGGCGAGCGCTGCCGAAGATCGATGCTGGCCGGGAGGGAGCGTAGCGGGCGCCCTGTGGAGTGACCGAGCGACGCTCGGTGGGGGTGGGCGGGCGTGAGAGGCTGCTGAAGGGCGTCGTGCGAGGGCGCATGGGCGGTCCGGCGCCGAAAGTCGAGCCTGGCGAGGACGCGGGCGGCGGCGGCGGCGTGCGACGCGTGCCTGGCTCGGGCCTGCCGCCTGAAGGGCCCGCGCTCGGGTGGACGGAAGGGCCGGAAGCCGCCGAGTCGGCACGAGGCGGCGCGATCGACCTGTAAGAGGTATCGATCGACGCGGGCTTCTTTCCGAGAACCGCAGCCGGCGGAGGAGGAAGGTCACGCAAGTCGCCGCTGTGGACCGACCCCTGTCCGACCTCCGAGGAGGCGCGCTCGAGGGCCTCCAGGTTGAGCTCGAGTGCCGGCGAGTTCACCCGCGCACGAGCCTGGGCGGCGGGCATGGCCTGCTCGGTCTCGGCACGCGGGTCGGTGCGACGATCGCCGTGCGTAGCTTGCGAGGTGGCCTGCCTCGACGACAGCGAGGCGGACGGCGCGCGCGGCGGAGGCGGGATGAGCGAAGGCGCTCGAAGCGAGACCGGATTCGGCGGCGCAGATCCCCGCTCGGAGCGCAACGGGGGCGAAGTCGGGATACGTATCCGGGGTACAGCCGCCTGCGAGCCACCGCGCAGCGACGCCGCTTGCGCCGAGACCGGTGCCACGTCGCCGTTCGCCGCGCCCGTCGATTCGGCGTCGCTGCGGGCCCCGGATTCGCTCCTCGGTGCCCCTTCGGCGGCGACTTCCTCCGTTGTGTCGGCCTTCGTTGAGTCCTTCGCCTGGGCCTTCGCATCCGTCGGCACGGAGGAAGGGGGCTCGGCCTTCGGGTCGCCCTCGACGGCAACGCCAGCTTGCGACGCGGGCGGCGCCGGGATCTTGGCGCTGGAAGCCTGGCTGCTCGGCGGGGGAGCCGCTTCGCCGTCCATCTGGTGGTCGAACTTGCCGGCGCGCAGGGCGATGAACATCGCCTTGTGCTGCTCCTGCATGAGCTGACGGACCTTCACCGCCATCTGCTCGTCTTCGAGGAACTCGGCGTACGAGGTCTTGACGGATTTCAGGATGCGGCCGCCGTCCACGAACAGATGCGTGATGACGTGCGGGTGCTTGATGCCCGAGTCCTCCGTCTGGATGTGGAAGACGCGGCCCTTGTGCTTGACGTTGTTGTTGAACCCGAGAAGCGGGGAGGGGGACTTCACGCGCCGCCTCCCGGCAACGAGCGGAAGCGCCGACGCATGCATGCAGCGAGCTCGAAAGGAGCCGCCGCCGTCGCGCTTCGCGAACCTGTTCCTCGTCGTGCCGTCATCAGGTTCGAGCCGCGAAAGCGCGCCCGTTGCGCGAGGCTAACACAAGGAATTGCGACGATGTCTCTGTCGCGCAGCCGGTGTGCCGCGTGGCCTTGCCGTCATTGTAGGCAGCGCTCGATGGCGTCGGCGTCGCCAGCCTCGAGGGCGCACCGGGCGGCTTCGGCCCGGAGGTTCTTGCAGCAATGGGCGAGCCCTCCCGAGCGGAGCGCCTCGCGGCTGCTCTCGGCGCGGCTGGCGGCGACCGCCGACGCACTGGGCTTCGGGTCGAGCTGCCTGACCCTGGCCTCGACGTAGCGATCGAGGATCTCGGCGCAGGCGCCGTCCTGCGCCCGGGGCCCCCACCCGACTCGGAGCGCGATCGTCGCCGTGCCGCAGCCGAGCACGACCGCCGCGACCGCCAACGCCTCGGCGGTACGGCGGGGAACGTCGATCGCCGTTTCGCTTCGACCGGCGGCTCGTTCCGCAGAGGTGCGCCGCCTCACTGGAGGCAGCGATCCATCTCGTCGTCGCTCTGCGACGCCTTCACGCACGTCATGGCCCGATCCGTGATCCGGCGGCCGACGCACTTGCCGATCAGCTCGTCGCCTCTCGCAGTTCGCACTGCGGCAACGCGTTCCTCGACCAACGTGGGGTCGGTCACACGCTGTGATCGCAGCTCGAGCTCGGCGCTCTTGTCGAAGATCACCGTGCACTCCTCGCGCGACGCAGGGTGCCCGCATCCGGCAACGGCCACCGCGAAGAGCGACACCAAGCCGAGACCCCGACTCCGACCGACCGACGGCAGCTGCATCGAGCGGGAGACTTACCGGCTCGCCACCAGCGCGCAACGGCCTGTCCTCCGCCCGAGTTGGAAACCGGCCCCTTTCTGGACAGTTGTGCAGCTGCTGCTAGCCTTTCGAACGTGTCCAGGGTCAAAACCCGGCGTGTGTCGAGCGATTCGCGAGCGTCCACCCGCGCGACGACTCGGACCCCCCGCGCCTCCTTGACGCGCTTGCCCGCGAGCGACCCGCCGGAGCGCGTTGCCCGCCCGTCGCAAGCGACGGAGGTGCGCGCCCCGCGTAAGCCTCTCGATCCCGAGGAGCACCTGGCCCGGGCGATGGCAGCACCCACGCCGCGCGGTCGCTCGATGTGGGCGCGTCGGGGGCTCGCCTCCCGCGCGTCACTCGATCGCACGACGCAGGCGATGCTGCTTCGGCAGCTCTACCTCGCCCACTACGAGCAGCGTCACTTCGCGCAGGCGACCGAGGTGGCGTACCAGTCGCTCGAGCTCGGGGTGCTTCGCGACGTCGTCCACCAGGATGCTGCGCGGGCGTTCGCCGGGCTCGGCGACGTCGAGGCAGCAGCCGGGCACCTGCGTCTCGCAGCGCGCCACGGCCCTCCCAGCCGAAGAGCCTTCCATTGGTGGACGCTCGGAAGCCTCTACTTCAACGTCGATCGCCTGGAAGAGGCCATTGGCGCGCTGTCGCGCGCCGCCCGTTGGGGCACCCGGGACAAGGCGCTCTACCAAGCCCATCTCGCGCTCGCGCGGTTCGCGACGGGTGCTCGGAGCGACGACCTCGGCGAGCTGTTCGAGCGCCTCGAGTCAGCGCCGGCCGGCCAGGGCTACGGGCGCTTCGTTCTCGGCCATCTCGCGTTTCACCGCGGCAGCTTGCCGGAAGCGGAGAAGCTGCTGCGGGCGTTCGTCGAGCGCACCGTGTCGGGGAGGCCGGCGACGGCCATCGCTCTCGCCGCCGAGATCATTCGAGCGAAACGAACGCTCGCCTCGATCGAAGATCCGTCACGCTGAGCTGCTACCATGCGACGCCGCAAAGCTCGGCGAACAGGTCCGCTCGTGATTGCACCGGAGATGGCATGACGAAGCACGGTCCGCTGGCCGCCGTTCGGCGACCCTCGTTTTCCCTTGCGCTCTTTTTTGGCCTGGTCGCAGCGCTCACGCTGCTCCTTTGGCCGGAGGTCGCGACGGCCCAGGAGGCCGACGCCTTCACGAAGGCGATGGAGAAGGGGCCGATGTACGCGGCCCTCGCGGCTTTCGGCGGAGGCTTTCTCGTCAGCCTCACGCCGTGCGTCTACCCCATGATCGCCATCACGGTGAGCATCTTCGGGGCGCGGCAGGCCAAGTCGCGCGGCCAAGCGATGCTCCTCTCCACGGCGTTCGTGATGGGGATCGTCGTCCTCTTCACCGCGATGCTGGTCGCCTCCGCCTTGGCCGGCGGGGTGTTCGGCGCCGCCCTCGCCAACCGGTGGGTGATCGTCGCGCTTGCGGTGATCTTCTTCGCGCTTGCCGCCTCGATGTTCGGCGCGTTCGAGATGGCCCTGCCCGACTCGGTCATGCAGCGGCTCTCGTCGGTCGGCGGCATGGGCTACGGCGGCGCGTTCATGCTCGGCCTGGCGATGGGCCTCGTGGCCTCGCCCTGCACCGGCCCGGTCCTCACCGGGATCATTCTGTGGATCAGCAAGACCCACAACGTCGTGCTCGGCAGCATCGTCGGCGCTTCGTTCGCGCTGGGCCTCGGCGTCCCGTTCTGGCTCGTCGGTACCTTCGCCGTCGGCTTGCCCAAGGGTGGCAAGTGGATGGTCTGGGTGAAGTCGTTCTTCGGGATCGTGATGATCGTGATGGGCTTCTTCTATCTGAAGAACGCGTTCCCCGTTTTCGCGACGTTCGCCCGGCACGACGGCACGTTCTTCCTCTACATGGCGGGGATGGCAGTGGTCGGTCTGCTCATCGGCGCCGTGCACGTGAGCTGGGACGACGGCGGGACGCTTCCGAAGATTCGCAAGGTCCTTGGTGTCGGTCTGACCGCGTTCGGCGCCTTCCACCTGTACGCTGGCTGGGACAAGCCGAAAGAGGTCGACGTCGAGGCCCTCAAGGCCGCGGCGGCCAAGTCCGGAGCCGAGCCGGTCGCGCTGCTCGAATGGGGCCACGACGAGGCGGCCGCGTCGGCTGCAGCCCTGAAGGAGAAGCGGCCCTTGCTGGTCGACTTCACCGCCGACTGGTGCGGCGCCTGCAAAGAGATGGCGAAGCACACCTTTTCGGACGCCGACGTGATGAAGCGCGCCGGGAAGTTCGTCGCCGTGAAGATCGACGCGACCAACGACGAGGACCCTCAGGTCAAAAGGATGATGGAGAAGTACAAGGTCGTCGGGCTCCCGACGGTCGTGGTGTTCGACTCGGAGGGCAAGGAGCGCAAGCGCTTCAATGACTTCGTCGACGCCAAGGGCTTCCTCGCGGCGCTCGAAGGCGTGAACTAGCTAGCTGCGACGGAGACATCGGAGGTCGCGGCAGTGCGACCCCCGATGTCGCAGGCGTCGTCGAGTCGGCTGATCACAGGGCCGAAATCGACAACGACCGTGGAAAAGCGCAGCGACACAGGTCGCAACTCGATTGGCGCGGATCGTGGTTTACGGTCGCACATGCGCCACGCACGACACGCCTCCCCACTCGTCCTCTCTTCGGTGCTCGCCGCCACCGCGTTGCTCGCCGCGCGCCACGCGCGCGCGCAGGACGGCGCGCTGACGGAGCACCCGCTGGGAGAGAGCGCGGCGCTCTACGGCTACGTCGAGTACCTGCCGCCCAACTTCTCGGGCGACCCGGGCCTGCGTCGGCCCCTCGTCGTCATGCTTCACGGGGCAGGGGAGCGCGGCAACGGCACGAGCGAGCTCGCCCGGGTGAACGCGCACGGGCCGACCAAGCAGATCGGTCAAGGCGACACGTTCTGGGGCGACAAACAGGCGGTCATCATCGCGCCCCAGGTTCCGACGAACGGCTGGTGGAACCCCGACCTGGTCGCGCAGCTGGTCGACCAGGTCGTCGCCGAGCGACATCTCGACGCCTACCAGGTCATCGTCACTGGCCTGAGCATGGGCGGCGGCGGAACCTGGGACTACACCCGAGCGCAGGGCCGATCGCGCATCGCCGTGGCACTCCCCATCTGCGGCGCGTCGGGTCCTGGAGACGGCGGTCTCTTCGGTGCGACGGCGACCTGGGCCTTCCACGCGTGGGGCGACGGCACGGTCGGCCGCGGCAACAGCATCGGCTGGGTCGACAACATCGCTGACGCGCGCGCGGGCTCCGACGTTCCCGGCGTGCTCGGCGGCTACCCCAACGAGGGCGGCAACACCGGCAATCCAGCGGTCGACGATCAGAGCGCTGCATTCGATGGTGCCGGGTGGGCTTGGGGATCGGGCGTCGACACCAGCGGGCCCTCGACGCTGCGTCTGACGCTCTACCCTGACGCTTCGCACGATTCGTGGACGCGCACGTACGACAACGCGGGCGTCAAAGACTGGATGTTCGCGCACCGGCGCCCCGACCCGGCCGACGCCATCGGCGCGACCATCGTCGTCGACAACCTCGATGCCGGCGCGACCTTCGAGGGCGCATGGGCACGCAACGCCGACGGAAGCGGCTTCTGGGGCTGGGACCAGCACCGCGCGATTGGCGCCACCGACGTGAAGGCGACGTTCACCACGCCCGTCGCGGCCGGTCGACACGAGGTCTTCCTGTCGTACTCCGCGGCCGAGGATCGCGGCATCGTCGAGGTGACGGTCCTCGCGGGCGAGACCAACCTCGCGACCCTCGACATCGATCAGAAGAGTGGCGGCGGCTTCGTGTCGCTCGGCGAATTCGACCTGGATGGTGCCGATTTGCGGGTTCTGGTCGATGGCAGCGGGACGGTGGGGCAGGTCGTCGCCGACGCCATTGCGATCAAGCCGGTCGCGATCAGCTCCGGCTCCGGCGGAGCGGGCGGGGGTGATGGCGACGGTGACGGAGATGGGGATGGCGGCGGTGGCGCCAAGGGCGGCGGTGACGGCGATGGCGGCGGTGACGGCGATGGCGATGGCGATGGCGACGGCGATGGCGGTCGACCGTCCGGCGCGGGCGTGACGACAAGCAGCGCTGCGGGTGCCGGCAGCGCGGCAGCTGACGGCGATGCGGACGAAGCCGATGGCGGTGGATGCGATTGCCGGATCGATCGCCAGCGCTCGGCTTCCGGCAGCGACGGTCTCGTGGCGATGGCCATCGCGATCGGCGCGACCGTCATGCGGCGCCGCCGCGCCTGATCGTGTCGACGCCCCAGGAAGCTATCGCGCGCGACGTTCGAGCTCGCGGCCGAACCAGCCGTCGGTGAGCACGTCGAGCGAGGCTTCCGCTGCGGCAGCCTCGAGCTCCGCTGCGATCCTGCGATCCGCCGCGATCTCGGGGTCGAGGCTGGTCCACCTTGCGCGTTGCCAGCGCCCAATGGCCTCGAGGACGTCGTGCTCCAGGGCGCGGCGCGCGCGTGCGCGTGTCATGCGCATCTTTTCGACCGCGATCTCCTCGCGGGTGAAGACCCAGCGATCGAGCCTCCACGTTGCGCGGGCTTCGAGCCACGTGCTGGTGCCGCCCGATGCAGTCGTGCGCGACGGGTCGTAGGCAGTGGGCGCAAGCGCCTGATCCTCGTCGATGACGCGCATCACGCGCAGGCGCAGCTCGGGAAGCGACGCCGACGTGCGGCTGCGCGTCGACAAGCTGTCGAGTCGCTCCTCGGTCGCGGCGTCGCGATCGCGGATCAGCGCTGCGCGAAACGCACCGCGCGCAAGCGCCGCATCGATGCGGGCAGAAGGTTCGCGGGGCCGCGCATCGTCCGGCGCCTCGGCTGGCAGCGCGACAGCGATCTTCGGGCCTCCGAGCGAGTCGATCGTTCCACCAAGAAGGATCCCGGCGTTGAAGCTCGACTTGTCCATTCCACTCCCGGCGAAATCGGTCGGGCTCGCGCTCTCGTCGACTGTGCGACCTTGACCGAGCACCGAGATCCACAGGCCGCCGTCGTCGGGCTCCTCGTCGTACGAAGCGCGGTCCAGCCGATCGGGCGCGCTCAGCTGCGGCTCGTCGAGCGCCTCCTGCGCGCGTGCGACACGTGATGGCAGTGCGGCGAACACGCAGGCGAGCAGGGCAGGGAAGAGCCTGGCGATCCGGAGCAGCGGCTGCGGAGCGCGCACGGACGCTTGCAGAGCGAACAGAAGGAACGGAGGAAACAGAGGAAGCAGAGGAAGCAGAGGGAACAGAGGGAACAGAGGGAACA
>Ga0105046_10008706_pt1 | contig 15920 bp, 12 predicted proteins | sample MAT03_FD_78385 | JGI IMG/M metagenome (GOLD analysis project Ga0105046, IMG submission 78385) | Freshwater microbial communities from Lake Fryxell liftoff mats and glacier meltwater in Antarctica - MAT-03 (megahit assembly) | ecosystem: Environmental > Aquatic > Freshwater > Ice > Liftoff...
CCTCCCTGCGCGCCTCTTCGCTGCCGGTGCGGCGGTCATCACCTTCGCGCTCCCCGCCGCGATCCTCATCGCTTCTGGCCGCATCCCGGGCCGCGTCTTCTCTGACCAGCGCGTCTATCACGAGCCCGCCATCCGCCAGTTCGCGCAGCAGTGGCCACGCTTTGACCTCTTTGACTATCTCTCCGCCACCACGCCCGGCTACCACATCCTGCTCGCGACGTTCGTGCACGGGCTGAGCGCGCTCGGCCTCGACTCCCTTGCCGCCGCGCCCACCACGCTCCAGGCCGCCTCCGCGCTCATCACCTGCCTCTGGCTCGCGCTCTTCGCGTGGTGGCTCACGCGCTGGACCACGCCCGCCCGCGCCGTGCTCGCGCTGCTGCCGCTGGGCACCTCTATGTACGTCCTGCAGGCTGGCGCGTGGGTCCTGCCCGATAACGCGGGCTGGCTCGGCGTCACGATCATGCTCATGCTCGCTCTTTCGCCCCGCCTCTCGCACCGCCACATTCTCGCGGCGGGCCTCGTCCTCCTCGCCCTTGTCTTCACGCGCCAGAACCATCTCTGGACCGCGTCGCTCGTGGTCGTCGGCGCGTGGATGTCCGTAGGGCCGCGGAGCGACGAGCCGTGGGAAGGTTCATGGAGCGAGCACCTCACGTACAACACGCCGCGAAGGCTCGCGCGGGCGGGGTTCGCGCTCCTGGCCTGCCTTCCCGCCGTCCTTCTGCTCACGTGGCTCGTCACGCTCTGGGGCGGCCTGACGCCGCCGCGATTCCACACGCTGCACCAAGGCTTCAACCTCGCGACACCCGGCTTCGTCCTCGCGGTCATCGGATTCGGGTCTCTGATCTTCGCTGGCACGCTCTGGTGCCCGGTTGCCGAAGCGCTCTCGGAATGGCGGCGCTGGCTCGTCCTCGCGGCGATCATCGCCCTCGCCCTCGCGCTGGCAACACCAACCACCTACAGCATGGAGGCCGGACGCTGGTCGGGCCTCTGGAACATCGCGGGCCGCCTGCCCGCCGTCGGCGGCTACGCATCCGTCCTCATGGTCCCTCTCGCGGTGCTCGGCGGCGTCGTCCTGGCGTCGTGCTTCCGCAGGCTCTGGATGCGCGAGCGCATCGTGATCCTCGCCGCGCTCGCCGCCTTCTCCCTCGCTCAGTCCGCCAACGCGCAGCTCTGGCAGCGCTACGTCGAGCCGCTGGTGCTGATCCTGCTGGTCTACCTCGTCGCGCGGGTCGGGGGGGCCACTCGCCCGCGCTGGCCGGAGGCCATTCTCCCGATCCTCGCCGCGCTCGCCTTCACCGCCGCCTCCTTCTCCCTCGCGGCCACGCTCCGAGGCGGCGGTCTCTCTGACTGGCCAAAGGTCACCGACACTCCAACCGAGCGCCCCTTCGACCTGCCGGGGCAACCCGCACGGTCGCAGCAGAGTGCCACGCCGCCGAGCCACTCCGAGTCACGCCCAAGCCCCGAAATGCCGAACTAAGGTCCGGAGGGTTAGAACCGGGCACTAAGCCGGGGCGTATCCGTCTCATAATCACGACTTCTCAACCGCCTTAGCCCCACCCTCCCCTCAGCCCCACCCACAAGGACCGCTTCAATGACGAACGCTTCACGGGCTCTGATCACCGGCATCACCGGCCAGGATGGCTCATATCTCGCCGAGTTCCTCCTCTCCAAGGGGTACGAGGTCCACGGCATCATCCGCCGCTCCTCCTCCTTCAACACGGGGCGCATCGACGGGATCTACCAAGATCCGCACCAGGGCAAGCCGCGCCTGAAGCTGCACTACGGCGACCTCTGCGATTCCAACAGCCTCTCGGACATCATCCGCAAGGTCCGGCCGCACGAGGTCTACAACCTCGGCGCTCAGAGCCACGTCCGCGTCTCTTTCGACATGCCGATCTTTACCGCCGACACCGTCGGCATGGGCGCGCTGCGTCTGCTCGAGGCTGTGCGTGAGTTCCAGGAAGAGTCGGGCCAGCAGGTGCGTTTCTACCAGGCCTCCTCATCCGAGCAGTACGGCAAGGTCGTCGAGACGCCGCAGACCGAGACCACGCCCTTCTACCCGCGCTCCCCCTACGCCTGCGCGAAGCTGATGGCGCACTGGGCGACGGTCAACTATCGCGAGTCATACGGCATGCACGCCTCCTGCGGCATCCTCTTCAACCACGAATCTCCCCGCCGCGGCGAGACCTTCGTCACGCGCAAGATCACCCGCGCCGTCGGCCGCATCAAGATGGGCCTGCAGGACAAGATCTTCCTCGGCAACCTCGACAGCAAGCGCGACTGGGGCTTCGCGGGCGACTACGTTAAAATGATGTGGATGATGCTCCAGCAGGACAAGCCCGATGATTACGTCGTCGCGACCGGCCAGACCTGGAGCGTTCGCGAGTTCTGCGAGCGCGCCTTCGGCCATGCGGGCATGGACTACAAGGAGTTTGTCGCCTTCGACCAGCGCTACCTGCGCCCCGCCGAGGTCGATCTGCTCCTGGGCGACCCCGCGAAGGCCAAGACCAAGCTCGGCTGGGAACCCAAGACCAGCTTCGACGAGCTCGTCAAGATGATGGTCGACAACGACGTCGAGCTCGCCAGCCGCGAGAAGACGCTGAAGGACGCCGGCCACAAGGTCGAGTTCGGCAGCCGCGACTGAGTAGGAAGGAACTGGGGACTGGGGACTGGGCATCGGTGCCGCAGAGATACAAAATGCACCAAGACCACAAGGTCACGCCACTGGCATTTGGAACCCAGCACGAGCCACTTGGAAACTCTGCCGCTGCGACTCGTCTGCTCTTCTTCCCTAGTGCCTGTTGCCCAGTGCCTAGTGCCTTTCACCTCAGTCCATGTGAACCCAGTGCGGGTCGTTTGTCATGGCGAGGCTTCCGTAGACCGGGCCGAGCGAGCCGATCGCTTCGATGTAGTACGTCCAGTAGATCGTGAGCGAGAGCATCGCGGCAAAGCAGATCCATGCTCCAAGCTCCGCCCGCGCGAGCCTTCGAAAGTAGTACAGGATTCCCAGCCCAAAGAGCACCGTTCCCATCCGCCACAGGATCACCAGCGCGGGCGAGTCCTGGGCCATCACGGCCCGCGAGAATGGATTCGCCTCGAGCATCCCGACACTGGTGGCCAGCGTCAGCGTCATGTAGAGATCGCCGATGCTCATGATCAGCGTCGCGAGCAGCAGCGACGCGACTCGGATGCAGCGTGCCTCGGGTGATGTCGCGTGGCTCAGAGGCCGCACACGCGCCAGCGACCCGGCATACCCCGCACGCTCGCGCCAGCTGGCAAGAACAGTCGCGCCGCGCGTCGGCAACCTCTCCGTCGACGCGATGCTTCGCGAGGTGACGCTGGTCGGTTCCGAGTGGGAAAGTGCCGCCACGATCATGACGGATCGGCCCGCTGGCACCTTCACACAACCGTAACTCCATCATTCACAATCGTTGTGTGCGCCGCGGCCCGTCCGGCGCGTCGGCGCCGCCACCGCGGCGTGATCGGCGGACCATCCACGCGCTCTCGGACGCACCACTCATGCCGCGAACCATCTGGTGCAACTACACCGAACCTCCGGTGGTTTCAGGTGCTGGACTCTGCACTGGGTCTGCTGGTAGTGGAGATTGGGACCGATACTTTGGCATGTTGCCACGACCGCGCCGGGGTCAGCGTGCGTACAGATAGTGGACTCGCGCGACGTGTGCAAGGGCGGCGGAACGTTCGGAGGCCTCGATGCGTCCGATTGGCTGGATGTGGATGCGAGCAGGAACGGCAGCGGGGACCTCTGCGCTATTCGCGTGGCCAACGCTCTGGTGCCCCGCGCTCCTCAACCCACTTACCATCGCTGCGCTTGGCGCAATCGCGGTCCCTGCGATGGTCGCGAGCGCGCAACAGGCCCGAGCGGTCTCGACCGATGAATCGGTGAAAGCTCAGGACGCGCTGATCCGCGTGCGTGAGCTGAACGCCGCGGGCAACGGCGGCGAAGCGATGCGCGTGCTGCAACTTCTCCTGACCGAAGATGGCGATCGGCTGCTCCCCGACGCTTCAGACGAGATGCTCTTCGTGCCGGTGCGGGCCGTGATCCACTCGATGCTGATGGCCGATGTGGCCGCGCTTGATCGCTATCGGCAAGAGCAGGAGCCTGCCGCGGCGGATCTGCTGGCCTCTGGCCGCCTTGATGAGGCCGAGCGCACGCGCCTGCTGACGCCCTCGGGCTTCGAGGCGGCGCTGCGTCTGACGCAGCTCGAGGCGGAGGCGGGGCGATTCGAGTCCGCGCGACTCATCCTGAACCAGCTCGAGCTTCATCCCGATCGGCGCACGCCCCAGGGGCGCGCTGGCGCCGCGGCGATGGCAACGCTTGTCGCGGCGTGCCTGCCGCGCACCGACCAACTGGAGCGCGCGGCGCGCTGGGCGAAGGAGTCCGGGGCCGAGCCTGCGGCGCAGGCCACGATCGAGGTCGGTGCTGAGCTGGGCGCTGGCATCTCACCATTTCTATCACCGCACGCCGCGCTACCGCCGAAGATCGCGCTCGACCGCCCGCTACAGAGCGTCGCGCTCGATCCGCTCCGGCGCGGCATCACGGACGATTCGATGTCAGTATCGGTCGGCGTCTCGTGGGTGCTTCCCACGGTGCTGGGCGAGCGTGTCTTCATCAACGATGGCGTTGGGGTCGCGGCCTTCGACGCAGCCACGCTCTCGCCGATCTGGACCGCGCGGCCGAATGATGGCGTGTCGCGCCAGGTGCCCAATCGCGGGATGGTCTCCTTCGCGATGTCCAACACTGGCATTCCCGACGAGCCCTCGACCGTCTCGGCGGGGTGGGGCGTGCTCGTCGCGGCGACGGGCATCCCGGACAACGGCGGCCGGCGCGGCGACACGCGCGTGCACGGACTCGACGAGGCCACGGGCCAGATCCTCTGGTCCATCGAGCCCAGCCGGCTTGATCCGCAGCTCGAGGGCGCTTTTGTACGCGGCTCGATCCTGATCGACAGCGGCGTTGCCGTGATCGCGCTGCGAAAGCCAACGCTCTCGCGGCGCGTCGCGGCCCTGTATCTCGTTGGCGTTGATCTGCGCACGGGCGCGCTGCGCTGGGTGCGGATGGTCGGCTCCACCGGCACCAATCCCTGGGGACGCTGGCAGGGGCGCTCGGATAGCGGGCTCATGCACGAGGGCATCGTGTATCGTGCCGACGACATGGGCGTGCTCGGCGCGTACGAGGCGGCGCGGGGCCGGCCGATCTGGGTTCGGCTCTCGCCCAACACGCGCTCCTTTGATCAGGCGATCTATCGCCTGCCGCCGCCGATGCCGCCCTGGGAATCTTCGGTGCCGGTTGTGATTGGGCCCTGGCTCTTCTCGATCGAGCCGGGCACGGGTCGCACGATGCAGATTGATCGCGAAGACGGGGCAATGCTCGCGCGGCGCTCGCGGAGCGAGCTTGGTGATCCGCGCTATCTGCTCGCGTCGGGCACGCGACTGGTTGCGGTGGGTGAGTCGCGCCTCGCGACGCTCGACGCTGAGACATTTGCCTCCAGCGAGATTGCGCTCTCTCGCAACTTTGGTGAGGGTGCGCCGAGCGGGCGGGCCATCGTGGCTGGTGCTGGCGACGACGCGCGGATCCTCTGGCCGATGGTCGAGGGACTCGCGGTGATCCCGCCCGGCCAGCCATCGATCGAGAGCCGGATGCAGATGACCTCGCCGGGCAACATCGTGATTGCGCCCGATACCGGCGCGACCGAGCCGGTGGTGCTCTCGGCAGGGAGTGATCGCCTGCAGACGATGCTCTCGTGGGATGCGGCGGGACGCCTGCTTGACGCGCGCATGGCGAAGCGATCGGATGATCCAGCGCCGCTGCTCACCGCGCTCGAGCTCTTCCACAAGGTTGGACAGACGTCGCGTGCGCCCGCGCTCGCGGACCGTCTGCTGGAGCTCGCGGCCAAGCGGCCCGAAGCCTCGCTCGACATCCGCGCGCGATTGCTCGAACGCCTGCTCGCGATCGTCGCGGAGTCGCAGAACACGCGTTCCGACACGGATGGTGGGGCGGAGCGCACCGGGCCGACGCTGCCGCTGCTTGATGAGATCCTGGACCGCGCCGCCCGCTCCACCGACACGGTCGCGGGGCAGGCGCGCGTGCTGCTTGACCGGGCTTGGCTGCGCGAGGCGCAGGCGCGGCCCGCCGAGGCCGTCGAGGCGCTGCAGGAGATTCTCGCGGACCCCACCGCTGCGGCAACGGAGCTCGCGCTCGACATGAGTGCCGATGGACCACGAACAAGCGCGGCAGGGCTCGAGGCAACACGCCGACTCTCGGACTTGCTCACACGCCTGGGCGTTGCGCCCTACGCGCCCTTCGACGAAGAGGCACGCCTGCAGCTTGAGGCCCTGGACGCAGATCGCGCCAGCGGCGCCGCGCTGGCGACGCTGGCGCGCAGGTACCCCGTTGCGGGTGTCGCGGCCGAGGCATGGGGACGCGCGGGCGAGGCCTTCGACCGCGAGGGGAGCGCCGACGAGGCGCGCCTGGCCTTCGGGCGCGGGCTCGCGGCGGCCGAGCTGGGCATGGCCATCGGTCGCGGCGATCAGGCACAGACACTCTCGCGCCTTGCGGCGGCGGTCATCTCGCGTTCGCGTGAGCGGGGCGAGCTTGAGCCGATCCATCGTCTGCTGCGGCGGCTGGCCATGAGCGCGCAGGGCACGCTGGCCACGAGCACGCCCGGCGCGATCAACCCCGCCGCGATGATCGAGGTGGATGGTGTGCCGCGCGGCGCGAGCGAGCTGGCGGCGGAGATCGCGAGGACGCTCGCGACGCGTTCGTGGATGCCGCGCGTCGGGACGGCGCTCTCGGGGCGCACGCAGGTGATCGAGGGTTTCGAGGTTGCAGAGCCGATTGACCGAACCTCGCCCGGCCTCTCGCGCGATAGCGTCGCGATGATCAGCGAGGCGCGCGGCGAGCTGTCGCTCTTTGCGGTCAGCGCGTACGACGACCGGCTCGCTCCGCTCTGGTCGCGCCCGTTCCGCTTCCGGCCCAGCGTGGTGCGCATCGCGCCGGAAGCGACGATCGTCTTCTGGCCCACGCCCGGCGGAGGTTGGCTCGAGGCCATCTCGCCCGAGGGCGCCACGCTGTGGAAGTCGGGCGAGCTGAGCAGTGTGCTCGCGGTCGCGAACGCCGCGCAGGCGGGCGTCGGGGTCAACACGCCGCTGGATGGGGCCGCGGGTCTTGATGATGTTGTGATCACGTCGGACCCGCAGAGCGTGCTGATCGGCCGGCGCAGCGGCGGCGTGCTCTGCTTCGACACGGCGAGCGGCGCACTTCGATTCTCCGTTGCGCGGGCCTTGTCGCGGGTCTATGACATCGCGCTCGCCCAGGGTGGACGGGCCATCATCTCTGGTGCCGCGATCTCGCGCGAGGAGGGACAGGAGAGGCTGGTCGCCGCGCTCCTCTGCCTCGCGCCCGACGGGACAACGGGGGCGCGGCTGGGGCCAGATGAGCTCGGCGATCACGCGCGATGGGTGGTGCCGATCCGGGGCGAGGGTGATGTGCTGGTCGGGACGGCCTCGGGCATCCTGCGTCTGGATCCTTCCAGCGGCACCGTGCGATGGAAGACCGACGGCGCCAATCTGCAGGGGAGCATCGGCGCGACGGTTGTTGGAAGTGGCGGCGGCGGCGGCGTGGCCTTCGTGCTCGAATCATCGAGCATGCAGCTGTGGCGCGTGGACCTGCGCAGCGGCGATGTTGATGACGAGCCCGGCGATACGCGCCAGCGCCTCACGCTGCCGGTGAGCCTGGTGCCCGTTGGCGGCGCGCTCACGCTCACGACTTCGCTGGGCCTGATTGTGATCGATGAGTCGGGACAGACGATCGGTGCCGACGGGATCGACGCGGCGGGAAGGATCGAGCCGCCGGTGCTCGCCGAGGGGCTTGCGATCGCGGTCGAGGCGAGCGGGCGCGAGACGCAGGCGGGCGAGTCGTCCTCCAAGATCTACTTTATCGAGCTGCCCAGCGGCCGGCTCCAGAGCGTGGCGAACGTGATGCTCATGGACGCGCCGAGACTGCCGATGGTGATCGAAGGAAAGATCCTGATCTCGCAGGGGCCGGTGACGCTGGTCTTTGATGCGCCAGCGAAGTGAGGGAAGAAGAAGGCGCTGGGGACTGTGGACCGGGCATCAGGGTCCGGATGAGGCAAGTGCGGAGAGGAACCCGGGACCCTCGAGCTCCAGGCGAGATCTGCATCTTGTGTGTGTTGACGCGCAGCGTGGCGATGCCCGCGCTTTACTTACGGCGCTACGGGTGCGACTGGCGCGGCGAGTGTCTCTGTTGCTGGGGCGAACATCGGTGCGCCAGCTTCGGCGATGGTCTCGCCACCGACTGTTGATGAGGACGCGGGCCAGCCGAGATCGGTCATGGTGTCGCGGATCACGCTGTTTGGGATGAAGAGCATCCGGCCTTGCACGATGATCGTGTATGGTCCGTCGCCCAGGTCGCGCGGCAGCGCGACGGGGAGGACGACGCGGCGCGATGAGAAGGGCGGGATCACGGCCTGCGCCGAGCGGGTGCCGGTAAAGACCTCGCCGCCGGAGCGGGCCTCGTACTCGATGTCGCGCAGCTTGAGAGGCTCACCACCCGCGTTGGACGCATCGAGGTCCAGCTCAAGCAGAGTTGCATCGCTGGTGCGCTCGACGAGCCGCGCACCCGCGAGCGAAACTTCGGGGCTGCTATAGCTGGAGCATGCGCCGAGCAGCGGCACCGGCGCGAGCATCGCGAGGCCAAGCGCGGCCGCGCGGCGCGGGAGGACTGCGCGGCGCGAGTGGTGTGATGCGAGCGTCGAGACGGTCATGGAGCGAGTGTATCGGCGCGGCATGCTCACGAGCCGGACCCTCCGGAGGGACCGCCGGAACCAGGACCGGGTCCACCCCCACTACCCCCACCACCACCGCCGCCGCCACCCTGACCACCACCACCTTGGCCACCCTGGCCACCACCGGGGCCGCGTCTGCGGCGTCGGCGTTTGCCGCCGCCGGGGCGTCCGCCGGAGTTCTGGTTGCCGGTTGGGCCGCCAACATCGGTCTCGATATCACCGAGGAGATCATCGATCTCATCGTTGGAGCTGCGCTGCTGGGGCGGTGCGTTGCTTTGCCCGCCGGGCGGACGCTGGCCCGAGGGTTGCTGCGAGCGCGGTTGCTGTGGACCGGAGGGCTGTGAACCGGGCTGCTGTGATCCAGACTGCTGTGAAACAGACTGCTGTGAACCGGACTGGCCCGAACCCGAGGATTGCGGCCCGGAAGAAGGGCGCGGCGGCTGAGATGGGCGCGATGGCCGCGGCGGGCGATTGTCCACTGGGCCGCTCATCTCGCGATCGGGGCGCTGTGGGCCGCGTGATGGATCGCGTGACTGGTCACGTGACTGGTCACGCGACTGGTCACGCGAGGAGTCGCGCTGCGGCGGACGGTCGGCGCGCTGGGCGGGCTTGGGTGCGCCGGTAGCGGGTTCCGCGGCGGGGGGTGCGGCGGATGAGGGCTCGCTGGGTGCGCGATCAGAGCGGAGTGGCTCGCGCGGTGCTTCGCGCGGCGGGCGCTGGTCGCCACCGGGGCGCGTGTCGCGCGTATCGCGTGAGCCGCGCCGGTCCTCGGGCGCTGGGCGCACCGGTGTCGCGGCGCTCGTGGGAGGGGCGAGGCTCTCGACGGGCACCGCGATCTGGCGGATCTTGCCATCGGTCCCGACCTCATCGAGCTCGACGAGGACGAGCTGCGTCAGGATCTGTCCGTCGAGAACGATGCCATCGCCCTCGGGCGTGCCGACGCGGCTCTTGCGGCGCGGGAGGCGCTTGCGCAGGTCCTCGTAGGTCTGGTCCTCATAGCGGAGGCAGCACATGAGGCGGCCGCAGCGCCCGGAAATCTTGAGCGGGTCGAGCGTGGCCTTCTGGACCTTCGCGGACTTCATGGAGACCGGCGACAGCACCTTGAGGAAGTTCTTGCAGCAGCAGTACTGCCCGCACTTCTCGTAGTCGGCGGTCAGTCGCGCCTCGTCTCGCGCGCCGACGTGGTGGAGGTCAACGCGACCCTTGAGCATGTGCGTCAGCTCGCGCGAGAGGTCGCGCAGCTCGACGCGCTCCTCGGCGGCGTAATGGACCGTGATGGACTCGCCGCCGAGGATGGGCTCGATCTCAACGATCTTGGCGGAGAGGCGCAATCGCTCGACGATCTCGCGGGCTCGGAGGCGCAGGCCGTGCTTGGACTGCTCGATGGAGTCCTGCTTGTCGAGATCTTCCTTGGTGGCGATGCGCAGGACGCGACCGTCGGTGAAGAAGGGGTAGTCACGCCCGCCGGAGTTCTCGATGTAGCGGAGCATGTCCTGGCGCGAGACGCTCTTGGAGCAGCCGGAGTTGGGGCAGGTGCTGGTGAGCATCTCGCCCAGTTCGGTGCCGCGCCAAGCGCGGACGACGACCTTTGAGCCGCAGCCGGGCTTGGCGGTGCCGACGTAGGGGAACTCGCCGACAAGCTTCATCGAGCCGAAGCGGACGACCATCGACGTGGGGACCTTCAGGGCCTCGTAGACCTTGCGGTCTTCTTCGGCGAGATGGGCCTTTAGGTCTTCCTCGAACTGTGGGAGTGGGATGATGGGCATGGTGTGGTGGGCGCCGCCGCCGAAGGGCTCGCCCCTATCTCCCCAGATTCTTGGCGCGAGCCTCGCTGAAGAGCTGCGGGACCGCGAGCTTCTGGAAGAGCTGCATGCCGTTGCGGGCGTCGGTCCGGTAGACGTAAAGGTCCTCGCCGCGGCCATCGAGGACGATGAGGAGATCCTCGTTGGAGGCCTCGGCGGTGAGGACGGTGAGCTGGCCGCTGGAAGAGACCATGCCAGCCTGAGCCTCGCGCTGGAAGAGCGAGGAGAAGGCGGGCGTGAGCTGGAGGACGCAGAGGAGCGTGAGGACCGCCGCAGCGAGCGCGAGGGTGCGCTGCGGGGTGGACCAGGGTGCTGCCTGGATCTGGCTCGGGGTTGTGGTTGCGGGTTCGTTCATGGGGGGGCTTGGGCTTGACTCGCAAAGAGAATCAGCGGCCGGGCTTGGCGGCGGCGTCGGTGGCGATGCTGCGGTAGCCGATGGTGTCGAGGGACTGGCGGCCTTGGTTCCAGCGGAGCGCGAGAACTTCCTGATTGGCAGAATCGACGACGAAGATGGCTTGGGGTCCGCCAGCGCTGGTGGCGCCGGAGACCATGGTGTATTCGCCGCGGGCGCGGCCTGTTCCGGGCTGGGCGGTTGCTTGAGCGCCTGCGAAGGCTGCGGCGAGCGCAAGGCCAGCAAGGCCGGCGTTGATGCCGATCAGGAGGCGAGTTCGGCTGGTGGTGTGCTTGAGCATGCGTGTGAGGGGAACGGATGAGACGTGGCTGGACGTGGCTGGACGTGGCTGGACGTGGTACGACACGAGCCGACACGACGTGAACGAATCAGTCCTGGTGGCCGCGCTTGCTGGGCATGACGTTGACAGCGAAGATCCCGCCGAGGATGACGACGCCGAAGAGAATCATCATGAGGGTCGGGGGATTGTCGGGCTTCTGCGGCGTGGGAGGCGTCGGGAGGGGCGGGGGCTCGCTGCCGGTCTGCGCCATTGCCGCGGCGGGCAGGATGGCCGGCGTCATGACCGCGAGGGCGCCAAGCAGGATCATGGCCGAGGCCCCAAGCCCTCGGAAGGCCTTGGATCGGGTGAAGTTGGAGGAGGTGACCATGAGCCAATGGTAGCAGAATTGCGGGGGCGTGGCAGGGCACGTGGCAGAGCGTGCCAAGGCGTGCCAAGACAGCACCAAGGCGGGCCAGAGCCCGGTGTCGCACAGCAGCACCGGCGGCGGCCATGTTCGAGGCGGGACACTGGCGGACTCTACGCGAGCAGGGCCATGGCGGGGAGCGGCGGCGCCTCCGCTCCGGACCATGACCCTGAAGACACGGATGAGGCTCGCGAGGCGCCGCCACCAGCTGAGCGACCCGCGAGGGGCATGCAGAGCTGGTCGAAGGCTCTGGCCGCGAGATCGACCGTGCCCCACTTTGGCGAGCGAGTCTTCATGGCGCGAGCGTAGGGGCCGACGAGGACGGTGCGGATGGCGTACCAGCGATCGCGATGCTCGAAGACCTCTTCGAAGAGGGCATCGGGAGGAAGCTCGTCGCACCAGTAGATGAAGACGATGGCGCCCTCGAATCCCGACCCGAAGAGACGCTCCCAGCGCTGGAGGCTCTCGACATCGTCGCGCGTGCACCAGCACTCTAGACGAGGCGATGCGCTGCTTGTTTTGGTCGTCGCGGCAAGCGCTTTGGTCGTCGCGCCAATTGCTTTGGTCGTCGCGCTGCGACGCGCGGGCGCGATGCGGCGGCCCTTGATCTCGGCCAAGAGATTGGTCCCCTCGCCATAGAGGACGAAGTCGAAGCTCTTGAGGGCGGGTGACAGGGCGGGTGACAGGGCGGGCGACAGGGCGGGCGATGTCGTCGCCGTTCTGCGATGCCGCGCCGCGCCGGATCGCGCGGCCCATGAGCCTTCGGAGGTGTCGGCGATGGGCTCGGGCGCGGCGTTGCCGAAATCGGCGTTGAGTGAGGCCGCGGCTTGCATCGGGAGCAGCGCCTTCTTGGCCTCATCAACCGCGACGTACGGAATGCGCCGCGAGCGCAAGTACGCCTCGAAGGCCTGCTCGTAGTGATGGCGACGTTGGGCCATGGGGGAAGGATAGCGGAAAATGCGGGCGAGGGAAGAACCGAGGCAGCGAGGCAGTGGTAGAGGGAACGAGATTTCACCTCTTCCCCCTGCCTCGCTGCATCGCTCCTTCGCTGCCTCGCTATCCTCACCCGCTGGTGGGGTGGCTGAGCGGTTAAAGGCACCGGACTTGAAATCCGGCACAGGGCTCGTCCTTGTCAGGGGTTCGAATCCCCTCCCCACCGCTTTCTGTTTCGGAGTCTTCTCGTCCGGGCCGCGCTGGGAATCTGGCGCGCGTGCTGGAGCGAAGAGTGAAGACCCGCGCCCAGCGCGACGGGGCTGGAGCCTTGCATGCACGCTTCGCCACTTGATTCTGCCGGCGGCACGTACCTCATCCTCGGCGCCACCGGCGGCATCGGCTCGGAGATCTGCCGCGTGCTGGCTCGCGGCGGCGTGCGGCTCGCCCTCGGCGGGCGTGACGGCTCGCGGCTGCGGACGCTGGCGGACTCGCTGGCCTCTGACAACCCCGCGTACGAAACCGAGTGCATCGAGCTTGATGCCACCAAAACGGCCGATGTGGAGCGTGCTTTCGCACAGGCCGTCGCACGGTTCGGGCCGCTGGACGGTGTGGCCAATTGCGTTGGTTCCATCATGCTGAAGCCCGCGCACCTGACGACCGACGCCGACTTTGAAACGACGCTCCGCCTCAATCTCTGGTCGAGCTTTGGCGTGGTGAAGGCTGCGGGCCAGGCGATGCGTGAGAAGGGCGGGAGCGTGGTTCTTTTCTCGACCGCCGCGGCCCGGACGGGGCTGGCTAATCACGAGGCGATCGCCGCGGCCAAGGCTGGCGTCATCGGTCTCGCGCAGTCCGCCGCCGCGACGTACGCGGCCCAGCAGATCCGATTCAACGTCGTCGCGCCCGGGCTCGTGCGCACGCCCATGGCCAAGGGCATCACGGACAACGAGCTCGCCCTCAAGGCCAGCGAGTCCATGCACGCGCTGGGACGCATCGGCGAGCCGGGCGACATCGCCCCGCTCGCGGCGTGGCTCCTCTCGCGCCAGAGCGCGTGGACCACGGGGCAGGTCTTCGGTGTCGACGGCGGACTCTCGACCGTGCGGCCGCGCCCGCGCGGGTGATGCCGCGCCACGAGGGCGACGCTCGCGGCGGCGTAGGGGGCAGCATCGTGAGGACTAAGGTTGGCGGGTCCGGCATGTTCTCTTCACGTTCTCTGCACCTGCTCTGGCACCTTCTCCGACACGCTTTTCCGGCATGTTCAAGGCTGAACTTTGAACGTGCCTGAGCCTGCTAGCCTCACCAGCCCATGGCGACCTCGAACCCGCAACCAGACGCAGCCGCCGCTTCTCGCGGCTCGCTCTCTGATGCGCTCCTTGCGCCCGTCGTGCTCATCGCGGCCCTTGGGCATGACCTGCTCAAGCGCACCGTTGCGTTTGGTCGGTTCGTTCAGTTCTGCTGGCAGGTCATCCTCGCGATCCCCCACGTTCGCACGTGGACCCGCGGCGACCGACTCGTTCGCCAGCTCTACTTTGTCGGCACGACCTCGATCCCTGTGCTTGGCATCACCGGCGCGTTCATCGGCATGATCCTGGCCTTCGAGGGATACCGGCAGTTTGAGAGCATCGGCCAGGAGGGGCGCCTTGGCGGCATCATCAATCTCTCGCTGATCAAGCAGCTCGGCCCGGTCCTCGCGGCGGTCATGCTCGCGGGGCGCGTCGGGTGTGCGCTGACAGCCGAGCTTGGAACGATGCGCGTGACCGAGCAGCTCGACGCGATGCGCGCGATGGGCTCGGACCCGGTGCGGGTGCTCGTGGTGCCGCGGCTCCTGGCGTGCGTGCTGATGATCCCGATCCTGAGCGTCGTCTCGAACCTGTGCGGGATGATCGGCGGCTTCCTCATCACCACGCGCTTCTACGACGCGGATCCGGTCGCGTACTGGCGCTTCACCGACCAGTTCATTGACTGGTTCAGCGTCTGCATCGGCCTCATCAAGACCATCTGCTATGGCGTTGCGATCGGGCTGATCTCGTGCTGGAAGGGATTCACCTGCAAGCCCGGCGCCGAGGGCGTGGGCGAGGCCACCACCGATTCATTCGTCACCTCGTTCATCGCGATCATCCTCATCAGCCTCGTGCTGGTGAAGGTGCTCAACGACGTCCAGCTCTGGATCCACGGCGGCGTGTATTCAGTGTTCGGCTGAATGAGAAGGGGCTAGAGCTGGAGAAGAAGTGGTCGAGTGGCAGAGTGGTTGAGTGAGAAGACGAAGACCGAAGGCACTTAATCACTTGGCCACTTGGCCACTTGACCACTTGACCAATTCACCACTTCCGGTCCGCATCACGCCGCTGCACGGTTCAGCTTGCTGCGGAGGCCGAGGATGTAGGCCCCGTCGTCGGCGCGCTCGCAGCGGACGACGATTCCGGTCTGGCGGGGCCACATGGAGTCTTCGGGGACGAGCGAGACGCCCGCGCCGAGCTCGACCGGGACCGGGCTCTTGACGCCGATCCCGAGCCATGACGCGTCGAGGAGTTCGACGCGGGTCAGCTTTCCGACGGTGGGTCCGCCGGAGAAGATGGCCATGGCGTGGCCCTTCACGGGCCGACGCGGGATCTTGCGGCGTTCGGACTGGACCGAAATATCACCGTCATCCGCCACTCGTTCCAGCATCGCGCTCGTGCGTCCCATGGTCAGTTCTCCGAGACATCCACGGCCCAAAGCCACCCCGGAATAGGGGAGTGCCTCGGACGGTTACACCGGGAGGATCGGACCAAGTCACGTCCGACTTGAAAAGAGGCGTATGAACCAACCGTGAAGTGAGTATGAAAGCGGAGTGGTCAAGTGGCCAAGTGCCTTCGTTCTTCAGATTCCCACTTTGCCACTCGACCACTTCTTCAGCTCGCCATTCGTTTCGCCAGCAAAAAGGCCATCTCCAGCGACTGCTGGTAGTTGAGCCTGGGGTCGCAGGCGCTGGCGTAGTTTGTAGAAAGGTCCTGCTCCGAGAGGCCTGAGGCGCCGCCGATGCACTCGGTGACGTCCTCGCCAGTCAATTCAAAGTGGACGCCGGCCATCGGGATTCCCTCGCGCTGATGGATGGCGAAGGCCTGCTCGAGCTCGCTGAGGATCGCGTCAAAAGAGCGGGTTTTGATGCCGCCAGCGGTGGTGGTGCCGTTGCCGTGCATCGGATCGCTGATCCACGCGGCCTTGATCCCCGCCTTTGCGATTGCGTGGAGCAGCGGCGGGAGCGCGCGGGCCACCTCGCCCGCGC
>Ga0105046_10008707_pt1 | contig 15920 bp, 11 predicted proteins | sample MAT03_FD_78385 | JGI IMG/M metagenome (GOLD analysis project Ga0105046, IMG submission 78385) | Freshwater microbial communities from Lake Fryxell liftoff mats and glacier meltwater in Antarctica - MAT-03 (megahit assembly) | ecosystem: Environmental > Aquatic > Freshwater > Ice > Liftoff...
GTTTGGGAAGCATCTGCAACCCAAGCCACGCTGGTGCCCAAGTACGATCGTGTGTCACCAACCTGTTCATACACAACACCCCGTGGAGGCGCAAGCCCCCACGGGGTGTTTGTCGTTGGCGGTGACTCTTCTTTGCCACCGGGGTTGCAACCACTGGGTTTGGTTTCGGTAGAATCCCTGACGAATCAATTCTCACCTTGGGACTTCGAAGACTCATGCAGTTTGCACCCGTTGAAGATCAGCTGGCGGTCATCCGTCGCGGCGTGGAAAAGATTGTTCCCGAAGCGGAGCTGGCGGAGATGCTCAAAAAGAGCCGAGCGTCGGGGACGCCGTTACGGATCAAGTATGGGATTGATCCGACGGGAATTGACCTGCACCTAGGACATACCGTCCCGATGCGGAAACTGCGGCAGTTCCAGGAACTGGGGCACCAGGCGGTCATCATTATCGGGAACTACACCGCGCTAGTTGGTGACCCGAGTGGTCGCGACCAAACTCGTGCTCGACTGACAGCGGAGATGGTCGAGGCGAATTCCAAGACCTATCTGGAGCAGGTCGGCCAGGTGATCGACCTCTCTAAGGCCGAGGTCCATCGCAACGGGGACTGGTTCGGCACGATGTCCTTCTCGGGCATTCTCGAACTGACCAGTAAAGTCACCGTCGCCCAGATGCTGACTCGCGACGATTTCTCGAAGCGATTCGCAGCTGAGACTCCGATCTACCTCCATGAGTGTCTCTACCCGATTATGCAGGCGTGGGACTCAGTGAAGATCCGGTCCGATATCGAACTCGGCGGAACCGAACAGCTCTATAGTTTCATGCTGGCCCGTGATCTCCAGCGGGATCAAGGGCTCTCACAGCAGATCGGCGTCATGTCGCCGATTTTGGTGGGGCTCGATGGAGTCCGCCGGATGGGGAAGAGCCTCGGCAATTACATCGGCATCGCCGAGTTGCCGTATGAGATGATGAAGAAATTCATGCAGGTGCCGGATGCATGCCTCAAGATGTTCTTCGAATTACTGACGAATGTTCCGATTCTTGAGGTCGAGCAATTGCTGGCTGGTCACCCGAAGGCGGCCAAGATCGCACTCGCCAAGGCGGTGATCGGCGAGTATCACACGGCCGAGGCTGCGACTGAGGCCGCCGACCGCTGGCAGCGGGAGATCAGCGAAGGGGCCTTGCCGACTGACATCCCCGAGGTACTGCTCTCCTCATCCACCCTGACCAATGGCCAAATTCCAGCTGCGATTTTGCTGAAGCAGCTGGGCTTGTGCTCGTCCTCGACCGATGCCCGCCGCCAGATTGAACAGGGCGCAGCGGCCCTCACCGAAGCCCGGACGAAGATCGAAAAACATGACCAGCTCATCAGCGCGACCGACGGTCTGATGGTCTGGGTCGGGAAGAAGAAGTTCTGCCGGGTCAAGGTGCAGTAGTCGTCGAATGACTCCCCGAGCGGGACGCGTCAGCGCCCCGAGGTTTCGTCGCACGCGATTCGCTCCGGGCGCTGACGCGTCCGGCTCGTTTCACGGGCTTCATCGACGGATGACAGCGGGTGATCTAACATCACGAGCCGGTTCGCGAGGTTCGCGATGCCGTTGCTTGCTCAGTTTTTTTGGGATGTGCATGGCCGATGTCTGAACCGCTGATTTTCATGATGGGCAACTACGAGGCCCGCGTGCCGACCGACCGCTGGTACTCCGACAATCATCTCTGGTTGCAAACCGGGGCGGGCGGATTCCGAGTGGGTTTCACGGCGTACTCAGTGCGTATGCTCCAAGATGTCTACTTCCTCGACTGGTCGGTCGATGCGTACACTCCGATTCGAAAGAAGCAGGAGATCGGGCAGATCGAAAGCTCGAAGGCGGTCTCTTCGCTCTATTCTCCCGCCGAAGGGAAGATCCTCGACTTCAATCCCGTTGTCCTGAACGACCCGTCAGCGATCAACACCGACGGGTATGGCACCGGCTGGCTCTACAATTTCGAAACCGGAGCTAAGCTGCTGACCGCTGGAGAATATGTGAAGCTGCTCGATACCAAGTGGGTCGAGACACAGCGGATCATCAAGGGGCAGATGAACGAGTGAGTTTCGCTGATCGTTAGCTCGGCATTGCCGAAACCTCAATGTCGAACCACAGCGACGCCTTTTCCCCGGGTGCGAGCTCGCGCCATCCGGCATCGAGACCGCTGGCCTGCAAGTTCCCGGCATCGGTCGTGCAGGTATACGGCTCCAGACAAATCACGGGCCGGTCCTGCGGCGTGAAGACCACCAATTCGCGAAAGTCATCGCAGCTGCGCTGAGTGAGGCGGAGTTGAGAAACCGGGTCTTCGATCATTTGCACGATCGTCCGGTGGCGGGGTGATAGAGCAGTGTAGACATCATCCAGGGGACAGGAGCCATATTGCCAGCCGTGGGTCAGATCCTTGTTCGCGGGTATTGGAATCCGCTTCCCAGTCGGGAAGCACTGGTCCAGTTCCCATTGCTCGGAAGCTGCGGCTCGAACGACGCACTCCTCGGGTGCATGCCCCGTTCCCAACGGTAATCGGAAGTAGGGATGCGTCCCAAATCCCCACGGAAGCGGAACTGTGTCGGGATTCTCAATCGTGATATCGGCCCGCAGTCGAGCAGTCTCGACGGAGTATTTTAAGATCAAGCGGGCATCTGCAGGCCATTGCGTTCGCAGCTCAGGGGCGTCACGGCTCAACAGGAATTCCCCCGTGATGCTGTGTGGTGTCGACTCCAGAATCTGCCAGGCGCGGTTGACGCAGAATCCGTGAATCGTCTGGGTGGACCAGGCTGAGGGCGAGATTTCATAAACCTGCCTTCGATAGTTCATCTTTCCATCGCGGATACGATTGGGGAACGGGAACAGAATCGGGATCCCACTGCGAGCGGGACGCGACTTCCCGGAGAGAAACTCGGGATCCGCGTCGAGAAACGAATACGTCTGACCGTTTCGCTCCACTAGAAACTCGATGCAGTTGAAACCCAATGACGGAACGATCGTGGCTCGGGTCAAACGGTCAAAGCTCGTGATGATGTGAGGTCTATGCATGAGATGTTCGGCGGTCCGCTCTAGTTCCGCATTTGGTCCGTGATCTTCTTGGAAAGTTCCTGAAACTCCGCGAGATCATGAAGCGAGGTGAGATCAACGTCATTCGTAAGCAGTGTGGAATTTTCGAAACCATTCCGGATCGCATTATTCAGGAAACTCAGGGCGCGTTCTCGATACGTTTTGGCCTTCTCCGATCGCTCCGGGGAATCTGGCTCTTTCAATAATTGTTCCAGCGAGCGGCCGTAGACACACGCCACATTGTAGAGATAGGTGTCGTTGTTCTCATATTTCGCATTCAGGAGTGGAGTGTCCACCATTTGAATCGCTTCTTCATAGCGACCTTCAATGGCTTTGCAGATGGCGACCCCGGTCAGCGGATTATGATCATCGGGGAGTCGGCTCCGGGCGTTCTCGAAGTACGCGCTGGCCTCCTTCGCTTTGCCAAGATCGCCCTTTCCGAGTCCGAGTGTGGCGAACCCCATGGAATTGTAGATTCGACCAGCACTTGGACCGGATTCCGTGTCGACTTCCAGGGCGATCTTGAGGAGTTGAATCGCTCCCTCGAAATCGCCTTCTTGGGTTTTGTTGCTGGCCGCTTGAAGCCAGAAATTGCTCGTTGACGTGAGCGCTTGATAGTTGATGCCCGCCTCGGCAATTCGCCTTTGAGCGATGTTGGTACTAGTTCTGAATGATTCCAGGACCTGCATGGCTCTTTGGCTTCCGATGGATCCCAGGACTCGCGCCAGTTCCTCTCCGCGGTTCGTGTCGGATTCGGACGTCTTCTCGATGGCGGCGGCGAGCGCAGCGATGGCTTCATCGTCCGCCAGTTCGGCCAGCCACGATTGGCACAGCACGTGATACGCATTGTCATCCGAGAGCAGTCCCTCGACAGCCAGCTTGCGGGCAGTCGGGTGCCGAGCCCGCATGAGTGCCCGGAACAGGAGATCCCTCGACTCCGCTTCAAAGCTCGGATAGCGATCGATCATCCTTTCGAGAGCCTCGGGGCCACCAATCCCGACGTAGGCTTTGACGAGGCTGTGGCTGCCAGTCGGATTCTCATCAATCCATTTGAGCAGTTGAGGCAGCACTGTCGGGTCGCGGATTTCTCGCAGAGCGACCAAAGTGTTTTCATCGTGCAGCCCGGCCTGGATTCGTTTCAGGGCCACTTTCACAAACAGCGGGTGTTCGTCCGCAGAACGTTGGGGAACCATGGCTGAGAAGGCCCGCTCCCGAATCGAAGCCTGCTTGTCAGCGAGAGCCGTTTCCAGGATCGTCAAACGATCCTCAGTTTCCATCTGCAACAGCTGTTGCAGAGCGATGTCGCGGACGGATGGGTCAGGACTCTGCCAAGCCGACCTGAGGAGCGGCATCCAGCGTTCGTCGCCAGTGACTCCCACTGAACGGATGATGTCGGCGAGGCCGATTTTCGATTGAATTCCCGGATCAGTGGCCAGCTGGATCGCCAAAGTGCGACCCTGCGTTTGTTGCGACTCATTGAGCGATCTCAGTGCCAGAGCGGCATCAGTTTTTGTTCCTTGGCGGACGATTTCTTCCAGTGCAGTGATGCCCTCTGGGGCCAATGCGGCTCTCAAAGACTGAATGGCGGCTTGCCGCACGGCGGGCTCCGAGAAGACCGGCTCCTGGGACTTCAAATATCCCAAGACGAGCTCGCAGTCATCATTCGCGATCGCATCGCCGGCATTGAGTAGGATTGCCCGCCGGAAGAGCGGGTGACCCGAGCGGAATTCCCGGTGCAAAGTGGCTGGATCTAAGCTGGATATCAAATCGCGTGTCACTCTCTGGACTGCATCGGCTTCGCTGAGAGTCAGATTGGATTGCGTCTCATCGTCATGATTCGGAACGTTCACAAAAACGACATCGCGCATTAACCCTGACCACTGAGGGTAGAACTGGAGCCGATCGTTGTCGTCGTCCCAACCTTCGATGAGCCATTCCGAGGTCGTTTCATCGCCGATGCGGCTCTGGCTTTGAAAAGAGACGACCAACCGGGACACGCCCTGTTCGGCGTATTGCTGAATCATCTGGGTGAAGTGCGGAGCATTCACGACATTCAGTTCACCCGCGACCCTCGCAATTCCCACCCGCCCCGAAGGGCCGAGACGCCCCAACTGAGAGGTCAAGCCTTCGTTCTCGATCCGCGTGAGATCGAGTTCAATCTTTCCGTTCGAGGTCTCCAGCTTCAGCGTCATCGATGGCAGATCACGGGTTCTTGGAAGCTTGGCGAACACCAGCCAAACATCTTTGGGTCGACCGTTCGTGGGGACCATCAATGTGCCGGTGCCTTGAATCACTTCGACATCATCACTCGATTCTCCGGTCAGGTTAATCGGCATGCTCTGCAGTTCATCACGGACCTGGACTCGGAGAAGCTCCTCCTGCCCGACCTGCAGTCGGCTGGCTTTGGTATGGATCGTGACCTCGTCCATCCCGTGATTGCGAAACCTCAGCTGGATTGCGAGATAACGAATGCCCTCTGGGTTGTACGCGTTCGTGATATTCAGCAGAACGTGTGTTCGAGCGATCTGGAGTGGGGCTTCAGCGGGGGTGTAGGCCCGCTCGGAATTGCTGGAGGTTCCAAAGAGTCGCCTGAGGAACCCTGGTAAGCCCGAGCCGTTGTCTTGAGCATTCGACGACGCAGGAGCCACTAGACTCATACAAAGAAGCAGTAAGCATCCGGCTGCGTTCCCCATTCGCGGTCGGAGTGAACGAACCACGGATCGCCAGATCATCGGGAGATTCATCATCAATCACTCCTTCGCGGTGCGAGTTATCTCGGACATCAGCGGGCGAGCGGAGTGGCCGCCAGCCCCCCGGGTCTTTAGCGAGGGGAAATTCTGACAGGCGAGTCGTCTCTCGCACAGAAGAACCAACGCGCTCACGCCGGACGCTCGCTTCACACATCTCCGAACAGGGCATCGACGAAATCATCGGGGGCGAAGACTTGCATGTCGTCGATCTTCTCACCCAGGCCGACATACTTTACGGGGATGCCCATGAGTTGGCGAATGGCGATCACCACGCCCCCCTTGGCGGTGCCATCGAGCTTCGCCAGGACAATCCCGGTACAGCCCGCCGCTTCCGAGAACTTGGTGGCTTGGTTCACCCCATTCTGACCAGTCGTGGCGTCGAGTACCAGCAGGCTCTCATGCGGAGCCCCCGGAAGTCGCTTCCCGATCACACGGTGAACCTTGCCGAGTTCCTGCATCAGGTTGGTCGCCGTTTGCAGACGCCCAGCTGTGTCGATGATGAGGTAGTCTGCTCCCAGTTGAGCCGCCTTATCGCACCCTTCGAACGCGACGGCCGCCGGATCGCTACCGCTGGGCTTAGTCACAATCTCACAGCCGAGTCGTTTTGCCCACATGGTCAGTTGCTCGACAGCTGCGGCGCGGAACGTGTCGCCCGCTGCCAGTACCACGGTCTTGCCGTTCTTCTGGAGGAAGTTTGCGAGCTTGGCGATGGAGGTTGTCTTGCCCACCCCGTTGACGCCGCAGACCAGAATCACCGTCGGCCCCGACTCCGCCTTCTTGAGCGGCGAGAGCGGCTGATTCGCGTCCCAAATAAACTCGCCCTTCCCCTTCAGGATCTCCTTCAGCTTGTTGCGAACGGTGTCCCAAATCTCGGTCGGCTGAACCGTGCGTCCGCCGCACTTGGTGCGAATCTCATCGACGATCGCCTTCGCTGCGACGACACCCATGTCGGTGTGAATCAACCCGCGATTGAACTCTTCGAGCTGGATCTCGTCCAGAATTACGCCTGCCTTGAACAGGTCGCGCACGTCCGTGCGCAGCAGATCGCGTGTCTTCTGGACAGCGGATTTGAGTTTGTCGAACAAGCCCATGAGTGGATGTCTTCTGAAGTGGTCAGTGGTCAGTGGGGAGTGGTCAGCGGGGAGTGCTTGCCGGGAGGGCGAAGCTTCGGCACTCTCAAATCACTCCCTTGCGGAGCAGCTTGAGGAATCTGGGGTACTGGACGTCCCACGCAGCAACATCCTTCGCGGGGAAGGTCTTCATCTCGTCTTGATAGGAGTGGCGGACGACATCGCGAATCTCGGCGAGTGACCCGATGTCCCCAGCTGCTCGGGCTTGAATCAGCACATTGCCGAGGGCGGTTGCTTCGGTCGGTCCGGCGATGACAGTCTTGCCGCTGGCGTTGGCGGTGAACTGATTGAGGACTTCGTTTTTGCCGCCGCCGCCGACGACATGGATAACCTCGACGGCCTCGCCGGTCAGGCCCTCAATCCCTTTGAGCACTTGCCGGTACTTGAAGGCCAGGCTTTCGAGGCAGCAGCGCACGAGTTGGCCATCGGTCTCGGGAACCGGCTCCTTGTTCGCGCGGCACCAGTTCTGGATCGAAGTCGCCATGTCATCGGGGCTGAGGAACGAGTGATCGTTGGGGTCGACGAGAGTCCGGAACGGCTCGGCGGCCTCGGCCAGCTTGACCAGTTCGGCGTACTCGTACTTGCGGCCCTTTCGCTCGAACGAACGGCGGCACTCCTGCACCAGCCACAGACCCATCACGTTCTTCAGCAGTCGATACGTCCCGTCAACGCCGCCCTCGTTCGTGACGTTCAATTCCAGCGCCGCCGGTCCCAGGACCGCGTCCTGCACCTCAACCCCGATCAGCGACCATGTCCCGGAACTGATGTACGCCCAGTTTGCCTTCCCCGTGTTCTGCGTCGGCACAGCTGCAACTGCCGCCCCGGTGTCATGGGTGGGTGGGGCGACGACGGCGATCTTCTGGAGGCCCGTTCGCAACACCACATCATCACGGAGCGACCCCAGCTTCGTGCCCGGCGGGACGACCTCGGGGAAAATGTTCGTCGGCACATTGAACTTTCGCAGCATGTCAAACGCCCAATCGCGATTGGTCGGATGGTAGAACTGCGTCGTCGTCGCGTTGGTGAACTCGACGACCCGGCTGCCGCACAACAGCCAATGGAAGAAGTCGGGCATCATCAGGAACCGGTCGGCGTGGGCCATCAGCTCCGGGTCTTGCAGCTGCATCGCGATGACTTGATAGAGGGTATTGATCTCCATGAACTGGACGCCGGACTGGGCGAAGATGTCGGCCTTGGGCACGAGCGTCATGGCATGTTCCAGCATGCCCGTCGTGCGGGGATCGCGGTAATTATACGGCTGGCCGAGAACCTCGCCGCTCTTGGAGAGCAGCACATAATCGACCCCCCAGGTATCGACTCCGACGGAGACAATGCTGTCGCCGTACTTCCGGGCGGCGAGCGTGAGCCCGTCCTGGATATCGGACCAGAGTCGCAACACATCCCAGCGGCGCGTCCCTGCCATGTTCACCGGCCCGTTGGGAAATCGGTGAACCTCCTCCAGAGAGACCTGCCCACCGGCGAGTTTGCCCGCTATGACGCGACCACTCTCCGCCCCGAGATCAACTGCCAGATAGACACGTTCAGACATGGTTGGCTTAGCATCGAAGGAGGTGAACCGAGAACCGACTCCGGTTCGCATCCAAAGCGAAACTGAGCGAAACTCAACCCGATATGATACTGGAGTCAGAGGGCGATGAAAAACGCGACACGATTGCAGCTCTCGCAACGCTTGAAATCGTTTGATTCAGCGCACTGCACGCGTCGGACGCCCCGCTATTTCAAATGTTCGTCGAACCAACTCCAGACTGTGGGGTACTGGTCCATGACTCCAGGCCAGGAACTGTGCCCTCCCCCGGGATGGACGACGAGCTTCACCGTCAGGCCCAATTCTTCGTACCTGGCCTTCAGGACTTCGGATTGCTGCAAAGGGACCGTTTTGTCACTGTCGCCGTGGATGAGCAACAGTGGCGGGGAATCCTTCTGGACCAGATAGAGGGGCGAAATCGCTTTAAGTTGAGCCTCCAGATCAGTCACCTCACCGAGGATGCGTTTGAAGAAGCCGGGACGTGTCAGTTCGATCAACTGGTACGAACCCGGTGCCCCCCAATTCACCAGATCCGTCGGGGGAAACCACGCGACCACCGCTTGGACTCTGCTGCTGACATGCTCGAGTGGATCTTTCGATTCCGGTTTTCCATCGTCGGCGGTTGTCGCCGCCATCAAAGACAAATGGCCCCCCGACGATCCACTGGTGATCCCCAGTTTATGGGGGTCCACTTGGAATCGAGCAGCGTTCTGCCGGACGAAACGAACTGCTCGATTCATATCGGGGACCATCTCGGCCACGGTGTAGCGCGGGCTGCTGCCATGGCGGACGACGAAGAGCGTGAAGCCCCCTTTGATCAGTCCCTGAAACCAGTGGTCCGTTTCTCGCCGATTCTCCTCTTCCCCCGGAATGTCCGATTTTTTCGAGTTCCAGCTGCCGCTCGAAACCAGAATGAGGCCGATCCGTTTCGCGTTCGTTTCCGGTTCGATCACATCCAACGTGAGCGCCATACCGTCCTTGTGACCATAAACCACGTCCTCGGTGGCCCGATATCCGGAGGGCTCGTCATCCGCCACACCCAGTGTGCCAGTCAGCACGCAGGCGAGCGCCAGTAGCCAGACCTTGAGAGTTGTGACTGACAGTTCCATTTCACGATCCTGTTTGTGTTTGAGTTCCACTCATCTAAAATGCGAGTCAGTTCCGAGATGAGTTAGAGCTTTCCCCGCATTTCGAACAGCCAAGTCAGCGCGGTGTTCATCAGCTTCTCTCCGGCCCCCACCTCGACCGGTGCCACTTGGCTGTCCGCACCATAGCCACCTTGGGCGGCCGCTTCGATGGTGGGGAAGTATTGGTGGTACCCGTTGTTATAGCCAAAGAAGAACAGCTGCTTGACCTGGGCCCGCTCACGCAGCCGGATGGCATGCTGGCAGAAGAACTCGCCAGAACCACCGACAAAAGCCGTGTCTCCGTTGAGCAGGGCGACTGTCAAACGAGGCTTAATGCCATCGGCGTATTCGTCTGCGAAGTTCGCTACCAGTTCGGGGAAGAAGGCGATGGAGTAAGCCACTCGAGTCACCGGATTGTTCAGATTGGTCCGAGATTCGAACTGGAACTGCTTCTCACGGACTTCGAGTGAGGGCTTCTCGGGGACTGACGGCTCCAGCGCGGACGCGAGCTTCACGACCTCGCCACCGAGGGCTTGGCCGAAACCGATGTAGTCCTTTCGCTCACCCCTATCGATCGAAAGGTCTCCGCACGCCCCCTGCATAAAAATGGCCTGGCCACCAAAATCCTGCTCGATCTGAACACGCATCGCTCCGACATAGTCTGCCGAGAACTGGAGGATTTCCCCCGCCACGCTCGTCGGGTGACCCGCGAAATTCACGAGGACAGCAATTGGCTTTCCTTCGATTGAATCCAGACGCATAACTGCCAGCAGACTGTCCACAGGCTTCGGCAGCAGCTTCGTGTGCCGGTTTCGGTTGAAGCCTTCGAGTGTCGTCGACCCCGAAGCGATCTTGGCCGGGACGAGATTCCGATTCGCCTCGACGATGGCGTCTACGATGCCGTCTTCGAGTTGCTTGTAGTAGCGGATGGAGGCGTCGAACTTACCTTGGCCTTTCCCTTTCTCGTCGCTCAGTTCGAGGACGGGGCCGTGATGGGTGTGCGATCCCGCGATGAAGGAATGTTCGATTCCCGCATCGGTCGTGATTCGCTCGCGGATGTGCTGCAGCGATCGCTCCGAAGGCGACCGCCCCAGATCGAGGCCGACGATGGCCAACTTCTTGTCGCCCGCTTGAATGACCACGACCGAAGCCATCAGTGGGTCAAGCGTCCCCTTCGACAGCAAGTCGTGCCGCGCCCCGTACCCCCACATCGGCACCGGCTCTTGGGGAGTCACGTCTCGCTGCGAGGCTCCTGCCAGGAAGACGGCTTCCGCAGCTGGGGCGTGCGTGCCCAGTAACAGAGCCAGCCCGAGGGCCAGTGCAGCGATACAAAATGGGCGAGTGTTCATCGGCGTCATTCTGTCGGGTGGCCACCCGTCTGCCAAGTAACTCGCTTTGTGGGGCACGTTTCCGATGTACCTGATTGGACGTGGGGCACGTAGGACACGTGCCCCACAACACACGATCACCTATCCCTTGATCGCCTGCTGAATCCCGTCCCACTGGCGTTGTCCGGTGGACATCACCGCTTCATCTGGCCCAATGTCCGTCGGCGTATACCCTGGGTGACGGCCCGGCTTGTACGGGTCGTTGCGGCGAGTGTTGTAGCAGCTGATCAGAGCCCAACGCGGGTTGTCGCTATGGTTCTGATCGGAGCGGTGCAGCAGGTTTCCGTGGAACAGGACTGCGTCGCCCGGCTCCATTTCAACGTAGACCAATTCCATCCGGGCGAGGGCTGCGTTTACCCGCTCCATGTCGGCGCCCGTCTGGTCGCCGGTCTTGCCGTGCTCGATGCGGCCCAGTAAGTGCGAGCCCTGGAGCACCTGCAAGCAGCCGTTCTCCTGCGTCGCCCGGTCGATCCCGATCAGGCAGCTCCCCATGTCGGGCAGCAGGCAGCCATTGTTGTACCAGTACCCATAATCCTGGTGCCATTCCCACGCCCCGCCGACGCGCGGTTCCTTCAAGATCAGCTTATGGTGATAGTGGTAGACCTCTCCATTGAGGAACGCTGCCATGGCCGACACGATTCGGCGGCTGCGAGCGATGGCACTGTACATGTCATCGGTCAGCTCGTTGCGGACAGCGAGCGTGATGACGGCTCCCTTGGCGTCCTCGCGACCGTAAGCGGTCTCGGCGAGGTGTTTGTCCGCGCGGGCGACTCGGTGGAGGAGGTCGACCTCTTCAGGAGTCAGCAGGTTGCGAACAATGACGTACCCGTCTTCGCGGAAGCGGGCGACATCGGAAACGGTGGGGCGGTAGAAGGTCATGAGGGGTTCTCTGGAGTGAGCGGCACGGCGCTAGCCGCCGGTTCTGATCATCGTCCGAACAGCAGAACCGGCGGCTAGCGCCCTGCCGCTCACAGATTCCTCAACTCAACAGATCATGCACCACATTCGCACCCTCGACCCCGGTGAGCTTCGAGTCGAGACCCTGGAACTTGTGGGTGAAGCGGTTGTGATCGATGCCGAGTTGGTGCAACAGTGTCGCGTGGACATCGTGGACTGATACGCGGTTCTCGACGGCACGATAACCGAACTCATCGGTCGCCCCATAGCTGAATCCGGGTTTGAAGCCGCCGCCTGCGAACCACATCGTGAAACCGGCCAGATGGTGGTCGCGCCCGTTCCCTTGAGCCATCGGCGTGCGTCCGAATTCCGACCCGAAGACGATGAGCGTGTCCTTCAGCATGTCTCGCTGCTTGAGGTCGGTGATGAGTGCCGCCACGCCTTGATCGACCTCTTGAGCGGTCCCGGCGGAGTGCTCCTTCACCGCCCCATGATGGTCCCAATCGCGATGATAGAGTTGGATGAAGCGTGTCCCCCGTTCGGCCAGACGCCGAGCCAGCAAACAGTTCGACGCGAACGATCCATCGCCGCCCTTCGAGCCATACAGGTCGAAGATATGTTGCGGTTCGCTGCTCACGTCCATCAAATCGGGGACGCTCGACTGCATGCGAAACGCCAACTCGTACTGGCTAATGCGGGTCGCGATCTCGGGGTCATCGAGCCGCTCGTTGGCCAGCCCGTTCAGCGATTGCACAGCGTCCACGATCTCGCGCTGGCGACCAGCGGTGACCCCCTTGGGGCTGTTGGCGTAGAGGACTGGATCACCCGTGCCGCGGAACTCGACGCCCTGGAACTGCCCGGGCAGGAACCCCGAGTGCCACTGCCGGGCCGCGATCGGCTGCTTCTGTCCGAACTTGCCCGTCGAGACCATGACTACGAAGCCCGGCAGGTTCTCCGACTCCGCCCCGAGACCGTACAACAACCACGACCCCATTGCCGGTCGACCCGCGTTCATCGTTCCCGTGTTCATAAACGTGTGGGCCGGGTCGTGGTTGATCGCATCGGTATGCAGCGACCGCACAATGCACATGTCATCCGCACACTTCGAGGCCAGCTGGGGCCAGATCTCGGAGATCGACTGCCCCGATTGTCCCCACTGTTTGAATGCGTGTTGCGGGCCAAAGCAGGTGAGTGCGGCCCCTTGCAGCTGGGCAATCTGCTGCCCCTTTGTGATCGATTCCGGCATCGGCTGTCCGTTCAGCTCGGCCAGTTTCGGCTTGTGGTCAAACGTCTCCAGATGGGTCATGCCCCCCGCCATATAGAGCCAGATGACTCGCTTGGCTTGCGGAGCATGATGCAGCGGGTTGAGCACCCCGTTCCACTTCGGAACGAGTTGCTCGCCCGCCCGAGCATCACGAGCCAACAGGGAGGCCAGGGCCATCGATCCGAGGCCGACCCCGGACTGTTTGAGGAAGGAGCGTCGGGCGACAGATTGGGGGAGTTCGAACATGGGAGCCTCGGGGTTGTGGGTTGAGCGTTGAGGGTCGAGCGTTGAGCGTTGAGGGTTAAGCGTTAAGGGGTGGTCACCGTGATCGTGTCGTGCTCATTGATGCCACACGACAAGTCGTCTTGAGTCGCGACGCAACGACAGCGAATACCCGTGGGCGAAAGCCCACGGAACCGATTCATCGCAGGAGAGCAGTCGCGAAGCGGCGACAGGCGATCATCCAAGATGCTCCCCCTCGAACAGGTACTTCGGGTCAAACGGAATCTCGTGACGCTTGAGAAAGGCGACACGCTCTTCTTCAAACGTGTGCTGCTTGTGATGCTCCTCTTGCCCTCGCAGATACTTTCGCCATGAGTCGAGTTGCGAGCAGCTAACTGTGAATGCGGCGTATCCCTTCTGCCGTTCGAACCGACTCGGAGTCAAGCACGAGTCGTTAATCCACTTCGAAGCATTCGCCTGGATGTCGCGAACCGCATCCGAGAGACTCAGCGACGGCGGAATGCTTGTCAGCAAGTGGACATGATCCTCAACCCCACCAATCTCCAACAGGTGTCCATTCATGGCTCAGATCGAACCTCCCATGTAGTCGTACAAGCAACCTTGAAAGTCGGAATGAATTGTCGGCTGGCGGAATTTCGTTCCGAAGACGGTGTGATAGGAGAGTTTGGTGAATGCTCCCACGACTCGCTCCTGTCACCGCTTCGCGGCTGCTGTATCTCTGGGACGGGGGGCCGTGGGCTTTCGTCCACGGCGATACGCTGTCGTCGCTTCACGACTGGGGGAAGCTGCACTGCCAAGTGACACACTCGTCGCGATGCAGTGAGAGTGAATCGTTGTTCGCACGCCACTCAATTCCGCGTGATGACTTCATGCAGATTCAAAATCGTCCGCGCCACGCTCGTCCACGCGGCGAGTGTGGCGGGGGCGAGGTCTGCGGGAAAAGGCCTGGCTCCGATGGAAAGAAGCTCCTTTGCCGCAGCGGGGTCGGCTCCGTACGCACTGAGGTGGGACTGGAGCAGCTTCATCAGGATCTCGGACTCATGAGGCTCGATGGGGCGGGAGAGTGCCCGCTGGAAGGCGAAGTCGAGACGCTCGGCATCGGTTCCATCACGACGCAGGATCAACTCGGCAAACGCCCGGGCCGCTTCCACGTAGGTCGGGTCATTCAGCAGCACCAGCGATTGCAGCGGCGTGTTCGAACGCGGCCGGTCAGCTGTGCATTCCTCGCGGCTGGGGGCGTCAAAGGCGAGCATGCTGGGGTGCAGGTATTGCCGTTGCCAGTGCGTGTACAGGCCGCGACGATACAGCTCCTCGCCCTGTCCGTTCTGCCACTCCCGCTGCGGAAAGTTGAGGTAGGCCCAGTACCCCGGCGGTTGATAAGGACGCACGCTCTTGCCGCCGATCTGGTTGACAAGTAACCCGCTAACCGCCAGGGCGTTGTCACGGACCAGTTCCGCATCGAGTCGGAACCGCCCTTGCCGAGCCAACCACCGGTTGTACGGGTCGGCCTCTTGCAGCTGGGGGCTGGGGTGCGATGATTGGCGATACGACTGAGTCATCACGATCGTCTTGATCAACCGTTTCACATCCCAGCCCGTATCCATAAAACGAGCGGAGAGATAGTCGAGCAACAGCGGGTGGCTGGGCCATTCGCCTTGCGCACCTAAGTCGTCAAGCCGACGCGACAATCCCGCTCCGAAGTAGATCTTCCACAATCGATTGGTAATCGCCCGCGAGGTGAGTGGTTGATTCCGACTGACGATCCACTGGGCCAAGTCGAGGCGTGTCAGCCGCTTGTCGGATGGCGGAGGCGGCGCGAGCGACTCGGGAAACGCGGGCGTGACGACTTCGCCCGTCTCGTCCATCCAGTTACCACGGGGCAAGATACGAACCATGCGAGGCTCGACGACTTCCGTCGTGAGTGATACCGGGATCTGAGAATCGAGATCCTGACGCGACTTCTGCAATGCGGCCAGCTCCTGTCGCTGCGTCTCCAATGCCGGTGCGATGGAACGATAGTACGCAGCGACCTCAGTTCTCTGTGCCTCGTTCCGGTCCGCAGCGGGGATCGCCAGAATCGCGGCCACACTTGGCAGCGGAATATCGGCCACTCGCACGGGACGTGCAGCCGTTGTCACCGCCAACCGAAATCGACCGATGGTGTGCTGCGGATTGTCGAGATTCTGGAGCAGTTGAATCGTCAGAGACTCTCCTTCTGCGAGCGCCAAATCCGCAGCTGTCTCGAAGACTGCGGAATGCGGCTGGCCAGCCTTTTCCATGACCGCCCAGCCCCAGGTCTTTCCGTGGACATCTCCGTCTATGGCTGATGCGATCGTCCATTTTTTATCCGGGTGAGCCTCAGCCGCCCCGGTCTGCTCGTAACTGGCACTGGCGTCCTGCCAGGCCACCGAGCGTTCGTCGCCGGTCGTCGGTTTGACCTTCGCGATAAACTCCGACAGCACAAAGTTCCCGTTCCCTGCTCGCCCCGGACCTTTCTGTGGGAA
>Ga0105046_10008708_pt1 | contig 15920 bp, 13 predicted proteins | sample MAT03_FD_78385 | JGI IMG/M metagenome (GOLD analysis project Ga0105046, IMG submission 78385) | Freshwater microbial communities from Lake Fryxell liftoff mats and glacier meltwater in Antarctica - MAT-03 (megahit assembly) | ecosystem: Environmental > Aquatic > Freshwater > Ice > Liftoff...
CCATCGCGACCAGAATGCTCTTGTATCCCTGTTCGGTTCTCATTGCTCGTTCCCTGTTGTTATTGTGGAGTTGACGGTCACTACTGTCACAAAGCGGGTTCGATCGCCGACAAAAAACCGTCGGGCTTGACGGTCAGAATGTTGCAATCACACGTGTCGAGCACTTTCTCGGCTGTGTTTCCCAGGCGCAGTCCTTTGATGCCGCTGCGTCCAACCGTCCCGATCACAATCAGTTCTGCCGCTTTCCAAAGAGTTAATTCGCTTCCACAGAATGCTTCCAAGCAACCGCCGTGCCACCAAAGAAACTTGCGATCAGTACATCTTAGAGCGACTTTTATTGTGCGAATACGCACATACTGTCCGTAAATGACACGTTTCTGCAGTTGAGTCCCTTTGACAGGATTGCTTTCCCGGCACCCATCGTTGATCTATCAGGTTGTCGCCGGATTTGCGAGACTTTGGTGAGGTCCGGCCTCCTTCATGGTCTCGGAAACGTGCCGACACATCATTCGTCGTCGCTGACGGTCAGACACGACTTAGAAACAGTCCTGAAATTGTTACCACTGAAGGGAAGCATGGAATGTGGGAGAAAGTGTGGCGTACAAGAATTCCGTCACTCGCGATCGTCGGAGGCATGTTGTTAGTGCTGATCGCCGCCGCTTGTCAGTTGCCGCAAATCAGACTGCAAAACAAACTTGAAACATGGCTGTCCAAAGACGATGAACAGGTCCTCGCGTTGCGTCTGAAGGAATCATACTTTCCACCAGAAGAACGCCTTCTGGTTTCATGGGAAACCAGCTCTCTGCAGGACACGCGAAGCAATACTTTTCGTGATCAGCTCCTCCAAAGTCCGTACATCAGCAAAGTTCGAACTGCAGCCGATGTCGTGCAGCAGATGATGCGATGGAAGGTTGAGGAAGAAGAAGCCATTCGGCGGCTGACGGGGGTGTTGATCGGTCCGCAGGAAATGGTGCGTGAGGATTCTACTGTCGACGCAAATATCCAGCCCCGTGTTTCCTGTGTGTTGACGTTGTCTGCAGAAGGAGTCACCAATCCGACGGTGTCACTGGACGCAATTCATGCGGCAGCGGCGCAGAGTGGTATTCCAGCGGAGGAACTTCATATCGACGGGGCACAGGTCACAAGCCATGCGATTGATCAGGAGGTTCTCAAGGCGACATGGAACTCTGTTGATCCACTTCGGCGACCACCGGTATTCGCGATTGCGGCACTTGCCGGCGTTGTGCTGGCATTTGTGCTAATGCGAAGCGTGCGCATCGGCCTGATGGTGACAGCCGCAGCTTGGTTCACTGCATTGGTGACGACCGCATTGATTCCTGCGGTTGGCCATACCATGAACATGGTGACAATCGTGATGCCCACTCTGTTAGTCGTTCTGACAATTTCCGGAGCGATTCACGTTGCAAACTATTGGCGACATGCGTCGGCGTCGGGTGCATCGCATCCGATCCGCGAAGCGATTCGGATCGGATGGTGGCCCTGTTTTCTGGCAAACGCAACGACCGCAGTGGGGTTATTGTCGTTGACCATCAGTCAACTGGAACCAATTCGCGACTTCGGCATCTTCGCAACCATCGGCACCCTGTTGTCCTACATCGCAGTAATTGTTGGATTTCCGGCCATGCTGCGCCTGTCGAGTATTCGTCCGAATGCTCAGGCGAAGAGGGACACGAATCTGTTCTGGAGTCGCGCCGCCGTGACGATTTCGCGTCACAGGAAGGCGATCGTTCTGGGGTCAAGTCTACTTGCGCTTAGCACCGGACTCGGACTGCAATGGCTGAAGACGGAAATCAAAGTCGGTCGGTACTTTCCCGAAGATGCTCGTCTTAACCAAGACAGTCGATTTCTGGAAGAGAATATCGGAGGAACAAGTTCTTTCGACCTGTTGGTTCACTTTGGCGCAGAATACAACGATAGCCACTACTTCCTGGACCGAATGGCGTTGGTTCGAGAAATCGAAGAGGCTGTTCGTCAGCATCCCCATATCACCGGCGCGATCTCTCTCGCTGACTTTCAGCCAGTGTACGTAAAACCTGACCCGGGCGTGGAACGTTCCGTCAGAATGAAGTACATCGTCAGAAGCAAGCGTACCGAAGAGGAAATCAAAATCGATGAGATGGCGTCGAGTGCCGAGTACCTTGCGGTACCAAACGGCCCTGACGTTGTCTGGTCTGTGGGCAGCCCGCTTGACGAAACCTGGCGCATCACAGCTCAGACGCGCATGATCGAGGACCTGGATTACTCAGCATTGTCTCAGGATCTTGCCCGAATTCTGGGAGACAGGACCCAGAATGTCCCTGGCCTGTGGTTCAGTGTGACGGGATCGGTTCCTGTCTTTTACAGGGCTCAAACCGCGTTGCTTGACAGTTTGATTCGTAGCCTGGCTCTGGCATTCGCGCTCATTGCCATCGCGCTGATGTTTCTGCTGCGAAGTCTACGTGCCGGACTGCTCAGCAGTGTTATTGCAATGCTTCCGATTACCGTGGTGTTCGGCGTGATGTCATGGTGCGGACAGCGTTTGGATATCGGTACGATGCTGACTGGGTCAGTTGCAATCGGGATCGCTGTAGACGACATGCTGCATCTGATGACGTGGTTCCGCCTGTCCATTCGTGAGGGAAAAACACGTGAGGCGTCTGTCGTTCAGGCACTGCAGCACTGTGGATCAGCAATGACACAGACGACGCTCGTAATCGCTCTCAGTCTGCTTCTGTTGTACCCGGCTGAATTACTACTCATCAGTCGGTTCGGCTGGGTGATGGCGACGTTGCTGGGAGCTGCGTGGTTGTCGTCGGTAGTGTTGCTGCCGGCACTGCTGGCAGGACCACTTGGACGGCTGATCGAAGACGTCGAAAAGCGTTCACATTCCCGGGAGGGAAAGATTGACCATTGCGTTTCGACAGAATCAGGTAGCGATCGCCTGAAAGACATGACGCAGAGCGCGAGGCGAAGTGCGTGAACAACCGCGCCGCTCAAAGAGCACTTAGTCGCACCTGCTGATGTCAGGACGCAGTGATTTCACGGGTATTCCGCTTAGCCCAGCTGGAAATGCCTGCGGATTTTTGCCACGACTTGAGCGTTTGTCATACTGTCCGCAGCGTCGAGCACAACGTCGCCATTGATTGAGTGTTTTACATCCATCCGATTCCTGAGTTCCTTTCGGGCTTCTCCAGGACCGCAGATATAAACGGACTTCGAATCCATCAGATGCAAGATCACCTCGTCGTAGAAATTGTTTAACTCAGCCTTGTACTTACGTTCCCGAGTATCATCAGAAGGAACCTGCAATGCCTCGAAAGGCCCGCTGGTTTGGTCACCGGACCGACGAAGCTGGCTTTCCGCCCCCGACTCGACATGGATGACCTCCTCACCCGAATCCGATATCCGCACCACAACGGCTTTTTGGTGATCAACCCAAACGCCAACTTTGTTGTCCATCGATCTGTCCTTTGAAAATCTGCCATTTCCAACGCAAAACACAATAGTCGATTCTTTGGCCGCAATCGTCGTGCCGATGATACGGATTTTTTGAACTGCCTCTGTGACGCGTGGGAATTTCTGCGACGCCGGCTCATGGACAGGTTTTCCACAAATACTTTAACTCGCTGATTCGTGCGAATTGTCACACTCTGTTCAACCGTCTGCTCACATGTCGTGAAACCGAGCACGCTCGCGGGCCAGGTGTTGCATTTCCGGATGCGAATCATGCTCGCCGACGATGGGTTTGCCGAGCAGATACTCCATCACATCCTCCAGTGTTACCACCCCGACGACCTGTCCGTCGGCATTGGTGACGACGGCCAGGTGTTGTCGTTCGGCCATAAGCCGATCCAGTAACTGGTGACCACCCCATTTCTCGGACACGATCAGTGCGGGTCGCATGGTGTCGCGAATCTGTTTGCCAGGATCATTTTCAATTTCATCTGACCCCCAGAGCCAACCATCAAATCACGATTACTGACCGCTCGGCGAATTTTAATTGAAATCCGCTTCATAACTCCCAAGTGACTGAAATCAGTGGTGCTCTATGGCGGCACAACTCTAAATCCAGGGAACACCCTTACGATGCTCAGCCCGCAAACGATTCAGATTGTCAGAGATGTCACTCCTGTAGTCGCAGCGAACGCGCAGGTTATCACGCGAAACTTCTACCTCAGAATGTTCAGTGATAATCCTGAAGTCCAGCCGTTCTTCAATCAGGCGCACCAGCATTCCGGCGCACAACAAAGCGCTCTGGCCGGTGCGATCTGTGCGTACTTTACGAACATCGAAAACCTGGATGCGCTACGACCTGCAGTAGACGTGATCGCTCACAAGCATTGCTTGCTGGGCATTCGGGCTGAGCACTATCCGATCGTTGGAAGGCACCGGTTGGCGGCAATCAAGGACGTAATGCGGGATGGAGCCACTGAGGAAGTCATGGCAGCGATGGCCGAGGCGTATCAGTTTCTGGCCCATATCTTCGTCGGTCGAGAGCAGTGTATTTACGAAGAACAGAAATCGGCGGACGCAGGCTGGAATGGATATCGACCGTTCATCGTGGATCGCATTGTCCGCGAAAGCGATATTGTCACTTCGTTCTATTTACGGCGGTTAGACGGACGTCGTTTGCCCACATTCAAACCTGGACAGTACATCACGGTCAGTATCGGACACCCAACAACACCGACTTCGCCGCGGAATTACAGTCTGTCGGATCGCCCGGACTCAGGGTACTATCGAATCAGCGTCAAGCGGGAGGTCGCCGCGTCGGACAGAGTCCCTGATGGCTTGATTTCGACTTATCTGCACGATGTCGTCCAACAAAACGACTGTATCCAGGTCGGCCCACCATGTGGAGAGTTCACAATTAAGACGCTCGATGACGATCATCCGATCGTCATGCTGGCAGGCGGAATCGGCGTGACCCCGTTGCTGTCGATGGCAAAGACTCTGGTTCATCAAAATGTGAAATCTCCGATTCACTTTGTTCAGGCGGCTCGCAACAGTCGTGTTCACGCATTTGCAGAAGAAGTCCGTGCTCTTAAAGCCGATCGCGACAATGTGCGAACTCAAATCTTTTATGGCGAACCACTTGACGATGACGTTGCTCAGGGAAAATGCGATCTGGTCGGCGTCATCGATTTGAACTGGCTCCGAAACGCCACACCGTGGTCCGATGCCGAATCCTACTTTTGCGGCCCAAAGCCCTTTACGCAGAGTGTTTATGCCAGTTTGAAAGAACCGGGTGTCGATGAAGCACGAATCCATTTCGAATTCTTCGGTCCATCACAATCGCTGGCGGCTGCTACAACATGAGTTCATCTGGTTGTAACCGGGGTGATTGGCCACCGCATTTGACTCATCAATGATACGTACACTGCGGCATTTTCTGCCGCCTGTTGCGTTTGAGGCGGCATCGCAGTGATGCACATGTTCCTGCACACTTTGCACATTAAAACTGGTGAATCTTGTCCGATTTTTCAGCTGCTCCTACTTTTGAAAGTCAGCGTTATTCCAACAATCTCAAGGTGACGTCTTTCCTCACATCCGACGCAGCCGATGATTTGCTTTGAGTTCGCATAGTCCTGAGTTTACAGGGTCTCAGCATCGACTGGCAGAATATCGCAATGCAGGAGCGCACCGAGATGCAGATCAAGTTGTGGATTCTTCGCCCATTACAGCAGGTCTTCGCACTCGTGTTTCTAACCTCAGGTATTTGCTCAGCCGGGGAGTCATGCGAAAGTATCCCGAAGGCGATTGCGACCAGTGATTCTGGAAAGAGCAGTGCCGAGTCTGGTTGCGGTGAAGATACTGATTGCGTAACCTCCAACTACCAGGTGCTCGATCTGAAAAAACTCTTTGATGGTGTGGCGGGTAACGAGCCATTGCTGAAAAACTGGAAGGACCAGAAAATCGGCGACCTGAAGTACAGTGTGGGTGGCGAACTGCGTTATCGCCACATGTACGAGAAAAATCGCCTCCGGCCGGGCGGTCCAGGTCAGTCAACTTATGAACTTTGGCGGTTCACTCCGTTTGTTCAGGCAAACTACAACGACTTCATTGGCGGCTATGTTCAGGCGATAGATGCGTCCATGTTTGGTCTGGATGCACCGTACACGTCATCTCAGATTGATATCAATCGAACAGATCTGTTGCAATATTACGCAGAACTGAATGTCGGCGAAGTCGGCGATGGAAAGCTGAAGTATCGATATGGCCGTCAGTTTTTGCAGTACGGCGGACAACGTTTGCTTTCATCGCTGGCATGGGCCAACACGTATCGAAACTTTGAAGGGCACAAGTTCATGTACGCCAGTGATGACTGGGACATTGATGCCTTCGCCATGCAGAGCGTGAATGCGGCGGCGGGAAACGACCCTCAACCGTACAGCTTCGACCATCCGGACAGTAGCCGCTGGATCAGTGGCGTCTATTCCACATGGAAGGGGCTGGAACACAGCACCTTGGACCTGTACTACCTCCATTTTGATGAGACACAGTCCAGTGCCGCATTGATGGACGGACGACGGAGCACCTTGGGATCCCGACTTGCGGGCAAGTATCCGGTCAAGAACGGCAAGACACTTGTCGGCACCTGGAACTGGGATATGGAAGGAGCGTGGCAATTCGGCAAAGACAATTTTGGATCACCTGTCTACCGCGACGTTCAGGCCGGAATGGTTGCCGGACTGGGAGGCTACACATTTGAAGACGTGACCTGGAAGCCCGGCCTTGGCGGCATCTTTCACTGGGGCTCCGGCAGCAATGACCCAACAACAGGGACGATCAACACGTTTTCAACGCTTTATCCGCTGGGGCATGCCTACTGGGGACAGATTGACAACCTTTCCGGCCAGAACCTTTTGGACTACGGTCTGCAGGCCAGCCTCAAGCCTCATGAAAAACTCTCACTGGTCAGTCAATGGCATTACTTTGATCTCGCGCAGTCTTCCGACGCGATCTACAACATTGCAGGTGCCGCGCTGCCGGGAAGTGGCAGCGCCAACGTCGGCAACGAACTGGACCTTGTCGGAACCTATACGTATAGCAAAACCTTCAACCTGCAGATGGGTTATTTCATGTTCTTCTATGGGAATTCAGTCAATGACGGTCCTCTGGCACGATCCAACGCCGAACAATTTTATCTGCAGGCCACCTACAACTTCTGATTTTCCGTCGAAGTACGATTCGGGTGCAATTCCGTTTTGCGTAGCTGAAATGTGTTGATTATGCAGTATTTTTAGTTGTTTTGGATTTGAGTTCAGAATCGAGGCTCATGGAGGTGGGTGTCCAGCACAATGACGTAAGGTGACTGGATTTTTTGCTGTCCCGCATGAGGCGGATCCGATCATTTCAGCGATTGGAGATCACGAGCGACCGCAATTGAAGCATCGATTCGGCGTTGTCTTGGCACCAGTAAATTCCGTTCCCCTTCAGACGCATGTTGATCACTCGCCGAATGCTGCTTTCGATCGCGCCGCTCCCCAGTGTAAGACCGAGACCTTTGAAGAACGGGTACGCCAGGCGACCCGCGTCGCCGTGACGCTGAAGGTAACTGATCTCCGTGAGGATCTTTTCATTCTTGTCGTCTTTGTTCGCGTGCTGCTGAAGTTCTTTCACGACGTAACGCTATTCGCCGTTGCGAAGACGAGAACGCAGATCGCGGTACGATGCCATGCGATCGCTGTCCGAAAGTCCCAGCGTCTTCAGAGCCAGTGACACGTGATGAGCCGCATGACAGTTATCCAGCACCTGATGAATTTTCACTGTATCCGGGATACCGGCCTGCTTCACGATCGTGTCGATCCGATCCCGGATCCAGACGGCACCATCGCTGACAAACGTGACGCTCTTTGCTTTGGCGGCACCAAGTCGATGCAGGTGCATGGCCACAATCTCAGCCATCGCAACCGGGCCGGTGAACGTCCCGTCAATCGTGGCTTTCGACTTCTTCACCATACGCCCTTTTTCGTTGTGGAAACATCAGGGGTCGAACATCAAAGGGGTCAACATTAGGTCTCTTTGATGGAGGAATTGGCAGACCTTCCTGACCAACCTCAATCGTAAAGTGACGAATGGATATTTTTTGTTGATGCATTCAGGAAGAAATCATGCCACATTCCTTGACGTCGGAATCAAAGAGACCTGCCCCCTGATGTTCTCCCTTTGGAGACGAAAGAGGTAGACTACGAAGAGATCTGCACCGAGTCTGGCCTGAGTGTGGATGCCAGCACCGACGCGAGCACAAGCACGTCTTCCACCCCCAGTTGATTCGCTCTTTTCACGGCCATTGCGGCGAGCGTAAAAAGAAACGCCACCGCCGCAGGCAACACGATCACACCAACCGTAGAAGAGAGATTAAACACGTTGGTAATCGGGAGAGCATAGTTCGGAGGATCAGCAAGAGCATTAATCGTTCAATGGTAACAAGGAAATAAAGTTTTTCGCCGATCCACGTACTTTCTCGGTCGGGAATTGTATGGGGCACGATGTCGCTCCAAGCGTTCGCCGGTGAAGTATGCGGATCTTAGGATCTCGTGGCTGCGGAAAATCAAATGGGTCAAGAGATCGGCCCACAGATGATGGCTCCTGGTGTAAACTTGCATTGATTTTTCAGGTCACGTTCAATCGGGGAATAAGATGTTGAACAATGGACGAAAATTGTGTGGTGTCTTTCGCTTGTCGAAGTTAGCAAAATTCGCGTCTTTCGGGGGACGAAGGACAAGTTTGATTCAATTGCCTCGCTTCGACCGGCGACTGACATCGATTCTGATGTTCGTTATCGTTGTGCTTCTAAAGCTCGCTCTGCCGGATACGGTTTGTGCCCAATCGACCTACTACATTGCGCCAGATGGAATCGCAACGAATTCTGGTACATTAAATTCACCTTGGGATATTCAATCGGCTTGGGCAGGTCAGCAATCGATCGCACCGGGCGATACCCTCTTGATGCTCGGCGGCACTTATCGTCACCCCGATCGCACTTGGCAAAGTCCAGGGTTTTCAATCACACTCGCGGGGATTCAGGAGAAACCGATCACGATTCGATCCTGTCAGGGCCAGCGAGTTACGATCGATGGCAAAGTCGAAGTCAGCTCCAACAGTCATGATTTGCACCTTTGGGAACTGGAAATCACCGTCTCGGAAACAAAGAACTGGAATCGCGCTGTCACCGCGGGTGGACTGGCGATTGATGGTGCCGCCGACCTGCCGCAAGGTGGATTAAATATCCTTAATGGCAGCAACAGCAAATTCATCAACTTGGTGATCCACGACATGAATAGCGGTGTGGGGTTTTGGCGTCCCGCTGTCAACGCCGAGATGCACGGTTGCGTGATCTACGGCATTGGATCGATTGGACCCGATCGTTATCACGGCCCAGGCATCTACACTCAAAACGAAATCGGGATCAAAAAGATCACCGACAATATTCTTTACGGAATCTACTCCACGACGATCCAAGCGTACGGGAGCGACAAGGCGTCCGTAAGCGGTTTTGAGATTCTTCGCAACATTGCGTTTTCTCCCATCAAGGAGGGTCAGCGAGCTCAGATTCTCGTCGGCGGCGGACGCCCTAGTCGCGACATCTTCGTGCGCGACAATTTGCTGTACCAGATACCGCTGCAAATCGGTTACACCGCACCGCATAACGAGAACGCAGAAGTGACAGGCAACTGGATCACTGATGCCGGTATGTCGATCAACAATTTTAACCACGTGGTTAACGAAGGAAATGTGAATCTTGTTGAAAAAGTGCTACGGGACGATCGCGAGACAATGCAGATTCTGCATCGCAATCGCTACGATGTAAACCGCGCAAATCTCGCCGTACTCAATTGGAAACGCTCCGGTCAGGTTACGGTTGACCTTAGCGAATTTCTTTCAATAGACGATCACTACCGCATTGTTGCCGTGTTGGATATCTTCGGTCCACCGATCGCCCGTGGAACGTTTCGCGGCGGACGGATAACGCTGCGGTTGGTTGCCGACGGGCGGACGGGCCATGGCGAAATCGGTGTGTTTCTCGTCTTTCGAGAGCCTCGCGATGGTTAATCGCGAAAAACAAAGGTGTCAGAAAAACAAAGGATATCAGGAACCGAACACGGCATTTTGAGTGGAATCGGTTCCTGACACCTTTATACTGCAATTCGCTGCAACAGGTCACAATACAAATTGAAATGACGAATCGTGACCAGATCTACGATCGAAACCGAGATATTGTTTTGCAGCATCGCCGCACATTTGGTCACGAACACTTCGCGGTTTTTCGGTCGATCCTTGTTCGCCGGGCTGACCAGTTCAATCGCAGCTACTAATTGTCGACATCTGGACTCATCAAAGATCAGCACTTCGTACGCATATTGGTCGCCGAAATCAACATCGGTAGCCAACGTCGCCTTGGGCGGTGCATAAGTCGCTGTCGCTTGGCGTCGCTCGCTTGAAATGCGACAATCCAGACGGCTCGAAAAACTTTCTTCTTAATCACGGATGCCCGTCATGTCTACCGTTCCCAAACCAACCATGACGCCTCAGGAGTATCTCGTTCGGGAACGCGAAGCGGCATTCAAGAGCGAATACTATCATGGCGAAACGTTCGCGATGGCAGGTGCGACGCGCGAACATAACTTGATCGTCGGCAATGTCGTACGCGAAACGGGCAACGCACTGAAAGCACGCTCTTGCGAAGTCTACCCCAGCGATATGCGAGTCAAGGTTTCGTCAACAGGACTCTACACTTATCCTGATGCAACCGTGGTTTGCGGAGGCCCAGAGTTCGACGACGAGCAGTTTGACACATTCTTGAATCCAACCGTACTCTTTGAAGTGCTGTCCGAATCGACAGAGTCGTATGATCGTGGCGCGAAGTTCAGGCAGTACCGTGAAATAGCTTCGTTGAAAGAGTACGTGATGATCGCCCCCGAGCGAGCCAGCGTAGAGTGTTACATCCGCCAAGCTGACGGACGCTGGCTTTTACACGAATATCAAGCCTTGGAACAATCGGCCACGTTCGAGTCGATCAATATCACCATTGAGTTATCTGAAATCTATCGCAATGTCGAGTTCCTCAATCCGCATGAAACGGATTTGCAACCCAAGTAAAGCTGAATCGGTACGACCCTTTAGTCAAGTCGAAGAGCATCCAAGGCCCCCCGCTGGCTTGTCCAGCAAGGGCCAACGTTTTGAAACTAGCATCATCGCAATTGCTCAATCTGCTATTCGCGAATAGAATGAGTGGAGCGATAGCATGTTGTTAAGAAAGGTTTCGAGATGAGCGACGTATCACCAGCCGGCTCCATTGCATTCACCGAAGCTGCCATCTTTGGCCGTGTGGTGGACGGTTCGGGTGCGTTGTCCCGCGAGCTTGCCGAGCATGTGCTGACGCTTTCCATCTCTGCCGACGACCAAGCGCGGGTGAGTGAACTTCTACAGCGCAACGCCGAAGGAATCCTGTTGGATGCTGAACGAAAAGAACTTGACAACTTCAATCACATCGGCGATTTGATTTCGCTTTGGCACTCGCGAGCTCGGCGCGCATTGAAGTCGGCTTGATGAACGCAGCATTGACGCAATGTGTATGGAGTCGAGCCGGAAGTTGCTGCGAGTATTGCCTGATGCCGCAGACAGTTCATGTTTTGACGTTTCCCATCGACCATGTGATTGCACGTCAGCATGGCGGCGAAACAGTCGAATCGAATCTCGCCCTCTCCTGTACCCGATGCAACAGCTATAAAGGCCCAAACATTGCGGGCCTTGATCCAGAAACAGGGGTACTGACACGACTGTTACATCCGCGAACCGATGCGTGGGCCGCTTACTTTCGCATGATTGGTCCGGCGATTGAAGGTTTGACTCCCATCGGTCGTACAACCGTATTTGTTTTGCAGTTCAACCACGAGGACTACATCGCTCTGCGAAGTTCACTAATAGCCGAAGAGGTCTTCGGAGAATTGGCCTAACGCAGCGTCACGGCATCTCTACACTGTCTGGCAAGCCGACATGGGGCGAGTGCGAAGCAGACTGATCGGTCCCCTGCTGGCTCGTCCAGCAGGAGCACAAGATTTGAAGTTAGCAACGCCACCCTCAAACACCGCCTCCCCGGTTGGCTTGTCCAACCGGAAGGAAAGTCCTTGCTTGACGTACAGTGCATTCTACGGTGTCACGCTCGCCTCTTCAGCCTGAGCGACCGGTGGCAAGTCCATCGACGGGTTATCACTGCTATTGAATGTTCCTGCTATGCGGAGCACAAGCAGGATGCTGTTATTGCCTTCCGGGACTGGGGCTGACAAATCTGATTCGGCCAATGTCATAGTCTGCGTAGAGTATGAAGTCGGATTGTCGGTTGCGCTTTCCGACAGATAAACAACCTTGGTCACGACGTGGTCCAACGCCGCGCGAATGTCTTGTTTGGTGATAGCGAGCGGCAGCGAATGTTCTTTGAGAAACTTGGCGGATTTCGAGTTGCTCGGATAGACATCGAGCCAACCGCGCAGCGCGCAGTCCTTCAGGATCGGTTCATATCGCAAGAACAGTCCCAATCGCCGAACGTTCTTTGGATCAAGAGGCACACCGGGCTTCGGTGCAGCCGTACCGAGTCCATCGGGCGTGATAACCATTTCCTCTGGTCCGGTGAAAGAAATCCCAGCCAAATGTGAAGAGGTCCGCCGTGCTTCTGCGGTTTCTTTGTTGTGCTGCAAAAGGAAGGCGGTTAGCGAAAGGGTATTGGACTTCGCAGCAGAAGGTCGACTGGTCTCGACGGACGAGTTGTGCGTCTCAACTTCGGAGGTTGTGTTGATTAGGGGAGGACTTTCCAGCTTTCCTATCGTTTTTGCCTTGGCTTCTAGTTTCTGCGCAGGGCTCAAAAGCATTTCGCCCGATTTTATTGGCCGAGTATCTAGAATTGAGTTGGCGTTGCCAGGATCGAAGGCCGGTGCCGTGCTATCGTCAACTTGAATTTTGGATGGAATTGCCGGTAAAACATGCGGCGCTGGCGTTGACTCATCGTGAACCTGGACCTCGCTCTTCGGTTTCGCAGGAACCATCGTCTCGCCGGGCTTCACACGTTGCAGTTCCATGTACCAAACACCCGAGGCCCATTGAAGCTTTTCAGGTCGACTCTGGGGCTCGGGCGCCTTCTGTCGTTCGCCTAGACAGAGTATGAGCTTGTCGCCATCTATGCTGAGCAACCCAAGTCCGGATTGATCTTCCGTTTCCGAAGACAGCTCAACATGGATGGGTGTGTGATTGTCATCGACCTGAATTAGCATTGTGCCACCTGGCCCGCCATCTCGCACTATGATGCGGTCATCTTTGAACTCCCATGTCGAATTGGCCGGCGTTATGTTCTCATCGCCGTCCGCAGCGATTTGACGCGTGAGTCGTCATTTGCCTTGCAGTTGTTGTAATGTTGTGCTGAGCGGTAGTTGCTCTGGAGCTTTCCGATTGTCATCGGGCTTTTCGTCGCTGCCAACATCGTCTGGCGGCGTCGTGTCGTTGCTGCTCTGTGGTTGTGTCGAGGCTTTGGGAACCGGCGGGTTGATCGGCTGATCAGACGTTTTTACCGCATCCTGTCTAGTGTTGTCGCGGCGGCCGAGCATGGCATCAAATACTTCGCGGGCGGCGCGGGCCTGCTCTTCGTTCGCGCCCTCCAGGTACTGAAGTAGCATTTTTTCCACACGATCGTGGTCTTCGCGCAAACCCCACTGAATTCGGTGGTACAAGTTTGGCTCTCGGTCGACGAACGCCAACTCCAACAACCTTTTTAAGACGGCGTCACTTTTGTTGCGGACGGTCGACAGCCCGTAGTAGACCGCGTTGTAGCGAACCTGCCGATCATCATCGCTGGACAACTCGAGCATTAACTCAATTGCCTCGGGTGACTGCTGATCGGGCTCCCAGACCCAGCGCCCGCCGGCGATGATCGCCACTTGGTTACGAATTTTCGGCTGAGGGTCCGTTGCACATCGCGCGAAGGCTGCAATGAACGAGTCGTCCATGATCAGTGCGATTCTTTCACGGAGTATTGTTTTCAGCATTTCAAGGCGTTCCGTACTGGAGCCAGTCAGTAGGATTTCCTTGAAGCGAGCAAGCTGGTCGGCATAGTTTTGCTCGGCCGTAACTCGGGCCTGCTCGGCTGCCCACTCGAACGCATTGAGTTTTCCGCTGAAAATTCTTCGGCAGACCTCCGCCTTTTTCCGGACAGACTCATCTGCAGACTCATGAAACGGTTGTAGACAACTGAGAAGTTCCGGGATTTGGTTACTCGTCCCCCAGGCAATGCGGCTCAGGTCGTTGTGGTCATCCACCCGCATCGCTAACTCGGCCAACGTCCTCAGAATGGCAGGCGTTTTAGGTTGAACAACGGACAAACCGAAATAGACCGCATAGTGACGCGTACCGTACGGATCGGCGCGCTCGCCACTGAAATCCGCAGCGTGGTACATGATTTCAATCGCATCTGAGTTCTGAGGAGATTTGTTCCAGATGTACTTGTTACCGATCCACCCCAGGATCAGCGTTCGATGCTCCCGAGTGCGTCGTAGCCCCCGTTGAACTGTCTTAAGGATCTCCTGGTCGCTCCTGGTTTCTCGATCGCGGGCGTTCCACAATCTATCCAGTGCAAGGCCACCTTCCACGTCATCGGGGAAGAATGTGTCGAAGCTTGGCCCTTGGTACGCTTCCGACGGAATGCGACTCGATCGTCGCAGGCGGTACACTCGATTGCTGTTTTCTTTCGTATCAAATCCTTGAGGATGTTGAATGCTGGGCCCTGCTAGTCCACCCGTCTGTTCTCCCATGAATGACGCAGGGAAAAATGCAGTCATGGCATAGGTCAGCGAATCTTCATTCAGTTTATAGATTCCGTAGGCAATCGACGGTGTGTCTCCTCCAACGCCGCTTGTATTTCCAGTCGACGTCAAACCGTGAAATGTGATCTTGGGGCCCTCGATTTCGAAACGATTGCCCCCGCTCATGTTGTTACTGACCGTCCACAGGTTTTCCTTGACTGTCAATTCAATGGGCGTCTTGTACTGTGTCACGACGCCAGCGGATTCGACGGACAGTAACTCCCACATGCCTTGCAGGGCCCGCAGTCGCGCAAAGTTTTCCCCTTGTTTGCGGCCTGCTTGTGCTGCTTCTATTGATGGCCATCCACCTTGTTCGCGAGCACTCTGAAGGAGTGGGTCCATCCCAGCAGCGAGGTGGCTGAGTGGGGAGACTGCAGTCGAACTAAGCACAATCTTTACAATTTCGGTTTCCCCGCGTGACAAGGATACGCGATTATTCTCAATCTTTAGATCGCTGTCAGGAGCATCGATCTCAATGGTATATTCACCTGCCTTTAGCCGCGTTATTGCTCGGCTCTTCAACACGGTCAAGCGTTCTACGATTTCCTTTTCGTGTAGGATGCGAATGGGAATATCATCTGCTTCGGACTCAATCGTCAACGTCCCTTTATCCAACTCCAGCACGATCAATACGCCAGCCAAGATCAGCGAGAAAGCGAAGGCTGCGGCGGCAATAAACTTGCCGATTGGAGGACGGCGAACTATTTTCCGTGCCACAGTCGCAATGGCTGCAGGCAAGGGAGTCGTGGACGGCTGCTGCACGTGAGCCAAGCAGTCTTCCAGTAGCTCGGCAACTTGTTGAGCAGATACAAACCGATCGTCGGCTTGTTTAGCCATCAATTTTCCAATGATCGCGCACAGCCATTCAGGAATGTCGGGATTGATTTCGCGAATGGGGCGTGGCTCTTTATCGGTTATTAAGCGCAGCACGCTGTAGCTCGATTCTGCCCGAAAGGGAGCATGGCCGGTGCACATCGCGTGGAGCACGCTGCCGAGACTGAATAAATCGCTGCGGTGATCGACGGTTTCGGCGCGGGCCTGTTCGGGCGACATGTACTGTGGAGTGCCAGC
>Ga0105046_10008711_pt1 | contig 15916 bp, 11 predicted proteins | sample MAT03_FD_78385 | JGI IMG/M metagenome (GOLD analysis project Ga0105046, IMG submission 78385) | Freshwater microbial communities from Lake Fryxell liftoff mats and glacier meltwater in Antarctica - MAT-03 (megahit assembly) | ecosystem: Environmental > Aquatic > Freshwater > Ice > Liftoff...
AAGTCCATACGGACGTTGTAGATGCTCCAAACCATCGCTTGCCCCGCATTGACTAGTCGAGTTGTTCAAAATTCACCGTTGTTGACCAAGTTTGAGTGGTTAGCTTTCAATATTGATTTGGATATTGGTTTAGGCGTCATTCCCCGAAGCAGACCCGTTGGTTAGCATTGTGGGAAATATCCGCGTAGGATGGATGCCGTACGCCCGAACTGTTCTCCCCCCCGCCGCACATTCGTACCGAGTTGTCTCCAGTGAAGCGCGCCGTCATCAGTGATATTCACGGCAATCTTGAAGCCTTACAAGCAGTGCTCAAGGATATCGACGACCAGAAGGTGGACGAGATTATTTGTTTGGGTGACATCATCGGTTATGGGCCTAATCCCTGCGAGTGCCTTGACTTGGTCATGAAGCGGGCCAGCAAAACAATTCTGGGCAATCACGATCAAGCTGCCCTGTTTGACCCTGAAGGTTTTAATCCGGTCGCTTTGCAGGCGATTTACTGGACGCGCGATCGATTGGACAATGGTCCCGGAAGCAGCGATCAGGTTGATAAACGGTGGGATTTCTTGGGTGAGTTACCTCGACAGTTTAACGACCGACATTGGTTGTTTGTTCATGGGTCACCGCGCGATCCGACGAACGAGTACGTCTTTCCTGAGTACATATTCGATCAACGCAAGATGGAGATGCTGTTCTCGAAGATCGACAAGTATTGCTTCATGGGTCACACGCACTTGCCCGGTGTTTTCACGACGTCGTGCGAATTCGTCACCCCAGCGGAATGCGACTACAAGTTCAAGTTGTCTTACGACAAAGCGCTTGTGAATGTTGGAAGTGTTGGTCAGCCCCGTGATGATGATCCCCGAAGCTGCTACGTCGTCATCGATGATGAAGCGGAAACGGTAACGTTCCGTCGCGTTGAGTACGACTTCAACAAGACGGCTACGAAAATTTACGCCGAGCCAGAGTTGAATGATATGCTCGGCGACCGACTAAAACACGGAAGATGACCGTTTTCTTGTTGGCATAGACAAGTTCCATAAGGTATCCGTTCGGTGGAAATTCCGAGTCTTTACTGCTGAACTGATCATGTCTAACCTTCGCCAAAAAATGTTATCCGTTCGCACGCGTGTGTCGATGCCGCTGCGTGCTCGCCGATTGCGGCAGCTCGCGTCGGTAGGCATGTCGCCGATGTCAGTGCTTTTCTATCATCGGGTCGCAGATTCGCATCCAAACGACTGGACCATCTCATGCGATAAATTCGAAGAGCAGGTCGAGTACTGCCGTCGACATTTTTCGATTATATCGCTCGACGAACTACAACGCCGAAGCCGGGCCGGGTTTAATTCGGAGGCTACCGTTTCGATAACGATTGACGATGGCTACGCAGAAAACTGTCGCTTCGCGATCCCATTTCTCATTCGACACCAACTTCCATGCACCTATTTCGTCACGATCGAAAATTTACGTGATGGAAGACCTTTCAAGCATGACTTGGACAACGAACGACCGCTGCCGGTGAACACGTTCGATGAAATTCGCGCGATGGCTGACGGCGGCGTCGAAATCGGGTTACACACGCGAACCCATTTCGATTTTTCGAAACCGACTACCGAAGCACAGATCTATCAAGAAATTACGAGCGCTGCCGAAGAACTTGCCCATGCGATCAACCGTCCAGTTCGGTACTTTGCGTTTCCGTTCGGCATGCCACAACATCTTTTGCCGGCCGCAATCGACGCCATCAAGGAAGCCGGCTTAGTCGGATACTGCAGCGCGTATGGCGCGTACAATTTTCCAGGCGATGATCCGTTTCACATCCGTCGAATCCACGGTGATTCAGATGACCAACGATTTCAGAATTGGTTAACGTTTGACGAAAAGAAAGTACGGACGGAGAAGGCTCGTCAGCGAATGCGATCCGGGACGATCGGGTCGACAGCTCGGCAGCCGCTGCGAACGATGTTTGTAATGACCAGCATGCCGGTCGGCGGCGCGGAGACGCTATTGGCCAACATGATGGACTGTTTCGACCAGAACCGGATTAAGCCAGAAGTAGTCTGCTTGAAGGAGCCTGGGCCGCTGGGCGAGAAGATTCGCGATAGGCACACGGTTCATAGCGACTTTCTTTCAAGTAAGTGGGACCTCCGTGTATTGCCTCGGCTGACACGGCTAATGAGAGATCGACGAACGGATGCCGTTATTACCGTCGGTGCTGGTGACAAGATGTTCTGGGGACGACTTGCGGCCAAACAAGCCGGTGTACCTGTAATTTGCAGCGCTATCCATTCGACGGGTTGGCCCGATGGAATTGGCAAGTTGAATCGGATGCTTACCAGCGTTACCGACGGCTTCATTGCCGTTGCCGATCATCATGGCAATTTTCTTGCGGAGCACGAGGGAATCCCCTCCGACAAGGTTCGAATCATTCGGAATGGAATTGATTGCCAACGTTTCGTCCCTAATTCAGAGATGAAGTTTGTACTTCGGAACGAGCTGTCGCTCCGCTCCGATGTTGAGCTTGTAGGGATCGTGGCCGCTCTACGTTCGGAAAAAAATCATGCAATGTTTGTTGACGTGGCAAGCCGCGTCTGTGCTCAACGCGATAACGTCCATTTCGTGATTGTCGGTGACGGTCCAGAACGTCCTTCGATTGAAGCGTTGATCGAAACGTCGGGGCTTACGAAAAAAGTTCATCTTTTGGGTACGCGCCACGATACGCCTAACATCTATGCAGGCTTGGATCTGTTTCTGCTTTGTTCTCACAACGAAGCATCGCCGGTCTCGATTTTGGAATCCCTCGCTTGTGAGGTACCGGTGATCAGCACACGAGTTGGCTCGGTTGCCGAGTCCGTTGTGGCGGGTGAAACGGGCTACTTGGTCGACCGAGACGATCGCGGCAACATGGCTTCTCATGTTTTGTCATTGCTTGGCAACAAAGCGAAGCAAGAAGAACTCGGACGACAGGGACGTAGCCTTGTCCTGCGCACCGGTTCACTTGATTCCATGGTTTCTGGATACACAGAACTGATTGAACAAATCTATAAACGCAAGCAGCGTTTGCCAGAAACCTGGAAACCAATGGTCAGCCAGAGTCGCGGGACGTCCGCTTCGATTTACGACTTTCAGGAAGTACACTGATTCGGTCAAGAAGCCCGTGGATAGAGCGCGCCGAATCACTCATCCTTTTCAGTGTTGCTACGTCGAAATTTGATCTCCTATCCATGAAGTTGACTAGTCACGTAATCGTCCTGCTGGCCAAGCTTTTCAGCGGCTTTACCGTCCGGTGGATCGACATCGCGCCCGACACATGTCAGCGAATTTACTTTGCCAACCATACCAGTCACTTGGACGCGGTTGTTCTTTGGTCAGCGCTACCGAGAAATGTGCGGGCCATCACTCGTCCGGTTGCCGCCAAGGATTATTGGTCAACCGGTTGGCTACGGCCGCATATCGCGCAATCGTTCAATGCGCTTTTGATCGATCGGCAAGAGATCAAGGTCCATCAAAGTCCGATCGATCTAATGATTCGCGAAATGGGCGACGTCTATTCATTGATTGTCTTCCCAGAAGGCAGTCGCGCCGAAGGTGAAGAAATGGGCGAATTCAAAAGCGGGCTTTACTATCTGGGCAAAAAACGCCCTGACTTGGAGTTGGTACCGGTCTACATCGACAACGTGAATCGCATTCTGCCCCGCGGCGAAGTATTGCCGGTTCCTCTTTTGAGTTGCATCACGATCGGACCGCCGATTTGGCTTGAAGCGGGTGAACCGAAAAACGCGTTCTTAAAGCGCGCTCGCGATGCCGTGAAGCGTTTGAAGGATGTCTAGTTTTTTTGCATTACTAGGTTGTTGGTCACTTGAGCTGAGCGGCACGAGAGAGCGCTTCATCGCTTCCGGCTACCAACAACGTATCGCTGTCGGTCAACTTCGCATCCGGATTGGGCGAAGGAGAGATACGATCGGTCAATACGTCATGCAGCGCGACTACCGTGATGTCATAATTCTGGCGAAGCATCAATTCGCGAAGCGTCTTGCCGCTCCAGGAATCCGGCACAGCCATTTCTTGAACACTGAACCCAGTTCCGAGCCTTACGTAGTTCAACAGCGCCGTTCCGCAAATTCTCGTACCGAGGCTGATCGCCGAATCCCGCTCTGGAAAGATGGTTTCCGTGACCCCAATGCGCTCCATGACGCGAGCATGATCACGCGAGATAACCTTCACATAAACGTCTGGCACCTGCAGGTCGTGCAACGCCATCGTCGCCAGGATACTGGCGGTGATGTCGTCACCGGTTGAGATGACTCCCGCGTCCGCATCCTTGATGCCTAGCCTTTCAAGGGTTATCAAATCGGTCCCGTTGCCTACAACCGCTTTTGAAACCAAGGGCGCGATTCGGTCTACGGAATCGCCGTCCATGTCGATCGCCACAACTTCGTGCCCCTTGGAACTGAGAGCTTCCGCGACGCTTGATCCAAAATTGCCCAATCCGATAATTACAAATCGTTTCACTTCATAGTTCCTTTGATGCGGACTTAATTCCTACCAACCACTATCCGACAACAACATCTTCGTACGCGTATCGGAAATGCGCTTGACGCTGACGACCGATCACTAAAGCGGCGGCAAGCGTCAACGGCCCCACCCTACCCAAAAACATAAGTAAAATGGTCACAAATCGACCAGGTGTTGAGAGATTCGGTGTCAATCCCATCGATAGACCGACCGTGTTGAAGGCACTTACCGCTTCAAACATACGTGACAAGAAGTTTCCCTGCACGCCCGGAACGTGCTCCGTGATCGCGAGCGCAAAGATACCGATTGCCATAACAGAAAATGCAACGACGGTAAGGCCGATAGAACGTTGGATCGTGTCATCCGGGATCGAACGATTGGCAAAAACCGTCGTTTCGTCGTTTCGAATTCTCGACCAAGCGAGCAGAACAATCAACGCACAGGTCGTCGTCTTCAGCCCGCCGGCGGTCGATCCCGGCGACCCGCCGATCGTCATCAGAATGATTGTCAAGAAGTTTGTGCTGTCCGAAGCTATCGCGTAGTCGATCGAATTGTACCCAGCGGTTCTCGGAGTAATGCTCAAAAAAAGTGAATTGACAATCTTGTCGCCAAGAGACAAGTCCTTCAGAGTTCCTTGCCATTCGAAGAACGCAAACATCGGCCAAGGTAAAACGATCAAAACCACCGTTGTGCCAAGTACCAAACGTGTATGGATGGAAAGGCGTTGGCTTCCAAGTTTTTTGCGCTTCGAAAAATACGAAACAGATTCTTCCATCGCGATAAATCCAAGGCCACCGGCAACAATCAACGAGCCAATGATCAATAGCGAAACCGACGATTCTCGAGCGCCAATTAGCGAATCGCTGTTCGTCGAAAAACCAGCGTTACAGAATGCGCTGATCGAATGAAAAATCGCCGGCCAACATGCCTCGCGCCAACCGTCTTGAGGAGCCCACGCGACCCACAACGCAACTGCTCCGAACGCTTCGATCAAGAAAGTGAACAACACAACGTCAAGCGTCAAGCGTTTCAAATCAACCCTTGGCCCGGTCCTTCTGACTTCATGCGTAAGTGCTTCGCTGCGAAGCGATAAACGAAAACCGAGAACCTGAATCACCAGGCTGGTGAAAGCGAGTATGCCGAGACCGCCAAGTTGGATCAGCACGAGGATCAAAAATTGTCCTCGAAAGGTGAAATGAGTCGCGGTATCGACAACCGTCAGACCGGTGACACAAACGGCACTGGTCGAAGTGAAAAGTGCATCCACAAACGTCAATGGTTTGTCGACGGTTACACCCGGTATGAACATCAACCCAAGCGTGCCTAACGCGATGAGCAAGAGAAATGAGCCAACGAAAAGCTGGGGCGGCGAACAATTTCGCCACAGGCTTACATTTTCGGTCAGTGACGCGTCCCATCGCGCTGCAGAAATTCTGCGAGTGGGTCGTAACCTACGGCTCGCGGCCGGCTTTTTCATAGGGAGTCAGTTGTCCTATCCAACATCGCCTCTCATCGAGACGCAAGTTAACCGCAAACAAGCTTAATCTTGACTCGCCCAGCAGTGAGAGGGGGGGCACTCCGCTGACTCGATGATTTTTGCAATCTCACTCAAAAACCCCATCTGTAGCGGTTAAAGAGACGTTACTACCTGAAAATAGTGCGTCGTCAACGATAAGAATAAGGGTTCGAAAGTAATGGAAAAAGCGACGAGTCTTCAAGATCGTGTTGCCTTGAGGAACTCGTCGCCTCGTCCAATACCCTAAAGTTAAGCGGTGACAAAGCACGAGAGGAACTCAGATCACCGCGTCATCCTCGTAATCTCGATCAAATCCAAATTGAGCGATCATTTTTGCGTAGAGCGAATAGTAAACGGGGATTAACAGCAGAACAAACCAGGTTGCAAACATCAAGCCAAAGGCCAAGCTCGCTGCCATCGGTATCAACAACTGCGCCTGAAACGATCGCTCGAATACCAAAGGCAACAGGCCCGCAATCGTCGTCAAACTGGTAAGCAGAATCGGACGAAATCGTCTTTGCCCCGACTCGAGGATTGCCTGCTGGATTGAGATCCCTTCCTTCTTCCGCGAATTGATGAAGTCGATCAAGACGATCGAATCGTTGACCACCACTCCGGCAAGGGCGACCAAACCAAACATACTGAACAAGGTCAGCGGCAAGCCAAGAAACGCATGCCCCCACACCGCACCAACCATCCCAAAGGGGATAACTGCCATGATCAGGAACGGTTGTGAGTAACTTTTAAACTGCAAAACAAGCAAGACGAACATCGCAATCAACGCGACGGCAAAGCCAACCATCAGGCTCCCTACCGATTCATTGCTTTGTTCGCGTTGGCCTTCCCAGCGAACAGTTACACCTGGATACGCAGCAAGCAATTTCGGCATGAAAACGTTCTGAAGCTCGGTTGCAATCAACTCCGAATTCGCAGTCGCTTCGTCAATGTCTGCGCTGATCGTGATGCTTCGTTGTTGATCGACACGATTGATCTCCGAGAAACCTCGCTTCAATGTTACCTCCGCGACTTCCTCGATGGGTCGTTCGACACCTTTGGAGTCTCGTACTCGAATCTCGCGAAAGTTAACAAGGCTTCGCCGTTCTTCTTCAGGATACCTCACCATCAATTTAACTTCGTGTCGACCGCGCTGAAGTCGCATCGCTTCGGCACCGAAATAGGCATTACGAACCGTTTCACCGAGGTCCGTTTCGGTAAGTCCCGTCGCGATCGCGCTCGGTTTTACGGCGAATTGAAATTCCCATTTCCCAGGGGTATTATCGTCTGCGATATCGAACACACCTGCAAATTGACCCAAGCGCTCTTTCACGGCTTCGGTCGCTGCCTGAAGCTCTTCGATCTGCTCACTCGGCGCAAGCAATTTAAACTCAATCGCTTTTCCGCCGGGACCTACGCCGACAGTACCAAAAGTCAACTTTTCAACGCCAGGAAAATCACCTGCTTTCTTCCTCCATCGATCAATGATCTCGTCGCTATGGACATCTCGATCTGCGCTATCGTACAGCTCGACGAAAATCTGGCCGGTGTGGCCTCCGCTTCCGCCGCTGTTCGCAGAGACGCCTTCCGTGCTCGAAATGCTGCCGACTTCTCGGTACGTCAGCCTGACAGGCCCAACCATCCCGGTGCCTTCATCCGGGTAGGTCCGTTCAAGCGGAATCCCTTCGCGTTTCGAACGAGCTTCTGCCAATTCGCGACTAACTTCACGTATTGCGACTTCCATTTTGCGAGTTGCTGCATCGACGACGGATGCCGATGTGCCATCAGGAAATGCGATCGTCGAATGGAGCAGATTGTTATCTGTCTTAGGAAACAAGATCAGTGGAACAATCCCACCTCGAATCATTCCTACTGTCACTAACAACAACATCACCGATACCGCCAGCGGTATCATCGGGTGCCGAATTCCGAACTTGAGCGTTGGGAAGTAGAGGCGATCACATACAAATTCCATACCGGCAGAAGCATAGCCGCGTGCCCATTCAAGAAGCAAACCAAACGGACGGAATGGGTAAAGCAGAACCGAAACGAAGCGGAAGAAACCGGTGTGCGAGTGTGCCAAATGGCATGGCAATACAAACGTGCTCTCTAACAAAGAGACAACCAACATCGCCATCACCGCGAACGGTATTACCGCCATAAACTTTCCCATCACGCCGCTCACAAAGAACATCGGTGCGAACGCGATCAACGTGGTCGCCACTGACGCGGCGACGCTGGGCATGACTTCCGTGGCACCGTCGATCGCGGCTTGAAGCGGACGCTTGCCCATCTGGCGGTGCGAATAAATGTTCTCCCCGATCACGATTCCGTCGTCGACGACGATGCCGAGTGCCATTAGGAACGAAAACAGGCTAAGCATATTTAAAGTCTGGCCGCCAAGGGAAAGAGCAATGCCAGCACCTAAAATCGAAACGGGTATTCCCATGGCGACCCAGAAAGCAAGTCGCGTTTCCAGAAACAATGCCAGGGTGACGAAAACCAGAATCAGACCCTGAATGCCGTTCGTAATTAGCAGATCCAAACGGCCGCGAACTTCGACGCTAGTATCATTCCACACCGCGAACTTGTAACCCGCCGGAAGCTCTTTCGTTGCCACGTACTCTTTTACCGACTCGACCATGGCGAGCAGATCTTCGGTCTTGGACCGCTCAACATTGACCACCATCGCCGGCTTGCCATTGATTTCGGTAAGCGTTGCGACGTCTTCAAACTCGTCACGTACTCGGCCAAGATCATTCAGCGTTAATGTTCCACCGCCTACTTGAGTAATGATCGGCAACTGCGCGATCTCTTGACCGACTCGTCCCTTGTTCTTCGCTCGAAGCAAAACTTCCTGTCCATCGGATTTAAGCTGGCCACCTGGGACTTCCACATTGCGACTACGAATGATAGATGCCACCTGCTCTAGCGAAAGGCCGTAGCTACGGAGCGTCGCCTCCGGAATCTCAACATCGATCTGGTAGGGTCGACCACCCATGATGCTTGCCGTTGAAATGGACTTCAATTGCAACAAATCATCTCTCACACCTTCGGATACCTCTCGCAATTGCAACTCGGCTTCGATGTCAGTGCTTGAATGATCCGGAGCAATAACCCCGACGCGAATCGCTGGTGTTCGAAATGTGATCTGTGAAACCAGTGGATCCTCAGCCCTTACGGGAAATGTTGGAATTCGATTGACTTCGCGATCAATTTCAGCCAAGACCTTTTGAACGTCCTTCACATCGCTGCGAAGTTCCATGAGGACATAGCCAGCACTTTCCTGTGCGATGGAAGTTACTTTCTTGATGCCATCGAGTGACCGGACCGCTTCCTCGATCTTCTGACAAATGCCTTCCTCGACGTCCTCCGGCGTAGCACCGGGATAGGGCACCGTGACCATAACGACTTCCAGCTCAAAAGCTGGAAAGGTTTCCCTACGCATCGTGTAAAACGCAAGGCCGCCCATCGCAATCAGCCCGATTACCAGAACGTTCATTCCCGGCGAGTTGCCGATGGACCACGCAATTAGATTCTTCACCGAGATCGAACCCTTTCTAAAAAGCCTACTTAAGATCCGACTTCGGCACGCGAACGGTCAAGGTGTCGTCGAACTCACCCAACGGTGAACTGACGATCCAACTACCGCCTTTCACTTCGCCACCGCCAATCTCACAAATCCAGTATCGTCGGTCGCCAAGTTTCGAACTTAAGACTCGGTTTTCAGATACCGCATCATCCGCATCTGACAACCACAAAGAATCAACCGGCATTACGTTCCGCCGCACCATGACTCGGCCCGCCTGCCAAGCCGAAGGATCAAACTCATCCGCCAATATTGCATCGACTTTATTTTCGGTTTGCGAAGCCGTGTTCACCGAAACGGCAGCATCCGGATTGGCGACCATCGCGTCGGATAAGCCACTGGTTCCGCTTGATTCAAGCACGCCGTCGTCAGGAACAAACTGCCACACGCGGTTACCTGGTTGAATGGCAACCGAAGGGATCGCGACCAAAGGCGTTTGAGGCTGTATGAGCAACCGGACGGTCACAAACATTCCGCGCACCAAAGGCGAAGGAGTGGTGTCAGCACGACCTGGCTTCGTCCCTTTGAATTCCTGAGGACGATCAACAACAATCACCACCGGCACCGTCCGACTCTGGGGATCAAGACCGATTCCATCGTATCGAATTAGCGTCCCATCCCAACGAAACACGGAATCGGTCCGCCCAGAAACGGTGTATTCGATGATCGCAGGCGTTGGCGGGATGGTGTAGCCCGGTGATTCCGATTGTTTGCCTCCGTCAACCTTTGCGATTGCTTCGGAATCACTTCTTTGCTGGTCGAGGACCCAGTGCAATTGGTCCATTCGGAGATTGACTGCAACTTCGGCTTTGGACACATCGTTCAATGTAGCAATCGGGCTGCCACGCTGGATAAACGAATTCAACTCCGCATTCTCCTGGACGACGACGCCATCGGCGGGACTATAAATCTTGGTCCGCTGCAAATTGATCTCTGCAGTCCGAAGCTGGGTCGTTGCCAACCGTTCCGCTGCCTCAAGCTTGCTTCGACGGGTCGATAAAAGATTCAACTGGTTTTGGAAAGTCACTTCGCTTTGCACTGCCATCAGTAGCGACTTTCGCGCTCGATCGACCTCACCTTCACTTGCAAAACCTGCAGGCATCGATTCAAGTCGCTTGACCTCACGCTCCTGAAGACTGACGTCATCGGCGGCAACCTTTACCAATCGATTGGCGTTGGTGACTTCCTGGTCAACTTCGACGAGGGCCGCATAGTCCTGCTCACGCATTCGCGTCAGCCGATCAATCTCTTGTTCGTAATCAGTCGAATCAATTTCAACCAATAGTTGCCCCTTTGTCACGTAGCTTCCCGTCTCGCACTGCGGCGACTTTTTTACCACGCGTCCAGAAACCTCGGCCGCGATGGCAACTTCTCGATAAGGAACTACAACGCCATCAACTCGCAATTCAAGCGGTTTTCCAATCTCTTCGAGCGACAGAACTCTCAAAACTTGAGCTGCGGGCAAACGTCGCAAACGGCTTGCAATCGATTCATCGTCTGCGACTCGCGACTTGGGATCGATCGACCCCAAAGCAGCCACCGCAAAAGCGCCGATGCATAAGATGCCAATCGGGACAATCACGTTGAAAAGCAGGCCGCTAAGCTTCCAAACGGGATATGTTTTTGCTTTGTTACCATTGTTCACGCCGCGATTATCAATGTGAACGTCCGATGCACGTAATGGCGTTTCCGACTTCGTCGTAGCCGAATGGACTTGAGGGTTCATTACCGGGGGAGCGCCTGAAGGTGAGGCCGATGTCATAGGGAAGGCTCAGTAACGTCACGAAACGGAATCGTTGTGAGCGTTTCGCCACATCGAGTTCCAAGTAAATTCTCAGTCGCCGCAATCGTTACACCCGAGATATGACAAGCAAGCGACTGGATATCAAATGACGAATTGCGGCGATCATCTGGGATCAATAACCGTACGACACCCGCACCGACGCGGTAATACAGACATTGTCCGATCACGGAAAGTGCTAGTTTCTCGATCACATCCAACGGTGTCGAAGAAGGTGCCAAGCGGCCAATGATCATCGTGATTCGAATGAACATCGGCCGAAAGAACTCCTCTACCATTTCTGCGAAAACAGCAGTAGGACGATTCATTTCCCGCATCATCAACTGCGATTCCCAGCCCGTATCATCGCCGGACAACATTTGGACCAGCATTGCCGTCACAAAATAATGAAGCTCTTGACGCGGCGTTAATCCGGCAGGAGGCGGTTGCATTGACGAGCCTTGGCATCGGTTGCGAACCGCTCGAATCACTTCCCGATAAAGTCCGAATTTATCACCGAAGTAATAACCGACTGCGGCCACGTTGACGCCAGCATGTCGACAGATTTCACGGACCGTTGCTCGATCGAAACCAGCATGTGCAAACACCGGGCCAGCGGCATCGATCAGACGTTGCTTCGCAGCATCTTCGCGCCCCATGACGCCAGCGGTGACGGCTGGTCTCGTCAAACCAACTGTGGGATCGACCCGCTGGGGCAAAGTTGGATCGACGCTAAATGGATCGTTTGGCGGAGAAACCATCTTCTGACGCGGCGAAGTTGCTGAGAAAGTCGGGAGGGAAAATCAAACAACTGTTTTAAACGTTTGTTTGAATCTTTCCAGTACCAACTTCGCCGCGTCACAGATTTTGTTGCGGAAGTGCGTTCCTGATGGCAATTTAGAGTCGAAACGGGGGGAGATTTCGACGGAAACCGGCAAGAAACTCTCTTCTGCGGAAGGTTAACGAAGCCCTGCACCAGCTTCGTTTGATGTCGCCTTTGCAACTCGAACGACTGAGTCGCCTGCCCTTCGCAGCGCCATCGCTACGCGTTCCAGTGTGGCCGCTGCGTTGTCGCAGGCGGTCGCCAGGGCCTCGGCTCGCGCGATCCCATCGAATCCACGATCGATCGGTTCAGCGACGAAAGCATGAGGCCGAAGAGGCATTTTTAGCGTCGCAGCCGCTACGCCTACGGCTGCAAAATGATGAGTCGACGGGCACTGGGCCGCCAAGTCACAACGCTCTACCGGGCAACACACTCGATCTTGTACGACATCCGCCACGCCAGCGGTCGCACAGTCCAGCGAATCGACCTCAATCCCGGCCCTTACCAACAGTCTTTCACCAGCCGACTTTTCTAATTGTTCGGCTCTCGTCTCTGGTGTATCTAATTGTAAATTGTTTGCGATCGATTGAGTGATCGTTTGCAACTGATCCTGCGTCGCCTTACGGATGCTTGCAAGCGATGTCGCAGCATTTACACCGAATCGATCTGGGTCAAGCAAGTCTCGCAATTGGCTTTGCGGTTGAATCGATTTATTGATCGCGATTGCAATGGCGCGGCGTTTCGCATCCACCTTTGCCGTTTCACTCGAAGTCACTTGCGCAAGGAACCGTTTGGCTTGGTTCAGCCTATCCGACGCCGTGTTCCAAAGCGATGATTTCTCGCTTGCTCGGCTAGGTTGTCCAATCGAGACGCTTTGCGATGGCAACGCTTCTTCAGACCAAACGACGCCATGGCCAAGACAGTCCAGCGGCCCGTAGTCAGATATCGACTGATCCATCGTCCTGCGTCCGCCTAGGTAGCGAAACTGCGGAATCGAAATCGGATAGTTGCGAAGCTCAACCTGTTCTTCGCTGATGAGATCGTAGGGAAGGTAGCCTTCAGCAATCGAAACGATGATCGGGGACGAACCAACAAGCTTCAAACTCGGTTCCTCGACGACTTCAGTAGGTCTGGCCGCGACCGATGATGGCGATGTTAAGTTTGAAAGTGCTTTTTCAATCGCAGTGTCAAGCAACGTTGCAGGTTTCGCGAACAGATTGACTCTGGTTTTCCTGCTTCGGTTCGCCAACGCCCGATCAACCGCGTCCGCAGCAAGCACTCGGTTTTTAAAGCGGGAGCGACGTGTTGGCTCCGTTGCAAACGGATTGACCGAGTAGGGCAATGTGTTGAACTCGGCCGAAGCCCACCCACAATAATCGTCGCTAAAGATCCAATAGTCTGGTTTATTGCTTTGGGAGGAGCCGACCGCGATCGCAGGCGCCGAAGCAGATGGTTCGGCGGATGCATCGGCGAGGAATGAATCATGGGTTTCGAATGCCGATGCGATTGACAATTCGCAAAAAGACGAACTGACCATTGGCCCCGAAACCAACATGGCGACAAAGGTTCGCCTCGCTTGCCGCGAAATGCGTTTTCCGAAATTTTTCATCGTGAACGACATGTTTTTTTTCTCCTCGAGGCAGCGGCGGACGCGACCTGTTCTCTGCAGCGATTCGCTAATTCGAACGGCGTTTTCGCTGGTGAAATTAAAAGGCGGTGGGACTTAGCAAGACGAGCCTGAGTGTCGCGTTGCCAGTACACGATCTATCGTCGACTTTGCTGGCTGAGTAGCCATTACCGATCAAGAAAGCTCTGCATTCTCACCAAGAGCGCCCGATCGCAACGGCAAGAACGATCAAGAGGCGAATACCGATATGAGAAGATCGAAGGCCCGCGATCCGATTCCTGGGTGGCTACTTTCTCTTGGGCCGGCGATGTTCAAAGCCATTGGTTTCCATTGCCTGAGCCAATCCCTAATGGCACTCACTGCATCATCACCCATCGCGACGCAAAGATGAGGCTTACCTTCACTCACAGCAACCTTCTGCGTCAATAACGTTCCACCTCGAAGCCGCCGCTCGTAGAGGATCAACGTTGCATCACTATCGACTACGTTTTGGCGAGTTCGGACCGTGTAGTCTCTTGAGTCATTTTCGGACAACTCGTAACGGGATGGAATGGTTCCATCCTCCGCAAGCCGACCCCGAGGACACCAGCCTCCGTGTTCGATACCGATCGCGATCGCAAGATCAAGACCTGCGCGATCGACCCCTGTTTGTCCACCACTTACGATTCTCGCCGGCACAAACATAACGCTGTTAGCGTTGCCAAATGCCGCCGTCGTTTTGCGATTCCTGTTCATTACGATGCGGTCGTACTGCGGGACTTGTTCTCGAACTTTATCGTCATTCACCATGCGTCGGCCTGATTGAGTCGCTTTACTTCCTCACCCGTCGGCAACCACTTTCCCCATGTCGTCGGTAGCGATTGAAACGTCATTGGGGTCGCTTTGGTAGGATGGTGGATCGTCAAACTCCATGCATGCAACGCAATTCCGCGAAACTTTTGCGGGGCTGCATCGTATTTCACATCACCCAAAATCGCATGTCCACGATCTGCGAATTGTACTCGAATCTGATGCTTTCGACCTGTCATCAGTCTTACGGCGACTAGCGAACCGCGGTCACCATCGGCCATTCGGCGCAGAACTTGATACTCCAATTCGGCATCCAGACCGCCCTTGGCTAGTGCAGTGGCCGCCTCCATCCGATGCTCGCGTTCATTTTTTACGATTCGGTCGCGCCAAAGCCCCCGTGGTTCGACGACGTCACCTTCGACAACGGCGATATATACTTTACGCGGCCCTTCGCCAGATTTTCGGAATTGCTCGCTTAGCCGAGCCGCCGATTTGCTGGTTCGAGCGAGAACGAGGACGCCGCTGGACATTGAATCCAGCCGATGGACGACGCCGAGGAACACTTTTCCTGGCTTAGCGTATTTTTCAGCGATGTATTGACAGGCCAGCGAATGCACCGTTGGGCCCGCATCGGTCCCCATCGTCGCCAGGCCGGCGGGTTTATTGACAACCAGCAGGTGGTTGTCTTCAAACAGTATTTCGAGATCATTCATCGCCGAATCGTAAGCTGCACTCGCCGCGCGTGAAACGGGAGCGTATACTTACGGCACGAGAGTTATGGCTCGTATTTGTCTTTGACGAAACGTGGAAAGACGAAAGTTGGGGGTGAATTGGAATCGACCGGATTACAGAATCGAACGTTGCATGTCGTGGTTGGTCAGTTGGCCACGTAAAAAGCTGATCAAAAATTTTAGTTGCAGAAGAAAACTTCTCACTCGCAGCCTAATAACAGGTTGCGCTGACTGAGGGAGGTCGCGGGAGTCGCCCGAAAGTCAGATGTAATTCCCGATGGCTTGCCGTCAAGTTCGAGACGCGGTAGGCGAGAAAAGATTCGAGCTAGCGAGCAGCAACGCCAGTCAAACCGCGCGGCTGTGAGCGAAAATCGACTTAAATCAGCAATGGTTTAAGTCACAACCGTTTGACTACACATGTAGACGCGTCCGTGGACGGATCGCGGGACGCGGGTTCAATTCCCGCCGCCTCCACTTGAAAAGGCTGCTTTCCGAATTGGAAGGCAGCCTTTTTTCTTTGGTTTTACTCGATCCCACTTTCTCATCGATGCT
>Ga0105046_10008712_pt1 | contig 15916 bp, 15 predicted proteins | sample MAT03_FD_78385 | JGI IMG/M metagenome (GOLD analysis project Ga0105046, IMG submission 78385) | Freshwater microbial communities from Lake Fryxell liftoff mats and glacier meltwater in Antarctica - MAT-03 (megahit assembly) | ecosystem: Environmental > Aquatic > Freshwater > Ice > Liftoff...
ATCTTAAGTTCCCAAATGGCCGACTAATCCCAATTCAAATATATTTTCCAATGGAAAAGGGGGCTCATGTCCCTTGTGCAAAAATATTCGAAGATAGAGCTGCGATTGGCTCTTTTGAACCGCTCAAAGTGAAGGTTCACAGCCAAATAGCGGATCTCTCTCGTTTAACTGGAGATAGAAATCCTATAATTCTTTTGAATCATGCCAGTTCTGTAGCAATGACAGACTACACATTTATTGCTGAAGACCTAAGTTCTCACGGATATGTTGTCGTTGCTATCCAGCATGATCTTCAAGCTGACGATGCAGGACCTTTATTTTGGGAGGGAAGCAGCTTCTCGAGAAACGCTAAAGTGATCGATAACATACTCTATGTTTTTGAATGGCTAAAATTAACTCAGACCACCCTGTTTATTGGAAAAATCGACTTAAAGCGAATAGGTTTGATCGGGCATTCATTGGGGGCTAATTCTTTACTTCTTTGGGCCAATCGTACACTTAACTCTTTCTATAAGGACACTCGCCCTGCATTGCTTTCTCGCATAGATCAGGAAGGGGTTAAAGAATGCATGATCCTCATGGAAACAACTAGATTTTCTTATCCACTTAACGATCGTTACCCTTTATTTTTTCTCCTAGCTGAAGAGAGAGAAACTTACCAACGGAAGACAGGGTGTTATGATCAAATTACTGGATCGGGCCATAAAGTGCGCTACTATAAGGGATCGACTCACATCAGTTTTATGGATCATGGATTCATCAGTCCTCCAATTTTAATCAATCCAGACGAGCCATATTTCAATGGAACTCTAGAAGAACGAAAAGCATTTTTTGATGAAATCCGACGAGATATTAGAGACTTTCTGAAATATCATCTCGGTTTAACCCCAAATTTCTCGAGTCATTAGAATGAAAAAAGAACCCTATCATTTACAGCACTACAACACCATTCCCAAGGAATACGAATAGATCCTTTATCATGAAATCAGCGATAATGCCTTCCAAGCCAAAGGACTGCCCCCATTCGCCCGTTTAGCATCTTTATCAAAGATGACAAAGACAAAGTCGTTGGAGGGGCCTCTGGAACGATATTTTATGGGTCTCTGTATGTCGATTCGCTTTGGGTGGATGAATCTTTGCGACATCAGGGATGGGGAACGCAGCTCATGCACGAGGCTGAAAAAATTGGAAGGGAACAAGGAGCCTTATTTGTTACTCTTAACACAATGGATTGGGAAGCTCTTCCCTTCTATCAGAAGCTCGGGTATTCGATTGAGTTCACCCGAGAGGGATATGAAAAAGAATCTAAGATGTTTATGTTGAGAAAGAACTTATGATTAAAGTTGCTGCATACCAATACACTCCAGCCATTGACATTCAAGATCGAAAAGCTCAGATACATAACATCTTGGGAAAAGCTACATCCAAGCAAATCGATTTTTTATGCCTCCCAGAGGGAGCTTTAACTGGGTACTACGCTGAAGAAGAGTTAGCTCGGCAAAATTCCCTCGAAGTGGAAGGGGAAGATTTTCAAGAATGGCTTGAGGTGTTTAGAAATTCCACAGCAACTGTAGTTGTTGGGTTTAACGAACGGGATGGCAATCAGATTTTCGACTCAGCTGCGATTATTGAAAATGGCAGACTTCTTGGTGTACAGAGAAAGCATTATCTTTATCACAACTATTTTGCCTCAGGGACTTCTTTTGCTCCTTTTAGTAGTAAAGGGATTACATTTGGAGTTGTGATCTGTCTCGACACCAACTATTTTGAACCTGCACGCATTCTTGCATTGCAGGGAGCAACCATTCTTTTTTCCCCTATGTGCAATAAAGTGCCTTTGGATCATGCCTACGCAAAACGCCCTCCATACTACAGTCAGTTTGTTGCTCGAACTCATGAAAATCGTTGCTGGCTTATTTCTGCTGATTGGATTTGGGCCAATGATGGTGCATCAATTTGTCCAGGTCATAGCGTAATTTACGATCCAGATGGTCGTGAAATCGCACGTAGTCAAGAAGGAGAAGAACAGTTTTTAATCGCTGAAATCCCCCTCAATTGCCTATTCCATGAGAAAGGACGAAGAGTGCATGGAAGTCAAAAACTTGCTCAAACTATTGAGCAATTGACTCAAGGAGCGATGTCGTGGAAGTAGAAAGAAGCATCCAAAATATTCAACTTGATGATAAACAGCTACTTACTTTGGTCCGCAAGGCATTACCTGATTGTCAGAAATTGGATGATTGGAAAATCCTTTCTGGTGGCGCACTTAATACGACTTATAAAATTCAAATAGACCATGGTACTTTTGCTCTAAGGATTTACGCTCGGGATCGTACACATTGTAAAACAGAAAAAGCCATTCATCAGCTTATTGATAAAAGCGTTCCCACGCCTAAACTCATTTATGCTGATGAAGAGCATGAACATTGGGCTTACTCCATTTTTGAATTTGTTGTTGGAGTTCATATCTCTGAGTTGTCCAACCAAGAGAAAGCTAACCTATCCTACGAACTGGGCCATGTGCTTGCCTCAATCCATGCATTTAAACTGCCTAAAGCTGGATTGTTTGGAGATGGCGTTGCGATTGGACATCCTTTTGCAATAGATTCAAGTCCTTATTTTGAAGAGACTCTTTCGGTTTTGTCTAATAGCAAAAATGTAAGGTGTCGATTGGGTGAAAAACTGACTGATGAAGCAATTGCCTTTATTCAAAAGAACAAAGCTTTTTTCCCAACGGTCACAAATGACAACATATGCCTTACGCATTCTGACTTTAAACCCGTGAATTTACTCTATACAGTCAACCAAAAAGTCTCTGTGCTAGATTGGGAGTTTGCTCATGCAGGTATTGGAATACTTGATTTTGCTATTCTATTGCGCCATCGGCATCAATTTCCACTTGATCTAAGTGCTTTAGAAAGTAGCTATATACATTTTGGAGGTAATCTTCCTGAGGAATGGCTACGCTCAGCTTTTATTACTGACTTTGTGAATATTGTAACGCTAATGGACACCCCTCCAGAACGGCCCAAGCTCTTTCAGCAATTAAAAAATGCCATTCAATCTACAATTGCACATTGGGACTCGCCAAGTGACTTATACCGACTTGGAAGCACGGGATTGGAGAATGTATGAATCCTTTTGAGAAAAACATCACCAGCATTTACCAAAGCAGAGGAAAAGCCTGGCTGGATGATTTACCCAAAAAAGTAGAACAAATCGCAGCGTTATGGGAATTGGATCATCTTCATCCCTTCGCCAATCTATCGTACAACTACGTTTTAGAAGGATATCAAAAAGACATCCCTATAGTATTGAAAATAAGCTTAGACGAAGTCTCCCTAGATAAAGAGGCCAACGCTCTTACAGCTTTCGTAGATTATGGTGCTGTAAAGGTATTGGCTCGCACAAAAGAAGCATTGTTAATTCAAAGAGCTGTACCTGGCAGTCTTTTAAAAGCCCAATTTCCAAAAGGACATCCAAATGCAATAAAAATTGCTTGTAATGTAGCGAAACGATTGCATCAAGCCCCTCTACCAAAAGATAACCACTTTCCACATATGAAAGAGTGGTTGGCAACTTTAGATAAGGAATGGAATATCCCTCTATTTCATCTGGAGAAAGCCAGAACATTGAAAAATATTCTTTTGAAGGCACAGACCACCTCAGTTCTACTGCATGGAGATCTACATCAGGACAATATATTATCGAATGGCAATGATTGGCTTGTCATTGATCCCAAAGGTGTGATTGGTTCTCCTATCAATGAAATGTGGGCATTTGTTGAAGATCCAAAAAATGACCTGATCTTCATTTCAAACTATTTCGACTTCAACCATGACAGCGTCATTCAATGGTACTACGTTCATTTGATATTGGCAGCTTGTTGGCAAGTAGAAGACCATCTTGATCCGATGTTTTTTTTGAGTTTGGCAGAATCAGTAGTTCCAATGATGAAAAGCTAAAGACATTCACAACTACGTGGGTCAAATCGTTACGCAAATTTTACGCACTAGACTGGAAAAACTGGCATAAAATGGCACAAAGCAACACAATTAGTAGCTTCATAAACCATTAATTTAGTGATGCCTATGTATTCTGGCTTACACTGGTTTGTGGAAGTGCAAGGGTCTCATAACCCGCTGTTCTCCTTTACTCTAGCCTTGCTCACCTTTCAAACCTCTGATAAAGTTAAGCATAATTAAGACCCCATGCCTTCATCCATGCGAAATGGGTCACTGGACAGAAATTACCTTAGATCTTTAAGAGGATTGAAATAAAAATCATGCTTAGAAAAACTTTGAATTCTTGGTCATTGCACTTTCTAACTTTAGCTGTTTGTTGCAATGGTAACATTGCGGCTCAAGAATCTGTCATTCAGAAGACGCCACAGGAAGCAGCCCGACAAAAACTGTTGTCTCTTTTTGCTGGAGAATGGGTCTCTCGAGGTCTTTATGTCGCTACTAAGCTAGAGATTGCAGATCATCTACATTCTGGCCCTAAATCAGTTTCAGAGCTAGCCAACTTGTCCCAATCTAATCCCGAATCTCTCCACCGATTACTTCAAATGCTCGCGAGCTTTGGAATCTTTGAAGAAATTTCTTCGGATGTATTTGTGAATACAGATACTAGCAACCTACTGGTAAAAACTAATCAAGATACACTGCACGCCCTCTCTCTTTTTTACGGTGAAGATATTAACAAGTCATGGTCTGAGCTGTTTTCTGCTATACAAACTGGAATTCCTGCTTTTGAATTGTCTTTTAAGCAACCTGTTTTTAGCTACTTTAGGGGTAATCCAGAGCGTGCTGCCCTTTTCCAAGATGCCATGAAAGAAAAATCAAAAGCGGTGATTAAATCTGCCTTATCTAATTATGACTTTGGCCAATTTAATTCCATTTGTGATGTGGGTGGAGGTTATGGTCAGTTCATGCAAGCTATCCTGCAAAAACACCCTAGTGTATCGGGGACTGTTTTCGAGTTACCTGAAGTAATTGAAAAGATCAAGCAGCAGAATCAAGAGCTTGAGGGCGATCGGTGCCAGCTAGTTGCAGGAGACTTTTTTATATCAATCCCTGAAGGAAAAGATGCCTATCTTCTAAAATCAGTAATTCATGATTGGGAAGACTTAAAAGCTGAAGCAATTCTTAAAAAATGTCATCAAGCGATGCACTCAGACAGTTGTTTATTCTTGATTGAGGTTGTACTACAGCCTGGTGATAAGCAATCTTACGCGCACTGCATGGATTTTTTAATGTTGGCGATAACCGGTGGAAAAGAACGAAGTTTGTCTTCCATGACGCAATTACTAGAGGCTTCTGGCTTTGTTTTGGAGAGCATCTACCCTACAGCTACTGAATTTTCTATTCTTAAGCTAAGAAAAAAACAACTGTCATAAGACAGTTTTAGCAGCGACTGAGAGGTGAAATCATAAAAGGGCTGGTAATTTCCCAAGGGTCATGGATCATCAGATGACCATTGTCGTAAACATAAGGCTCTGACAAGGCTTCATCGGTTAATCGATCTGGTGAAAAATAGAAATAAATGTCGTCAATTGCTGCTGGTAGATGATCAAGGATTAGATCGAGTGTAGGCATTTTGCTGGAAACGATATCGTAAAGATGCAACGTTCTATCTTTTAGTTGAAAAGAGAGTAATCCATCTAGAGACGGGCTATAGTAGACTGACCAATAGTTGGGGTACGTGGCAAATAAAGCATTAAATGAAGCTACAAAACCATTATCCTTGATCCAAAATTTATTGGAGATGGGATCTCGTTGGCGAAAGCAGTGAAGAAAAAGGTCGTTGTCGTGAGGAACCGCCATTGGTCTTAATGGCTGTGAACCTTTTGGGTGTGGGCGAGATAAGTGAAAACGATATTCCTGAATTCGATTAAAAGAAAATCTCTCATAAAAGGGAGAAATTTCAGTAAATAGTAGCAATATTTCGCAGCGTCCTTTTGCTGATTGAATGGCTTTATGAATTAATTCCGTGGCTAAGCCTTGCTCTCGATGGTCTTGCTGGGTGCATATAGCGTGTAAAGCGCCCGCATTATGCCATCGACCTTCCACAAGTATTGGAAACTCCATAAGAGCTACATGAGAGAGAGTTTTTCCTTTTTCTTCTTTGGTAAAATGCTGAGTTGCCTCCCAGGAAAATCCCAGGGCTTCGCAACGGTTAATATTAGCTTTAATCCCCGGAAAAGATTCTTCTAAAAGAGAAATATAAGGTTTTTCATTTGTTTTCATCACATGCCTTCCATTGATGAAAATAATATGATTTATCTAGAATAAATTTTCCTTAAAAAAAGTCACGTAACGTTTTGAGTCAAATTGATATAGCATCGCGGGACGATGTCTCTCGCCTTCTGTTTTGCTTCCGCTGGCGCGGATAAAATCCATTTTTGCGATTTTCTTGCGAAAATTTCGTTTATCGAGGGCGATTCCAAAGACTTGCTCGTAAAGGTCTTGTAAATGAGTCAACGTGAATTGCTTGGGCAGGAGTTCAAAAGCTAATGGACGGGTTCGCAAAGCGACTCTTAAAGCCTCTAATGCTTTTGCATAAATCTCGTCATGATCAAAGGCTAATGAGGGAATTTTATAAGCTGGCCACCATTTTGCTTTCGAAGCATCTTCAGATGCCGTCAAATGGCGGCTATCGGATTGAATTAATGCAAATAAGGCGATTGTGATGGTAGGCCCTCTCGGGTCGCGACCTGGTTTGTTAAACACATGAAATTGTTCCAAATAGACATCTTCGATTCCAGTCTCTTCTTTTAATTCACGGAGTGCGGTCTCTTCAACCGTCTCATTTTTTTCCATGAATCCTCCTGGTATGGCCCATTTTCCAATAAAAGGACTCTTTTTTCTTTTGATCAAAGCAACCTTTAACTCCCCTTCAGTATAGCCAAAGATCACGCTGTCGACAGAAATTGGATAGTGCGATCGATTGGCTAATTGAGACATTTTTGCTCTACTTTTTGATGTTAGTGTACACTTTACACTAAAAGTTATTGCGAAAAATTTCAAGCTTTAGTACAATAGTGTCATATTTACACTAACTTACTAAAAAGAAAAATTATGAATCATTATTTTTTAGCTTTAATTGCTGCTTTTGTCTGCCTTAGCACTTTTAATTTTCTTGAATCTCAAGAAATCATTGAAACGTCCACGATTGACGATGTGCTACCACTAGTAGACGAAGAAACATGGTTTTTAGTCGACTTAGATAATACCCTATTTCAAGCAAAACAAGCTTTGGGTCATGTCAACTGGCTCCAACATGAAGTTCAAAAACTGATTGGCGCAGGAAAATCTCGAGAAGATGCCTTTCATTCGGTCTATCCATTATGGAAAAAGACCCAAATAATGACTGAAGTCACCCCTGTTGAATCAAATTTTGTGGAAGCGATCAAGCAACTCCAAAATCGAAATATCATTGTAATGGGATTGACACATCGTCAGCTCTTTATCGTTCCAGAAACCCTTCGTCAACTTAACTCTATCGGTGTTAGCTTTGAGCCTAGCGCTCCTTCTCAAGAAACGTTCAATATTTCAGCGAACCAGCCTGCTCTCTTTACCCAAGGGATTCTCTTCGTCGATGACTTTAACACTAAAGGAGACATTTTTCGCTTACTTCTCCAGCAACTTGGGAAAAAGCCTAAAAAAATAGTTTTTATTGATGACAAAAAGAAAAATGTCGAAGAATTTGCTCAAGCAACTCTCTCGGAAGAGATTGAATACGTTGGTGTCTATTACACAGCTGTCGAACAAGAACCTCAGATATACTCAACCGAGCTAGCTGAATATCAGCTTAGATTTTTAAATGCGATCATGAGTAATGAGCAAGCTCTTCAGCTTTTATCGCAAGAAACTGAAAGCCAAGAAATTCAAAGTTCCGATCCTGAGTTTCTCTATAAAATTGTTTCTAAGAAACAGTGGCAAGAAAGTTTGCTTCGAAACGAGGTCGTTTCTTCACCTCTCGACAGCGACTTCATTCATTTGACAACAGAAGAGCAAGTGACTAATGTCATTCAAAAATTTTGGAATAACAAGGATTATATTATTCTAAAGCTTACTTCAAATAAATTAGTTGGTGTTTTAATCAACGAAACTAATCCAGGAGGAACTAATAAGTACTATCATTTGTATAATGGAAGTATCCCTCTAGAAGCTGTGAAAGATGTGACTATATTCAATATAAATAATCAAAACTAAGGTTCATGATGAATAAATTTAAATTAATTCTTGCGGCGTTAATCCTGTGTAGTTTCGTAGCCGTCAATGCGCAAGATGTGACAATGCGCGCTGCCATTGATTTTGGTTCTGGCGCCGTTAAAATCCAGATGGCTACTGTAGACACAGATGAAAACTGCATCATAGGGAAGCCTTTTTTAGCTAAACATACTCCACTTGGCCTTACAGAAGATGTTGCGGCACATGGTGGTTGTATTAGTGAAGAAATGACCCAAAAAGCTTTAGATATCCTCCGTGGATTTAAAGAGGAAGCGTTAATGATCGCGTCTCATGAAGGACATCCTTCAATGCAATTCACAGGGGTTGCTACCGCTGTTTTTCGCAAAGCTCAAAATGGAAGCGACCTTCTTAAGCTATTTGAAGAACAACTTGGAATTCGATTTCAAATTTTACCACAAGAAGAAGAGGGAAAACTTGGTTTTCTAACAGCTAAAGCTCTGTTTCCAGATGTAGTAGAGACATCTTTATTGGCATGGGATAGCGGGAATGGGAGCTTTCAGATGACTGCTAAAGAAAACAATGACTACACAGTTTACCAAGGACCGCTAGGTCATGGTACTGTAAGAGTCCTTCTTTCAAAAGACATTAGGAATGGACCTATCTTGCAAACGCATGAATCAGGCAATCCCGTTTTACCGGCAGAAGCTGTTGAATTAACACAGAAAATTACCGAGCTTCTACCCCCTATACCTGACTGGTTGCAAGAGAAGTTGGATTCAGATGGCGTGACAATAGCTACTTTTGGAGATGGTGAATCAATTTTCGCACTCACAGCACAGGCCCTTGCAAGTTTTGATGGAATAAAAGAATTGGTTCAGCAAGCCACTATCTCTTTTTCAGACGTGCAAAAAGTCATTGATACTTACCTCGAGCAAGGAGATGAAGTCTTTGCTGCGGCTAACTTGCACAGTAAGACATTAACAAGTGCTTTGCATCTTTCTGCCGTCATGCAACATTTCAACATCAAGTTAATCTATTATAAAAGATCTATTGGCAACACTCCAGGAATGTTAATAGCACCACAATTATGGGAAGAGGAAATCTCTTCCTCTTTTTTCATAATTAAAGATTTAATAAACTTAAAACCTTAACTAATAAATTGTTATCTTTTTTGTTGTAAAGATTTTATTTTACTGGCTTAATCAAGTTATAAGAGGTTTTGTATTTCCTTGAATTTATTTTGGAGTTAGTATGGGAATAATTCTGACAATTATCATTGGTTTTTTTGTTGGACTTTTTGCAAGAGCCATCGTACCAGGTAGAGACATCTCGGGTTTTATCATGACCACCCTGCTTGGTATAGCTGGTGCTTTAGTTGGTAAACTGATAGGGCAAGGCTTGGGTATCTATGCTGAAGGTCAGTCAGCTGGCTTTTTTATGTCCTTATTTGGAGCGATGATCATTCTATTCATCTATCATCACTACTTAAGAAGAAATCCACCGAGACTATAATTAAATCAATATAAGCTGGATTTTTCCGGCTTATATTTTTAATTGCATTTTGTATAGATTCGCATAGGTACCATCCATTGCGATTAATTCTTCATGCGTACCTTGTTCAGTAATTCCATTATCAGTTAATACGACAATTCTTTGGGCATTTCTGACTGTTGACAACCGATGGGCAATCACAAGGGTTGTGCGATTATGAGTTAATTTCTCCAGGGAGTCTTGCACGGCTTTTTCACTTTCATTATCCAAAGAACTGGTTGCTTCATCGAAAATAATAATAGGTGGATCTTTCAAGAATACACGTGCAATGCTCAACCTCTGCTTTTGTCCACCAGATAATTTCACGCCCCGTTCTCCTATGTCTGTCGCATATCCAGTAGGTAAATTCATAATAAAGTCGTGCGCATTTGCTTTTTTGGCCGCCGCAATAATTTCATCTTCTTTTGCATCGAGCTTACCGTAGCGGATATTGTCGGAGACAGTTCCAGCAAACAGATAAACATCTTGCTGGACAATGCCTATGTTTTTTCTTAATGAACGCATGGTAATGCTGGTGATGCTCTTTCCATCAAGCAATATTTGCCCATTGCTTACTTCATAAAATCGTGGAATTAGAGAACATAGAGTAGTTTTTCCAACACCTGAGGGCCCGACTAAAGCTACATATTCACCAACTTTTATATTGAGAGAAATGTGTTTCAGAATATGTTCATAGCCTTCTTTATACTTGAAGCTTACATTTTTAAACTCGATGTTACCTTGAACATTTGCAACTTCGATTGCATCTGGGGCGTCTTTTATATCTGGCTCAACCTCTAAAACCTCCATGATCCTTTCAAAACCCGTAACTCCTTCTTGGTATAACCTGGTAAAATTACCGAGCCTCTGGATTGGTTCAATTAAGATCACAATATAAAGGAGAAATGTAAGTAAATCTGCTAAATCTAAAGTTCCTTTAATAATACTAGCTGCACCAAAGATGACTACCGTAATTGTCATGAGTTGTGTAAGGGTAATTAAACCCTCATAAAAATAGGCTTCATTTTTATACCCTTCTCTTCTGCTTTCAACGAATCGATTATTTTCGTATGCAAATTTTTTTCTTTCAATTTCTTCGTTGGTAAATGACTTTACAACTCGAATTCCTGAAAGAGTATCTTCAACTTGCGCGTTAATATCACCGATTCTGTCCTTGCTTTTCCTTAAAGCACCATGCATTTTTCTGCTGAAATATAGCCCGTACAGACCCATGACGGGCAAAAAAAGAAAAGCGATGATAGCAAGCTTAACATTGATACTAATTAAGATGACGAAGGCGCCAATAAAATTCAGTAATGAGATGACAATATCTTCAGGACCATGGTGGTATAGTTCGGCAAGATCGAATGAGTCGTTTGAAATCCGAGTCATCAGCTGCCCAGTTCGGTGCTCATCATAGAAATTGAAAGATAGTTTTTGGTAATGTTCAAATAACTCATTGCGCATGTCCCCTTCCATCAGAGCCCCCATCATGTGCCCCTGATAATCAATAAACGTATGGCAAGCAGTATAAATGGCCACCAACCCAACCATAACAACCCCCATCGTATAGATTTGGCTGAGAGCATCTGGTGTATTGGGTTCTAATAAGTTTTTCGTAATGTATCTAACAAGCAACGGAAGAGCCAATGTAATTGCCGACACAACAATTGCACAGGCCATGTCTGCGCAAAACAACCCCAGGTAGGGTTTGTAGTATGATAGAAATTTCTTAATTCGTGAATTCATATCTTTTGCTCAAGTTTAAATATTTTCTCTACTAATGAGTATGTCAGAATTTTTGTCATCATTCTATCTTTTTTACTCTCAAATTGTTTTTAAACCAAGAAACTAAAAATTGAATAAATAGCAGCGTTGCAATACATTGGACACTCTATTTAATACCCTCTACACTCTTTAATTCTGGATAAATTTCATGAAGACTATCATTAATTCGACAATTGATTGGTCAAAAAGTGAAAAATCTATTCGCGCAGTCATCTTAGTTGGGTCACGTGCAACAGATCTTCCGGTCGATGAGTTGTCAGATTATGACCTGTCAATTTTTTTAAAAGATGATTCTCAGTTTATTCAAAATGATCAATGGCTTTCAAAGATTGGAAAGGTTTGGGTGTGTGTTCATGAGAAAATTTATTGGGAAAACAGAGAAGTTCCTACCCGTCTGGTGATATTTGAAGGAGGTGTTAAGGTAGATTTTGCCTTTTATCCTCTCGAGATCATGCAAAAACTTTGTTCTTCACTTCCTTCTGAATACCGCATCATTCTGGACAAAGATGAAATTGCACAAAAGCCCCAACCACGCATTAAAAGCTATCACACGAACAAACCCACTGAACTGGAGTTTCTGAATGTGATCAAAGAGTTTTGGTTTGAAGCTTATCATGTTGCAGTATACCTCAAACGCGGTGACCTATGGTCTGCCAAAGTTAGATCGGAGGGAATTCGCCAAAATTTTCTGTTGAAGATGATCGAATGGGATGAACTTTCAAGACATGACTGGAATTATGCTATTCCTCCGATGGGTAAAAGCATGCAGACTTGGGTTTGTGAAAAGACTTGGAATGCGCTTTTTGGCACATTTGCACATTTTGATGAACAAGATAGCTGGCAAGCTCTACACAACATTATGGAACTTTTCCGCAATCTTGCTAAAGAAACGGCTCAAAAACTTGAATTCAAATATCCTCTTGATGTGGATCAAAACATTTGTGAATTCATTAATCGCCTCTCTAATGGATGTTTCAAAAAGGGATTGTAAAAGATCGTTTGCTTAACGCAATTTCTACCTAAAAATTTGGCAGTAAGCTCATATGGCGTATCAAGAAGGGAATAAAATAATTTTAGAGCCGTCGGTTGAAATTTCAGCCGAAACAATTTCTTCCGTAAAGAAAGGTTTAGAGGTATGAGTTCTGCAATGAATTTTGAATTATTACATCGCAGTGAGTTAGAACTTATCCGTTTTATTCATGAGTTTCGCTCTCCTTTTCTTGATAGTTTTATAAAGCTATTTGATTATTTCGACAGACAAGAATTTTTCTTCATTTTGATTCCTATAATATGGCTTGGAAGCGGATGGAAGACTTTAATAAAGTTAATTTTTATTCTTCTGATCAGCGGCCTAATCAATTATAATCTCAAGGTTTTTTTTTCACTTCCGCGTCCCTTTCACATCGATCCTAGTCTTGGCATTATCCAAGTAAAAGGTTATGGATTTCCAAGCGGAGCTGCTCAATCGGTCATTTTGTTGTCAGGCATCTTATTAGGTTGGAAGAATAACTTTTGGACAGGATGTCTTGCTGTCCTATACATAGTTTCAGTATCCTTTTCTCGCATATACCTAGGAATCCATTTCCCAAGTGATATTTTAGCTGGATGGCTTATAGGAGTCTTGTTGTGGTTGATGTATGCATATGGAATGCCCTTTATAGAAAGTAAGCTTCATCGATTGTTTGATCAAAAAAACTAAAGTCTTAGGGAGAAGACTTCATACTTCGACCATAAAATGTTTCGCTTAAAATTCAAGACATTAAAAGATCGTCCTTAACCTAAGTAGACTAAAATTCAAAGAATCAAGCTGAAACTTCTCTCGAATTCTGGTATGTTCTCTCTTCAATGGCCAACCGTTGAAATATGATGAATATTCTAAAGCAGAGGAAATATGTACAAAGTCGTCGTCGACTATGCTCCTACGGAGGCTGATAATGCCGTTGTAAGTGAAGGTATCATTGCGTCGAATGAGAATATACTTGGTGAGCGAGACAAAGCATTTTCCATTTTTTTGAAAAATGATTTAGGACAAGTTTTCGGTGGAATACAAGCATTTTTAGGATCGGAATCTATCTACATCGACGTATTGTGGGTTGAAAGAAATCTCCAAAAGCAAGGATACGGCACAAAATTATTAGATACAGCAGAAGGCGAAGCCATTAAAAATGGATGCATTTTTTCTTTAGTGGATACTTGGGACTTTCAAGCGGAAGAATTTTATTTAGAAAACGGCTATGAACGAATAGGAGACCTAAAAAATTATTGGCTTGGTCATTCAAAAATATTTCTAAGAAAAAATCTAAAACAATCAATTAAAGGGCTAGGAAATTGCGAACTATAAACAAGCTAGTAGGGGAGCAATCTCAATTGTTCCCTTCATTTCATGCCTATAGGAGGTAACCCAACGAGTAGTCAAGTTAGATGATTTTCTTCGCTCTAACAATCGAAATATCCACTTATCCATGCAGGTAAGATTTAAATATTTCCCTTTGAATGAAGTGAGTAAATGAAGAAATCAAGGCAATTGCTGTAGTTAAACAGACTGTACAATTGCGATACACACGAGAACTCCAGCATAAGGTCCAGCAATTTTCATTGTAATTGCGGCAAGCAATTCATCTTTGGTATTTGTAACGATGTGGTCCCCATGAAAAGAAGCGATATAGCTGAAGCCAAGATAAATGGTCCCAAGTAACATGCTGCCACAATGCTTGCTTGGTAAAGTATTTTGAAAGCATTCACCTATTGATCTATTTATTTTGAACAAGAGATATTAAGAATCAACTCAACAAGCTTTTTAAAGCCCTCTTCTCCCTTCAATAAAGAATCGATCATCTGCTTTCTTTCATCGAGATATTGTTGTGAGCTTGATTGATAAAGTGTTATTGCAACATTTTCCCTTACCCATTCCACAAAAGCAGCTCTTTGAATAGAGTTAGAGGTAAAGTCTTGCCATTCTTTATTGTTATCTTTAAAGGAAATTACATTGATAGCATTAGGAATGGTAATTGCCAAACCAAGCTCGGAAAATTTGTTTGCTGTTTCTTTTTGTTCGCTATTAATAGGGAATAAAATCGTTGGGGTATAATTTTTTAAAGCTTGCATGCTTAAATTGTGCCCGCCATTACCTATAAATAGATCAATCATTTTAAATAGGTAAGGGAGCGGAAAATAGTCATAAACAATAAAATTGGTATGCCCCAATTTTTCCATTAACTCCGCGATCTTATTCGCAGAATAGTCTTCCACTCTTGCAATTTTTTGACCTGGGTGCAGAGCCACAATTATATCTTGATTTTTCTCTTTATTAGCACCGCCATTCCCTAAAGCCTCCCCTAACATCTCAAAAAACTCAAGCGGCTTGCTCGAATCTGTCCCCATGCTAATAAAAACCAATTTTTTATTCATCTTACGTGCTGCCAAATGATCGACAATCTGCTGCTCTTTTTTGTTTAGTGCCTTCGTTTGACTCTCTGGATATCCAGCAAAAAAAAGATGGGTATCTAAAAAATGTTTGCCTTGATATTTTTCCAATTTAGGGTAGGTGTACACAAAAGTGGCGTATGGTTTGTCTGAAAAAGCAAGCGGGAAATCAACATCGATATCGCAAGCTATAGAACCTAATTTTTTTCTTAAATAACTTTCTGCCCATAATCGTTTTTCGGTTACAGGGAGTTTCTTTTGATAATAAGCAGACTTAAATGCTTCTTTAAAATCAGGCTGCTCCCAACTTTTTAAATAAGCTGGTGCAAATGAAGTAAAAGCAGGTATTGCTAGAGCTCTTGCTACATACTTCCCCCAAAAAGCTAAATAAGCATCATATACAATGACATCTGGATTGATGTTTTGAGTTAATATCACTAGTTCATCCCAAAATAGAGCCATAAAATATTGTGACAAAATGGATGGATCTAACACGCCTTCCGGCTGATCTACGAAGTTAAGTGTTGGACTTTGCAAAATAGATAACTGCTCAGCCGTAAAATTCTTATTAATTGTCTGCAGCTCTTTATTCAAGTCTAGTATTTCCGCACCTAAATGGCTCATTGTTATAGAATCTTTAAATTCCTTATCAAACACAATGTAGCTTACTTTTGCGTTTTGCTCGATCAATCCTTTCACAATTTCAAACGTTGGGTGCATGTGGGAACCGCCCCCGATAATAAATAGCACATGCTTTTGTTTTCCCTTGTCGCCATTTTGACAATGGCTTTCAGCATGGGAATCTAAGTGAAGAAAAAAGGATAAAAAAAGGAAAAATTTTAAAAAGCAGTTCATAGCTCGACTTTGTACAAGTTTAAGCGGCGAGCTCGTGCCTCACTCGCCGCTTAAACTTGCACGCAGTAATCAAATTTGCCTAAAGTCACGCTCTTTAGGCTGCCGCTAGATGCTCAATAAGCACC
>Ga0105046_10008714_pt1 | contig 15914 bp, 15 predicted proteins | sample MAT03_FD_78385 | JGI IMG/M metagenome (GOLD analysis project Ga0105046, IMG submission 78385) | Freshwater microbial communities from Lake Fryxell liftoff mats and glacier meltwater in Antarctica - MAT-03 (megahit assembly) | ecosystem: Environmental > Aquatic > Freshwater > Ice > Liftoff...
CTCTCCGGCGAAGAGGTCGCCTGGGTCGAGGAGCGGGTCAACGGCTGGATCAAGGACGCCGAGCCGGTGCGCTGGATCAACATGGAAAAGGCCGAGGCCGAGAAGCTCGGCGCGATGGCACTGTTCGGCGAGAAATACGGCGACTGGGTCCGGGTGGTCGAGGTCGAGTCGGTCTCGCGCGAACTCTGCGGCGGCACCCACGTTTCGAATACAGCCGAAATCGGGATCTTCAAGATCACCGGGGAGAGCTCTTCGGCCGCCAACGTGCGCCGGATCGAGGCGATCACCGGGCCTGACGCGATCGACTGGTTCCGCGAGAAGAGCGGTGAGCTCAGCGAGATCGGCGAGATGCTGGGCGATGTGCGCGACCCGGTAGGCGCGGCCCGGCGGGCGGCCGAGAAGATCGAGCAGGCCGACCGCGGCGCCCGCCAGCAGGAGCAGCAGAAGATCGGCAGCCTCGCCGGCGAGCTCGCTTCGCAGGCCGGTGCGATCGGGCCGATCGAGGCCGTGGTGGCCGAGGTCCCGGTCGCCAATCCGAAGCAGATTCTGCAGATGGCCAAGGCGGTGCAGGCCGAGCGGCCCGGCACCGGCGTGGTCCTGGCCGGAGCCGACTCCGATTCCGGCAAGGTCGGCATCGTCGCCCTGTTCTCCGCCGAGGACGCCGGGGGCAAGGTCTCGGCCGCCGAGCTGATCCGCGAGGTCGCGCCCCTGGTCGGCGGCGGGGGCGGCGGAAGTGACGAGCTGGCCCAGGCCGGTGGCAAGAACCCGGCCGGCCTCGCCGAAGCACTGGCGGCGGCTCGCGCCCACCTGGAGAACCGCTGATCGTGAGGACCGGCTGATGCGCGTGCTCGCGCTCGACTACGGCAGCGCCCGGATCGGCTGCGCGCTGTCTGACGCCACCGGCACCCTGGCCAGCCCGATCGAGGCGATCGAGCCGCCGGACGTCCCGGTGATCGCCGCCCTGGTCGATGACCGCGAGGTTGAGTGCGTGGTGGTCGGCATGCCGGTTTCGCTTTCCGGCGAGGAAGGTCCGCAGGCCGAGGTCACGAGGGTGTTCTGCGCCGAGCTTGAAGCAGCCGTGACGGTCCCGGTGGAGACCTGGGACGAGCGCTTCACCACCCGGATGGCCGCCAAGACGAGGCGCGATAGCGGTGCCAATGCTGCCGAGGACTCGATCGCCGCGGCGCACCTGCTCGAGAGCTACCTGCTGAGGCTGAACCGACCCGAGGAGTCCACGTGAGCGACCGCTGGTTCGAGGACCTGCCCGAGTACGACCCGAACGATCCGGAGGCCGTCGAGCGCGAGACGCGCCGTCGTGAACGCCTGGAGGCCCGTTCGGAGGCACCGTCAGGTAAGCGTGGATCGACCGGTCTGCGTCCGCCGCGCAAGGCTCCGCGGCGTCGCCCGGAGCGCGGTGGCGGTGGCGGCGGTGGCGGCGGCCTGCGCAAGGGCGTCATCTTCGGACTTGCGGGCGCTGCGACCCTGGCTGTGATCGGCGCCGTATTCCTCGTCGCACTGTTTCAGCCCTTCGCCGGGGATCCGGGTGGGGACAAGATCCCGCTGGAGATCCCCCAGGGCGCGGGAGTGGCGGAAATCGGCGACCTGCTGGCCGAAAACGACGTGATCTCCAACGGGACCCTGTTCAGCCTGCGGGCGAGGCTCTCGGGCCAGGCGAGTGAGCTCTACTTCGGAAACCACGTTTTTTCCCGCGACATGAGCTACGCCGCAGCGCTGGACGAGCTCAGCCTGCAACCCCGGAAGGTGACCATCAGCATCGTCATACCGGAAGGGCTGAGCCGATCAGAGACCGCCGACACGGTGCGCGCGGCCGGACTGCCGGGCGACTACATGGCGGAGACGGTCAGCTCGGAGGAGCTCGACCCGGACGATTACGGCGCACAGGGCAAAGCAGAGAATCTCGAGGGCTTCCTCTTTCCGGCGACCTACGAACTCGACCCCGGCTCGAACGTTCAGGACCTGGTTGCGCAGCAGCTGCAGGCATTCAAGGACAACATGGCCGGAGTCAACATGGGGTTCGCCAGGTCAAAGAACCTCAACATCTACGACGTCCTGCCCATCGCCTCGATGGTCGAACGCGAAGTCTCGGTGGCGAAGGAGCGAGCGACCGTCGCTGCTGTCGTCTACAACCGCCTCGAGATGGGAGAACCGCTCTTCATCGACGCGACCACGCGCTTCGCTCTCGACAACTGGACCGAGCCGCTGACCGAGAGCGACCTCGCCGTGGACTCGCCGTACAACACACGCACCAACGCCGGTCTGCCGCCCGGTCCGATCGGCAGTCCCGGCCTGGCTTCGATCGAGGCCGCCGCCAAGCCGGCCGAAACCGATGTCTGGCTGTATGTGGTCAAGCCCGGAACCTGCGGCGAGCATGATTTCTCAAACAGCCTCGAAGACCACAACGTCAAGGTGGCGCGCTATCAGGCGGCCCAGGAAGCGGCCGGCGGCTCGCCGACCGTTTGCCCGTGAGCGACGCCCCCGGTTTGCGGCAGCTGGCCGTACTCGGTTACCCGGTCTCGCATTCGAGGTCCCCGGCGATGCAGAACGCTGCGCTCGCCGACCTCGGTCTGGACGCGACCTGGGCCTACGAGGCGATCGAGATCAGCCCGGAGGATTTCGGGTCGCGTCTGCGGGATCTGCCGGGCCTCGGTTTCGCCGGGGTCAACGTCACCGTTCCGCACAAGGAGGCCGCACTCGCCGTGGCCGACAGCGCGAGTGAAGCGGCCACGGCGATCGGTGCCGCCAACACATTGATCTTTGCGGACGGCCGGATCCAAGCTGAAAACACCGACGGGCCGGGTCTGCTGGATGCGGTCGCCGACTCCTCGACGGCGCCAACGGCGGGCAGCAGGGCACTTGTGCTGGGGGCCGGCGGTGCTGCCCGTGCGGTGGTCTGGTCGCTGGCCGGGGCCGGGGCGGAGGTTTCGATCTGGAACCGCACCGCCGCAAAGGCGGAAGCCCTGGCGGCCCGGTTCGGGGCGGTCGCCACCGACGCCCCGGCCGCTGGTGATTTCGATGTGATCGTCAACGCCAGCGCGGCCGGCCTCGGCGGTGGCGACGGCCTGGCCGACCTGCCACTGGAGGCAGCCGACTTCCGACCGGGCCAGACGGTGGTTGACATGGTCTACGGCCAGAACCCGAGCACCCTGCTAGAAGCGGCCCATTCCGCCGGAGCCACCACCATCGACGGTCTTGAAATCCTGGTCCGCCAGGGAGCCCGCTCGCTGAAGATCTGGACCGGTCGCGAGCCATCGCTCGAGGTCATGCGCGCCGCGGCCTGCGGCTGATCTCAAGGGTTCAGGCCCAGTCGTCCGCAGGCAGCGGTGCTTTCGATCGTGCCCAGGCGCCTGTCGGTGCCGAGTTCCTCGATCGGGAACCGGCCCGGATCGTCCGGCAGCACCAGGTCGAAGACGGCGGGAGCGAACTCGGAGACGGTCCCGGTGCGACCGAACTCCGGGATCGTGACGTCGATCGTGCGCTTCGCCCGGAGGGTGAGGATCAGCCGGTTGCCCGGCCTGACGCAGATGGTCACCGGTCCCTCGCCGAAGAGCGGGGCGGCTGAGACCGTCCCGTCATTCGAAGGCCCGCCTTCGCCGGTCGGGCCCCGGTCACCGGTCGGGCCAGTCGCGCCGGTCGTAGCGGTATTGCCCGTGTCACCAGTCACTCCGGTCACCGAGGTGGCGCCGGTAGTCGCGGTCGATGCTTCGTCGGCGCGGTCAGCGGGGCTCTGGATGAAGACCGAGATCAGAACCGAGATCGCGAGCAGGCCGATCATCACCATGATCAGGCGGCGGGCGGCCATCAGGTTGTTGCGGTCAAGGCAGCGGACATCGCGTTCTCAATACTCTATGCATCAGGATGAGCTTTCGGTTCACAACAGCAGGCGAGTCGCACGGGCCCGGTCTGGTCACGATCGTCGAAGGCCTGCCCGCCGGGCTGGAACTGGACCGCGAAACGCTGGACCGCGACATGGCCCGCCGCCAGCTCGGCCACGGCCGCGGCGGCCGGATGAGGATCGAGACCGACTCGGTTGAGATCAGGGCCGGCGTCAGGCACGGCCGCACCATGGGCGGCCCGATCGCGGCACTCGTGGCCAACCGGGACTACAAGAACTGGGACGAGCGCATGAACCCGTGGCCGATCGAGGGGGAGATACCCCCGGTCACAATGCCGCGGCCGGGTCATGCCGACCTGGTCGGGATGTGGAAGTACAAGCAGGACGACCTTCGCCCGATTCTTGAGCGGGCCAGCGCCCGCGAGACTGCCGCCCGGGTTGCCGCCGGCTCGCTGGCAAGGGCTTTCCTCACCGCCGTCGGGGTGACAGTTCGAAGCCACGTGACCCAGATCGCCTCGGTCAAGGCACCTGAGCGCCACGACCTCACGGCTGAAGATTTCGACGGGGTGGACGATGACCCGGTCCGCTGTCTGGACCCGGACACCTCGGCCCGCATGGTCGAGGAGATCAACGTGCTGCGCAAGAAGAACGAGAGCCTGGGAGGCACCTTCGAGGTGCGGGTCTTCGGGCTCGTGCCCGGACTCGGCAGCCACATCTCCTGGGAGGATCGCCTTGACGGTCGCCTCGCTCAGGCGATCTGCTCCATTCAGTCGATCAAGGGCGCTTCGATCGGCGAGGCCTGGGATGTCGCCGGTCGTCCGGGCTCCGAGGCCCACGACGAGATCTTTTATTCCGAAGAGCGCGGCTACTACCGCGAGACCAACCACGCGGGCGGGCTCGAAGGCGGCATGACCAACGGCATGCCGCTTTCCGTAAGGGCGGCGATCAAGCCGATCTCGACCATGACCAAGCCGCTGCGCTCGGTTGATACGGCCACCCGGGAGCCGGCCAAGGCCCACAAGGAGCGCACTGACTCGACCGTCGTTCCAGCTGCCGCCGTGGTCGGAGAAGCAATGGTCTGTCTCACTTTGGCCAAGTGTTACCGCGAGAAGTTCGGCGGCGATCACATCGACGACGTGATCGGCGCGCTGGACGCCTACCGGGAGCGAATCGGCTGGCGATGATCTGCCTGGTCGGGTTCATGGGCGCAGGCAAGTCCACGGCGCTGGCTGAACTCCGCACCCACGGCCTGCGCGGCGCCGACACCGACCGGCTGATCGAGGCCGAGGCCGGGATGCCGGTCGCCGAGATCTTCGAGACGCAGGGCGAAGAAGCATTCCGCGTGATCGAGCTTCGCGTCGTTTCCGCGGCACTGAGCGATCCCCGTCTCGAGGCGCTCGCCCTCGGTGGCGGCGCAATCGCCAACGATGAGATCCGCTCGACCCTTGCCTCCTCCGACCACACGGTGGTCTGGCTCGAGATTGCCGAGGATGCCTCCTGGCGGCGGGTCCGCAACAGCGACCGCCCGCTGGCCCGTGACGAGCGGGCTTTCCGCGCCCTTTTTGCCGAACGTCGGCCGCTCTACGAATCGGTGGCCAACGCGATCCTGCCGGCCGCCAGCAGTCGTCGAATCTGGCAGCGGGCGCTCGCTCCGGTGCAGCTGCTCGGACGGTTGCCCGCCGGGACCCGCATGATCTGGGCCGCCAGTACCAACGGCGACTACCCGGTCTTCGTCGGACGCGGGCTGCTCGGATCGCGGATCTTCAACAACGACGCCGGCGCGATGCCCGGTGACGGTCGCTCCTACGCCTTTACCGACGACTTGGTCGGGCCGCTCTACGGCGACCGGCTCGGACCGGTCGAGGCGACGGTGTCGGTGCCACCGGGTGAAACCGCAAAGACGGTCAGCCAGGCCGAGGACTCCCTGCGGCAGCTGGCCCGGCTCGGCGTGACCCGTTCCGACCACGTGATCGCCCTCGGTGGCGGCGTGGTCGGCGACCTGGCCGGCTTCTGCGCAGCGACCTATCAGCGCGGTATTCCCTACGTCCAGGTGCCGACCACGCTGGTTGCCCAGGTGGACTCGGCCTACGGAGGAAAGACCGGGGTGGACCTGCCGGAGGGCAAGAATTACGTCGGCGCCTTCCACCTGCCGTCAGCGGTCGTGACCGACGTCGACGCTCTGCGCACGCTGCCCGAAGGCGAGCTTAGCGCCGGCATGGCCGAGGTGATCAAGACTGCCCTGCTGGCCGGTGGTGCGCTGTGGCTCCAGGTGGCGGCGCTCGAGCCTGGCGGCATCGTTGAGCGACCAGACCTGATCTTCGCCTGCGCCCGGTACAAGTGCGCGGTGGTCGCAGCCGACGAGCGTGACAAAGGCCTGCGGGCGGTGCTCAACCTCGGCCACACGGTCGGCCACGCGATCGAGTCGGTCACCAACTACAGCCGCTACCGGCACGGAGAAGCGGTCGCACTCGGCCTGCTGGCCGCCCTGAGGCTCTCCGGAGCCGACGAGCTGAGAGAGCAGGTTTCGGCCTGCAGCCTGCGCCACGGCCTGCCGGTGGCGATCGAGCCGGCGCTCGATCCCGACGAGATCCTGCGTGCGGTCCAGTTCGACAAAAAGCGGACCGCCCGCGGAGTCGGCTTCGTCCTGCTCAAGCGACCGGGGGAGCCCCGCACGGACTGCCTGGTCGAGGCCGCTAGAGTTCGGAACGCAGTGGAGGAACTGATCACATGAGCCGCTCGCAGAACCGTGTCGCAATCCTTCACGGAGTCAACTTCGACGTGCTCGAGCGGCGCGACCCGGAAATGTACGGTGGGATCACGCTCGGCGAGCTGGAGTACCGGATCACAGGCTGGGCCCGTGAGTTCGGCCTCGAGCCGACCTTCTACCAGACCAACTCCGAGGCTGAGTTCTGCGGCTACCTGCACCGGCTGAGCGACGGCAGCGACGCGGCGATCATCAACGCCGGCGCCTGGACCCACTACAGCCGGGCGATCGGGGACGCACTCGCGGTTGACCCGGTGCCGGCGATCGAGGTCCACCTGTCCGACGTCGAGGACCGCGAGGACTGGCGGCGCGTATCGGTCTTCCACGGACTGGTCGAGGCGAAGGTCTCCGGCAAAGGCGTCGAGGGCTACCGCGAGGCGCTCGGGCTGATCGCCCGGCGGCTCGGCACCGCTGGTGAGTGACCGCGCCGACCGCCTGGCCGAATCGGTCGCCGGTCGCGCCCTTGACTCTCTGCTGGTCACCAGCCTGGTCAACGTCGAGTACCTGACCGGCTTCAACGGGTCCAACGGGGCCTGCCTGGTCGGCCCGGACTCACGCACCTTCCTGACCGATTTTCGCTACGCCGAGCGGGCCTCGCAGCTCGAAGGGTGGGAGGTCGAGGTCGTATCCGGAGAGTGGCTGGCCGGGCTGGCGGGGCAGCTCTTCGGCCGGGTCGGGATCGAGGACGACAAGGTCACGGTCAGGACCGCACGCAAGCTGGAAGAGGCGACGGCCGGGCGCTGCGAGCTGATCGACGCAGGTGGCCTGGTCGAGGCCCTGAGGCGGGTCAAGGGCGAAGCCGAGGTGGCGGCGATTGCCGCCGCTGCCGAGCTGACCGACGAGATCTACGCCGAGACCTTCGAACGCGGTCTCACCGGCCGAACAGAGGCGGAGGTAGCGGCCTACGCCGTCGCACGCATGCGCGAGCAGGGGGCCGAGCCTTCGTTTGCGCCGATCGTCGCCGCGGGTCCGAACGGCGCGCTGCCTCATGCCGTTCCGGGACCGCGCGAGATCGTCCGCGGGGAACTGGTCGTGATCGACATGGGATCGCGACTCGACGGCTACTGCTCCGACTGCACCAGGACCGTCGCCACCGGAGATCTGTCCGACGAAGCAGCAGAGATCTACGCGGTCACGCTCGAGGCCAATCAGCTTGCCCTGGCAGAAGTAGCAGCCGGCCGGTCGGCGTCGGAGATCGACGAGGTGGCCCGCGGGGTCATCAAGGAGGCCGGCTACGGGGAGTTCTTCGGCCACGGACTCGGTCACGGGGTCGGCATGGAAGTCCATGAGGCGCCACGCCTCGGCCCTCGCTCCGACGACGTGCTGCTGGCCGGGGATGTGGTCACCGTCGAGCCCGGGATCTACCTGCCCGGCCGCTGCGGAGTCCGGATCGAGGACCTGGTCGTGGTCGGTGAAGCGGCGGTCGAACGGAACCTGAGCGCTCACCCGAAGGCTCTGATCCACGCCGACTGAGAGATCGTGTATTCTTCTGTGACCGCCGTCACACATTAAGTGACTGGCAGGGTAGGTCTCCGAAGACCCTGAAGGCGAGGGAGTTTGCAGGAGAGAGAGGGCAAGTAGCACCGAGAGGACCGGTCTGAGGGGGCCGGTCTTTTCATTGCATCATCGATTCCCGCTTTCGGTCGGCAAGGCAGCCAGGCCGCGTCGACCAGGCAGGGGCACCGCCGGAACGAAAAACGGCCGGGCTCAAGGCCCGGCCGTTTCCGTGAATGCTCTGACTGGCGGGGCTAGGGGGCGACGCCCGCCTTGCCGTTCCAGCCGTTCGAGTAGCAGCGGGCGTCGCCCGGGTCCGGAGCAGGAATCGGAACGTTGCCGGTCTCGAAGTAATCGCCGACGCCGGTCACGGCGCAGCTTTCGATCACTCCGCGGGTGGCTCCGAGGTTGAGGTCCGGACCGTTGAGGAAGGTCACAGCGTGACGGACGCCGGACTTCGCAGCGCGCGGCTGGCCGTGCGGATCGTCTCCGAAGCCCCATTCCTTGCGTGGCGGCAGGTTGCCGTTGGGCGGCACGGCGGCCCCCTGGCGGCTCCTGCCGAAGAAGGTCTCCGGGCCACCGTCGTAGTAGACCATCATGCTCCCGTTCTGGAACGGGAAGTCGGTTACCTTCTCCATCCCGAAGAACGGGTCCACGTCCCAGTGCCTGCCCGGCTGGAGTGCCGGGTAGTACACCTTCGCCCCGAAGGTGCGAGCGGCTACCTCGGCGGTCACGTTCGCCACCTGGTGGTCGCCATAGGCAACCCGGAGCAGCACTTCGTGCGGCGGGGTGTCCGGCAGCGGGGTGTCAGTCGTGAAATGGGCGTAACCGTTGCCTTCGCCGCGATCCCAGAGCAGCTGGATCAGCGAGAGCAGCAAAGCGCGGTCCTCTTCCTCCGGGTAGTACCTGTAGAGCCCGATCGAGGGGTTCTTGAAGTAGTCGTCGGAGTCGACGCTGCGGCGAAGCAGGGTCGAGTAATTGATCCCGGGAACACCGAGCACGCTGTAGTCGGCATCCGGCGAGAGCGCGGTCAGCGCGCCGCCCATGATGCCGCCCTGACTGATGCCCATGTACTGGCCCCTGGTGTTTATTCCGAGCGAGGTGTTGATCGTCGACTCCTGCCCCTTCGGTCCGGCTCCGTCCGGATCGACCTGGAAGGCCAGGTCGGTGGTCATACCGCTGGAGTGGACCAGGGCACGCTGCAGGTACAGGAAGTTGACAAAGCCCTGCTGCATACGGTCGACCAGCTTCGGGAAGTTCGACATGTCGGCCAAAGCCGACAGCACCGTCCCCTGGTCTTCGCTTGCGAAGCCGGCCCAGTCGACCGCGCACCAGATGGTGTTGCCGTCATAGCCGACCCGGTCCTGGCCGTTGACCTGACCGAGCGAGCCGAGCAGACCGTGACCGTAGGTGCCGGTCTGAGCCGGCGTCGTCGAGCCGGGGGCCAAGTCGAGGACGGAGTTCGGAATGTTGCACTGGAAGGGGACATCGGTCGTACTGGCCGGGTTCCAGACCAGCTCGTCGTTTGCGTCGAACTCGAAGGTACCGCCTGGGTTGCAGTTGGGCGAGTTCAGGTAACAAGGGACGTTGTCCAGTGTGCCTCTGACCTGCCGAAGCCGGTTACCGGACGGTGCGGTGGTGCTGGTGACCGTCCACTGCGGGGAAGTTCCTTCGATTGTGCGGTTGGCGAGGTTGCTGTCCCCGAGCCGCTCGAAGGCGTCATCGCGAATGGTCAGCGCACGGCTGGTGGTCGTCTCTGCGCTGGCCACGGTGAAGTCCCAGGCCATGTACATGCTCGAGCGCTTGACGCCAGCCTTGTCGACCGCGGTTTTGATCACCGAGTTCATGTGAGCGCGGCGCTGTTCGACTATGCCCTGGGTGGTGATGACGCTGTCGCGGTAGGTCCGGAAGGCCGGCGGCGAAGCGATCGGCTGATTGTTGGCGTTCTTGAGGTTGCGCAGCACCACGATGTAGCGCTTGCTGTGATCCCAGTTGACCGCGGGCCGGATGATCAGGTTGACCGGATCGGTGTTGGTCGGGTTCAGGCCGGGCCCTCCGGGGGAAATCAGGTCCGGTGCAGTGCCGGGGTCCGGGCCGTCCGGGCCGAAGGTGGGGTCTACCGAAGTCGGGTTCTCGTCGATCTCGGCCCAGATCGGATGGCGCTCTCCGGTCTCGGCGTCAATGACCATGACCGACTGATTCGGATCGTCGTAGGCGTGCTGATCGGTGATCGGCACGAGGTTGCTGTTCTCGAAGGCCGCCGGCGTGTCGAGGCCGGGAACCTTCAGCACGATCATGTTGCCCGGGCTGAAACCGTCGCCGCGGTTCATGTCGGTCGGATCGATGTGGATCCGGGGGTTGGTTCCGCCTCGGAGATTGGACGGCGTGGCGTCGGCGGCGATGTTCAGCTTCTTGCCGGTCGGCGTCGAGGGGTCGTTGACCGTGTAGTAGTCGTTGGCGAACGGCTGCAGGCACACGGTCGTATCGAGGAAGTCACACTTTTCGGGATTGTCCCCGAGCGGCACGGTGATACAGCGCGAGGAATCCCTACCGAGTGTTTTTCCGGCCCTGGCCTTGCGCTTGCCGTACTTGCCGAGGGCATTGACCTTCTGGGCCCCACACAGACTGAGCTTTGGTCGGCCCTGCTTGGTCAACTTGAGCTTGATCGTCTTCTTGCCCTTTTTCTTGAAATTGACCGTCCTGGCCTGGAAGTTCCTGGCAGTGACCTTCACCTTGGCCTTGCCTGTGGACGTGACCCTGACCGAAAGGCCCTTCTGCTTGAGCAGCGCGGCCTGATTCTTGGTCGCGATCTTCAGCGAGACCTTCGCCTTCTTGCCCTTGGCGTCAGCACCGGGGGCAGCGATCGAAGCGACCGATGCGGCGACGGCGAAGGACAGAAGAAGTACAAAGGCGACTGCGGCGATGCGACGAACGTCGATCACTCCCTGGCGGTGGCTCATGCTGTGGCGATTCCCCTCGTTCTTGTTTTCCCGCCGCGCAGGCGACGGGCCAAATCATGTGTGATGCAGGTCACTGATACTAGACCGATCGCCACACGGAAGTTTCGGTTGCACGCAATCGGGGGCTGGAAGGCGATCCGCCCGCGCCGTCGCTGCGGCTGGCTTCAGCGACTGAGGTCGATGCCCGGCTCGAGCGATGCGGCGAAGGCGGCGATCAGCTCAACCGTCGCTTCGACGTCGGCCAGGTCGACCATCTCGACCGGAGAGTGCATGTAGCGCAGCGGGATCGAGACCAGGCCGGTGGGAATGCCGGTCCGGGAGATCTGCAGCGAGTCCGCGTCGGTGTGGGTCGCGTTGCCGCTGGCCCCGACCGAGTACGGGATGCCAGCCGCTTCGGCCGTGTCGCGCAGCATTTCGTAGAGCTTGGGGGACAGGGTGGAGCCGCGTCCGATCACCGGTCCTGATCCGAACGGATGGCTGCCGACCTCCTTCTCGTCGACACCCGGTGCGTCGGTGGCGTGGGTAACGTCGATCGCCACGGCGAGGTCCGGCCTCACCGTAAAGGCGGCAGTGCGGGAGCCGAACAGGCCGATCTCCTCCTGGACGGCGGCCACCGCGGCGAAGCGGGCCTTGAGGCCGCCCCGCTCGTGGCAGCGCCGCGCCGCTTCGAGCGCGACGTAGGAGCCGAGCCGGTTGTCCATCGAGCGCGATACAAGCCGCCCGCCCGCCACCGCCATCGGCTCGCACTCGATCACCACCGGATCGCCGACCGAAACCAGCTCCTGGGCGGCTTCGCGGTCGTCGGCGCCGATGTCGATGTGCATCTCCTTCAGCTTTACGACCTTCTTGCGCTGCTCCGGGTCGAGCAGGTGGATCGGCTTGCGGCCGGCGACTCCGGGTACCTGGCCGCTGTTGCCGGTGATCGTGACCCTCTGGCCGACGAGGATCTGCGGGTCCCAGCCGCCGATCGCCGCGAAGTAGAGGAAGCCCTTCTCGTCGATGTGGGTAATGACCAGGCCGATCTCGTCGATGTGTCCGACCACCGCGAGCAGCGGCGCGGCGTCGTCATCGCCGATCGTTGCCACACTGGAGCCGAGGCCGTCAGCCGTGATCTCGGCAAAGCCGGCCGCGTCACGCCAGACGCCGGCGGCGGCGGATTCGTATCCCGACGGTCCGGGAGTCCTGAGCAGGGTGTCGAGCAGCGCGGGGGTTTCCATGAACCAAGTATGCCTTCACCCGTGATCCTGCGTCCTGGTGCGCAGCAGTACTGAGGCCGCCGGCACCGCGAGCACCGCGACTGCATCCCTTCTGCGCCCTCCCGACCCGCCGAATACACTGACCCACGTGATTTCAACCAATCAGTTCAAGAACGGTACGCACATTGAGGTCGACGGCAAGATCATGCGGATCATCGAGTTCCAGCACGTCAAACCCGGCAAGGGCGGCGCGTTCGTCCGGACCAAGCTGCGCCGGATCGAGGACGGCACAGTTCAGGACAAGACCTTCAGGGCCGGGGAGAAGTTCCGCCCGGTCCGCACCGAGTCCCGCAAGATGCAGTACCTCTACGACTCCGGCGACATGATCGTCTTCATGGACAGCCGCAACTACGACCAGATCGAGCTGCCGGCCGAGCTGGCTGCTGAAGCGATGCGCTGGGTCCAGCCCAACGACGAGGTCGAGGTCCTGTTCGTCGATGAGAGCGCGACCGACGTTCAGGTCGCCAGCGCGATCGACATGAAGGTGGTCAAGACCGAGCCCGGCCTGAAGGGCGACACGGCATCCGGTGGCGGCAGCAAGCCGGCCACGCTCGAATCGGGAGTCGAGATCCAGGTGCCGCTGTTCATCGCAGAGGGCGAGATGATCCGGGTCGACACCCGCACTGCCGAGTACGTCTCTCGCGCCTGAAACGGGCGGCGCGATGATCCGGCGCCAGATCACCCTCGAAGCCCGGCCCCGGGGCTTTCACCTGGTCACGTCGGAAGTGGTCGCTGCCCTACCTGAACTCGAGTCGGTCGAGGTCGGCCTGCTTCACCTGATGATCCGCCACACTTCGGCCTCGCTGACGATCAATGAGAACGCCTCGCCCGACGTGCGGCGGGACCTGCGTGCCTGGGCCGACCGGGCCGTGCCCGAGGACTTCGACTGGGACCATTCGCTCGAGGGGCCCGACGACATGCCGGCCCACGTCAAGGGCACGATCACCGGTTTCGAGCTGACCCTCCCGGTGGCCGGAGGCGGGCTGGACCTCGGAACCTGGCAGGGGGTCTACCTCTGCGAGCATCGCGATCACGGCGGCCCCAGAACCCTCACCGCCACGATCCAGACCTGACCGTCGATCACAGTCGACCCCGAGGACGGACCTTCGCCAGTCCCGGCCCGCGGAGGTTTATCCGGTGGGAGTGTGGAGCGTCACGTTCTGCCCCGGTGGGATCAATATCCTTGATCGATGCGCCGATCCGACCAGCGCCGTGACGCGGTATTCGCCTGCTATCAGCAGGATGTGACCGACCGGCCCCTCGACACTCTGCTCGCCGATTCGCGCCCTTTCACCATCGAGCTGGCCCGGGGTGTCGAGGAAAACCGCGAGACCATCGACCAGACGATCTCCGACTTCGCGAAGGGCTGGAGCATCCAGCGGATCGCGCCGCTGGAGAGGAACATCCTGCGGGTGGCTCTGTATGAGATGCGCTTCCGCGGCGACGTTCCGGCCGAGGTGGCGATCGACGAGGCGGTTGAGACCGCCAAGAAGTACTGCGGCACCGACGCGCCCGGCTTCGTCAACGGCATCCTCGGCGCCGCGGAACGCCAGATGGAGCCCGAGGCCCCGTGAACACCAGGATGGAAGAGATCCGCGACCGCCTGAAGGCGCTCGCCGTCGAGCTGAACGGGGACGCCGTATCCGACACCGCAGCCGGCGAACTCGCAGCCGAGGCCGCCGAGCTGACCGACGAGGCGGCGCGTGAGGCTTCCGGTGCGGTTGCCCGACTGGAGCAGGGAGGGTGAGCTACCCGGACGACCTGCGTGAAGCGGTCGACCGGCACCTCGAGACGGTCTCCTTCGCCGACGGACCGGCGACAGAGGGGCTGGATGAGGCGATGCGTTACTCCCTGCTGGCCGGCGGCAAGCGGATCCGGCCCGTTCTCTGCCTGGCGACCGCAAGAGCGCTCGGCGAGCCGATCGAGGCCTACCTCGACATGGCCGCCGCCCTGGAGATGGTTCACACCTATTCGCTGGTGCACGACGACCTTCCTGCGATGGACGACGACGATCTGCGGCGCGGCAAACCGACCTCCCACATCCGTTACGGCGAGGCGGTGGCGATTCTCGCCGGAGACGGCCTGTTCGCCGAGGCAATGCGCACCCTGGCCGCGATCCCCGGGGATCCGGAGCGCGCGCTCGAGGCGGTCAGGGTTCTGGCCGGGGCGACCGGGGTCACCGGCATGGTCGGCGGCCAGTACGTCGACGTAACCGCCACCGAGCTCGACGCCGAGGGCCTGCTTCACCTCCATTCGCTGAAGACCGGACGACTGATCCGGGCGAGCGTCGAGTGTGCGCTGGCCTACGCCGGAATCGACCCGGCCGGCCGGGAGCCCTACGAAAAGTTCGCGACCGAACTCGGGATCCTGTTCCAGATCGTCGACGACATCCTCGACGTGACCGGCAGCGACGAAGAGCTCGGCAAACCGCGTGGCAGCGATGAAAGACACGGCAAGGTGACCTTCGTCAGCCTTCACGGGCTCGACCGCGCCCGGGAGCTTGCCGGCGAGTCGCATGCCCGCACTGTTGCCGCACTCGACCTCGCCAACGGTGAAACGGGGTCGCTCAGGAGCATCGCCGACTACATTTACAGGAGAGAAACATGACCCCAAACTCCCAGCAACCTCCCAAGATCCCGCCGCGCCCGCTTCTGCCCGGCATCGGTGGCCCACACGACCTCAACGGCCTCTCTGACGAGCAGCTCCAGCAGGTCGCAGAAGAGGTCCGCGCCTACATCATCGAAGTGATCGGTGAAATCGGAGGCCACTTCGGCGCCAACCTCGGCACCTGCGAGATCGCGGTCGCCCTGCACAGCCTTCTGGACTCGCCCCGCGACCGGATCCTCTGGGACGTCGGCCATCAGTCCTATCCGCACAAGATCCTGACCGGCCGCCGGGACGAGCTGCCGACGATCCGCCAGTACAACGGCCTCGCACCGTTCTGCTCGATCGAAGAGTCGGTCCACGACATCATGGGGGCCGGGCACGCCTCGACCTCGATCTCCTACGGATTGGGTCTCAAAGAAGCGATGCGCCGGGGGATCGGCGCCGACGGCAAGGTTGTGGCGGTGATCGGCGACGGCGCGCTGACCGGAGGCGTCGCCTACGAAGCGATGCACGCGGCGGGCGGTCTCGGGACCCCAATGGTGATCCTGCTCAACGACAACGGCATGTCGATCTCACCCAACGTTGGTGCGCTGGCCAGCTATTTCCAGCGCACGCGTCTGAAGCCCGGCCTGTTCCACGCCCGCGAAGGCGTCGAAGACAGGCTTACGAAGCTGCCGCTCGGTCTCGGCAAGAGGATCGGGAAGATCGGTCCGGAGCTGAAGTCGGCGATCAAGGCATACTGGGCTCCCGGCCTGCTGTTCGAGGAGCTCGACCTGGCTTACATGGGGGTCATTGACGGCCACGATGTCGGCGCGCTGCGCAAGGCGCTGACCGAGGCACTCGAAGCCGACAGGCCGGTCGTCGTCCACGTGCACACCGTGAAGGGCCGGGGTTTCGCCCCGGCCGAGGAGGGCGGCCTTGCCGGCATGGAGAAGTGGCACGCCGCCAAACCTGGCTCGATCGTCGACGGCGAGGCGGCC
>Ga0105046_10008715_pt1 | contig 15913 bp, 9 predicted proteins | sample MAT03_FD_78385 | JGI IMG/M metagenome (GOLD analysis project Ga0105046, IMG submission 78385) | Freshwater microbial communities from Lake Fryxell liftoff mats and glacier meltwater in Antarctica - MAT-03 (megahit assembly) | ecosystem: Environmental > Aquatic > Freshwater > Ice > Liftoff...
GATAAATCCCGGCGCCAAGCAAGACCAATTCCGCCGTCATTGGCGCAATAGATCGCGACCCGTTACAAGTGGCCGAGACGGTAGCAGTCATGGCCACCTTGGCAGGACTTGCGGTAAAGACTTTCGGAAGTATCGCGGGCATTTCGGTAACAGCCGGGTCACGCCAGAGACTGCTTACAGAAGTCGAGGCATTTCTGCATTTCCGCCATCACCGTGGTGCCTTCTCCGATTGCGTATTCGAGCTCAATGTTGGCTGGCCACTTATACTTTTCTTTCTTCATGAGCTGGAGGACTTCCTTGATGGGTGTGCTGCCCTTGCCCCATGGAAGATTGTCGCCACCTTCTGTCTGGAATTTCCGATCCTTCAGATGGAAACTGCTGATGCGAGCCGCATTCGCTTTTATAAAGGGGATGGGCGAGCCGTTGATAGCGGTAGTGAAATGGCCAATGTCGAGGTTAATGCTGTTGTACTTGGACTGCGCTAGGGCGCTATCCCAGCTTTTTTCATTGACCTGAGTATGGTTGTGATATCCGGCGTAGACCTTGTTCTTGGCGGCGAAATCGCCAATTCGCTGCGTAAGTTTTGCGTCGGTCGGGAGTTCCATGGTAACGGAATGGGAACCGAGCGCCTGGGCGACGCTAAAGATGTATTCGTATTCCTCATCCGACATTACGGGAGTAAGGCCGAGTTTGACGATCTCAATAGTCACACCGGCGGCGTTATAGACTTTGCGGAGTTCCTTGTATTTGTCCATGGAAACGGACAATCGCCATTTCTTGCGGTCATCGGCGAGTTTTTTCAGGGCTTCCTGCTGCTCGGGAGTCATTTGACGGCGTCCACCGCCGCCAAACGCCGGGCCGCGCGTGGCCGGTGCACCGGCGAATGACTCCGCGGCGTCGCCCATGAGTTCGACCGAGCTGATGCCGAGTTCAGTGCAGTACTTCAGAAGCTCGGGCGCCGAGCTGGGAAGGGAGCGGAAGCAATAGGTGATCGCGCCTATTTGCACGCCGCCGAATTTGGAGTTTGGCTTCGCGAAAAGAGCGGAGGCGGGAATAGCGGCTATGGCTGCTTTGGCGAAATCGCGACGGTTCATGACGGGGATTATTTCACAATTTGGAAAGGGCGTCATGGGTAGAAGCCATCCCCGTCGGCGAGCGTCAGCCGGGCGAATCAAAGAGTCGGCAAACGAAGCGGGTTATGACGCGGCGATTTCGTTTTATGGCGGTGTCAAACCCGGATAGATGCGTTCGATGTGAAACGCCTGGTGGTTTATCCCGGCGGCGGTTGGCAGGCACTGGTATCAGAAGTACGGATTGCGGGGTGTAAAGCTCCGGGGAACCTTGACGGGCTTGATAGAGGACTTCTTGGCCGCCGGCTTCTTCACCGCCACCTTCTTGGCCGTCGCTTTCTTCGCGGCGGGTCGCTTCCGCTGGACGCCAAGGGCCGATTCCAGGACCGACTCAAGGAGCTTCTTTTCCTCCGCCTTTACAACGCGGTTGAAGTTATCGGGGCGCTTCGCGGCTAGAGCCTGCATCGCGGCGACCCACTCTAGGGCTGGGCCGGCAGTATGCGGTTTCTTCAGCTCCTTCATGGCTGCGAGCGTTTGCTGAATGTCGGGGACACGGCGGTAGCAATCGATTGCGGATTCCAAATTTCCGTCGGCGCGGTGAGCGGTCGCGGCAGCGGCGAGATCGCCCACGCCCTCCTGGCACTGGGCCTCCAGTTTGAAGTTGCGCTCCGGGAGTTCGGCCAGGACCGCAAGGGCATCCTTAAAGTGTTTAGCCTTAATGAGATCGTTCACGGCGCGGGCGCGGAGCTTGGCGGAACGGTCGTCGGCGTCCGGCAGGCCGATCGCTTTGTAGAAAGGCGGGAGGACACGAACGCAAATGGCGGCGTTGGCGCCGACATGTTGGACCCGTTCGAGCATCGCGATCCACCGAGCCGGCTCCCCGGCAAGTTCGCCCAGGAACCAGGAGGGCAGTTTCTCTAGTTTGCCTGGGATGCGGCGCATCAGATCGACGCCGGCGTTCAATTCCTCGGCGTTCGATAACTGGGACAACTCGGCAATGTCGAAGAGGAGCGAAGCGAGGTCCTCGTTCGGGATCAGGCGGGCCGCTTGGGCGGCTTCTCTAACTAGATTCGGGTTGCCGAGTTCGGACGAGAGCTTAGCCTTGCGCATCCCAAGGCTGAAGCAGACTTCGGCAAGGGTCTGGTAGGCCGTTTTTCGGGTGAGAGGGTCCTGGATGGCGTTGATTTCGGCGTGGTGACCAAGCAGCGTGACGGCTTGGTGCGCACGAGACCAGGCGAGGTCGGGGCGGATGGCGAGATACTGCCGCGCGTCTTCCTGGCACCGTTGAACGCGCTCTTCAAGGTCGAGGTTCTCTTCCTGAAGGGACTTGAGCAGGGCGGCGGCTGTGAGGGCAGAGTGATTGGGGACGGGGCCGTTTAAGAAGAGAAGGCTGGCTCCGAGGCGCGCCGGATTGGGACTGATGTCGAGCCAGATGAGACGTTCAGTGGGGCGGCTAACGGCGACACGGAGTTGGTCGATAGCAAGGCGGCGAGTAAGGCTTTCGATATCGGCGTGGTTGAAACGGGTGGTTTTGACTTTTTCGAGTTGTGCGCCGGGGTCGATGACACAGACGGAGTGGAAGTCGAGGCCTTTAATTTCAGACGGGGTGAGCGCGCCGGGAATGTTGGGCTGAGAGTCCGCAAAGGAGACGATGGCAAGTCCTTCGCGCGATTGAAGGTCCGCCAGCAACGTGGTGAGATCCTCACCGGGCGCGGCGGCGCAATAGAGAATCTGATCCGTGGCGTCATCCTCAATGGACGCCCATCCCTGGCCGGAAGGCCGATCGCGCTTTTCCAGATGAGCGTAGAGGTCCCAGACTTTGTTGATGAGCTCGGCAATCTGGCGGGGGCTGCGGAGATTTGCGGAAAGCTTGTGAACGCTGGGAGTGGCGATTTCGGTGTGAAAGATATCGTTCAGCCAACCCCACTCGAAATCGGTTGGGCGGACGGTCTGCGCTTCGTCGCCGGCGATGAGGACCGGAATCGGCCGGCCGCGAAGTTCCTGGAGCCGTTTTGCGAGACGGGCGATAAAAAAGGTCTCGATGGGCGTGAGGTCCTGACATTCGTCAATGGCGATGCAGTCCCAGGGGAGCTCTTCGGCGGGAAGGTTGGGAAGTTGCTGGACAGCCAACCAAGCCAAATGCAGGTCCGGGAAGAGGCGGAGAGCGATGGGGCCGCCGGACTTTTCTAGGCGTGTGGCGGCAGCGTTGGCAAGTTCCGCCGCGGATGACCCGGTAAAGCGAGTGCGGCTGGCGATGTATTCCGCGTCGTTGCGGCGCTGAACGCGGGACGCGGTGAAGCGCCCGACCTGAGCGGGAAGAGCCCCGCCGATGATGTGGGCGTGGAACTCATCAAATAGAGCCGGGATGTTCTGCGCCCAGGGGCCGAGGTTGCGCGACAACGACGCGACCTCCACACGGAAGCGGCTACGCTGTTCGAACAGCGGAACGGGCGGCGTATTGACCTTCAGGAGACCCCGTACAAATTGGGGAAAGGTCGATACGTGATACTGGCGTGAGCTGGCGCAATAGCGATCGAAGTAGGAACGGGCAAGCGCGGCGAGATCGGATGAGTAGGTGAGATAGAGGATATTGCCAGCGTTCGATTGATCGGCGGCATGAAGCAGGGCCGTTGTTTTCCCGGAACCGGGATGGCCTTTCAGGATACGAACAGTATCGCGGGCGCCGGCGAATTTGGCCTGCTGAGGGGTCCAGGGAGCCGGACCGTACTCTTCACGACGGACCTCCGGGACGGTAATGGGGAGATAGTCGTCGGGAAACCTTTGGGCGTTGAGGGGCGTGTGGTCGTCGTGGTGGCGAATGTCACGGAGGAAAAGGGCGCCAGCGGGAACATTGTCAAAGCCTTTGACTGGCAGGGCGCCTTGCGGAGCCCACCAGGCGTAGAAGTGGGAACCCGAGGAGCCGCCGAGGCGGGAGCGCCGCCAGCCTTTATTATCGCCTTGAGTTCCCTTGTAATGAAGCCGTTCGGGGTCGATAAGGAGGCGTTGGAGGAGGAGCGCGGCACGTTTGCCAATCGGCTGGGTACGGTAGGATTCGAGGCGCTCTAAGAAGTCAGGGTGACAAAAAAGGGGATTGGGGTTGCGAGCGGTTTGAAAATCGGTTGCAAATAGGGAATCCACCCTCATAATGTAGCGCTGTGCGGCGGAGTGTGATAGGTCTGTAGTTACTTTATGCGAACACTTGGGATTTTGTTGCTAGTCGCCGGATCGGTTTGGGCGGATGAGTCCATCAGTGCTTTGGGCAAGAAGTTTTCGGTGATGGCGGCGGGAGATTGGAAAGCCTCGGAGGAGTTGCTCGAGTTAGTGGTGAAGCACGAACCCGGAAAGCCGCGCAGGCCGAAGCAGTTTGCGTTGTTGGAAGAAGGGCCGTTTTCGTCTTTCACGCTGGAAGTGGAAGTGAAGCGGAACGGGAAGTCGCTGATCCTGGTGTTCGCGCATCAGGACGATGACCACTTCAACTACGCCCATATTTCGGTGGACGATCCCGCGAAACAGAATGTTCATAACGGAGTTTTCCATGTGTTTGGCGGCGACCGGGTACGCATTTCCCCCCTGGAGGGCGGTCCGGGATTATTGCCGGCTTCCGATTGGACGCGGGTGAAATTGGTTTGGAGCGGGAAGACGGGCGAAGTAGTCTGTTATGCGAACGGAAAGACGAGCGGGGCATTGCGGGCGGCGGATTTCTCGCTGAAGCATGGGCGAGTGGGTCTGGGTTCGTTCAACGAGACGGGAAGTTTTCGGAATTTGAGGATTTCGGGGATTCCCGCGAAGTAAACCTGGGTTCACCCCGTTCTGAAGATTTTCGCAGAGATCGGACATAGGAGCGTGTTTATGAGTCTTCCAATCGATCCGCAGAGAATCGCGGCCGAACAATAGGCTCGAATCAAGCAATTCGAAGGCCTGATTCGGCTCGGCAGACCGGCTTACCGGCCGGGCGAGATACAATTGCTCAGCGACCGGCCCGAACTGGACCCGTCATCGGGCAACGGCGTGTCGCTATGCTCTGCCAGCAGTTGCGAAGCCACAAGTCCATTCGCCGGTACAAACCCGCCATAGATGCGTTCGGTTTTCCGCCCTGGCGCACCAACAACCCGATCATCACTTCATCGCGCTGACCGTAAGCCTCTGACAGCGGAGTTCCGCGGGCGTATACTTTCCCGTTTGGGTCCGCCCCACGTTCCAACAAGATTTCCGCCATTTCGTATTTGCCCGCTCGGACGCAAGCATACAGGGGCATGCCCCAGGTGTACACCTCGCCATCTTCCTCCACTCGCACCCGTGCGTGGCTCTCGAAACCCAACTCCAATAAGCCTCTCAAAACCTCGAGGTTTTTAACTTCCATTGCAGAGCCATCCACGATCATCCCGAGGCTCTCGCAACGCATCCCTATTTGCGCGTAGGAAAACCGGGACGCCCGCCGGCACCCCCGCTCGTGCCTGCGCCTCCAAAGTCGCCCCCTACGCCAAAATTCCCTTCACCACTTCCCCATGCACATCCGTCAACCGGAAATTCCGCCCGGCATGCTTAAATGTCAACTTCAAATGATCCATGCCCATCAGGTGTAGCATCGTCGCATGCAGATCGTGGAAATGCACTTTATCAACCATTGAGTAATACCCATAATCATCCGTCGCGCCATAGGATAAGCCCGGCTTCACGCCGCCGCCAGCCATCCACATCGTGAACGCCTCGGGATTATGATCCCGCCCATCCGATCCCTGAGCCGTCGGCGTCCGCCCAAATTCCCCGCCCCACAAAACCAGGGTGTCCTCCAACAATCCCCGCGACTTCAAATCCCGCAACAGCCCGGCGATCGGCATATCCACCTCCCGCGCATTCTGCTCATGGTCCCGCTTCAACCGCTCATGCTGATCCCATTTATACGTATGGCTCACTTGGACGAACCGCACGCCCTTTTCTGAAAACCGCCGCGCCATCAAGCACTGCCGGCCAAAGTCCTCGGTGATCGGGCTATCCAATCCGTACAATTTCTTCGTCGCTTCCGATTCCCCGCTCAAATCCTGTAGCTCCGGCGCTTCCGCCTGCATCCGGAACGCTAACTCAAACGACTCAATCCGCCCTTCCAGCGCCCGGTCCGGCCCCGTTAACTCCAACTGTTTCCGGTTCAATTCCTGGCTATAGTCGATCTCCATCCGCTGAATCGGCCGCGGCGTCTCCGTGTTCGTTATGAACGGAATCTTCGCATCGCGCGCCGCAATGCCCACCGATCCAATAGAAGTCCCGGCATACGGCGCCGGCAAAAACGCGGAACCGAAATTATTCGCTCCGCCATGACTCTGCGTTGGGCAAATCGTAATGAAACCCGGCATATTCGAGTTCTCGCTGCCCAACCCGTAAGTAACCCACGAACCCATACTCGGTCGGACGAACGTGTCGCTGCCCGTATGCAATTCCAGCAGCGCGCCCCCATGTCGTGAATTCGACCCCCACATCGACTTGATAAAACACATATCATCGACCATCTTCGCCGTCTCCGGGAACAGGTCGCTCACCCACGCCCCACTCTGTCCATACTGCTTAAACGCCCACGGCGACTGCAGCAAATTGAATGTCTCGCTCGACACCACCTTCGGACGTTTGAAAGGCAGCGGCTTCCCATGATCCCGCCGCAGCAACGGCTTGTAGTCGAACGTGTCCACCTGCGACGGCCCGCCATGCATGAACAGGAAGATGACGCGCTTTGCCTTCGCCGGAAAATGGGGCTCCTTCACCGCCAGCGGCCCATTCGACGCCTGCAGCATCCCCGCCAGCGCCAAACTGCCAAAGCCCGCACTCGAAACACGCAGCAGTTCCCGCCGCGACAATGTCTGATTCAAATAGGAGTTCCAATGCCGGTTCATGATAGGTGCCTCAGTTGATATAAATAAATTCGTTCGACGCCAGCAGCGACTTGCAAAAACTTTGCCACGCGCTCGCGCGGCTGCCCTTCCAGGCCTCCTGCATGTGCGCCACATACGTCAGTGCCTGATCTACTTCCCGCCCTGTCGCCGGACGCGAAAGCGCCCGCTCATACGCCTCCCGTACTCGCCCCGCATCGTCGAGATCCTTTCGCACTAGCAAACTCTCGGCCATCAGCTTGCTGTGCTTCAACATCACAGACCCATTCATCATAAACAGTGCCTGCGGAGCCACCACCGTTGCATCCCGGTCGCCGCTCGACATCGTCGAATCCGGCAGATCAAACGCGGTAAACAACTCATACATCGAACTTCGCACCACGGGAATGTAAACCGCGCGAATATTGCGGTCGTAGTCCACGGTCCCGCCTTTCGCCGTGTTCGCCACGTACTGCCGGTCCTTATACGACAAGATCGACCCGCCGGTACTCTGTAGATCCAATCCACCCGAAACCGACATGATCCCATCCCGGATTGACTCCGCCTCCAGCCGCCGTCGGTTCATCCGCCACAGCAACGTATTCTCCGGATCCTCTTCAGTCGCTTTCGCGCTAAACTCGCTCGACATCTGATAGGTACTCGACAGCATCAGCGTTCGGTGCATTGCCTTCATCGACCACCCCTGCTCCACAAACCGCACCGCCAGCCAATCCAGCAGCGGCTGATTCAGCGGAGCCTCGCCCAGCCGGCCGAAGTTATCCACCGTTGGCACGATTCCCCGTCCAAAATGCCACCGCCACAACCTGTTGGCAATCACCCGTGAAGTCAGCGGATGATCCTTCCCCGTCATCCATTGCGCCAACTCCAGCCGCCCGCTGCGGTCCGCCGTAATCGGCGCCTGATTCTCACCCGCAATGACTTTCAAAAACTGCCGTGGCGTCTTCTGCCCCAACGTCCAGTGGCTCCCGCGCAAATGAATCGCCAGATCGTCAATCTTATTGCCTTCCGCGACACCCATCGCACGCGGAAAATCTGGCGTCGCCGCCTCCAGCGCCTTCAATTCGTCATCCAGCCCCGTCAACCGAGCCCGCACCGCCGCCGCATAATAACGCCGCGCATCGCCCGGCGCCCGGAACGGTCCAAACTTCTCTTTCAACAACGCGGCCAGCGCCTTCAAACCCGGGTCCTCGATATCCTTCTCCTGCGACGCCAGGAACAACTGTTCGAACCGAGCCGCCAGCGCCTCCGGCTTCGACGAGTCCGGAAATCCGCCAAACAACTTCGCCACCGGCGACGCCCAAGCCGGCAACGCGGACTCTGTCCCCAAAATCTCCCAGGCATACAGCGGCGACGCCACCGCCCCGTCGGACCGCTTCAAATAATCCACCATCTGTTCCAGGAATCCAGGATTTACGCCAAACTCGGAAGCAATCTGCACCACCGTCCGCGGCACCCGGTCCACCGTATTCCGCGTAATCAGCAGCTTCTCAAAATAGGGAAAGCGCGAAGCGTGTTCCAACCGCAAAGTATTTATACCCTTCTTCAGAGGCACCACCGCCACCACCGTCCATCCGCCCGCTTCCGGAGACGCCGCCCGATTCTGCACCGGGTCCGCCCCGCGCTTGGCCCACTCGCCATTCACCCAGAAATCCGCCGTTCCCGCGCCCTTTTCCTCGTCGAAAATATCGACCTGATAGTCCCCCGCCTCGCTAACCTCCACCCGGTACTCCGCGAAGTAGGGACCCTTCGAACCCTTCGGCGCATTCGCGTTCTTCTTCACCAACATCTTCGGCACATTCCCGGCGTCAAAACTCCGCGCTATGCGACTAATCGCTCCCGGCGCCGATTCCACCGGCGCCAACCGCATCTCCTCATCCCGCTTCACCCGCTCCGCGGCCAGCAAATACGCCCCCACCCGCTTCGTCGCCGCACCGGTCAAAGCCTCGTTCTCAGCTTTGGTAATCTTTGCGATTTCTTTCCGCTTCGCCTCCACCCGATTCTCATGCGCGGCCAACCGGTCCCGGTCTTCCTTCGGCGCCAACACATACTCATGCCACTTCGCGACTACCTTGAAATTCTCCATCGTCTTGGAACTCTTGAAGATCCCCGCCATCGAGTAGTAATCGGCATGCGAGATCGGATCGAACTTATGATCGTGGCACCGCGCGCACCCAACGGTTAGGCCCATAAACGCCCGCGCTGTCGTATCCAACTGTTCATCGACGATGTCCATCTCCATCTTCATCGGATCGTCTTCAGCCAGCATCTTAGCCCCAAGGGTCAAAAATCCGGTCGCCGTCCAATTCTCAATCGAAGTCGCCAAATCCGGCGATGGCAACAAATCTCCTGCCAACTGCTCCGTCAAAAACTGGTTGAACGGCTTGTCTTTGTTGAACGCCGAGATCACATAGTCCCGATACCGGAAGGCATTCTTGTAGACCAGATTCTCATCCAACCCGTTTGAATCCGCATATCGCGCTACGTCCAGCCAATGACGCCCCCATCGCTCTCCATACCGCGGCGATGCCAGCAGCCGGTCGACCACTTTCGCAAAGGCATCCGGCGAAGAATCCGCCAAAAACTCCCGCACTTCAGAAATAGTCGGCGGCAACCCCGTCAAATCATAAGAAGCCCGCCGAATCAAACTCCGCTTGTCCGCCGCCTTCGCTGGCGTCAATCCCTTCGCCTCCAACGCCCCCAAAATGAAAGCATCAACCGGCGACCGAACCCAGGCCTTATCCTTAACAACCGGAACTGCCGGAACTGCCGGCGGCACAAAAGCCCAATACTTCTTGGAAGCCGAAGCCGCACCGGAAGAAGAAACCGAAGCCCCCCAAGGCGCCCCCATCTGCACCCACTGCGTCAACACCGCCAAATCCGCCGCTTTCATCTTCGGCCCCGGCGGCATCTTCAACGGCCCCGCCATATGAAGAACGGCCTTCAACAACAAACTCTCCGCCGGCTTCCCCGGAACGATCGACGGCCCTCGCCCGCCGCCCTTCAACGCCTGTTCCCGCGAATCCAATCTCAACCCGCCCATAATCGGCTGGCTCGTCGCCGCATGGCACCCCAAACACTGCGCCGCCAGCAGCGGCCGCACACTTTTCTCAAAGAACGCCGCGCCATCCTCCTGCGCCGCCACGGGAAGCACGGCCAAAATGAATAGGATTAAATACGGCGCCATGAGCCCGATCTTATCAATTCTCCGCGCTAACCTGAACCACTACTTTTCCTAAATTGGACCCATCGAACAATTTCAGAAACGCCGCCGGCGCATTTTCCAGTCCGTCGGTCACATCCAGGCGATACTGCAACCGCCCCGCCGCATGCCACGCCACCAACTCCGCCACCGCCTCCCCCGAACGCTTCATGAAGTCCGTAACCAAAAATCCCTGCACCCGCAGCCGCCTCACAATGATCTGCGCCAAATTCCCCGGCCCCGGCTCCGCCGCCGTCTGGTTATACCCGGAAATCATCCCGCAAACCGCAATCCGCCCGAAGTCGTTCATATGGTTCAACACCGTCTCCAGCGTCTTCCCGCCAACATTTTCAAAATAGACGTCCACCCCCTGCGGGCAATGCGCCTTCAGTGCCTTATGCAGATTTTCCGTGCGGTAATTGATCGCCGCGTCAAACCCCAACTCCTTCGTCAACCATTCACACTTCGCATCGCTCCCCGCAATTCCCACCACTCGGCAACCCTTAATCTTCCCGATCTGTCCCACCAGCGAACCCACCGCCCCCGCCGCCGCCGAAACCACCAGTGTCTCACCCGCCTTCGGCTGACCAATCTCCAGCAACCCGAAATACGCCGTCAACCCGATGTGCCCTATCAGCCCGAACCACGCCGCTAACGGTACCGGCAACGAGGGCAACTTCATCAGCCCCTTCCCGTCGCCCAGAAAATACTCCTGCCACCCCAACATCCCCTGCACGCGGTCGCCAACCGCAAAACCCGGATGATTCGACGCCTCCACCACCCCGATCGCCCCGCCCCGCATCACCGTATCCAACGGCACCGCCGGCACATAACTATCCCGCGCCATCCACCCCCGCATCGCCGGGTCCAGCGACAAATAGATACTCCGCACCAACACCTCACCCTCCCCGGGGACCGGCGCTTCTTCCTCCCGCCATCCAAAATCAGAAAGCTTTGGCAGCCCCTCCGGCCGCGCGACGAGTATCCATTTGTGGTTCATAGTGCCTGTTGATAGTATCGCCCGCGGGAGCTATGGCGAATCTGCTCGTCGCGGCGTCGCCCAAAGAAAACGCGAAATGGCCAAAGAACAATGCCGGCTGGCATTGGCGGGTTTGGCCGGGATGGGGCCCGGCGAGAGCAGGGCAGCGCTGCCTCTAGACGGCCGCCGGATGTTGAAGCATGGCGCGACATTTGGGTGGATACGAACTTGAATGAATTGGCGATTCCTTACGAACGCCGCAAGTACTTGTCGCCGGGAAGCGGTAACCAGGCTAGGCCCACTACTATTCACTTATAGGTGATTTTGATACAAACAAGTGCCTGGCGCCGGACCGTGGGGCCTCCGGCAGCGGGCCGGAGGGCATAGCTGCTCATCTTTCGCTTCAGGCCCCGGGGAATCCAGCAGTGTCGGTTTGGCTTGACGGTTGAGATTAATGCTGCTTATCCAGGTTGCTCTATCATTGACGCAGGCTTTGACGAAGCCCTTTCGACGACAACGAGTAGAACAATAGGAAAGGTAGTATTAGAGTCGGCGCCCCTACCCAAACAACTCCCCAATCGGCTCCCCCGTCTTATCCTCCAACGAATTCGCAATCTTAATCGGCCGCCCGATCGGACTCATAATCTCCTTCGTCCAATCCACCCCCATCAACTTATAAACCGACGCATACAAATCCCCCATCGACACAACTCGCGAAGTCACATTCGCCCCGCGCTCATCACTCGTTCCAATCGCCTGCCCCGTCTTAATCCCGCCTCCAGCCAGCGCCAATGACCAGCAATTCGGCCAATGATCCCGGCCCAACGCCGGATTAATATGAGGCGTCCGTCCAAATTCACCCATCGCAATCACCAGCGTCGAATCCAACAAACCCCGCTCCTCCAAATCCTCAACCAAAGTAACTAACGTCCGGTCCAACGGCGGACACAACTTATCCCGATGGCTCTTATCGTTATCGCTATGTGTGTCCCACGAAGTCCCGTGATACCCCGCCGCCGTCACAAACACACTCCCCGCTTCCACCAACCGTCGCGCCAACAAACACGACTGCCCAATCGAATCCTTCCCGTACCGCTCCTTGGTCTTATCGGATTCCTTCGACAGATCAAACGCATCTCGCACCGCCGGCGTCATAATCATCTTCATCGCCTGCGCCGAAAACGCATCCATGTCCGAATGTTCCGCCGTCGCATGCAACGCACGGTACTTCCGGTCAACGGCCTTCAAAAACGCGCTCCGGCTATCCACCGCCGCCTGCGAAACAGTCTTCGGCAAACTCAAATCGGTAACTTGAAAGTCCGGCTTACTCGGATCCGGAATACACATCGGATCGTAGTCCCCGCCCAAAAACGCCGCCCGGAAATAGTCCTCATACTGCCGCCCGCTATTCCACTTTGGCACCAAAACATGCGGCGGCACCGCATTCCGCGGCCCTAACTCCTTCGTCAGCATCGACCCTATACTCGGGAACTGCATCGCCGGGTTAATCTCATGCCCCGTAATTACATAATGAGTCGCCTGCGGATGATCATTCCCGCGCGTATGCATCGACCGGATCAGCGCGAACTTGTCCATCTTCTTCGCCATCTTCGGCAGTAACTCGGAGATCTGTATCCCCGGCACATTCGTGTTCATCGGCTTGAAGTTACTATTCGCCTTCGGATCCCATGTGTCGATATGACTCGGCCCGCCCTCCAGCCAAAATAGAATCACCGACTTCACCTTCGCGTTCGACGCCGGCGCCGCCGACAAATATCCCGGCAGTCCCATCCCCAGAAAGCCCAGCGACCCCGCTCGCAAAAAGTCACGCCGTGAATTGTGTGTCATTAGTGGTTCTCCGCAAACTCCCGCGAACTGATCAACGCCCAGACAAACTCGCGCAACGCCGCCTCCCGGTCGCCGCGTTCAGCAACTAACTTCGTCAACTCCGCCAACTCGCCCGCATCCAACCCCCGCCCCACGGCGGCTAAATAAAACTCTTCAAATATCACGGCGTCCGTCGCCCCGCGGTCCAACAGCCCTCGCAGCCGGCTTCCCGGTGCCGACAATCGGTCCACGTACGTCGCCCCCGCCAGCATATGCAGCGCTTGGCCCAGATTCGGCTTCCCCGATCGCTCCGGAATCGCCCCCCGGCTCGGGCGGCCGTAAAGCTCCAAAAACCGCGAAAAATACATATCCGGGTCTTTCAAATTGATCGCCCGCGTGTTCGCCGGCGCCTGTCCCACCGCGCGCCCGTCGGTCACCGCTGTCGAAAACGTCTCCGGCACGCCAGTCACCGCGACCACCGCGTCCAACAGGACCTCCGCATCAATCGCCCGCGCGAGGGAATGCGAATAGTTCGTGACATCCGAAGCGTTCGTCCCATTCGGAGCATGCGCCGTCTGATAAGTCCGCGACATCACGATCGTCTTCATCAACTGCCGCAAGTTATACCCGTTTTTCTGAAAATCGGCCGCCAGCGCCGCCAGCAATTCCGGATGCGTCGGCGGATTCGTTGACCGGAAATCGTCCACCGGCTCCACAATCCCGCGCCCAAAGAAGTATCCCCAAATCCGGTTGACGGCTGCCTCCGCAAAGTACGGATGAGAAGTCATCCAACGCGCCAGTTCCTTCCGCGGATTTCCGTCGGCCTTCAAAGTCAAGGGCGAGGAATCCAGCAGCACCGGCGACACCGCCGCCTTCGTTCGCGGATGCAATACTTCAATCTTCCCGTCCACGTCCTTTGAACTGAAATCCATATTGGTTGGATGATCGAATACCACCGGCCCAGCCTTGAACAAACGTCCGAAGAACGCCGCCATCCCCCAGAATTGATCCTGGCTCCAGTTCTCGTAGGGATGGTTGTGGCACTGTGCACAATCCAGCCGCCGTCCAAAAAACACGCGCACTTCCTCCGCCATCACATCCGCTGGCGGCCCAATCTGGTTGTATGGAATGTAGTGCCGCGATGCCGCGCTGTATCCCTGCGCCGACAACCGCTCCCGCGCGACTTCATCATACGGCCGGTTCGACGCGACATTCTCCCGGATCCACTCCCAGTACTTCTGGCTGAACTTCGGCGTTAACCCATTCGCGAAAATCGCCACGCGGAAAATATCGGAAAACCGGAACGTCCAATAGTCCACAAACTCCGGCGACGCGATCAACGCATCCACTACCTTCTCCCGCTTCCTCGGATCCCGTAGCGCCACAAACTCGCGCACGCGCTCCGGTGGCGGCAGCGTCCCCGTCAGATCCAGGCAAATTCGCCGCAAATACTCCGCGTCACCAGCCAACTCCGACGGTACAATCTGAAACTTGCGCAACTTCGCCAAAATGGCATCGTCAACAATGCTCCCCCACCCGACGGTTGGATAAGACTCGATAACCGGTCCAATCACCCCAACACCCGCACTAGCCACCTGCCCCGCCGCCCGGATCAAAATGCTCGTCTCGCCCAATGCCTTTCCGTTCACGACGCCATCCACGGATACCGTCGCCACTTCCCCGTTGTTTGAGCTGAACAACACCTGATTCGTAAAGTCTTCCGTATGCCCATCGGAGAATCGCGCCGTCACTAACAACCGCCGCGACGCCGCCACCGGCATCGTCGCCAACGGCGGATAAATCTCTAACGCGGCCAATGACGCCATTCGCCCCTCGGCGCCGTAAGCGGCCCCGCCGCGAACCCATTCCAGCATCGTCCGGTAGTCTTCCGAGCCGGGTTCCAACCGCTTCCCGCCGCCATGCGCCACCGCCATCAGCGGCTTCAATAGCAACAAACTCTGAGCTGGATCCTTCACATCGATGCGCGGAACGCGCTCACCCTTCACCTCGGCGCTCAACACCTGATACGTGCCGCCCTTGGTAATCCACTCAAAGTCGTCTTTCGGAAACAGCGCATTAGCCGACAGCTTCAATCCGCCGCGCCCTTTTACGCCCCCATGACAAGCCGAGCTATTGCATCCGCGCTTCGTCAAAATCGAACCGATATCCCGCGCAAACACAAACGGCCGAACCACCTTGGACCCCGTAACCGTCACCACTGACCGGGCCTTCAAACTCTCAAAAACCGCCTCCACCGTCGCGCTGCCATCCGCGACTGGAGTCATCCGCGCCCCCGTCATGACTCCGTTCGTGACGGCCCAACGAACATCCCCGGTAACATCCGCCTCCGTCCCATCGGAGTAAGAGGCAATAGCCAAAAACTGCTGCCCCGCCTGAGCACCCGAAAGAGTAACAGCCGCCGGAACCGTCTGCAGCTTAACTAACTTCGGAGCCCCAAAAGCAGCCACCGCCAAAACTAGAAATACAAATCTCACCGCTTCACCTCCATCCAGCAAACACCCCGCGCCCGCCCGCCCCGCACCCCCGTGACAACCGGGCCAGGTTGCGGCCGCCACCCTAACGTCGCAACTAATCGGCGAACCTCAAAAGCGCAAAGGCCGCGCCGCCACGGCGCCAACGGGCGAGGAACTCGCCCATCCCGCCGTGTCGAAGCGTGTCCGTTGTGCGCGTGTTCCATAGAAGCGCACAGGCCGGTTGCGGCCCCCAACCAACGACGAACTCTTCCCCTCGGGTGCCCGCAACCGAGTCCGTTGTGCGCAATTTCCTCAAAAGCCCACAGGCCGCGCCGCCACGGCGCCAACCGGCGAGTAACTCGCCCATCCCGCCGTGCCGAAGCGTGACCGTTCTGCGCGTGTTCCTTAGAAGCGCACAGGCCGGTTGCGGCCCCCAACCAACGACGAACTCTTCCCCTCGGGTGCCCGCAACCGAGTCCGTTGTGCGC
>Ga0105046_10008717_pt1 | contig 15911 bp, 15 predicted proteins | sample MAT03_FD_78385 | JGI IMG/M metagenome (GOLD analysis project Ga0105046, IMG submission 78385) | Freshwater microbial communities from Lake Fryxell liftoff mats and glacier meltwater in Antarctica - MAT-03 (megahit assembly) | ecosystem: Environmental > Aquatic > Freshwater > Ice > Liftoff...
CGTTTGACAGCGTCGAACGTGTGGCTAACTTATGTGCAGTACGTGCCGCACAAACAAGTGTTTGTGCGACAACAAGCTTTGATTACCAAGCCTTGATTACTGCACTGTTCGGGTCGTCAGATCGACCATTGTCAGATTTTCTGGTCATTGGCAGTGCCGATCAGCCCGTACCGACTGTGTAGTCCCGGTTGGCTAACAATTCAGGATTTGACGCTGGCGGCGAGAGATTTGGCTCCGTGTGTAGACGTGATTCCGCCCCGCTTCAAATCCATGTTCATCGGAGACGCGGGGTAGCGGGGGCAGCGTGGACAGGTCCAGCATCTGTTGCGACGCGACCGGATCTAGCAAGTGAGGTGGCCGTTTAGGGTATTGCTTCTGCCAGGCGCCTGTAGTCCGGTGTTCGAATCCAATTGCAGCGTGCCAGAAAAGCGACGTATCTCCGCAGCGCCGAAAAGCTCGAAGAATAGAAACCGCAAGTTCCGCGCGAATCAAGGTCAGCGCGAATGGGCTGCAATTCATTCGCGCTGACCTCGATTCGCGCGGCCATCAATGAGGCTCTTGTTGCGCGGCATTCCTTCAATGTTTTGCAATGCGACTTGGCCTTGATATAACTCAACTGTTCCGTTTTGTACGTGATCCTAAAGACATTCCGTTCAGCGGCCTAAGAATTGGTATTCCGTGACTGTTCGTGAAATTCAGCATATCATTGAGGACGATGGTTGGGTCATGGCGGCTCAAAAGGGCAGCCATCGACAATACAAACATCCAACGAAGCCTGGTCGCGTCACCATCGCAGGCCATCCAAAAGATGATGTTGCCCCCGGTACGCTCAACAGTATACCGCGACAAGCAGGACTCAAGAATTAAACTATGCAAACCAAATACCTCATCGTCATCGAGAAAACGCCAAACAATCTATCCGCGTTCTCACCTGATCTTCCCGGTTGCGTTGCAACAGGAACATCTCAAGCGGAAGTCGAAGATCGAATGCGAGACGCAATACGCATGCACCTGGATGGGATGCGTGAAGATGGCCTCGCTATTCCGGAACCATCATCAGTCGCCGAATATATCGAGGCCTAACGGTCGCACAGCAATTGAAGAGGGCCAGAAAAGCTACGCTTCTCCGCAGCGCCGCGAAGCTCGAAGAATAGAAACCGCAAGTCCCGCGGCCATCTGGTCATTGTGTGAGCCGCAGGCGCTATCCCAATGCCACTCGTTTTATCAACAAAGTAGCAGGCACACTCCGTGTGCCGTCCGCCAATTCGCGTGTTTTCAAGGGCTACGGCACTTGGAAAGTGCCTGCTACTTTCTAAATCGAGTGCCATTGGGCGCTAACCTCGGGCTGCGGCACGAACGGCGTGCTACTGCGCATGGCCCGACGCTAGCGCGTTCGGCTCATGCGAGCGATTGCCTTTGATGGCATCATTCCCGACCGCGCGACGTATAAATCGAGCGGATGCTCTCGCCTGGAAGTATTCGAAAATTCGCCTACAATCATTCAGTACGCTTCAAAAGTGTCAATATTCAACTATTCAGAGAGAAAGTGAGCCAAAAATGCTGAAAAGATATCTGCCGCCTGGTGTTTTGATAGTACTTTTCGGGATGACGGCAATGGCCGGTGCAGTCTCCGCGCAGGACGCGGTTTTGAATCTTGGCAAAGAATTGCGGGTACCAGAAATCCCCGGAATCGGGCCGTTGACCAACGAACAGATCAAAAGCTGGTTGTCGATGCCTGAAAATCACAAGGTTCTGACAGTGAAGCTTCCGCTCGGCCTGAATCTGGGTGAGAGCCAAATGAAGGGGCTCGAAAAGAACCCAATGACCCTGGCGAAAATTGAACTGGGGCGGCAACTTTATTTCGACACTCGCCTTTCGTCAGATAACACCATCAGCTGTGCATCGTGTCATCATCCGCAGGAAGGATTTTCACGGCACACGCCAACGGGCGTTGGTGTTCGAGGTCAAAAGGGCGGACGGAATTCACCCGTCAGCTATAACCGCATTCTGAGCGACAAACAGTTCTGGGACGGCCGAGCAGCGTCCTTGGAAGATCAGGCTGTCGGGCCGATGCAAAACCCTATTGAAATGGCGAATACTCACGAAGTGGCAGTGGCGACATTGAAGAAGATCGATGGCTATAATATGCAGTTTCAAAAGGTCTTTCCAGACTCTGGCTTAACGATCGACAATGTCGGCAAGGCGATCGCAGCGTTCGAAAGAACTTTGGTAACTCAACCTTCGCCTTACGACTACAACGAATCCTACAAGCGTTTTGCGACGCTGGAAAAAGAAGACCTGGACGATCTCAAAACAGATTCGCCGGAAGTCTATGCCGAATACGAGCAACTGCAGAAGGCTGTTGAAACCAACCCGATCTCTGAAAGTGCTCTGCGTGGTCAGGAACTATTTTTCAGCAAGCGAGTCGGCTGTACTGCCTGCCATGTTGGAGCCAACTTTGCAGATGAGCAGTATCACAATTTGGGCGTTGGTATGTTGGCGAAAGAGCCAGACCTTGGCCGGTTCAGTGAAACCAAGGTCGAAAAGGACAAGGGCGCTTTTAAGACTCCGACAACTCGCAACGTCGCATTGTCTGCTCCGTACATGCACGATGGTAGCATGGCAACGCTGGAAGAGGTTGTTGAACACTACAACAAGGGCGGCATCAAGAATCCATGGCTCAGCGATAAGATCGTGCCGCTGAATCTGAAGCCTCAGGAATCGGTTGACCTCGTGGAATTCATGCGCGCTTGCACCGGTGCGTTTCCAAATGTTTCGAGTGGTCGGTTGCCGGAGAAATGAGTAACCAAAATTCCGGTGACCATTCATTTCTGTTGTGCGAGTTGGCGGCTATCCTGGCAATGCTCGCTTCGGCTCCGATGGCTGCGGCCCAGAATCGCACGGCATCATCAGCCCTGCCCGAGTCGTCTCAAAACGCAGCAAGGTCGATCGAATCGGCACCGCGGCAGCCGATTACGTATGACCATGTTTACGGCAACAAGAAGATCTCAATCGGAGGTTTTTCACCGACGCGTATCACATGGTTAGACGACGAATTTTATATTCTGCGTGAAAACAGCGGCTGGGTGAAGGTGGCTGCGAAGTCCGGTGACGCAAGCCCATGGTACGACGTTGAAATATTGAAGCAAGGGCTGTTGGAGCTGCCAGACATCAAAGAGTCTGACGCCGATCGTTTGTCTAACGGGGCATGGATCGAATCTCTGCCGTCGCAAGGGATTGTCGTATTTCGCATTGGCGAACGCTTGATTCGTATTCAGCTCGATGGTTCCAACCCGGCCGTCGTTGATGGTGTGCCGGCCGATGTGGAACTGACAACTCTGAGTCCAACAGGTTCTGGCTTGGCATTTGTTCGCAAGAATGAATTGTGGGTCGCGGATTTTGAAGCAAAAGTCGTCCGCCAATTGACTCACGATGCTGCAGGTGCCGTGCGGAATGGCAAAGCGGATTGGGTGTATTTCGAAGAAGTTTATAGTCGCAACTGGCAAGCGTATCGCTGGAGTCCCGATGGGACGAAATTGGCGTATCAGCAATTCAACGATACGGATGTGCCAACGTTTCAGATCGCGGCTCATACGACCGTTGAGCAGATATTCGAAACGGAATCGTATCCAAAGTCTGGCGATCCAAATCCAACAGTGCGGCTTGGTGTTGTTTCAATGGCTGGAGGTGAAACTACATGGATTGATACGTCCGCATACTCCGGCAACGACCTGATCATTGCTCACTTCAACTGGTTGCCGAAAAGCGCCGGGGTTTACTGGTACGCTCAAAATCGCATTCAGACGTGGCTGGATGTGTGTGTCGCATCGCTGCCGACGACTTCGCTGCCAATTGCAGCAAGTATTAAACTGCTGCGTGATGAAACGGGTGCGTGGGTCGATAATCCGCTGGATGTCAAGTTTTTATCCGATGGTAGTTTCCTGTTCTTCAGCGAACACACCGGCTGGCGGCATCTTTATCGCGTATCGTCGGATGGCAAACAGATGACTGCCGTGACCAGCGGCGAGTGGGAAGTGCGAACATTTCACACGGTCGATGCTCATGAGGAGCATGTCTTCGTGACCGGGACGAAAGATTCGCATATTGCTGAGAACCTGTATCGCATTTCGCTCGGCACTGGCGAGGGCACTCGTCTGACTCCTGAAGATGCCATGCACGTCGCGAGCGTAAGTAATTTCGGCAGCTATTCTGTGGATTCCTACAGCAGTCTCCACCAGCCAGCCAGGATTGTCGTACGCAATTCGGACGGTGCTGAATTGCGAGTCTTGTCGGAACCCGTCGCGGTGCCGCGTGACAAGTACACGTTCGGCACTATGGAGTTGCGAGACGTTCCGATGGCCGATGGTTCGACGACGAAGGCGATCTTCGTCTTGCCTCCGGATTTTGATACCAATCTAAAGTATCCGGTGTGGCTGCGAACTTACGGTGGCCCACATCATCCTCAGGTCAAAAACGCCTGGGCCAATCGCATGCCTGATCACTTGTTGGCAAATCTCAGCATCGTTGTCGTCATCTGGGATCCGCGTACGGCGAGTGGTTATGGTGCCAAGAGTGCATGGCCGGCATACAAACAGCTTGGTGTGGAAGAAACAAGGGATCTTGAGTCACTGAGTGCCTGGCTGCAGAATCAATCGTGGGTCGATGCCAAGCGCATCGGCTTGAGCGGACACAGTTACGGCGGCTACTTCACGTCTTACGCGATGACTCACACTGATAAGATCTGTGCTGGCATCGCAGGCGCGCCTGTCACGGATTGGGCAAACTACGACACGATCTATACTGAACGTTTCATGTCCACGCCGCAGCTCAATCCGGACGGATACCAGAAATCGTCAGTGGTAGCGGCGGCAACTGATCTCAAAGGACGCCTGCTGATCCTGCATGGATTGAAGGATGATAACGTTCATCCCGAGAATACGATTCAGCTTGTGAACGCTCTGCAGAAAGCGGATCGCCGATTCGAGCTGATGTTGTACCCCACATCACGACACGGAATTTACGGGGATCATTACAACAAACTTTGCTTCAACTTTATCGTTGAGGCCATGGGGAAGTGCGAGGCGATGCAGCCGTAGAGCGAGCGGCGTAAGCAGATTTGCAGAACCCAATTGCCATGAGCCTGAGGCGCTAGCCGATTAGTTGCCGTAGAATCGGCCAGCGTCTCTGGCTCAACCGGTACTTTTCAGTCGTCCGCCTGCCAGTGCAATATGTCAATCGCCCGATTCCTTTTTGGGTTTCGCAGCGGGTTTCGATTCAGACTTCGTTGTGTCTGACTTTGATTCCGATGTTGATGCACTGGACGAATCGCTGGCTTTCTTAGCCGCTTCCGCGCCTTTCTTGTACGACTCACTTCGATAGTCGGTCTGATAAAAGCCTGAGCCCTTGAAGATGATTCCGCCTCCCGCACTGATGATGCGTTCGGCTTTTGCCTTTTTGCACTTCGGGCATTTCTTCGTCGGTTCAGCTTTGATCGACTGGAACTCTTCCCACTTGTTATCGCAGGCGTGACATCGGTATTCGTAGGTTGGCATAACAACACGTCTCGAAACAAAAGGATTGAATGGCGTTATGTTGCAGGCGGAGCACAAGACACGATCACTCGGGCCGGACGGACAACGCGATCATGCAGGCGATAGCCCATCTCAACCACTTGAAGTACCGTCATGGGGTCATGGTCGGCAGACGGAATCTGCGTCAACGCTTCGTGCAGGTTTGGATCAAATGGTTTTCCCAGAGCATCAATCGGTTCGGCTGCGTGAGCTTTCAGGATGTCGCGAAATTGTTGAGCGACCATCTTGATGCCGTTGAGCAGCGTCTGCATATCGCCTGTCTGTTCCGCGCTGCTGACCGCGCGGCTAAGTCCATCCATTCCGGGCAGCATGTCGCGAATAATTCGCATAGATTCAAATTTACGAGCATCGTCCTGTTCTCGTTGAACGCGACGACGAAAATTTTCCGTATCGGCCTGCATGCGAAGCATGCGATCCTGTAACTCATCGACCTTTGCCTGCAGTGCCGTGTTTGCCAGTGGTGAATCGGTATCCTGAGCCAGGGCATCGGCGAGCGATTCTGCAGATGCGTCTCCTGCATGTTCAGGTTTTGTTTCGTTTTGTTCTGCTTGTGACATTGAAACACCAGATCCTTATGCTTGTGGCTCTTCCTGCGAGGAAAAGAAATTCTTCACTTTTTCGAAGAACGATGTGCTGTGAGGCATCACGTCCTTGTGGTCTGTATCGGCGAGTCTCCGCAACAGATCTTCCTGTTCAGGGGATAGCCTTCTTGGCACTTCAACCTGAATCTCAACCAGCAAATCTCCAGTCTTGCTATTGCCACCACGCGGGTCCGGCATTCCGAAGCCACGGAGACGATTGACTTCGCCTGGTTGTGTTCCCGGCTTTACTTTTAAGGTCTCCGGTCCCTTCAGTGTGGGGATTTGAATTTCTGCCCCCAGTGCTGCCTGAGCGAATGTGATTGGCAGACGGTACATCAAGTCCTGCCCTTCACGCTGAAACAGCGAGTGCTTTTTTACTTCGATATCGACAAACAAATCGCCTCGCTGGCCCCCATTCAGACCAGCTTCGCCTTCACCACGCAGGCACATCTGCATACCAGAGTCGATACCAGCGGGGATCGCAATCTCTCGGACGACTTCTTTCATCATCCGCCCTTGCCCATTACATGCCTGACAGGAGTCTTTCACCACGGTGCCGCGACCACGACACGCAGGACACGTCGTTTGGAATCGAAAGAATCCTTGTGACTGAATCACCTGCCCCTGGCCGCCACAGGTTGCACATTTCTTTGGTGACGAACCCGGCTTGCAGCCTGACCCCTGACACGTGTCACAACCTTCATGCCGCGAAATTCGCAATTCGCGTTTGCAGCCGTTGAAGGCTTCCGTCAAATCGATGCGAATTTTTGTCTGCAGCGATTCACCACGTGATCCGCCGGTGGAACGACGTCCCCCGCGAGACGCACCTCCAAACTGCTCGAACAGATCACCAAACGCACCAAAGATATCATTCACGTCGTGGAAGCCGCCACCACTGCCTCCGGCTCCCTTGACCCCCGCATGTCCAAATTGATCGTAACGAGCGCGCTTTTGGGCGTCGTTCAGGATTTCGTAAGCTTCTGCGGCTTCCTTGAAAGCATTCGTTGCTTCATCATCATCCGGATTGCGGTCCGGATGGTGTTTTATGGCCAGCTTTTTATAGGCCTTCTTGAGCTCTTCTGGAGTCGCAGTGCGAACCACGCCGAGAACTTCGTAGTAACAACGCTGCGTTGCCATCTTCAAAACCACAAAGAAATGTAAACTATAAACGAACGCGGGACACCATCACTGGTGCCCCGCGAATTTTAACTGTCGGCCGGACCAAGCGGAGCGTAGTTCAGACCGACGTCAATCCCATGCTGGTCATGTCGGTATAAACTACCGAATGACACCTTCAGAGGCCGCAGTTTTGCCGCCATCCGCATTTTCTGATTTTGTGATCAAAACCTGAGTGGTCAACATCAGGCCAGCGATCGATGCTGCATTAGACAACGCGTTTCGCACAACCTTAGCTGGGTCCAGAATTCCAGCAGCAAGCATGTCAACGTATGCATCTTTTGCTGCATCGTAGCCCATTGATCCTTTGAGCTGTCGAACTTCATCGACAATAACTGCGCCGTCTTTGCCACAGTTGCTGGCAATCGTACGAGCTGGAGCTTCCAGAGCACGAGCAACAATGCCAACTCCGATGGCTTCGTCGCCGGTGGCCTTCACTGCCTTCACCGCGTCGATGGCTCGAAGAAGTGCCACACCGCCGCCGGGAAGAATGCCTTCTTCAACAGCAGCGCGAGTTGCATGCAGAGCGTCTTCCATGCGGGCCTTGGTCTGCTTCATTTCTGTTTCGGTGGAAGCACCCACAGAAATCACCGCAACACCACCGGTCAACTTGGCAAGACGTTCCTGGAACTTTTCGCGATCGTAATCGCTGTCCGTCTTTTCGATATGATCACGTATTTGCTGAACTCGAGTCTTGATGACGGCTGGCTTGCCAGCACCTTCGATAATTGTGCAGTCGTCCTTGGTCACTTCAACGCGACGAGCACTGCCCATGTGTGACAGTTCAACAGATTCCAGCTTGATCCCGAGATCTTCTGAAATCAGAGTACCGCCAGTTAGAACAGCCATGTCTCCCAGCATCGCCTTGCGACGATCACCGAAGCCCGGTGCTTTCACAGCACAGATCTTCAGAATGCCGCGAAGTTTGTTGACGACCAAAGCCGTCAAGGCTTCGCCGTCGATGTCTTCTGCAACGATCAATAGCTGCTTGCCGGTGCGAGCCACCTTTTCAAGCAATGGAACGAATTCACGCAGGCTGCTGATCTTCTTTTCGAACATCAGAATCAGGCAGTCTTCCAGAACGCACTTCATATCTTCAGCCTGAGTGACGAAGTAAGGACTAATATAGCCCTTATCGAACTGCATGCCTTCAGAAAATTCCAGCGTTGTGCTGTTGCCCTTGCCCTCTTCGACAGTGATTACGCCGTCGCGGCCGACGCGTTCCATGGCGTTGGCGATCATTTCCCCGATCGCCTTGTCGTTGTTTGCAGAGATCGCACCGACCTGAGCAATTTGCTGCTTCGATTCCACCGGCTTTGCCAGTTTCTCGATGCTCTTCAAAGCTGCCGCAACCGCCAATTCAATTCCCTTGCGAACGACCGTCGGGTTCGCTCCCAGAGAAATGCTGCGAAGACCTTCTGCGTAGATTGCTCTCGCCAAAACAGTCGCAGTCGTAGTACCGTCACCAGCGGTATCGCTGGTTTTGCTGGCAACTTCGTTGACCAGCTTGGCACCCATGTTCTCGTAGGGATCTTCAAGCTCCACTTCTTTACTGACAGTCACGCCGTCTTTTGTGACGACTGGATTACCGAAGCTTTTGTCGATAATCACATTGCGACCGGTTGGACCCATCGTCACTGCGACAGCTTTTGTCAGCGTCTCAACGCCACGTTGCAGCTTGAGGCGGGCTCGATCATCAAACAATAGTTGCTTTGCCACTTCTAAGGCTCCTTCAGCGGTTCAGACGCTGCAATGATTTTGGGGTGTATTACGAGGGGAATTCTATGGAGGACGGCCTTTAGAGGCCGTCCCACGTTGCCAAAATGTTGATTAAACCAACTTCGCCAGAATGTCGCTCTCGCGCAGGATCTTGACTTCTTCGCCGTCGATTTCGATTTCTGTGCCGCCGTATTTGCCAAACAAAACCTGATCGCCGACCTTAACGCTCACTGGTGATCGCTCACCGCTGTCCAACATACGGCCTGGACCAACCGCCAACACTGTGCCACGCTGCTGCTTTTCTTTAGCGGCGTCTGGCAACACGATCCCGCCAGCAGTGGTTTCTTCAGCTTCGTTTGGGCGAACAACAACACGGTCATCAAGAGGATTGATTTTCATAAGTGTCAACTCCGAAAATTCCGAGCAGAGCTCAGAGTGTTATGTGATTTTGGATCTAATGAGTATCAAGTGAGGACAGGTCACCAGACCCGTCCCTTTTTTTCTTTTGTCAGGATGGGACCTGAGTCCCGCCTTACGTTCAAACGCAGTAATCGACGGAGGATTACATCATCCCCGGCATGCCGCCCATTCCGCCCATGCCACCCATTCCCATGCCGCCCATGCCGCCACCACCATCGTGATGATGATCGTCATGATGCTCGTCTTCAGCCTTCTTAGGCTCGTTGACAACGATACAATCAGTGGTCATCAACAGAGTTGCAACGCTCATCGCATTCTGCAGAGATGTGCGAACAACCTTGGTTGGGTCGATCACTCCGAAGGCCAGCATGTCACCATAGACGTCGTTGAGGGCGTCATAGCCGAAGCTGACCTTCTTTTCTTTCTTGACGCGATTGGCAACAACGGCACCGTCGAGACCAGCGTTTTCAGCGATCATTCGCAGCGGCATTTCCAATACGCCACGAACAAGTTCAACGCCGTATCCTTCGTCGTTCTTCAATGACAGCTCGTCAAGGGCTGCAGCACAACGCAGCAATGCAACACCACCACCAGGCACGATACCTTCTTCGATGGCTGCTCGCGTTGCCGCAAGAGCGTCGTCAATCAGGTCCTTGCGTTCTTTCATTTCAGTTTCGGTAGCAGCACCGACATTGATCTGAGCGACGCCGCCAGCCAGCTTGGCCAAACGTTCCTGCAGCTTCTCTCGATCGTATTCGCTGTCAGTTCCTTCGATTTCACGACGAATCTGCTCAACACGACCAGTGATATCAGCCTTCTTGCCGCCACCTTCGACAATGATCGTCTTGTTAGCGTCGATGCGAATTCGTTTGGCTTTGCCGAGGTCAGACAGCTGCACATTTTCCAGCTTGATGCCAAGGTCTTTGAAGAATGCTTTGCCGCCTGTGAGAACAGCGATATCTTCCATCATTGCCTTGCGACGGTCGCCGTAACCAGGAGCCTTAACAGCTGCCACTTTTACGATGCCACGCATTTTATTGACAACCAAAGTTGCCAAGGCTTCGCCTTCGACGTCTTCGGCGATGATCAGCAAAGGCACCCCGCCTTTGGAGATTGCTTCCAACAACGGCACCATCTGCTTGGCGCTGGAAATCTTTTCTTCGTGAATCAGAATGCGGCAGTTGTCGAATGAAACTTCCTGCTCATCTTCGTCGGTGATAAAGTGAGGAGAAAGATAGCCCCGATCAAACTGCATCCCTTCGACAAGTTCAACTTCCGTCGTGACGTGGCGGCCTTCCTCGACAGTGATCACACCGTCCTTGCCAACCTTCATCAACGCGTCAGCCAGAATCTCGCCAATTTCTGGATTATTGTTACCCGCGATCGATGCGACTTTGGCAATCGCGTCTCGATCTGTTGCCTTAACAGGCTTTGACATTTTGCCAAGCTGTTCAATCACAGTCGCTACTGCCTTGTTGGCACCACGACTCAAAGCCATTGCGTCAACACCAGCGGCGATGTACTTCAAAGCGGCGCGAAACAATGCTTCGGCAAGGACTGTTGCTGTTGTTGTTCCGTCACCGGCAACGTCATTGGTCTTGCTGGCGGCTTCTTTAACAAGCTGCACGGCGACGTTTTCGTAAGGATCTTCCAGCTCAATGTCTTCTGCGACAGTCACGCCGTCCTTGGTCACTTTTGGTGCGCCCCAGCCTTTGTCGAGCACGGCATTGCGACCGCGAGGCCCCAACGTGCTGGAAACGGCTTTAGACAATTTCGATACGCCGGACAGCAGGCTCTTACGCGCCTCTTCGTCAAACGTCAGCAACTTAGCCACGGCTTCTCCTCAAACTTTCAACTCTGTTATTACGGTTCAGGATATTTACTTCAGGCCAATCGGCGCAGGATCAGTGTGGATCTTTGCACAGACTGGCAGAGTCTTCTGGAATGGATTCGCGAATTGCAAACCCTGTGCCGCCTGGTTGAGACGCATTGCAAGTGCATAGAGGAAAACAGTTTACGTCTTGAGGTAAAAGTGCCGATTTGTGTCGGATCGATTTGAACCGTCTTTTTGGCAGACGAGGAAGGCATTGGGATCTGGCGTTGCAAAACTGATCATTCAGTCGGGCAAATTGCTGCAATTGCAGGTTTTCGCTCGCAACTTTAAACCTGCGTAAATAGAGACCTAGCTGGCAAATCGTGTGCCTGCCTTTTTTTTGATTGTCCGGAAATTCAAGAATTTCTCTCCAAACTTCAGTTTTACTGAACAGAAAACCTAAAACTTGTCTCTACATGAAACGTAGTATGAAACGTAGTCACATCTGATCATCCTGATTATACCGATAATCGCACGATATTTGCTCAGCGGTGGCGAACTGCTCTGACAAACCGGTTGTCTTGGGAACAGTCCTGAAAAGTACGTCAGGCTTTCCAGCCTGTCATGTAGCAGAAGCAGGGGAGGTCCTCCTGGAATGTTCGACGTACTGCAGTTCGGGCTCAGTCCTTGGTAAGGACTGGTTCACTGGAATCATTTGACAAAGCTGTCTGGCATGTTGCTGGATGAAGGATTTTCTGTAGCGTTTGTTGTTTCAGGGATTTTTTTAAGGAACCTGCACGATGCTTGTTCTAAGTCGAAAAATTGGAGAGTCGATTCAAATCGCTGGTGGCATTCGTGTCACAGTGACGGAAGTTCGTGGTGGGCGAGTCCGCTTGTCCATCGAAGCTCCTGCTGACGTTCGCGTGCTCCGCAAGGAAATCGTGGCAGCCGGGGAAAAGCTTGCTGAGCCCGAACTGCCGTCGGAAACTGATCACTGATTCAATTCGCCTCGTGAAAGAGCCAGAGGCGCAAGTGAAGCAACTTGGCGGGAATGCCGCGTTGACTTGATTTGCGCATCTGGCTTTTTTATGCGCCGGGAAAATCTTGTGCGCCGGGAAAACCAGGAATCGGTGGGCGAGTGACTTGCTGACGCACGTTGAACCTCGGAAAGTGATGTGCACCCTTATCTAAATTAGCGGAAGTTATCACACGTTCAGAGCCGAATTATGGTCTTTCGGAACCTCATCGAGTTCTCCGGCATTGTCGGATTATGGATCGCGTTCCTGGAGATTCTGCACTTAGGCCTGTCGCCCGGTTTTTCTGTGCCACTTCTGGTCCTGATGAGTCTGAGCAAGACGGTGTTTTTTGGTGCCGGGAACATCCGCCAGCTGGCTGAGGCGACTCGTTGCAATCTGGCGTATCATCGTTTCATGTTGTTGATGCTGGTTAACATGGTCCAGATCATCCTGGCGTTTGGGCTCGACTTTCATTGCCTGCACATGGTGAATCCTGCCAGTTTCATCATTGCGTTGCAATCACCGACGCAATTCGAAACTGTCTTCGAGTTTATTTATGTGAGTACTCTGAATTTCACGTTCTTCGGATATGGCGACGTCACCCCGCAGACCGTGCCCGCGAAATTTATGACGATCACGGAGATCCTGCTGGCGTTCATCACCGTCATCTTTTTGTTGTCGGATTTCATCAGCCTGAAAGAGTCGCTGCGAAAGCGGCAAGAGTAACTAGTGCAGCAGGAAAACTGTCCGGGCGGGACTGGAGTCCCGTCCTACGTCAAACCAATTCAAAACGAAAGAAATTCCAATGGCAGAATGGGTTGAAGCGGCATCAAAGGCTCCGGCGTTTTCGTTGAAAGCAACTGATGGTTCGACTGTCAAATTGTCCGAGCTGAAGGGGAAAAATGTCGTCCTGTATTTCTATCCCAAAGACGACACTCCAGGATGCACCAAGGAGTCCTGCGCGTTTCGTGATCGTCACTCGGAGATCACAAAACTTGGTGCGGTTGTGCTGGGCGTGAGCCCTGACGACGTCATCAGCCACAATAAATTCACCGACAAATACAATCTAAACTTTACTTTGCTCGCCGACACGGATCATAAAGTCGCTGAAAAATACGGCGCGTGGCGTGAGAAGAATATGTACGGCAAGGTCTCCATGGGAATTCAGCGTTCAACGTTTCTGATTGACGCAAACGGAGTCGTCGCCAAGGTCTGGAAAAAGGTCTCCGTCGATGGCCACGATCAGCAGGTTATCGATGCGTTGAAAGAACTTGCCGAATGAGGAGGCGTTCAACGTGTTCGAACCTGCCGTGGTGAAGAAGGGGATCAGAGTTCTGAGCAAGAACGATGTGGTCCTGGCACGGGTGATCAAATCTGTGGGGGCTTTTACACTTGCCGCTGATCCGGGCGGGTACGAGATTTTGATACGATCCATTCTTTCGCAACAGATCTCTGTCGCCGCCGCTCGGACGATTCGAGGTCGATTGCAGGCGATGTTGTCTGGCGGCAAGTTTACGGCAAAGAGCATCGACGAGTTGTCGGACGAACAGTTGCAGTCCGTCGGTGTATCGCGACAGAAATCAACCTATCTGCGCCACCTGACGACATGTACTTTGGACGGAACCATTAACTTCCGTCGGATTTCTAAAGCGTCTGACGAAGAGGCCATTGAAGAACTGGTGCAGGTAAAAGGCATCGGCCGCTGGACCGCGCAGATGTTCCTGATGTTTTCACTTGGCCGCATTGACGTCTTCGCGCCTGACGACCTTGGGCTGAGGAACGCCATACATAAACTCTACGAACCGACAGCAAAGCTATCTCGCACGGCGCTGGAACAGCATGCGGAGATGTGGCGTCCGTATCGCACGATCGCTTCGTGGTACCTCTGGAGATCGCTGGAACAAAAGCTTCGCTGATCCAGTTGTCTGGACGGGTCTGGAGACCCGTCCTGCGGAAAACGATTTTAAGGCTTAAACTGAACCAGACTTAAGTTGATTCTCAAACAGCCGCAGTTGCTTCTCATCATACCTGACGACGCAATCGGGATTGCCGGCCGCCTGTTGTTCCAGAATCATCTCCATCGCCTGCACGGCGGCCACAACCTGTCGATCGGCGGCAAGGTCAGCGTACTGCAGATCCCGAACGGATTCCAACCGCTGATTGCGATCCGCTGCGGAACCGCCGTGTTCCACAAACGTGACTTCGCGAGCGAAGCGTTCGATGACTTCAACGCCGTAACCACGTTGAGACCTCTCGCCCCACGGTTCAACAAACTTTGCATTGTAATGATTGTTGATTGTGTTCTTCATCCGCAGCGGCGTGAGTTCTGCCACCGTCACTTCCACTCCGCGTTTACGGGAATGGCCGTTCCAGATGCCGTTGTCGAATCGGAATTGAACTTCCTGCTCAACATAGCCAGGAAAGTTATCCGGCGTCACCCAAGATGTATGAATATCAAACGCCGCTTCGCGCCCGGAGTCATATTCATAGATCAAACGCAGTTGCACGCTGTCCCACGTTGTTCCATCGGCCGGCCCCACAATCCCGCGCTGACCGGTGCAGGTCACGGTCTTCAAACGGCCACCGAATGTGAAATCAATCAGCTTGATATAGTGAACCGCGACATAGGTTCCCGGATTGCGTCCCGTGATCCATTCAGAAAACTGCGAGCCTGATATCTGACTTGGCTCCAGCAGCGAACAGTAGCCATTGTTGACATGCTTCAGCACATCGTCATGCACCAGCGTTCGCAACTTCTTATGATCGGGGTCGAGCAATTTGTGGTAAACGACTCGAGCCAGCACGCCGCGTGCTTCAGCAATCTCGACGAGTTCATCCAATTCCTCCAGCGACAACACCGACGGTTTTTCAACCAGCAGATGCACGCCCGCTTCCAGAACTGCTTTGCTGGCTTCAAAGTGTCGATTGTCCGGAGTCGCCACGCAGGCAAACGTCAGATTCTGTTTCAGTAATTCCTGAACCGCGTTGTCACCTCGAAAATTCTTAAACTCAATCCCCAGTGACTTCGCCTGCTGTAGATAATGATCCGCTCGCGTTCCGGTCTTCGAAGCGACCGCCACCAATGGCACATCGACATCGCCAAACGCTCGATCGTAAAGTCCCTTTAATTTTACGTTCTCAAAGAATGGCCGATACGTGTCATCAAAAATCATCCCCATCCCAACCATGCCGGCACGAATCTGTGGACGATTTTTATTTGAGGTCATGATGTTTGGCCTTCATTTCGGAGTGCTTGGCGACTCATTTTTGATAGCAGAATTCATTTTTCGAGGGGAGCGAATATTGTACATTCTTTCTGCCTGAAACGACTGTGACTCGTCGCTCGTTTTCTTGAAGAAGGAATGATAAGGATTTGTTCGGAAATAAGTTACCGGTTTCACGTAGGACAGGCTTCCAGCCTGTCAACAAAAGACAGGCTGGAAGCCTGTCCTACGATCCTGTATGATGTCACCCTCCCAATGACAACCACCACGCACCGCTGGAGTCTCCGTGTTGCTTCGCCCTCTGTTGATTCTGCTCGCATCGCTTCTGACCATGGTCTCGTGCGTAGCCGATGAGCCGTTGGAATACGTTC